>Ga0306921_10004279_pt1 | contig 14635 bp, 17 predicted proteins | sample sta12Cox44000080_FD_203760 | JGI IMG/M metagenome (GOLD analysis project Ga0306921, IMG submission 203760) | Lab enrichment of tropical soil microbial communities from Luquillo Experimental Forest, Puerto Rico - statoxic.12C.oxic.44.000.080 (v2)... | ecosystem: Environmental > Terrestrial >...
GCCGAGTGGATCAGACAGCACCACCTGACTCAGGTCGAAATCGCGCACCGCCTGGACACCAGCCAGGGCTACGTCAGCGATCTTATCGCCGGGCGCGGCTGGCCATCGCGCGTGATGGCAGCAAAGATCTGGCGGCTGACCGGCGGCGCGGTCACGCCGAACGATTTTCTCGAAGACCACGAAAAATAGAGATCACTCGGCGAGCGGCGCTGAGCAGGTAGGCTGTCTCCGGCGTCATCCTCGTTCAAATTTTTAGTCGACTCCGTCGAGCGAGAAAATGATAACACTTACCGTATGAGCCGAGGCCCAGGCAGTATCGAAACCCGTGTCGGCGACCTATTCGCCGCGAACCGCGATCGTGCCCTCGCGATCGATGAGGTTGCGCGGCACGCTTTCAGCTTGGGCGACCAAACGCCGAGTCGCGCGCAACGCCTTTCGGCAACCCGTGCCGCCCATCGCGTCATCCGCCGCACGCGCGAGATCATGGACGAGGTCCGCGGCCCGCTGTGGCGCGAGGAGAGCGAGGACGTGCCGCGGGCGCAGCAGCTGTTCGAGGCCGTCAAGCGCATCGGCTTCTGGAACCGCTTTCGCTACGAGGGCGGTCAGTATTTCTTGATCGGCACCGACTACTGGCGCGCCACGACCATTGGCAAAGGCCGGGGAGCGCGGCTGTGGTTCCACGCCCCCAACGTTCCGGTTCAGGTGTGGGCCGTCACGATCGACCGCGGCGGCGTGCATTGGTTTGATGCTGAGGTTATCCGCGTCACCGAGCGCAATGTCATGGTGCGCTACGGCGGGGAGATCGCCCGGCTCGACCGAAGGGCGCTGTGGCTCTGGTGGGCGTTTTGGCGCGGCGTCATGTTCACTTCGAGTCGCACCGGGCGCATTGCTGAGAAGCTCGATGAAATATGGTGGGAGCGCTACGGTGCGACCGGCAGCGTCCCGCCGGTCATGCAGATGCCGCTGGCCGACGCGGCAGCACTGCTCGGGGTGCCGGCCAACTACAGCAAGGACGATGTCATTGCTGCGTTCCGCCGGGCGGTGAAGAAGGCGCACCCGGACCTCGGCGGCACCGCCGATGACTTCCGCAAGCTCGTCGAGGCGCGCGACCGGCTGCTCGCCGCCCTCGGCACCAGCGCCCCGCCGCCGAAGATGCCGACCTACTATGCAAGCGGAACCCGGATCGCCTACCGCCGCAGTCGCAGCTCGCAGCGGCGGCTCGGGCAGACCCGACGCCTCGCCCACGGATAAGTGTTATCAATACAATACTCGCGAAGCGACCGGCCGCGGACGGGAGAGAACGAAAAAAGCGGGCCAATCCACAGATTAACCTTGTGAAACTCGGGGTCTGTGCGTAGACTGACCCAATGGAAGCACACACAAGCCACACCGCACCCCCGTCGCCCGCTCGGCTGATCCTTCACGTCGTGACGCCGCCGGCAATGTTGCAGCGGATCGACCAGCTCGTCGGCGACCTGTGCCTGAACCGGAGCGAAGCCGCCCGGTTGCTGATCACGGCCGGGCTCGACGCGGTCGAAGAAAGGCGCACCGGGAGGCCATCCCCGGGCTAAACGGCCGCGCCGTTCGCGGCGGGCCGGACTCGCCAAAAAAAGACCGCCGTCCAGGGGGCAACCCGGACGGCGGCATGCTTGGATCTTTAGATGGGCAACGCGATGCCCTTTCGACATATCTCCCGCCGCGACGCTTTTCAAGGTCAATCGTACGCGCCCGCCCCGCGCCCGGAGCTGGGGGTTGCGGTTTGCCGGATCGTGCGTAAGCCGAGCCGGGGCGACGCGTCCGATGGCGCCCGAACGTTGTGCGTGGCTTGTGGCAGCATCTTGCCCGCGAGCGCGCCAGCCGTCGCCATCGTCGACGTTCCGGCCGCGCATAGAGATCTGATCGCCGGCATTTGCGCAGTCTGCGCCGCCGCCCGCGACGATCGCGAGTTGATCGCGGCAGTCTTCGCGGCGTTGCAGCGCGAGGCGCCGTCATTGCGCGTCGTAGCGCCCGGTGGCCGGGCATGACCGATCTCCCTCGCTTCGTCGACGTCACGCCCAGCGAGTTCCGCGAGCTGCTCGACAGCCTCGACAATCCCGACCGCTGCCTGGTGTGCCGCCGAGCCTTCGCCGATGACGAAATGTCCGCGCTCGTCCTCATCCAGGACGAGCAGCTCGGTCTCGTCGGCCGGTGCTGCGAGGGGCGCGTCAGCGTATTTTTCCGGCTGCGGGTGCGGCTGCGCGCCGAGGACGCGCTGGCCTTCGCGCCGCCGGCTGGGAGGGCCTAACGAGTGGCGCCCGGCCCTATCAACAAGATGCACCCGTAGTTTACGCACATTACTCCCCTACTCGCCGGGAAGTTGCCCACTGTGAGCAACTTCAAACTGTTGGAAGTTTTTACCATCGCCGTAAACTACAGCCGGCAGATAAAAACCGGCGCTATACCAAAAACGCTCAGGTTTTTACTGTTGAAATCTTGGCGAGCAAGCGCCGCCGCCGTTTCACAAATTTCGTGTGTGGATCGATTTGTCCCAGCTAGCTAGCGTGCACATGAAATGACCGCCGGGTGAGGTGGGCCCTCAACACCGGCGGCGCAGGATCGAAAATATTGGGGACAATGTACACCCGTCCCCTACTCCGATCCGCGCCGCTCCGCAAGCCCTTCTCGCCGGCCCCGTAAAGGGACGCCGAGCGAATGCCGAATCGTAGCAATCGCGGAAGTGCAGCAGCAGCCACCACCACTCGCCACGGCTGGTCGTCGTCACCTGGACGAAACCACACAGCTGTTGTGTATATGGTGCCGGCAGCGCTTCCGTCGCGCGCGTTTATCCTCATAATTACAAACGCTTACGCAGCTTTAGATTTAACGCGTCGGGGACGGGGATTCGGGCTTGAGAGGAGGCCCCAATCGTGGCAGGCTGCCTCCGATAACGCCAACGGCGGGACCTTGGTGGTGCCCCGCCGCCGCTGGATTGGATGAGGTCCGCCGCCAAGCAAACACACATCGCGATGACAGATTTACACTTTCTCTCCGCATTCCGCAAGGCCGTTTGCAAGCCCGATCGAGGGCTCGGCACGCCCGATTTGCGTCTCCCGCTTCATCAACGCGACAGCGAGCGCCTCGGGCGCTGGCTCGCACGGCCGGCGCTGTTCAATCCGGCCTGGCCGAAGTGGCGCCAGGCCCAACAGTCCTTGTGGAACGTCCGCCAGACGCAGCGGATGATCAAAGAATTGCAACGGGTCGAACCGAGCATCCCCAGCGCTGCTTTCGCGGCCTTCCGGCGACGGGGGCGCGCGCTCGTCGAGCGCGGCAAAGCGGAGCTCCAGCGGTGTCCGCCGCCGCGGGTAACCGCGTCGACTCGGGTACACCGCCGGCCGCCGACGGCACCGCTCGGGCGCTGCGATCGCGACATCATTCGGCAGCGACCACGCTCGACAGAAGGGCCCCCCCGAAACGGCATCGGCCCTCTTTCGCCGAGAGGGCCGGTGCCTACGGCCAAAGCCGTTGGTCGTGTTTTGTCGCTTGTTCGACGACAGCTAATCCTAAGCGCGGACGGCGCATCCGGCAAGCGCCTCGTCGCGGGCCGCGCATTTTCGCGCTCGGAAGGCCCGTCGAAGGCCACCCGTAAAATCATTTCACGCAACCGCCAGGGAGGCCGCCCCTGGCGCGTCCCCCGGCTCATCATGGGGGGACAGACCATGATTCTCACCGGCGAGCAATGCGCGGCCGCAGGCCGAGCATCCCGAGCTTTTGCCAGCGAGCCCAGCCGATGAGCGCAAAAAGCGGGATCGAGTGGACCGACCACTCGTGGAGTCCGTGGATCGGGTGCGAGAAGGTTTCGCCGGCCTGCGACACCTGCTACGCGGAGAACGACTGCTGCTTGCGGTTTCACCACGTCGAGTGGGGGCCACACGCCGAGCGGAAACGCCGCGCCCCAGCGTATTGGCGCAAACCGTTCGCGTGGAACCGGAAGGCGGAGAGGGAAGGCGTCCGGCGCCGCGTCTTCTTCGCGCACTACGCGGACGTCTTCGACAACAAGGTGCCGCCGGAGTGGCGCGCGGAAGCCTTCGACATAGTCCGTGCTACGCGCAGTCTCGACTGGCTGATCCTCACCAAGCGGCCGCAGAACGTGCTGAAGATGCTGCCGGCCGACTGGGGCGACGGTTGGCCGAACGTCTGGCTCGGCGTGACTGCGGAGAACCAGACAGAGGCCGCGAGGAGACTGCCGATCCTCAGCAGCCTACCCGCGGCCGTCCGCTTCGTCAGCGCGGAACCGCTCCTCGAAAAAGTCGAGTTCACCCAGTGGCTCGACCGGATCAACTGGGTCATTTGCGGGGGCGAGACCGATCCGCAAAAGAAAGGTAGGGAGCGCTTTATGGACCCCGATTGGGCGCGCGATCTCCTGCGCCAATGTCGGGAAGCGGGCGTCCCCTTTTTCATGAAGCAAATGACCGGCCGATCGCCAATTCCGGCCGATCTGCTGGTGCGCGAGTGGCCTGCGGATCTTCGGGAGGCCGCCCCCGGCGCGCTCCCCCGGCGACAAGGGGGATGAATTCATGATGTTATCTGTCGATCGCGGCGAACTCGCACGTCTCGTCGCCGCGTTGTTCTGCCGGGCCGATCCCGACAGCTTTGTCTCGATGAGGGCGTTCTTCGACTTGAAGGACGGCTTCGCACTTTACAGCGATTGGCACACAGTCCGGGTCTCCGGCTACGACGACGACATCACCGACGCCGCCGAGGATCTCGCCCAGCTCGCGGCCAGCGACGATGAGGCGATCGTGTTTGCCCCGCCGATCGCCACCTTCGCAAACCGGGACAGGGCCGACGAGGCTTCGCTCGCCAACGGGCTGGTGATCAGCGCCGAGTTGGACAGCAATCCCGAAGCAGGCAGGCAGCGGCTCGAAGACGTGCTCGGACCCGCGACCATCGTCATGGAGTCGGGTGGATGGTGGATCGCCCCTGCGCCGGGGTCCGTAAAGCTCGGCGACCGCGTTCAATGGACCTCTGGTGATTACGAATTTACCACCCCGCTCCCGGTCATCTGGCTATCCGATGATGGCGCTTACGCCCGCGTTGACGATGTCGACAAAAAGACCGGAGCACGGTCCATGAGCGGGATACCGGTCGCCCAGCTCTCACGAGCGATCCCCAAGCTTCATCTCCATTGGCGGCTCGCGGTGCCGACTCGTACCCGGATCGAGCACGACTTCCTGAAAGAGGCCAACAAGCTCGCGACCAAGCTGGCAGGGGGCGATCCGTCCGCGGTGCCCTTGGTGCACCCGCTGCGCTGGCCCGGCTCGTGGCACAAGAAGGCCGAGCCGCGGCTCGCCCGCATCGTCGATTACCACCCCGAAATCGAGATCACGCTAGCCGACGCGCTCAACCAGCTGCGCGCCGCCGTGAAGGAAACCGATCCGCCACCCGCCAAGGGCAACGGCTTCGACTACGCCGCGCCCCAGGCCGACCTGTTCGACCTCTGCGCCGCTCTCGCCGTCATCCCGAACGACGACAGCGACATCCCAGAGGGTGCCAGCTGGAAGCAATGGAATGACATGGGGCTACGGATCTATGCCGCGACCGCCGGCAGCAATGCCGGCGAAGCCCTGTTTATCGAGTGGTCGCGGCGGTCGACGAAGTTCTTTAATGCAGCCAAGACGCGGGTCTGCTGGAAGCGCATAGCCAAGTCGCCGCCCGATCGCACCAATGCCGGCGCCATCTTCAATATGGCCCGAGCCGTCTGGCCAGGATTTGTGCGGCCTTCCGAGTACGCCCGGCAAGCGCGTCTTGCTGCGAGCCTCAAAGAATTCGAGAGCCGGCAGCCGGAGGCAGGGAATGTTTCTCCGTTGGTCCCAGCCAACGCCAAACCGCGCCAGTGTCCGCCGGCCATGCTGCGCGAGGCGACCTTTGTCCGTAAGCCCGATTGGCAGGACGAGCTGCTGGTGACCGACAAGGGCGGGTTCCGCGCCTGTCTCGCCAATGCCATCACCGCGCTGCGCACGGCGCCCGAATGGGAAGACCGCCTGTGGTTCGACGCGTTCCACAACCGCGCTGTGCTGCGCGGCGTGCCGCCCTGGTCGAACAGCAGCTTTGACGACCAGCCGTGGGCCGACCTGTTCGACAACCTCGTCGCCGACTGGATGCAGCACCAGGGCATCATGGTCTCTCACGAGATCGCCGGCCGCGCCGTCTGGACCGTCGCCCACGATCAATGGTTCCACCCAGTCCGCCAATATCTCGAAGCCTGCCGACAGGCGTGGGATGGCCAGCCACGGGTAGAAACCTGGACAACCCGCTATCTCGGCACCCCAGACACTCCCTATTCCCGCGCCGTCGGGCCGCGCTGGTTGCTTTCGCTGATCGCCCGCGTCATGGAGCCGGGCTGCAAGGCCGACTGCTCGCTCGTCCTCGAAGGCCCGCAGGGCATCCTCAAATCGGAGCTGCTGCGCCGACTCGGTGCGCCCTGGGTCACCGACGATCTGGGCGGCAGCGAGCCGGGTAGCAAAGACGCCGCAATCCAGACCGCCGGCATCTGGATCTTCGAGCTGCCCGAAATCGAACAGTTCACCGCCGGACGCGACCGCGACGTAGCGAGGACAAAATCCTACATGTCACGCTCGACCGACCGCTTCCGACCGCCTTACGGCAGACATGCCGTCCCGCAGCCCCGCCAGTGCGGCTTCGCCTGCACCACAAATAAACGGGAATACCTCCCCGACGAGACCGGCAATCGCCGCTGGTGGCCGATCAGCTGCACCACGATTGACCTCGAACGGCTCGCCAGCGAGCGCAACCAGCTCTTCGGCGAAACCGTCGCCCTCTATGAGATGGGCGCCCTGTGGTGGCTCGATACCCCCGAATTGAACGCGCTGGCCGCCGACGAACAGGAAGACCGCTACCTCTCTGACGCCTTGCAGGACAAGATCGCCGAGTACATCGCAACCCTGCCCTCGGTCAGCGTCGCCGAGATCCTCACCCACGTGCTCCGCCTGAAAGACCCGGGCGAGTGGGACCAGGGCAAGCAATCCCGCATCGTCAAATGTCTGGAGAAGCTTGGTTGGCAACGGGGCCGACAGCGGACTGGTGGCGGAAAGCGGCCACGCCGGTATTTCCCGCCCAAAAAAGACGCCGATGATCCCGACGACAACGAATAGACGGTGGTACCACCGGACCACTCAACTAATCGTACACGGGACAGGCGTTTCTTCAATAATTACATATGCTTACATCATGGTACCACCGGTACCATGATCGCGCGCACGAGGAATGTACGTGAGCCTATACGAAAACCCATGCGCGCAGGACGCGAAGGTGATATGCGCTCAGGTTAATGTTGGAAATTTAGGTGGTACCACCTCGGACGACCCGGACCACCCGGTAATTCCCCTTTCGTGTCAAATGGTTATAGTGGACCAGGGTGGTACCACCTGTAACTTTTATGACCCGGGCCAGGTGGTACCACCAACTAAAGGTGCAGCGATCGATTCATCTAAATGCCTGTATCGCGCACACACGCGCGCGAGGAAAGACCCCTCGAAAACTATGGTCTTTTTCGTGAGCCACAAAGTTGAATAGGTTTCCGCGCATCTGCGGCGCCCGGCTGCACTCGGGCAAAATCTGCGAGCGCAAGCCTCTACCGCGCAGCACGCGTTGCCGGCTGCATGGTGGTCGAGCCGGTCGCCCTCCCGGCACGCCGATGCGCAAAACCACCGCCGATGCGATCGCGGCGGGCCGGCGCCGCTGGGTCGCTCGCATGCGCCTTGCGAAGGTGATGGGCGCGATCGCGCGCTTCCCCGGTGGGCGTCGCGATCGGGGCTTGCCGCCGTTGAGCAAAGACCCGAGGATCAGGAGAGCGCAGCGGCTGGTCGAGGCGGAGATGGCAGCGCGACGGAAGGTTCGAGTGGACCAGGTATCGGACGGGCAGGGGTGGCAGGAGCGGAGCTCGGGGCAGAAGCTGGCGACAGCGAGCGACAAATCGCTCGATCGCATTTTCGCCTTCTTGCTGCTCGATCTCGATCCGCGGGCGGACGAGAAGCTGTTTCTGGCGCAGCAGCAGATGGCGATGGCGACGATCACCAACCAGATCAAGCTTGATTCGGCACAGCTGGCGGCGCAGGCGGCGCTGGCGAATGTGCCTGATGCGGCGCTATCGCTGCGCTTGCAGGCGGCATTTGAGCGGCTTGACGAGGTCGCGATCGAGAACGAGGCCGAGGACGAGGACGGCGGAGAGGGAGCGGCGGCGGGGAGCGGAATGCCTGCCGCCGCCGATGGCGGGTGAAGGTTATCAACCTGCGAACTACCATCGGCAAAGCACGAAATCGGCAGTTGACGATTATGCCGTCAGCCCATGCCTCGGTTTACGTCAGCGTATGCTGAGAAATCTATGGTTGACGATTTATTATGTTTGTCAGCCTCACGTAATATTAAGCGGCGGCATCTGAACCCGGGCCAGCGAGCGATGATTGGCATAGAGGCATGGGATTCGCTCGCGGCGCTAGCCAAGGAGCGGCAACGTGCCGGTGGTGGAGATCAAAAATCAGCCTCAGCAAAAACAAAGGCTTATGACCAAAAATCGGTTCCCCCGAAATCGGGGGAAGCGATCGGCGAGGTTGCCGATCAAATCGCCGCGGATTCTGGCGCCGCCGCTTCAACCGTGCAACAGGCGCGGGCGATCACTAAACATGGTTTCGCCAACCTCTGTTATAAAATCTGTGGCTGACGGTAACCGCAAGTCATCGACTGCACCGGTTATGCTGTCCGATGCTATGTAACTGGCGGTTGACGGTTGCGCATATGCTTTGCGATCACACACCGCACCGGCTTCTCCCGTAGCAGAGCGATGCGCGACCAGCCCGCCCGGCGTTATCCTCCACTACCTGCCAGCGGCACGATAATCGCGATCGCCGGGTGCCGCGGATTCGGCATAGGCGGAAATGTCTTCCGCCCAACTCCTGCAGAAAGCCTAGGGTTTTTGGTGATTATTCCGCCCAACCCATACTTCAGCCCATATTTGGGGACGACCGATCCAGGCTGTTCAGCGCGTCGATCGAGCGCTATACCGAGATCGGTAATCAGCGCGAAAGTGTCCGATGAGCGATCTCTATGACAGCGACATCCTCGTCTGGTCAGAGCAGCAGGCGGCGCTGCTCCGCCGGCTCGCGACCGGTGAACGGATTACCCATGAAGTCGATTGGGAGAACGTCGTCGAGGAGATCGAGAGCGTGGGGCGGAACGATCTCCATGCTGTCAACTCGTATCTGGCCTTGACCCTACTCCAGATGCTCAAGCCCCGGGGCTGGCCCAACGCCCCCTATGTCCCGCATTGGCAAGGCGAAGCGCGACGGTTCCGCGGCGAAGCAATCGACCGTTGTTCGCCATCGCTGCGCCAACGTCTCGATCTGGCCAAGATTTATCGTCGCGCCTTGCAGGCGCTGCCGCCAACCATCGACGGGCAGCCGCCCCTGCCGTTGCCACAAAGCTGCCCGGTCTCGCTCGACGAGCTGCTGCGCGACGAGTGATCGCTCGGTCTGCCGGCGTCCCGAGCCCGGCGCGACCCCCTCTCTTTTTGCTCTAGGAACCGCTGCGGAGACCGCTGGAGGGGCCATCTCTCGTTTCCGGGTAGCCTTGGCTCTCCGACAGAGGATCGCGCTCCACGGGGCGACCGCGGTACTCCGCTCGCGTCCTTCGGCGGTCGTCGTCTGATGGCCGATCACTCGTCGAGGCGATCGACACCTGTTATCGCTCTCGTCCGCACGAAGATGTCAGACAACCTGTCGCCACGGACGACAGGTTCATCCTGCACCGACCGAGAGCATGGCTCGTGCCGGACCGGGCCCGGGTATGGTGCCCATAGCCGACGGGGGCCCCGAGGGGGGCCGGGCGGGGCATTTATTGCCTCGGCCGCGTCGCGACCGGTTCCTCTCCGCTGCCTGCCTGCAGAGAAAATCGGGAAAAAATATAGGAAGTGCGAGAGGTTCCGAAGGGTAACCTAAGGATGCATCCTGGTACAACTTTTAATTATGCGTCGGACGCACTCTGGGCTCTTTCTGTCTCGACCTGCTTGTGTTGAAAGTAAATATATTAAGTTACGCCGTATTCTTTAGGTATAGGGGTAAGTTTAGGTTTCCAAGTTTTGCGTTCTAGTTCGGATTTAATGAATTCGTCTTGGAGCTCTAAGAAGCCGTTAGATCTGAGGTAGAGTAATCCCATACTGACGCAGTCGGCACAATCTTGTTTGCCACGAGGAGTTCTAGTGCACTGGTCGATGACGTTATTGACCCATGTGAATTCGCCGACGCGGACGGTTTCGCGGCCGAATTTATCGAGTTCGCGGGTGAGGTTAGCGGGGGCGGAGACGAGGCCTTGGGAGAATAGAGGGGAGACGGAGAACATACGGTTTAGTTTGGACCCGTGTTTTGTTGGTTCGAACATTTCGATGATGAACTCCTGGGAGCGCATTTGGCGTTCGAGTTCTTGTGCGGTATCGTGGCCTCGGTTGGCGTTCTCGATGATTATTCGGTCGGCGTGACGGCGGCGGCAGGTATCGAGGAGTCTGGGGACGAGGCCGGTAGGTTTACCGGTGCGGGGGTCTGGGGTAGAGACATTGAGGCCGGCTCTGGTTTGCCATGCTTCCATCAGAATCATTCGCGGTTGTTCGTCTCCGGTTTCGGCTGAAGCGGTGATATGAGCGGTATCGAGAGTCCCCCACCGTGGTCCGAACCAGGGGGAGGCACGGCTAACATCTTCGCGTTTACGGGACCACACGCCCAACACGACGCAGGCAGAAAAATCGGCGGTATCGCGTTCGCTAAAAGCGGTATCGACGGCTACCAAGACAAAGCTGACATCGGGGAGCTCGACGATGAAGTCGCCGTTTTTGGTCCGTCTGATGTCCTTGGCCTCTGGGGTATGCTCGGGCCAGACTTTCCAGTCGGTGCGTGGGATGACGCCACCGCCGCGCGGCACTGGGGCTTGCTGCAATTGGGCGGCAGCGGCGTAGGAACTGAGGCCGGCTTGTCCCTTCTCCAACCCGGCCAATCCGAGTTCGACCTTGCGCAGCTCGGCCTCTGGCCAGACTTCGGGCCACAGCAGTTCGCCTTCGAAGGTACGGCGATCTTGCGGGCAGCAGCGGTCTGGTTCGAAGCGGGCGGGGAACATGAGATGGACTGCGTCGGGCCAAGTTTCGATCGCAAGATTACTTGGATCGTCTTCACTAACTCGTTGTCCGACGAGTATTCGGGCGGAGGTCAGGGGATTAGTGATACGGGTGGGGAGGCCTTCACTGAAGGCGCGCAGTATAGAGAGGCGTTCGAGATCGGACTCGGCTTCTTTTACAGTCATCAAATCGTCATATACATGACAATCGCCGCCGCGTCCAAGTAGTCCGCTTTCGATACTGGAGCTGATGCGCTGGCCGCCGGTAGTATTGCCGAAGTTGGCGCGGGAGGACTGATCGGGCAGCATTTTTACATTGCCGAAGACGGCTTGGTACCAGGCGCCGAAGACGAGGCGGCGCATTTTGACGGCGAGCTCTTCGGCCAGTGTCGCGGAGTAGCTGACACAGAAAAACGCGACTTGCGGGCCGGACTGGGGGGCGATTTCGCTGCGGCACCAGATCCAGGCGGGGTACATCACGGAGACGAGTAAGGATTTCCCGGTCCGAGGGGGGGCATTTATTATGAGGCTTCTTAGATTTCCATCAGCTATTGCTTCGAGGTGCTCGATAATGACTTCATGGAACCAGGCGAGGCGGAGCGGTGCCGGGTCGATTTCCTGCCAGGCGCGCTTAACGAATTCGAGAAAGCTTTCTTGGTAGCGTTCTTTTAGCTCGCGTCGATCGACTTCGAAGATGAGTTCGACCATTTCGCGCCAGGCGGCGGGGTCGCGGCGTTTTAGCAATTCGAGTTTTTTGAGGCGGTCACTGGAGAGGGGGGACATGGGGATGAGCGTAATCAACAAGATGAGATCGGACAAGGTTCAGAGGCCCAAGCAGCCAACCTTCCTTGTTGCGCTCGCGATGGCGAACGTTTAGAGAACAACATCGAAGCACTGCAGTAGGCCCCGATGTTTCTCGCCACGTCTAGGTGCCCTCGACATAAGGCCGGGGGTGGGTACCCCTAAACGATGGGGTGGTGCCGCACGATGTGTAATGACACACATCGATTTACGGAGTTGGAACGTCGACACATGCAACATACTCAATCATTGAAAACCTCGGCATCAACCAACCCCGGCCTCGGCTCTTCCCCGCCTTGTCGCTGGAAAAACGAACGGACGGAGTCATCCAATTGGGGGGGTTAATGCAACAAGCGGTCGCGCCGCAAAGTCCCGCCAGTGTGCTTCCCCCGGCCCGACGCGGGCCCCACGCCCGTCCTCCGAGACGTGTTTTTGGGCTGGCAGGCAACCACCATTTCGAGCGCCGCGACGGGGTATTATCTCGATTCGCCCGTCGCGAGGCCAAGCCGCCGAATCGTCTGGCGCATGATATGACCACGACCTTAATCGAATGGGTGCGCGGCGATGACGGGATACCCGGTGAGAGCTGGAACCCGATCCGAGCGCGCAATCGCGAGACCGGGAAACATGGCTCGTACTGCGGAGACGCCATGACGGAGCGTGTGCATTGTTATGCCAAGATATTCAATCACTGGGTCGGCACCCAGATCGATCTTAGACCTCAGAACCGTGATCGCGTCGAGGTGTACCTCGACGTGAAGCGGGTTGATGTGCCGCGACATGCCCAGCGCAGCCCGTTTGGGGTGTGATCATGGCGGATCAGGTTCTTTGCGCCGACAAGCTAGCCGGGCACTATGTCCTCGATAGCCCAACCGGCGGGCCGCGCGGCGATGGCACCGAGGACGGCTACTTGCTTGTCGACAAGCGGAGCGACGGCCAGTGGTACGACGCCGAGCTCGACGCCTGTATCGAGGCGCGGGAAATCGTGCCGCTCGATGTGGTAACCGAGCGATACGTCATCATCGAGGACGAAGAAGACCGCGTGTTCGTGCCCACCCCCGGTGAGTGCGAGCGCGTCGGCATGCCGGTCAGGAGGCGGCGAGCGCGACTTGATCTGCACGTCGTCGAGATCGACGGCCGCCCGGTGGTGGTGGGAACCGAGGATGGGATCTCGATCTATCTCGAACGCGGGGAAGAGCAAGAGCCTGGGGGCGATTTTGTGCCCGCGCTGGGCGGCGGTCTGCAGGGCGTGGAGGACGCGGCTAATCCTGGTCATCCGGTGTGGGATGGGGAGCCGTCCAGCCTGCATATTCGTGGCGCTACCGATGCCGAGATCGATTTGTGGCAGCGTCGGTTGGGCCAAGCGTGGGAACAGACCGGAAAAGTGTTCGACCCCGTCTGTTTGCTGGTGTTTCTCATATCGCTCCGCGAATTCCGCCGCCGACGAGCAGATTGCGAGTGAGACCCGACGGCCGGCAGCCGCAACGGCCAGAATCCGGCCTTGCCGGCGGCCGCTAGGGCGCGATCTCTGGCCAGCGCGAGAGACGCATCCTGCGGGCACCACTCCGCCCGTACCAGCGATTTTACTAGGGGATGAGGTCGCCGTGCCACGGAGACACTTCCGCGATCGATACATCCGGGCCCCCGCCAGCGGCTGGCCAGCCAGCTCGAATAACACGCGACCGAGATCGCAGAGCGCCTCGCTTGGGCTCTAGCGCCTCACCGCGCGATAGATCTTCTTATGCCGCCGTGGGATATATTGCGATGCAGCTCGGGCTCTACCCGTTAGCCTCCGAACTCGACGCAATCGAGCGTGATGATTTGCGGACCTTGGTGCGCTGGGCAAAGCATCTTCTGTCGGCCGACCAGCTAGAGATTCCCAAGATCGCCTACGGGAGCGGGATTTAACCGTCAGCCTTGTCGGTGAGATTACGAAGAAAGAGCGTGATGGCTGTTGAAAATGTTTCAAGACCGCGTTTCACCCACGGCGGTGCGCGGGTTGGGGCGGGCCGGAAGCGCGGCGTGCCCAACCGCTGGCCGGCGGCACTGGCGGCTGAGATCCGCCGGCTCGGCGACGAGGTCGCGCGGCTTCGGCAGCAGCGCCGCAACGAGCAAGAAACTTTGCCTGCGCTGCTGCGCCGGCTGACCGAAATTGAACGTCTTCTCACGGGGAGCGATTTGCATGTGCCGACGCGAGCGACCCGGCGGCGCCCGTTGGGGGCGTAATCACTGAGGTCGGCTCGGCCGGCGACTGACCGAGGTAACTCCAACACCGCAGTCGACGCAGCGGAACCGATCGAGCGATGGCGCCCACCCGCGAACAGATCGGGCGTAAGCTTAGCGCGCCGGGTCGGGGCTGGTGACGGATCGTTGAGGAAATCGAGCCAGATGATGTCCGCGCGTTGCCTGTCGATGTTGCTTGCAATCACCTCGCGCCCGGCCGCCCCGCCGACCGGGACGCCATCGCCTGTGGCAAGCTCCAAGATCCGCCGTTCCTCGACCAAGGGCGAACGGCCGCTGTGGGTTCAGTGAAGGGATCTTCGCCGGAGCCCGCGGCAACGACGGAGTTGCGCCGAAGGACTAAACCGCTCCCGCGGTAATTTGTAGCAAGGGAAGGGTCTCGGGGAGTAGCAGAAGCAGGCGTCCTGTCTTGAGATCGAGGGGCTGAAGACCGCACCCAAGA
>Ga0306921_10004287_pt1 | contig 14624 bp, 10 predicted proteins | sample sta12Cox44000080_FD_203760 | JGI IMG/M metagenome (GOLD analysis project Ga0306921, IMG submission 203760) | Lab enrichment of tropical soil microbial communities from Luquillo Experimental Forest, Puerto Rico - statoxic.12C.oxic.44.000.080 (v2)... | ecosystem: Environmental > Terrestrial >...
CATGGTGCTCGAATCCCGTTTCCCGCTCATGTCGCCCGCCTGGTCGCCCGATGGGCAGTGGCTCGCCTACGTCTCCTTCGAGACCAAGCACGCGGCGGTGTACGTGCAGCTGGTACGCAGCGGCGAGCGCCGGCAGGTTTCGGCGCGTGCGGGCGTGAACGGGGCGCCTGCCTGGTCGCCCGATGGGCGCAAGCTCGCGCTGACCCTCGGGGGCAGTAGCGGCAATCCCGACATCTACATCCTCGATCTCGGCAGCCAGGATCTGACGCGCCTTACCGACGATCCGGCGATCGATACCGAGCCCGAATGGGCACCGGATGGCAAGTCGCTGTTCTTCACCTCCGACCGCGCCGGCTCGCCGCAGATCTATCAGATTGGCGCGACGGCGGGGGCACATCCCAAACGCATTACCTTCGGCGGCAACTACAACGCCCGGCCGCGGGTGTCGCCCGATGGCTCGCAGCTGGCGATGGTGACACTCGACGGCGGCAACTACCGCATTGCGATCCAGGACCTCGGCAACAGCACGGTGCGCGTGTTATCGCACGGACATCTCGATGAATCGCCGAGTTTTGCCCCGAACGGGGCTACACTCATTTACTCGGAGCGCGAAAGCAGTCGCGGCTCGCTGGCGACGGTGTCTACCGACGGCCTGACGGGGTTGCGGCTGAAGGCTTCCCAGGGAGAGGTTCGGGAGCCGGCGTGGGGCCCGTTCAGCCCCTGATGCGGCGTCGCTTGCGCGCGCCCGTTGCGGAGGAAGCGGAATGTCGGAAAAGCTGTCCATGCATCGAATAATGGCCGTGTTGCTGCTCGTCGCGCTATGCGCGCTCACCGGCTGCGCGAGCAAGCCGGCGAAGCCGGCCGGATCCGGCGAGCCGGGCATGAGTACCGGGGGCGCGGAGGGCTCGGGCGCCGCCAACCAAAACGCCGGTGCGGGCAGCGAGGATGAGGTTGCCGGGCCGCAGACCGGGCTGCTCGTCAAGCGTACGGTGTACTTCGACTTTGACAGCGCCGAGATCAAGGGCGAGGGTACGGACATCGTGGCCGCACATGCCAAGTACCTGGCAAAGAACCCCGCGACGCGAGTGCGCCTGGAGGGGCATACCGATGAGCGCGGCTCACGCGAATACAACATCGGGCTCGGTGAGCGGCGCGCGCAATCAGTGCGTCGCGCCTTGCTGCTGCAGGGCGCAGCCGATACGCAGATCTCCACGGTAAGTTATGGTGAAGAGCGCCCGGCGGTAGCGGGGCACGACGAGTCGGCGTGGGCCAAGAACCGGCGCGTCGAGATCGTTTACCTCGCGGCCGCGCCGGCGGCGAAGCCCTAGAGCGAAGGATTGCCATGCGTCCCACCCTCTCTGCACTGCTGACAGCCCTGCTCACCGCCGCTTGCGCCACCTCACCCGACAAGGACCCGGTGCAACTGCGGCTCAATGATCTCGAGGCGCGAGTCGAGCGAATGGAGCGCATCGCTGCCAACGAGGTGCAGGTGTCTCAGAACCTCGATGAGGTGCAGGGAAACGTGCGCCAGCTGCGGGGACAGCTCGAGGAGCTCGAGCACAACAACGACACCCTGCGCAAACAGCAGCGCGATCTGTACAGCGATCTCGACAAGCGTCTGGGAGCTGCGGGGCTCGGCGGCGGTAGTGGAGTGCTCGCCGGATCATCGACCGGGGCCGCTGCGGGGGCCGCCGCCGGTGCCGCGGTGGGGGCGGCGGCGGGCGCAGCAGGTGCGGAGGGGGCTGCCGGCAGCAATGCACCTTCGCCGACCGAGCAGGCCGTGTATGGCCAGGCCTTTGATGCGCTCAAGGCCGGCAGCTACTCGACCGCGATCACCGGGTTCAAGGATTTCCTGCACACCTATCCCAACAGCTCGCTCGGGGACAACGCCCAATATTGGCTGGGCGAGGCGTACTACGTGAGTCACGACTATGAGGCGGCCGCCGGCGCCTTCCGCACCGTGTTGAAGAAATGGCCTGATTCGCACAAGGCACCCGATGCGCTGCTCAAGATCGGCTACACCCAGCTGGAGCAGAAACAGTACCCGGCCGCGCGTGCGACGTTCGATGAGGTCACGAAGAAGTACCCCGGAACCGAGTCGGCGAAACTGGCCGCCGACCGGCTGCGCCGTATCCCTGCGCAGAGCTCGCAATGATGGTGCGCGCGTGCGAGCTGACTCGCACGCGCGCGGCTTTTCCATGACGCGTCTTCGGGTCACCGAGATCTTCCACTCTCTGCAGGGGGAGGCGGACACCGCCGGCTTTCCCACGGTGTTCGTACGCCTCACGGGCTGTCCGCTGAGGTGCCAGTACTGCGACACCGCCTACGCGTTTCATGGCGGGGAATGGTGGGAGCTGACAGCGATCCTCGCCCGCGTGCGGGAGTACGCCGCGCGCTACGCGTGCGTCACCGGAGGCGAGCCCCTCGCCCAGAAGGGCTGCACGGAACTGCTCAGCGCATTGTGCGATGAGGGCTTGCGCGTATCGCTCGAGACCAGCGGCGCGATGGCACTCGCCGATGTCGATCCGCGAGTAGTCAAGGTGGTCGATGTAAAGACGCCGGGCTCGGGCGAGGAAGGACGCAATCGCTATGACGAGCTCGGCCGGCTCCTGCCGCACGATCTGGTGAAGTTCGTCATCTGCGATCGCAGCGATTACGAATGGAGCCGTGCCAAGCTCGGCGCGCTCTCGCTGCCCGCGGGTTGCACGGTGCTGTTCTCACCGAGCCATGAGCAACTCGCCGCAGCCGAGCTCGCCGACTGGATCCTCGCGGATCGTCTGCCGGTACGCTTCCAGATCCAGCTGCACAAGTACCTCTGGGGCAACGTGCCAGGAAGGTAACTACGGTGGCGGTGGTTGAATCTCGGGCGGTGATTCTGCTCTCCGGTGGCCTCGACTCGGCCACGGCGCTGGCCATCGCGCGCGAACAGCGCTTCGCCTGCCACGCACTCTCGGTCGATTACGGCCAACGTCATGCCGCCGAGCTCGGGGCCGCGCGACGCGTTGCGCAAGCGGCGGGAGTGCGCGAGCACCGCATCATGCGCGTCGATCTTGCCGGTATCGGCGGCTCGGCGCTGACCGACGCTGCCATCGCCGTGCCCGAAGAACCGACCGCGGGCATTCCGGTCACCTATGTTCCGGCTCGCAATACCATCATGCTGGCGCTGGCACTGGCGTGGGCCGAGGTGCTCGACGCGCACGACATATTCATCGGCGTCAACGTTCTCGACTCGAGCGGTTATCCGGACTGCCGTCCGGAGTTCATCGCGGCCTTCGCCCGAGTTGCGGCGCTCGCGACCCGGGCAGGCGTCGAAGGTAAGCCGTGTCGCATCCACACACCGCTCATTGGCTGGACCAAGGCCGAGATCATCCGTGAGGGTACGCGACTGCAGATCGATTACCGCCAGACAGTGTCCTGTTATCAGGCGGATGCGGCTGGTCGAGCCTGCGGACGGTGCGATGCCTGCCGGCTGCGCCGCGCGGGCTTCATCTCCGCGGGAGTGCCCGATCCGACCTGGTATCAGGGCCTGTAGTATCATGCCGGCCCCGCCGCGCGGTCTGGCCCGTGTCTTCAAAGCGCTGGGGCGTTAGCTCAGTCGGTAGAGCATCGGACTTTTAATCCGCTGGTCGACGGTTCGATTCCGTCACGCCCCACTTCAATTTTCTCTAGGATCAGGGAAATGCGGTGTTTTTAGAGAATTCCTCTCCCTGATTTTGTGCAAATTCTGGTGCAGTGACTTACTCCGAACTTCTCGGTCACGCACGACGCCACACACACGCGTCTCCTAGAGATCCGGTGTGTACGGTTGTGCTTCACAGAGTGCCGCAGTGTATGCACGCGTTAGATACGTGACTAGTAATCCTTGTGTCGAAGTCCGCTAACGGCCGAGGCTGTGTGGAAACTCATTTCGCTCGCCGCGTAGGATCGCTAACAGGTGAATTCGGTGTGATAAGTCGCCTGAAATAGCATCTACGTGGCTGAAATTTACGCCCCAAAATGGAGCGCGCGCGTTTTCACACACTCTCGGCCAGAAGCGGTCATCTGCTCTCACAGGTTGGATTCCGCAAAGCGGACGTTGCCCGACGCACCGAGTCAGGTCGACTTGCGCGCGGACGCTTCCCCCGGAACGGGCAGGCCCACCCTGCGGCAGAACGCAGCAAAGCGCGGATCGTCCTTGTACTTCATGATGAAGGGGTCGAAAAGGAGGTATTGGATAGCGGCATCGCGGTTGCTCCACGCCCGATCGAGCCACTCGAAGGTCTCGTTCGCCTGGCTGCGCAGGGCGTAGACCTCGGCGATCCAGTAGTTCGCGAATGTGCCATGCTTTTCGATTAGGGTTGCGAGCGCAAGGCTTGCGGCTCTCCGGTCACTGCCGATCTGTAGTGCGAGCGCTACTGCGGAGTCCCGATAAAACCCTGGGACCTCCTGTTGTGCGGCGGCGAGCGCCGCCTGAGCATTGCCCCTCTGAACTTCGATGATCGCGAGGTTCCAGTAATCTCCGTTCTCTCCGGGCTGCAGCTCGATAGCCCGGCGGATCGCCCGCTCGGCCTCATCAAGGCGGTTCAGACCCGAAAGATAACTGGCGAGCCACGCATACCAGTCGGCCCGCAGCGGCTCGGTGGCGAGCGCCTGCCGGGTCAGATCGATCGCCGGTTCGACCTCTCCAAAAGTCGCAAGTTGGTTTCCCAAAGAAAACTTCGCTTCGGCATTATTGGGCGCGAGCTCCATGGCACGGCGAAACTCCGCTTCCGCTCCACGCCAGTCGAAATCGGCATTCTGAAGTAGAAAACCCCGTGCAACATGTGCGGCCGCAAGGTCCGGCGAGAGGGCGAGAGCACGGCTGGCTGCCGTGCGGGCCTTCGCGTACGCCTCTTGCGCTGATACACGCTCAAGATAATTCGTGCCAAGCTCGGCCCAGGCTCGAGACAGAGCGCTCCAGGCCAGCGCATAGCGCGGGTCGAGCTCTATAGCCCGAGTGTACGACTCGATCGCCTTGCGAGCATCGTATTCCGTGTGGCGAGAAAGATGGAACCGGCCTTGAAGTAGGGCGTTGTAAGCCTCAAGCCCTCCGCTCGCGGGCCGCTCGCTCTGCACCTCGGCGTGCTCACTCAGGAGAAGCTTTGCCCGCAGCGCCCCCGCCACCGCACGGGTGATCTCATCCTGCAGCGCAAAGAGATCCTTGTAGGGCCGGTCGTAACGCTCCGACCATTGCGTGCTTCCATCGGCCGTGTTGATGAGCTCGGCACTCACCCGCACCATATCGCCCGAGCGGCGCACGCTTCCTTCGAGCAGGTGCGCCACCTGAAGCTTCGCCCCGATGTTGCGGCTGTCCTCCTTGGAGTCGCGAAACTGGAAGGCGGAGGTGCGGCCGATCACCTTGAGCCCTGGGAATTGCGAGAGCGCCGTGATCAGATCCTCAGAGATGCCATCCGAGAAGTACTGTTGACTTGCATCGCCACTTTCGTTCGCGAGCGGCAGCACCGCGACCGAGTGGGCGGGAGGGGCAAAGGCGACCGGCTTGGCGACCCAAGGCTTCTCACTCACGAGATAGGCGGCGACCGACGCGAGCACCGCCGCCAGGACCGCAGGCACTAGACGCGAAGACCTCCTCGGCGTCACCGCCGCCGGTCTCCGAGCCATCGTTGGCACGGGACCGGAGTCCCCCGAGAGAAGCTTCTGGATGCGCGTTACGAACTGGGGCGGCGTCTCACCGCCGGGCAGGCGTGTCCACTGCAGCTCCCGGAATTTTTCCGGGATCGAGGGATCGTAGTCCGGCGTGCCGTCAAGCACGACCGGAACCAGGAAAGCCTTGTTCTCGGCCATGTGATGGGTGCGCTCGATGGCGAGATTCCACTCGTGCCGAAAGTAACCCTCGAGTCGCTCCTGGGTGTGTCGGGAGATGATCGGGATAAAGAGGACGCAATCGTGAATCTCGTGCCGGATCTTCTTCTCCCAAGCGTCTCCGCCCCGCAGCTCGCTCTGGTCGAGGAAGACATCGATGTCACCAGCTCGCAGCGCATCGCAAATCTTCTGGGCAGCCACAGCGTCTTGCGAGGCGTAGCTCAAGAATACCGCGTGCGATGCCTCAGCCACGGAGTCTCCACCCCTCACACCGGAGGTCTTCTCACCGCCTCCGTGAGCAGGAGCTTAGCTCAAACGGCTCCATTTGGCCGAGATCGACCGGCAGTGCGATCAATGTCCGCTGTGTTACTCCTGAACGACCGCTTCTGGGAGAGCCGGACTTCCGCTTGGGGTCGAAAGCGGTCGTCCGCACCGAACGACTGCGTTCGGCCAGAAGCAGTCGGTCGCAGCCATCGTGTAGTTCCCTCCAAAGCGGTCGTTCGCCTTTTACTCCGGCAGGTTCATCTTGCGTAGGAAGGCCGTGAAGCGGGGATCACCCGCGAAGGTCTTCATCAGTGGATCAACTTGCACGGGCTTTATGTTCCAGAGGTCCGAGTCCTTTTGGCGGTAAGCCCGCTCAAGCCATGCGAACGCCTTGTCCAGTTCCTCGCGATAACCGTACGCCAGCGCAATATCCTTCGCAGCATCCTGCGCGTGCTCACGCCTGAACCGAGCGAGTGCAGCATCAGAGTCAGCTCGGCGACCCAACGCGCGATAAACTACAACTAACCCGAGGCCGCGGTCCTCACCGGATTCCTGTCGCATCTCTCCCAGCGCATCGTCGAGCCTTCCCTGCGCGAGGAGAACGAACCCAAGCGCGCTGTGACCGCCGTCATACGTGGGGCTGATTTGAAGCACCTTGCGCGCCTCAACTTCCGCCTCGCGGAGCCTTCCCGTTAGATAGCGCACGCGCCTCAGGTGTGAATGCCATATCGGATCAAGGGGATCGAAACTGATTGCGGTTTCATAGAGATGCGCACTTTCGTCCCACCGACCCAGCGACCTGTACACATCGCCGAGGGTGCCGTTGTTGCCAGCGTCGTGTGGCTCGAGACGCAATGCTTCCTTAGCATCGCGTTCAGCTGCCCCCCAATCCCAATCGTACTGGTAGTGCACACCTGCCAAGATTGAGTAAGCCAGGCTCGACTTCGGATCGAGCGCCAGAACCCGCTGTGCGGAATGTCGGGTACGCTCAAATCCATCGGTTGGATCAACGTAGCCCCAGGCGGCAATGTTCTGATGCGTCACGGCCAACCACTCGGCTGCGGGTACTGAAGTAGGGTCGAGGTCCAGCGCCTGCTGAAAGTAGGCGGCGGCGGACTCGAATCCCTCCTTGTCGTAGCGGTCGGACGCGTGTACTCCGCGAAGAAAAAGGTCGTATGCTTCAATGCTTTTAAAAGTACGACGCTCGGCGTAGCCAGCATCGGCTCCCCCTACCGACACTTGAAGGGCGCGCACTAAATTGGCAGCAATCTGGTCCTGAATCTTGAGTGCGTCGCCAACCGGCTCGTCGTAAGTTTCCGACCAGAGATGGGAGCCATCCCGAGCAGTGATCAGCTGAGCAGTGACTCGTACTTGGTCCCCCGACTTGCGAACGCTGCCTTCGACTAGGTAGTTCACTCCCAGGGTGCTACCAACTGCCCGGAGATCAGGGTTCTTGCCCTTGAACTGGAATGATGATGTGCGACCAATTACCTTTAGTCCGGGAAGACGGGCCAGCAATTCGATCACCTCTTCCGCCATCCCGTCGGCAAAGTACTCCTGGTCGTGCTTTTCGCTCAGGTCGATGAACGGTAGCACGGCGATGGATTTCTCCGGCCCGGTAGGTGACGCGGAGGCAGCGGGGGCGGTTGCAGCTGCGGTGCGCTTGGACAGCCAGAAGTTATCCACCACGAAGTACGACACCGCCACCGCCAGTACGGCACTCATCGTCCACAACGCGAGTTTGGACGCCGAGGGCCGCGGAACCGGCTTCCTGGATGTCTCGGCGGTCGTGAGGCCAGAGGGTGCCGTCGTTGTCGTGGCCCGGGTAGTTGGAGCCTCAGGCGACAGCAGTCGCCGTACGTGCTCGATGAAGGGACGGGGCGTTTCTCCGCCTGGAAGGCGTGTCCACTGCACCTGGCGGAAGCGGTCCGGGACGTCTGCGCGCGAGTCGCTCGTGTCATCGATGACGACTGGAACCAGAAACGCTATGCGCTCAGACATGTCGCCAGCGCGTTCGACCGCCAACCGCCACTCACGACGGAAGTAGCCCTCGTGACGAGCATCGGAGTGGGCGGAGATGACCGGTACGAAGAGGGCGCAATCGTGAATCTGCTTGCGAATCTGGCGGTCCCAAGCATCGCCGCCCCGCAACTCACTCTGGTCGAACCAGACTTCGATGCCGGCCGCCCGAAGGGCATCGCAGATCCGACGCGCGGCATCAGCATCTTGCGAAGCGTAGCTAAGGAATACCGGCCCTGCCGCCCTGGCCGCCGGGCTTGCCGTCTCTGCCCTCATCGTGGCCCTCTTGTGTGGTCTGCCGGGCGAGAATGCCCCGGGACACTGGCTTCAGGCAACGTAGCTGTGCGACTGGCCGGTTCCGCAAACTTGAGCGGCCGCTATGGGGAGAGCCAACCGTCTGCTCGGGGTCGACTGCAGACAGACTCGCCTAATTGTCTCAAGTGGGCCAAGAAGCGGACATCACCACACGCGTCGGGATACCAACATGAGCGACCAAGACTGGCTCAGAGGAGCGGCCCACGACGCTGTAGCAACGCCGCAGGCCGCCAGTAAGACAAGTTGATGGCCAATGAAGCGTAGTTATTTCTTGGTTGCCGCAGCTTCGACCCGCTGAATTTGCGCCATCGCTTTGTTGGTCGCTAACTTGGCGCACTCTGAATCCGACGGCGTGGAACCCGGGTACTGTCGTCCGAGCTCCTTGCAGGCCGCCATGGCCGCATCGCTCACACGCTTCTCCAACGCTTGCTTGCCGCTATCGGTGCTGAGATCCAATCCCTGGGTGCTCACGCCGTAGCTGAGCGCGACGTTCTGGATGGGTATCCCACTCGCCGTATGCCCAATGGTTGTTTTCACCGTGCGCGCCCCCTCCACGATGACTTCGTCCGGTGTCTGAGCGAATGCGCTGCCGACCACGATCGTGATCGCAAGCATGCCGGTTGCGGTGATTAGCAGGTTTTTCATAGCTCTCTCCCCTAGTGGTTGGTGTCTGGCACGCGGTTGTGATTCTTAGTCGCGTCCCGGAACGCTACGCCGATCCAGGCCACCAGCACAAATCTGATGCATGTTGCGCTGCGATGGCACCGTCTCAGCAGATTCCGGAACCAGTACCCGTGAGGCGACCACGACTGTCCGGTGTCGCTTAATTCGGCCAGAAGGGGTCATCTACTTCGATCATCTTGATTTCTACAAAGCGGACACCGAGGTCGGGACCTTGCGAACGCGACGATGACGTTCATAGATTGCGAGCCCGTGCTGCCCGGCCGCCGACGCGCGCAGACGGCGACATTCCGCCGCCATCGCAGCCGGCACGTCCGCTTCGGTGACGGTGGCGCCACCGTAGAACGCTGGAAGGAGTACTGGGGCTGCGAGCGCTGCGAACGTGATATCGGCAACGCTCAATGCGTTGCCGACCAAGTATTTGCGACCGCCACCTAACCGCTGCTCGACCTGCTCGAAAACCCCACGAACCTGACTCAATGACCTGTCGGCACCGGCAGCATCAACACGATACCGCTGACGGATTAGCGCCCGCGCGACGCGCATGAGCGGGCTTACCAGGAGGCGTTCAGCACGAGGCACACCGCTGGCCGACAAACGATTGAGGAGCCCGGCACAATCCAAGAGTTGGAAGTAAGCCCAGCGCCGGGTATGCGGTCCAAGATCCCGATCAAAGTAGCGCTCCATCTCGACCGCTTCCTGACGGTCCGCGGAACACATCGGGAGTAAGCCCGTTTCAGGCAACTCCTGAGCGATAAATCTCACAATGGCGCTGGAATCGACGAGGACTTCGCCCTGAGTTACGAGAATCGGTACCGTCGTGCCTCCCAGTCGCCTGGTGTGCCAGCGGTGAATCAATGGCAGATGGGGTTCTTCTCGATAGTCGATCCCGGCGAGATCCAGCGCCCAGCGAGCCTTCTCGCAATAATGGCTCAGCGGCAAGGTGATGAATCGGGGACGGACGTCGGGCGGCATACCTCGGATTCTGTCACCCGCGCGATTGCAAGGGTAATCGGCTTGACTCCGCTGCCTGACGGGGGAGACCGCCGGCTATCGGCCAGGAGCGGTCATTTGCCGCGACCTCCTGAGTTTCTACTAAACGGACACTGGGCCGAGCTCTCCAGCGCTCGGCGAATCGTGTGTCGGTTCCTCGCAGCCTTCGCGTAGGAGTCGTGTTGATGTCGCTTCAGCGCGCGAACACAGCCCCGTGGGGCGTGCCTACGCCCCGCCAGCCGTGCGGCCAATCCCTTTCCGAAAAGCTGAATCCAGGCTGCCCGTCCACATCCCGGAAGGCCTCGTCCACACTCAGTACGCCGCGCGACTGGTCGAATTTCAACAGGTACGTTCTATCTTCCGGAGTGGCACCCGCTGTTACGACTAGACGCTCGGTCTTCGGATCCCACGCCGTCCAGTGTGAGAAGTAGCGATCGCTGAGTTTCAACCGCGAGACCTCCACGGGTTTAGCGGGGTCAGCTAGGTCGAGCACGATGAACCCATGTACCGCCGGCACGCTCTGCACCAGATAGTGGCCCACGATCGTTGGGACCCCGCACCAATTTCCGGGGAACACGTACACCAGTTTTGACTTCGGCTCCGAGGTATCAATGCCGGTGATGCGCTCTAGCCCGCAGCCGAGGGTCTGGACGAACACGGATCCGTCAGCGCCAAGGCGCGGCTCCTCGGGGCTGATGTGCGCGTAGTGGTCGGGCCCGACGTCGAGGTTAGCGGTCTTAAGGAGCTTCAGGTCCGAGAGGCGCCAGACCTGATAGGTCACGCCACTGAAGATCTCCTCATCGAGATGCATTGATGAGTTGGTGGATACGACGCGATCCAGAGCGGGCAGCACGACGAGGCCGTAAGGCATCAGCAACGCCGCGGCAAAGGCGGGATCCGCGTTACTCGCGGAGCGAATCACCCTGCCACTGTCATCAATTTCCACGAGGCCGCCGGTCTTGCCGCTGCTTGCTGAGCCGCCGTGGTGCTCGTGCTGAAACGTAGCGAGCACATGTCCGTTGGGCAGCCGCACATAAGAGTGCGGATGCATGTAGCCGGCCATGTCGGTGAACGAAGTCACTATCTTCGGGTGCAGGGGGTCGCGGACATCGAAGATGAACGTCCGCCCGGCGTCGTGATCATTGGCGAAGAGCATGCCGCTCGGTGGCATGGTGTATTCCGTGTGATGCACTCGCACCGTCTGCTGGTTTGTCGCCAGCGTGGTGAGGAGGCGTCCGTAGGATGCAGAGGAAGGATCGGCATCGATGACCGCCAGGAAATCGTTGCCCTTCTGGGCGCGATCGCCCGCCCACACCAGCAGATAGTGGCCCGTGGTGGAGGCATTTGCCGCTTCGCGTGCATTCAATCCAGCCGAGTGGCAGAGTGCGAGCATGAGCGCCAGCACATGTAATGCGCGGAGTCCTTTCACGGGGGATGCCCTTTCACGAAGGACGGACCTTGACGATAGCAGCGGGGGCGAGGACGGTAAACCTGTTCGACAGGTCGTGGTGAGAATGGACCCTATCAAATCAGCTTGTGGCGAGTTGAGTGTCGCCTTTCCAGTTTTTGAACGACCGGTTTAGGGAGACGCATCCGGCCGCTCGGGGTCGGAAGCGGTCATCAAACCGATGTCTGAGATCGGCCAATTCCGGACATACGGAACACGGATCCCAAATCTCAAGAGCGGACATTCGAATGACCGCAATCGGAAGGTGCGTTTCGAGCGTTGGGCAGTGTTCAATTTGGGAACTTCAATTCCCGCATCACCGCCTGGAAGCGCGGCTGCTGGCGCAAGGGATCCATGAGGGGATCGGTTTTCAGTAATTCAAGCCCCGGATCGCGCAAGCGTATCGCCGTGTCGAGCCATTCGAGCGCTTTAGCCCGATCGCCCCACTGCGCATAGATTGTTACGAACTGGTACGCACTAGCGTCGCCACCAAAGGCCTTTAGTTTCTCCAGTTGGGCTTCCGCGTCGGCATGCCGGCCGAGCTTGTCATACGTGACTGCGAGGCATTGCTGAGTCCACCAGTAGTCGGGTTTGGTCTCACACGATTCGCGGGCGCGCTCGGAGTCCCCCAGCGCGTAGTAGGCGAGTCCGCGGACCGCGAAGCTTGCCGGATCCTCTGGGTCAAGAGCGAGGGCGTCCTTAAAGGCGGCGATGGCCTCCTCATACTGACGTCCGTAGTAGAGGGCCACCCCGAGATCGAAGTGACCGAGCTGGCTCACTGGGTCCAGTACGAGCGCGCGCCGAACGGCGGCGATGCCGGCTTGAGTGCGGCCCATTTGGACGGCGAAGCCGCCGTACAAGCGCAACACCTGCGCATTGCTCGGCGCGAGTGCCAGCGCCCGCTCGAACTCTTCATTCGCCCGGGTGAAATCCAGCCCTCCGTTCTCGAAATAGTACGCTAGCGTCATGTGACCCTCGGAAAGATCAGGCGCGAGCGCGATCGCCTTGCGCGCATCCGCCTGCGCCTTCTCGTAGCTCTCGCGAACGGCCGGTCCCGAGGCCCCACCGGCATAGGCATTGAGCGAGAACGATCGGTGGGCGAACGCGAGCGCATAGTTCGGATCGAGCTCGATCGCTTCCGTGAACGCGGCGATCGCGGTTTGGTAATCCCTGTCACCGTGCGCTGCAAGGTAAGCCTTCCGCCCACGCAGATACGCATCGAACGCCGCTGGGTTACGCGTTCCGCCCAACTCGATCTTCGTCGCCACGTCCCCAAGCAGGCTCACCTTGAGGGCGCTCGCGACGGCACCCGCAATTTCAGTCTCCAGTTTCAGCACATCGCCGAGGTCCCGGTCGTAGGTGTGGGACCAGAGGTGATATCCCGTGACCGCATTGACCAGCTGCGTGGTCACGCGCACGGTATTTCCCGAGCGCCGCACGCTCCCTTCGAGGATCGCGCCCACGTTGAGTTCGCGGGCAATAGTCCCGATCTTGACGTCCTTCCCCTTGAAGTAGAACGCCGAGGTGCGGGCTGCGACCTGCAGCTCATTGATCTCAGCCAGTGCGTTGAGCAGTTCCTCCGACAGCCCGTCGGAGAAGTAATCCTGATCCTTCTCCCCGCTCATGTTCACGAACGGCAGCACGGCGATGGAGTGCGGCGGCGGATTGAACGCCATTGGTGTGTCCGCGGACGTTGCCGGTTTGGAGGGTACCGCGGGCTTTACCGTCCAGGGCTTCTCAGCGAGTAGGTACGCGGCTAATGCCGCAAGTGCGACGGCGACCGCCACCCAAGCCGGGTTCAGACGCGAGCGCTTTCCTGTGCGCACCTCCGCAGAGATCCGGGTGAGTGTCGGTGAGTGACCGGGCTCACCGGACAGGAGCTGTTGGATTCGTATAACAAACTCAGGCCGCGCATTGCCCTCTGGCAGCCGCGTCCACTGTAGTTCACGAAACTTCTCTGGTACCCGCTCGTCATCGTCCGGCGTGCCGTCGATCACGACCGGCACCAGGAAGGCTTTGTCTGCGGCCATCAGATGGCACCGATCAACTGCGAGCTTCCATTCGAGCCGAAAGTACCCCTCGGCCCGCTCATGCGTGTGTTGCGAGATGACTGGGATGAACAGCGCGCAGGCCTTGATCTGCTTGCGGATCTTCTGGTCCCATGCGTCCCCGCCTCGCAGCTCGCTCTGGTCGAACCAGACCTCGATGCCGCCCGCGCGCAGTGCCTCGCATATGCGCTGCGCCGCCTCGGCATCCTGCGAGGCGTAGCTCAGGAACACCGCGCCAGTCGGTGTGCTCGCCGGTTTGGCCGACTGGTCCCCCATCCGCGCCTCTTGATCTTGTGCGGGTGCGAGGAAGAATGCCCTGCGGAGCCGTCCCGGGCAACGTAGCGCTGGCAGTGTCCGCTTTCCGCAGTCTTAGTGACCGCTACTGAGAGATTTGAGTGACGGCTTGGGGTCGAAAGCCGCCAGTCAGTGCGTGTTCGGTACGCTGCACTGAAATTGCACGCAGCCAGCAGGTACGCGCTCGGAATCAACCAGTTAGAACGTCAGTTTTCGGACTAGTAATCCGGTTGTTCACTTGCTAGGCAGTAGGAAAGTGCGGTCTCGGCGAGGGCGGTGCACCGAGTCTGCACCGGAAGTTCAGTCGGCAGCTCTCGACCGTGCAGCGTCGCCGTCGAGCCATTCCTCGCCGAGACCGGCCAGTCGCAAGCCATTGCTCCTCACAGATTTCGTGCATTTGCACGCGTGCAAGGCGAAAATCTCAAGTCGTACCGCCAAAACCGCTGGGAAATGGCCCGACCATGTGCCGGAATATAAAGTTGCTATTCAATTTTCAGCCGCCGGTAACCGACAGCGAGATTCGAGCCGCATCGCTACAGTTCGTCCGCAAGGTCAGCGGCTTTAACAAGCCCTCCAAGGCCAATGAGCCCGCATTCAACGCTGCGCTGAATGAGATCGAAGCCAGCATCACCAGGCTGCTCGGCTCGTTGCAGACCCATGCGCCGCCACGCGACCGTGAAGTCGAGGCTGCTAAAGCCCGCAAGCGCGGGGCAGTGCGCTAT
>Ga0306921_10004288_pt1 | contig 14623 bp, 18 predicted proteins | sample sta12Cox44000080_FD_203760 | JGI IMG/M metagenome (GOLD analysis project Ga0306921, IMG submission 203760) | Lab enrichment of tropical soil microbial communities from Luquillo Experimental Forest, Puerto Rico - statoxic.12C.oxic.44.000.080 (v2)... | ecosystem: Environmental > Terrestrial >...
CAGCCCTGTCAACACCATAGCGCCAAGGCGCTATGTTGCTTCGCCGTCAACTCGGGTACAAACCGCATTCGAAGCCTGTTGCCGCGAACGAGGAAGATCCGATGCCATCGCTAAGCGACTGGAAAGTGCCGCCTTCCGCGCAACCCAAGCCGGAGGATTATGGCTACGACCTGGAGCGCGCGTTGTCTTGCGTTGTCGGCCTGCACGCCACCGTTCCGGCAGACGCATTCACCGCCGATACGCTCGGCACGGAGCGCGCGGGCAACGGCGTTTTCATTGGTGGCAATGGGCTGATCCTGACGATCGGTTATTTGATCACCGAAGCCGACACGATCTGGATCACGGTCGGCGACGGCCGTTCGGTGCCGGGGCATGTGCTCGGCTACGATCAGGAGACCGGGTTCGGCCTGGTGCAAGCGCTGGCCAAGCTCGATGTGCCGTCATTGCAGATCGGCGACTCTGCGGCAGCCTCGATCGGCGAGCGAGTGGTCGTCGGCGGATTCGGCGGACGGCATCGCTCCGTCGCGGCGCGCATCGTCGCCCGGCAAGAATTCGCCGGCTATTGGGAATATGTGCTCGACGAAGCGATCTTCACCGCGCCGGCACATCCGAATTGGGGCGGTACCGCCTTGATCGGTCCCGGCGGCGATCTCCTCGGCATCGGCTCGTTGCAGCTGCAACATTCGGTCGAGAAGGGCCAAGCGCAGAACATCAATATGATGGTCCCGATCGACTTGCTTAAACCGATCGTCGACGATCTCCTGAAATTCGGCCGCCGCAACTCACCGCCGCGGCCGTGGCTCGGCCTCTACGCGACCGAAGTCGAGAACCGGCTTGTTATCGTCGGCCTTGCCGATCGCGGGCCGGCCAAGAAAGCAGACCTGCGCACCGGCGATATCGTGCTCTCGGTAGCCGGCAAAGACGTGCGCGATCTCGCCAGCTTCTTCCGCCATATCTGGTCGCAAGGCCAGGCCGGCGTCGAAGTGCCGATAAGCGTCTATCGCGACGGCGAGACCTTGGACATGCGGATCAAATCGAGCGAGCGTAACCGGTTCCTTAAGGGTCCGAGCTTGCATTGAACGCAGTGCGCGTCCCGACGCCGCAACCGCGAGCGGATGATTTTTCTACGGCTTTTCGAACAGCGCCCTTAAGCCGTCGCGATAAGTCGGATACCGCAGTGTGACGCCAAGCGCGCGCTTGAGCTTGTCGTTCTTCACGCGCCGGCATTCCTCCCAAAAACTCAGCGCCATCGGCGACAGTGACGCCGCTACGTCGTCGAATTTTTCTTCCGGCGGCGCGGCGCGGCCCATCAGCTGCGCCGCGAACACAATCGGATCGGCGGGCGGCGCCGGCTCATCGTCGGCGATGTTGAACACCCCGGATGCGCAGCGCGTGAAAGCGGCGTCGATCGCCCGTGCAATATCGGCGACGTGAATGCGGTTGAAAATCTGACCGGGTTTGACGATGCGGCGTGCTTTGCCGCGCGCGATTTGCAAAAGCGCGTTCTGTCCCGGACCGTAAATTCCGGCGAGGCGCAACACTGCAACCGTAATGCCGCGGCGCGCACCAAGCGCTTGCCAAGCCTCTTCGGCGGCCAGCCGCCGGCGGCTTCGCGCCGAAGCCGGCGCGACCGAGGTTTGCTCGTCGACCCAGCCGCCGCGATGGTCGCCGTAGACGCCGACGGTCGAGAGATAAACGACCGAGCGTAGATTTTCGGCGGCGGCCAAATCATCTCCGAAGGCCGCGAGCACCGGATCGCCGTCTTCGCCGGGCGGAATGGACACCAGGGCGTAGCGAGCCCGCGCGATCGCGTCGCGGAGTTCCGGCGTTGCCTGCGCGCCGTCGAATGCAACGGCTTCCAAGGTTCCAGGCTTATAGGCATTCAGCACCGCGGCGCGCTCGGCGCCGCGTACGGTTCCGAAAATGCCCTCGAATTTGTCCCCGAACGCAGCGACGAAATGCTCCGCGCAGTAGCCGAGGCCGAAGCAAACGAGCACGGACATCAGGGCGGGCGCGCTTCGGCGGGCGCCGGAGATAGTGCCGCGGCCCATTCCGCTATCAGCTCCGGATTGCCTTCGTTGTCGCGACGCGTCTTTGCGCAAGTTTCGAGCCGCGCACGGTCGAGTCGGCCCAGCGCCCAGATCGCCGCGCCACGCACCAGCGGGGATTCATCGTCGAGCAGCCGCTCGGCTTCGGCGGCGAAGTCCGCATTGCCGGAATTGCCGAGCGCAATGAGCACATTGCGGACGAAACGTGGTCGGCCGATGCGCCTGACGGCGCTTTTGGTGAACAAGGCCCGAAACGCGGCATCGTCTAGCCGGGCGAGCGCGGCAAGCTGCGGCGCGCGTAGCGAGTCGCGCGCGGCGAGTTTTGCTTCGTGGCCGGCGCGTGCGAATTTATTCCATGGACAAACCGCCAAGCAATCGTCGCAGCCGTAGATGCGGTTGCCCATCATCGGACGAAGTTCGCGCGGGATTTGGCGCTTATGCTCGATGGTCAGGTAGGAGATGCAGCGCCGCGCATCGAGACGATAGGGCGCCGGAAATGCCGCCGTCGGGCAGACATTGAGGCAAGCACGGCACTGGCCGCAATGGTCCCCTTCGGGCGCGTCCGCTGGCAAATCGAGCGTGGTGAAGAGCGCGCCGAGGAACAGCCAGGAGCCCAATTCCCGAGACACCAGATTGGTGTGCTTGCCCTGCCAGCCGAGACCCGCCGCGGCGGCAAGCGGCTTCTCCATCACCGGGGCGGTGTCGACAAAAACCTTGATGTCGCCGCCGGCGCGATCAATGAGCCAGCGCCCGATCTGTTTGAGCCGCGACTTGATCAAATCGTGATAGTCGTCGCCCTGCGCATAGACCGAAATCGCGCCGCGGTTGCGATCCTTCAGGATCGCGAGCGGATCGTCGTCCGGACCATAATTCATGCCCAGCACGACAATGGAGCGAGCCTCGGGCCACAGCGCGCGAGGATCGCTGCGCCGTTCGGCGTTCGCCGCCATCCACGCCATGTCGCCGTGCGCGCCGGCGGAGAGAAATTCGCGCAACCTCGGCTTCGCGAGCGGAATCGCATCGGGCCGGACCACGCCGAATGCGTCGAACCCCTGCGCGCGGGCGAATGCGACCAGTTCGGCCTTGAGTCCCGACGGCGTCAGAAATCGAGATTGGCGTAGGTTTTCGAGGGCGGCAGGCCGGGGAGCGTTTCCACCAACAAGCCGCGGAACGACGGCCGCGACTTGATCCTTGCGTACCAGCTCTTGGCGCTCTCGTCTTCGTCCCACGGCACATCGCCCAGGTAGTCGGCGACGGACAGATGCGCCGCCGCGCTCAAATCGGCATAGCTGAGTTTGTCGCCAGCAAGCCAGTCACGCGTGCGGATTAGCCAGCCGATATAGGCTAGATGGTACTTGATATTGATTTTCGCAGCACGCAGCGCTTCGGTGTCCGGCGGCCCGCCGCCGCTGCCGGCGGGTATGTAGCGCTTATAAACCCGCTCCATGACCAGGGGTCCGCTCGCCTCCTCGAACAGTTTGTCATTGAACCAGCTCGTCAGGCGCCGCACCTCGACGCGCGCTCGGAGCTCCGTCGGCATCAGCCTTCGCTCCGGCAGTCCGGCGCCGCGCGTTTCATCGACATATTCCGCGATGACGCTCGCCCCGGGCACCGGCGGACCGCCTTCCTCGACCAGGACCGGCGTCGTTCCCGCTGGATTGAGCATCAAGAATTCCGCGCGGCGCTCCCAAACCCGCTCCTGGACCAGCCGCGGGGTGACTCCATATTCCTCAAGCGCCAATCGCACGAAGCGGGAATGCGGACAGATCGGATGATGGAACAGCGTTAGCATTTAGCCCCAAACTATTTAGCCTCAAACCTTGCCCAAAACTCGACAGGTTAAGCAGTATTTGCGAAAAGGCCCGTCCGTTGGGCAGCCCAGGCAGCGATCCCCAGTGCCGGATCGTGCTCACAAAAACCCTAGTGATCGGTTTTGATTTCGTCAAAACCGGCCACTAAAACATGATCCCGATGGTGGATGCGGGTGGATGGTCTAACGATCTTGCACAGCCGTCTTCTCTTTGCCCAGCGGAGCGCATATGACATTGGACCTGATTAAGGCCATTTTCCTCGGCATCGTCGAGGGCTTGACCGAATTCATCCCGGTATCCTCGACCGGGCATCTTCTGCTAGTCGGTCATTTCCTCGGCTTCAGCGACGAGTCTTTCGGCAAGAGTTTCGACGTCTTGATCCAGCTTGGCGCCGTATTGGCGCTATTGTCGATCTATTTCACGAGGCTGTGGCGCCTGTTTCTCGGCATGTTCACCAATCGCGACGATCGGCGCTTTGTCATCGGCGTGCTGGTCGCATTTTTGCCCGCGATGGTGATCGGCGCGCTGGCCTACGGCTTCATCAAGAATGTGCTGTTCAATGTTTGGATCGTCTGCATCATGCTCGTTATCGGCGGCGTCGTGCTGCTATGGATCGACCGCCTCAAACTCAAGCCGCGCTATCACGATGCGACGAAATTTACGCTGCCGATGTATTTGGGCATCGGCGTGATGCAGTGCCTGTCCATGGTGCCGGGCGTGTCGCGTTCCGGCGCCACGATTGTCGGCGCGATGCTGTTCGGCGCCGATAAACGCGCGGCGACCGAATTTTCCTTCTGGTTGGCGATGCCGACCATGGTCGGTGCTTTCGCCTTCGAAGCCTTCAAAAGCCGAGCCGAATTCGCGGGCGGCAACACATTGATCATCGCCGTCGGCTTTGCGGTGTCTTTCGTCTGCGGCTGGTTCGTGGTCAAGACTCTGCTCGGCTACGTAGCCCGGCACGGCTTTGCGCTCTTCGCCTGGTGGCGGATCGTGATCGGCGCCCTCGGCCTTCTTGCGCTGCTTTTGGGGCTGTGAAGAAAACCCCGGCGCCGCTAGAATAAAAACGCATATCCGGGGCAAGGTATCGAGGTGCGGGGATCAAGCCGCGAAAGGATCGGCCCATGGCGCAAACGGATAGTGTGTATCGCATCGTCGACGTCGTCGGTGTCAGCGAAAAGTCGTGGGAGGATGCTGGCCGGCGGGCGGTCGAAACGGCCGCGGGCTCGCTGCGTGATCTGCGCGTCGCCGAAGTCACGCAGATGGACATGAAAGTGGAAGAGGGCAAAGTCACCGCGTTCCGCACCCGCGTCGCGCTTTCGTTCAAATACGAAGGCTGACGGCGGTTACAGCACCGTATTCGGATTGAATTGTCCGGTCTTGCGGAATCGCCATAGATAGGTCGGCACGATCGCCGCGATCGATTCCGGCGTAATGCCGATGCCTTCGAGCGTGCGGCCGTCGCGTTTGGCGTCGTCGCCGACGACGTTGTCGCGCTTGAGGAGTTCGACCTGATCGGGCGTGATCGGGGGCTTCGGCAAGAACTGCAGGACCATCGCCTGTAATTTCATCAGCATGAACGGCACCGGGACGAGCAACCGCCGGCGCTGGGTGACGGCGAGAACGAATTGCATCAATTCCTTAAACGTGCGGACTTCGGGACCAGCCAGCTCGTAGATCGTGCCGGACTTCAAGTTGCCGTCGACCGCGTTGGCGATCGCCGTGCCGACGTCGCCGGCGAAGACCGGCTGCATGCGGGTTTGCCCACCGCCGACGAGCGGCAGCGCCGGAGAAATCCGGGCCAGCGCTCCGAAGCGGTTGAAGAAATCGTCTTCGGGCCCGAACACGATGGAGGGCCGAACGATGATCGCCGCATCGTTCGCGCCGAGCACCAGCCGCTCGCCTTGCGCTTTCGCCCGCGCGTAACGCGAGGGCGAATCTTCATCCGCGCCGATGGCGGAGACGTGAACGAGCGGCGCCTCCACGGCCTTGGCGGCTTGGGCCACGGTTTGCGCGCCCGTCGCCATCACCGCGTCGAAGCGCTGGCGGCCGCGCTCGAACAAGATGCCGACGAGGTTGATGACGGCATCGGCGTCGCGTACCGCGGCCGAAACCGAATCCGGGTAACGCAGGTTGGCTTGGACGGCATGAATCTGGCCGACCTGTCCCATCGGCTGCAAATGGCCGGCGAGTTCGGGCTGCCGTACCGCGACACGGATGCGATAGCCGCGCTTGGCCAGCGCGCGCACCACGTGACGGCCAAGGAATCCCGAGCCGCCGAACACAGTGACGAGCATGTCAAACTTGTTTCGCACCGCCATGCGCGGCGAAATACATGATCATTCCGGCGCTGTATAGTGGATCGGCGCGTTCGATCGAATAAGGCGGCTTTAGCGATGGCGGCTTCATTGACAAGGGGATGACGGCTTTCGTACCAATCCCCGAAATTGCCCGTCATTGTCCGGTGGTTAAATTTGCCCAGGTGGCGGAATTGGTAGACGCACTAGTTTCAGGTACTAGCGCCGCGAGGCGTGGCACCAGAAAGTCAAGCGGAAGGCGCCGTTCGACGGGGACTACGTCCCAGATGAAGACCCTGCGCGCTACGGTAATTTCTTTGCGCTGCTGGGCCTTGGTCGTCTCGGCCCGCCAAGGCTAGGCCCCTTAAGTCACTCGTCGCACAAATGGCCGAACTCGGAAAGTGCCTTGTCGAGATAATCGGCAAGAAGCGGCATGCCGAGCAGATATGATGTCGTTGCGGTTGTTATGTGCGCGCGGCCTCCGCGCGCAGTTCGTCCCAATCCTCGATCGAGCCGTCACCGCGGCCGATCCAGGCCAGCGTGACGAGCTCGATCTGCTCATCCTCGCTCATGCCGAATATCGCTGCGGCGATCTCCTGCACGACCGGATCGTCGCGATGATCTTCCAGGACGGAAATCATCGCGTCGTCGGTGTGATTGGAGGCGTCGTCCGGATCGGTCACCGCGTCCTCGCCGTCGAATTCGCGCGCCTTGGCGATGATGTAGCAGACCTTTTCAGGGGAGAGCGATAAATCGGGCGTCTTCTCTGAGGCTTCATCCGGCATGACGATCCTCGAACCTGCGATACCGTAACCCAACGCGTCAGCTTTCTAAGCCGTTCCCTCGTGCCGCGAGCTGCATCACACGGCTTCGCGCTTTGCAGGCTGGGCGACCGCCGGCGGCGAGAAAGCCTTCAGGCTTTGCGCGGGCGGTGCCGGAACCGCAGCCGGGCTTGCCGCGTGACCGAGTTGCGCGTTTTCGCCGACCGCCAGGACCACGCCGGCGAGGACCGCGGCGAGCAAAACGATCTTGATATGCGTTCCGCGATCAAGGAAGTAGAATGAAGTGTTCATTGGATTTCCCACCCGTCCGGCGTCTTTCTGGGGCCGAGCGACGAAAAGGAAAATTCAGGGATTGTTCCTAAGGGGTTTCCCTTAGCGAAGGATTTTCCAAAATAAATCTTGGATTTCCGCGGGTCGCGGGCGATAAGACCGCAATGACCATTCGGCTGCATCGTGGGGATTTGCCGGACATTTCGCTCTACAAGGGCGCGGTCGCTATCGACACCGAGACCATGGGGCTCGATGTGTTCCGCGACCGCTTGTGCGTCGTGCAGCTTTCACCGGGCGACGGCTCCGCCGACGTCGTGCAAATTCCGCCGCACGGCACCGATGCGCCCAATTTGAAACGGCTGCTTGCGGACAAAAGCCTGCTCAAGATTTTTCACTTCGCGCGGTTCGATCTCGGCGCATTGTCCAGGACTTTCGGCGGGATGCCGGAGCCGATCTATTGCACCAAGATCGCATCCCGGCTGGCGCGGACCTATACCGACAAGCACGGGCTCAAAGACCTCGTGCGCGAAGTCTTGGGCCAGGATCTTTCAAAACAGCAGCAATCGTCCGATTGGGGCGCCGCCGAATTGAGCGATGCGCAAATCGCCTATGCCGCGGCCGACGTGACGCATCTGCATGCGCTTAAGGACAGGCTTGACGCAATGCTGGTGCGCGAGGGCCGCGAGCAATTGGCGGCGGCTTGCTTTCGTTTTCTCCCCGACCGCGTGCGGATGGACTTGGCGGGCTTCGCCGCCGAGGATATTTTTGCCCATTCCTGAACCGATGGCTCCGCAAGCCGCTGAAATATCAGCCTTGCCCGGGCCACATTCGCAGCCGAATTTTCCGAGACAAAACGGGTAGAACCGTGGTCTAAAGTGCGATTCGGGGCAGCGTGAAGGGATACCAGCTTGGCTGTTCTTTACCCTGGAAACGCGGCGAGGGGACTTTCCGCGCATTCCCGCAGCGATTTCGAACGCAGCTATCGCGCGGCGCTGCGGCACAGCCGGCACGTACGTTGGCTGCGGATTTGCGTGCCGGTCGGAATAGCGGTGCTTCTGCTTGGCGTGGCCGCCATCAATTACATGCCGCCGATCGGTGGCTTCCGGCTGCCGGGCGAGCTCGGCAAGCTTGTCATCCACGGCACCAAGATAACGATGCAACAACCTCGGCTCACCGGTTACACGGTCGACTCGCGCGCTTATGAATTTTCCGCCGATGCAGCGGCGCAAGACATCACCAAGCCCAATCTCGTCGAACTGCATCAACTCCACGCCAAAATGGAAATGCAGGACAACAGCACGGTCGAAATGTCCGCCATGTCCGGCGTGTACGACGTCAAAACCGAAATGCTCAAGCTCAACGAGAATATCCAGCTTGTGTCGTCGACCGGATATCAGGGGCGCCTGAGCGAAGCCACCATCGACGTCCGTAAAGGCGATGTCGTTTCGGACAAGCCGGTCTGGGTGAAAATGCTCGATGGCGAGCTCAACGCTAAACGGCTTGACATCGCGGACAAGGGCAGCGTGCTCCGTTTTACCGACGTGTCGATGACGCTCCTGCCTGGCAAACGAACTTCCGGCGACGCGGCAACGGCGAGCGGACAATAATGCAGCGGTTCGGGTTCTTCTTCGCCGCGCTGGCGATACGGGCGGCAGCCTCCGCCGCGGCGGCGCAAGGCCCCGCTGCGCCCGGTCCGCTGGGGCTTGGTCAAGGCGAGAACAAGGACGCGCCGGTTCAGATCGAGGCGGGGACGCTCGAGGTCCACGACAAGACCAAGACCGCTACGTTTTCCGGCAATGTTCAGGTGGTGCAGGGCGACACCACGATGAAATGCCACAACCTCGTCGTGTTCTACGGACAAGAGATCGGCATCGGCGGCGCGGACGGCGAGGTCACGGCCACGACGACCGCCAAGTCGAACCTCGGCATGCCGAAGGGCGCACAGAATATTCGGCGTATCGAAGCGCACGGCGGCGTCACCGTTCTGACCAAGGATCAAAGCGCCAGCGGCGACCTCGGCGTTTACGACCTCAAGACCAAGACGATCACCCTGAGCGGTAACGTCGTCGTCAGCCAGGGCCAGAACGTCATTCACGGCGAACGGGTCGTGGTAGATACCGAGACCGGCAATGCACGGGTCGAATCCGGAAGCAGCGGTCCATCGGGCACGAGCGCCGCCGGACCCGGCCGTGTCCGGGCCTTGATCCAGCCCGGCAAGGGCCAGGGTGGCGGTCCGTCCAATTTCATGACGATTGGGCCGGGCCGGCCGAATTGACGCGCCAACCCCCACCAACGCCGAGGAAAATGGGCTAATGTCCGTTCACCAAACGGCGCTAATCCACGATTCGTAAGGCAAATTGTCCGAGACCGGCGTGCCAGACATCCTTTCATATTTCCGTCGCCGCGACGCCGCCGGGCAAAGCAACCCCTTCGGGGCGAACGAGGCCATCGACCTGGAGTCGATGGGCGGCGCTATCGATACGATCTATCGCGATATCGCGAGCGTGTCGCCGCCGCCGGCGGAGAAAGCGCGTGGCAAGGCCCCGCCGGCCCCCCTGCCCGGCCCACCTCCCGCCGCGCCATCGCGCCCGCAGCGCCAGCCGCCGCCGGCCGAGCAAAGGAACGACTCCAGTCCGTTACAAGCCCCATCGCAAGTTCCGTCACACCGTCCGCCACAAGGCTCGGCCCCGCGGCCGCGCGCGGCTCCCCGGCCGCGCCGCCGCCCCGACGGCAATGGCGCCGCCCCGCCCGAACGCAAAGCGCTCCTTTCCGTTCACAGCATGGAAAAGAGCTTCGTCGGCCGCAAAGTGGTGAGGAGCGTCAGTCTCTATGTGCGCAAAGGCGAGGCCGTTGGCTTGCTCGGGCCCAATGGCGCGGGAAAAACCACCGTTTTCTATATGATCACCGGCCTCATCAAGGCGGACGATGGACGCATCGAACTTGACGGCTGCGACGTGACCCATCTGCCGATGTACCAGCGCGCGCGGCTTGGCATCGGCTATCTCCCGCAAGAGGCCTCGATCTTTCGAGGGCTGACCGTGGAGGAGAATATCCGCGCGGTGCTGGAAGTGGTCGAGCCCGACGGCAAACGCCGCGAGCGCGATCTCGATGCGTTGCTCGAAGAGTTTAATATCGCGGGTTTGCGCAAGACGCCCGCCATTGCCCTTTCGGGCGGCGAACGGCGCCGTGTCGAAATTGCCCGGTCGCTTGCCACGCGGCCGAATTACATGCTGCTCGACGAACCGTTCGCCGGCATCGACCCCATCGCCGTCGGCGATATCCAGGCGCTGGTTCGTCACCTCACCAATCGCGGCATTGGCGTCCTAATCACCGATCACAATGTGCGCGAAACATTGGGCCTGACCGATCGGGCCTACATCATCTATTCCGGCGAAGTGCTGATGGAGGGCCGCGCGGACGATATCGTCAACAACCCCGATGTGCGGCGGCTCTATCTGGGCGAGGAGTTCCGCCTTTAATCAACATGCTCGAAACCCCTAGCAAGACACCTAATGATGTGCTTGTAAGGGAGCGAGAAGCAAGAATCGGACCAAGTCGCGCGACCCCGTATGGCGCTTACCCAAAGACTGCAAATCCGCCAGACCCAGGCGCTGGTGATGACGCCGCAGCTGATGCAGGCCATCAAGCTGCTCCAGCTTTCTAACCTCGACCTGGCAGCCTATGTCGAAGCCGAACTCGAGCGCAATCCGCTGCTCGATCGCGGCGCCGACAATGAGCCGGCGCCGAGCGAGGCGGATTGCGCCGAGGCTGCCGAAATTTCAGCCATAAACGGCGAGGCGCAGAGCGGCGGCGAAGCCGCTGCGGACAGTCCCGCCGGCGAGGAGCGCAGCGACGGAGCACTCGACGACACATCTGTCGAGGACGCCGAGCCTGTGCGCCCGCGCATGGCGGACATGCCGGCTGGATATTCGGAATGGGCGGGAACGGCCGCGGGCGGCCGTGACGACAGCGACTACAATCTCGAAGCGTTCGTCTCCTCAGAGCCGACATTGGCGGAGTGGTTGCGCGAGCAAGTCACGCTCGCGATCACCGATCCGGTGCGGCGCATGATCGGCCATTACCTTGTCGGCATGGTCGATGAAGCCGGCTATCTCGGCGGCGATCTCGCCGCGGCGGCCGAGAAACTCGGAACTGGCCTTGCCGAAATCGAGTCGGTTCTTGCCGTCCTGCAAACCTTCGAACCACCCGGCATTTGCGCGCGCGATCTCGCTGAATGCCTCGCCATCCAGCTCAAGGAGCACAATCGCTACGATCCGGCGATGCAGGCGCTGATCGCCCGGCTCGATTTGGTTGCGCGCCGCGATTTTCCCGCTTTGAAGAAAACCTGCGCCGTCGGCGACGAGGATTTGGCCGACATGATCGCCGAACTGCGCCGGCTTAACCCGAAACCCGGCCTCGCCTTCGGCTCGGCGATCGTGCAGCCGATCGTGCCCGACGTTTTCGTTCGTCCGGCGCCGGACCGCGCGTGGCTCGTCGAACTCAATTCCGACACGCTGCCGAAGGTTCTCGTCAACCAGACTTATTACGCGAAGGTCTCGGCCACCGCGCGGCGCGACACCGAAAAGTCGTACCTCGCTGAGTGCCTGCAGAACGCCACATGGCTGGTTCGCGCCCTCGATCAGCGCGCGCGCACGATCTTGAAGGTCGCGAACGAAATCGTCCGGCAGCAGGATGCGTTCTTCGCCCGCGGCGTCGAGCATCTGCGCCCGCTCAACCTAAAGACCGTCGCCGAGGCCATCGGCATGCATGAATCGACGGTGTCGCGCGTCACCGCCAACAAATACATGGCCACGAGCCGCGGCATTTTCGAGCTGAAATATTTCTTCACCTCGGCGATTCCGGGGGCGCAGGGCGGCGAAGCCCATTCGGCCGAAGCGGTACGCCACCGCATCAAACAATTGATCGATGGCGAGGAGACCGCCAGCATTTTGTCCGACGACACGATCGTCCAGAAACTGCGCGAGGCCGGAATCGACATTGCACGCCGCACGGTTGCAAAATATCGCGAGGCCATGCGGATACCGTCCTCGGTGCAACGCCGGCGAGAGAAGCAAGCTGCAGCCGCAAATTGAACGCGGCTTTCGGGCGCGGGCTGCTATTTGGCCAAATCGTTGACTCCGCGCGCGGCGATACCTAGGTCGAATGATAGCGGCTCGATCCTATCCAGTGAGAGGCTGCCATGCCGTTTCGCGTGTCGGGGAAAAACCTCAATCTCGGCGATGCCTTGCGCAAACGTATTAGCAATAGAATCGCCGAGACGGTCGGAAAATATTTCGATGGCGGCTATTCCGGGCATGTCACATTAACCAAAGATGGATTCGGCTTCCGGACCGAGTGCGCCGTTCACCTGGATTCGAAGGTTACGCTGCACACCGAAGGTATGGCGTCGGACGCGTATACCAGCGCCGATCAGGCGGCGCTGCGCATCGAAAAGCGTCTGCGTCGTTATCACCGGCGGCTCAAGGATCATCGCGCGGAGCGAAGCTAGCCGGGCGTTTCGAGCGGCGCACTCCCATGTCATTTTGCCGTGCATTCCCTGAACAAAATCAACATCGAAGCGTTCACTTTGGGTCTCATCGCCGAATCGGCAACCGCATTGCGACAAGGCATCTGCCGGCGACGCCGCAACCGCTCACCGGTTGTAGCCTTGCGGCATGTGCGGCGTGGCCGAATTAGCGAGGTTTATCAATGTCCGGGCGGGTTTTTTGCATGCTCCGATCCACTGGCCCTTCCGGCTGTGGTTGCCCATTGACGTGGTTGCGGGGGGTCCCTATGGTCCGCCGCCCCTAAGCAGGACCCGGAAACGTTGGTGCCGGTTCTCGGGAAGTTACACGCACAATATAAGTCAGCGCTGGCAAAAGCCTCGTTCCTCAGGTTCCATCTATGCCGCTAAACGATCTGGTCGCGCCAAACGCGATTCTCCCGGCGCTCAAGGTCAACAGCAAGAAGCAGGTGCTGCAGGAGCTTGCGGCGCGCGCGGCCGTGCTTACCGGACAGAACGAACGGGCAATCTTCGACATCCTGATGCAGCGGGAAAAGCTGGGTTCTACGGCTGTGGGCAACGGCATCGCAATCCCACACGGCAAAATGCCGGGCTTGACGCGCTTGTTTGGATTATTCGCCCGCCTCGACCGGCTGGTGGACTTCGATGCTCTCGACAATCAACCGGTCGATCTTGTTTTCCTCTTGCTCGCGCCCGAGGGCGCCGGCGCCGACCACCTCAAGGCCCTGGCGCGGATTGCGCGGCTGCTGCGTGATCAGACGATAGCCCACAAATTGCGCGCTACGCACGACGCCGAATCCCTCTACGCGGTCTTGGCGATGCCGTCGGCAAGCGCGGCGTGATCAGGGGTCAGTGATCAGAAATCAGGTATCAATTAGTATCCGATTAATGACTCCTGATCACTGATTCCTGATACCCGGTCAGTGCACGCTCACCGTTTCGAGTTCCTGACTCCAGGCATTGGCGATTGCAGCCTCGCGGCTATCGGTCAGCATGATCGGCGTGCCGTCGGCGGCGTGCAGTGCGAACAGCGTCTGGCCTGGCGGCATCTGCGGTATTTCCGCCTCTGGAAAAAGTGCGTGGACGTCCTCCGACCGGACTGTCTTTAAGTAAGCGATCCGGCCATCGCCGAGCTGGGCAAGCGCTTCCGGCGACATATTCAGCTTAATCTCGAAACGGTTCATCTCATTCATGGCCTCGACTCCTTTCTTGGTCGAGTTCTTTGTCAATCGTACTCTTTGATCGAAATCGACTTAACGACGCGCTCCGATTCGGGCCGCACGAGGTCGATCGAAAGCAGTCCATTCTTCAAATCCGCGCCCGACACTTCTATTCCGTCCGCCAGCACGAAGGTGCGCTGGAACTGCCGCGCCGCAATCCCGCGGTGGATGTATTGCCGCGTTTTGTCGTCATGCTGGCGGCCGCGAATGATGAGTTGGTTCTCCTCTACTGTGACATCGAGCTGATCGCGGGTGAACCCGGCGATCGCTAACGTAATGCGTAGCCTCTCGGGGACGTTCCCTTCCCGGGGAACCCGTTCGATATTGTAGGGAGGGTAGCCGTCGGCAACCTTACCGACACGGTCGAGGACGCGTTCGATCTCCTCGAAGCCAAGCAGCAATGGGCTCGAAAGCGGCGGCAGCCTGGACATGTTCCAAAGCCCTTCTTAAGCGACTTTGCGGGGGCCCTTGCAGCACCCCCTCCGCCGGGCGGTACATGCCGCTCCGACGGCACCAATATGGTCATCTGCGCCAAAGGGTTCAAGCAAGTCGGGCGTGGCCGTTCCGGCCTTCAGGGTAATTTGAGCGGTCCCGGCATCGCGCGCTCCGCTTCGGCAATAAGTTGCGCCTCGTGCCGGTGCACGAAAACACCGCCAGCGACAAAACTGAGCACC
>Ga0306921_10004289_pt1 | contig 14622 bp, 11 predicted proteins | sample sta12Cox44000080_FD_203760 | JGI IMG/M metagenome (GOLD analysis project Ga0306921, IMG submission 203760) | Lab enrichment of tropical soil microbial communities from Luquillo Experimental Forest, Puerto Rico - statoxic.12C.oxic.44.000.080 (v2)... | ecosystem: Environmental > Terrestrial >...
ATCCGAATGCAACTCCTCGAGCGCATCGATTCTTCCTCCGCTACCTCCTTTTGATTGAGCGGAATTGATGACTTGCCACGCCTGATAGTGCTTTTGCTTCAAGCGATCCCCGCTTTCGGAGAAATAGGAAATTACCGCAAGCAGCAAGGAGAGCGTGCCAAAGTATTCGAGTACTTCTAGAAAGGCCCAACCGCTCAGCCAGTAGGCGATCCACGCTAAAGCCCACTCAATTGCAAGGAATGGGATCATCCATGGATGTTTCGCCCGGCCGCGAGTGTCGGACCAGGTTTCCGGCTGCGTCCGCTGCTTAAAGACCGCCATCTTTCAAACCCCGGGCAAGAAAGAAAATAGAGGTCTCTTTTCTCCAGAGAATCTCGCGCGGCGACCGGCACGCGATTCGCACTCTGATTCTAAGGTTGGGCGTTTCCGCTTCATGGAAGAATCTCATCTTCCATTGGTCGCAAAAACCCGATCGATCTTACAGAAACATTTACTAATCTTCGATAATGATCGTGGGCCCTCCGTAGTAACTCCAGTAGCCGGGGTGCCAGAAGCCGGCATACCAGTAGCCATGGTGCCAATAGCGGTGATGCCAATACGGGTGGCGGTAGTAGACCCAATGCGCTTCGGCTTTCTGAGACAGGGGCAAAAGGACCGCGCTGACTGCGATCAATGAGAGGATGAATTTTTTCATAGGAGTAGTGTTCGTTGCTTATTTCGCCAGATTCAGCTCTATAACGAGCTTGTCTGGCTCGCTCTCATTTAAGCATCAGCTATGCCAACGGAAGCACCCGAGCCTTTCCCGGAAGGGTCATGACCAGGTGCGTTCAAAATGGGCCGCCGGCAAAGCGGTCCGAGCCGGACTGGCAGCAGGAGGGCGCATATCTGCCTTTGATCGAACCTCGCTACACCGGTTTCCCGGATTCGACATCCGCAGTCCCACCTCCGGGCGATTAATCTCAATCCAGTGCACTACAGCTCTGAAGGATTCCCCCACCTAGCCCCAAAAACAAATTCCTTGAGCGGTTTGCGCGGACGACGATTCGCGTCTCTTTGCTGCAGGTCGTCCGGAAAATCTTTCGGCTCGCCCTGGTATCCGACAGCGATGGCTGTCATCGGCTCATGACCTTGAGGTATCGCGTAAAGCTCACGAGCTTTGTCCGGCAAAATACCGATCATCTGGTGAACAGAGAGACCGCGGGCAGTCGCTTCCAGCGCTAGATTGGCGCTTGCCTGACCCAGATCATGAATGGCCGCGCGGTTTGGCTTTCCATTACGTGAGAAATTAAGGCTCGTAATTCCAAGAACCAAGACGGGCGCACTTGCCGCCCAGCGCTGATTACCCTCGACCAGACAGGAAAGCAACCGCTCGAACTCTTCATTGTCTTCCCGCATGGCCACGATATAACTCCAGGGTTGCTCATTATACGAAGATGCGGCCCATCGCGCCGCCTCGAACAAGGAATAAAGATCCTCCCTGCTGACCTTGCTTTTCGAAAAGCAGTAGGGACTCCACCGTTTGGCTGTCAAGTCGTTGATGGGGTGATCGGTCTCAGCACGTTTAATCATGAGGCAGCCTCCAATCTCCAATTTTCAATTGCAAGCGGAACCCTGGGTCTTGAATGTTGATTCTGGCAAAAAAGGTATGCTCAGCGAATAAATGGAGGGGAATCGCTTGCGCATCGCTTTGGAGTTTGGCCATTTACAGCTTCGTCTTTCGGGATTCAGCGCCGAAGGCGCGCTATCAGAATAGCCGAGGGCAAGCGAAGGCCGGTTTCGCCCCGCAGCGCAGCCCTAGGTAAACGCAAAAAGAGGGGCTAGCGCTGAAAGCGCGACACGAGGATAACCAATTAGCAAAAGACCCTCGATCCGTGGCTTGAGGTGGAATCCGCCTTGAGGCGCGCTTTCAGCGCTGATTGTCCTATCCTACGGTTCCTAGCCCTGCGAGCTAAGCTATCGTGACGTCACGCCTTCGGCGCTAAAGAATGGCCAAACCCCAAGGGGAGTCGCTTGCGACTCTCTGGGCGTTGCCAGTTTCTGTTTAGCGCGTTTAGGCACGCTAAACGTACCGTCCCGGCCTGCCCGACGAAGCCTTGGCGAAGTCGGGAGGGACGGCTTGATAATAGGCCGGCGCTTCAGCGCCGGTTACTGACGATTTCCAAATCGGCCCCCGTCCCGGAGGGCCGGGGTGAGCCGTCGGGCCTGACGATGATCCCAATGACCAGCTTTGTTGAAAAAAGCGACGGAGCTTCGCGGTTTTTCGTGCTCAGCAGAAGCTTACGCGCCGCCTCATCCCGACCCTCCGGGACGGGGGATCCCTTTTTGTTTTTAGGTACCGGCGCTGGAGCGCCGGCCTATTCTCGAAGCGCCTCTCCGAGGCGCGCTCGGTTCTACTCATCCGCTATCCACCCCGCGTCCCGTGTACCAGCCGTGTCCTTTTTAAAAACGGTAAACACACACACCGTTGCCAGCAACGCCCCGGCGGCTTAAGGACCTCCATCGTCATCCCTGGGAAGTTAAAACTCCCTCTTGCCTGTGGTCATCAAGACCGCCAGATTTCGGAAATTTGTGAGCGATGCAGGCTAAACCGGTACACGAGCACACTGAAATTACCGGAATTAAATGGTGGTGCAATAGTGAACAACGTGTGAAAAACTTTGCTAATCCTTACCGCGCAATCGATGCGGGAACGGTTGCAAATGTTAACGATTCAACGGCTTCGCGAGCGGAGCCTCGCAATGCAGACCCGCCCGCGACCCTGGAAACGCAACCCTCCCAAAACAGTGAATAACTTTTCAAAAGCAAGGCTGCTTCACCTGGGTCGTTCTATACTTATGCAGGGCGAGGTTGTTAGCTCCTCAACCGATTTGTCCTGGATTCTCCTTTTGCGCGGCGGAGTTCGTGCAATACGAGGTTCATCAGCTCTTCCACCGATGTCTCCGCGGTCCGGCGATCGAAAGTGATCTCGCCATTTTGCAAGAGGTTAACCCGGTCGCAGACATCAAAGATGTGCGCGTAGTTATGCGCTACGATGATGATTGAAACCTCTCCCTTCTCCTTGAGGCGACGGATCAGATTCAAAATGATGGCGCTTTCTCTCACGCCCATTGCAGCAGTTGGTTCATCCAGAAGCAATACCTTGGCATTAGCGTAGACTGAGCGAGCCACAGCGATCGCCTGGCGTTGGCCGCCAGAGAGTCTTGAGATCTCGACATCCACCGAAGGAATATTGACGCCCATCTGGTCCAGGTGATCACGTGCATACGCTCGCATTGCCCCATCATTCAGGATGCGCAAGACCCCGCCGTACATGATTTCCCGTTGCAGAAACATGTTGCGGTAAACACTGAGCTCATTGATAAGAGCCAGATCCTGATACACCGGCTCGATTCCCAACCCCCTCGCGTGGCTGACAGACCTGAGCTCAATTTCTTTGCCCTGGAAGTAAAGCTTGCCGCTATCGGGCTTGTGGAATCCGGTCAGGATTTTCATCAGCGTAGATTTGCCGGCCCCATTGTCGCCCAGAAGTCCCAGAACTTCACCCTTGCCGAGTTGGATAGAGGCATCCCTTAGCGCCGTTACCCGGCCGAAGGATTTGGAGACATGCTCAGTCCTCAACACTTCTTCACTCATGTTTTGCCTCCGGCCGCTCGGAGTCGGCTCAAGCGTACGTTGATAACCATGGTGATGAGGATAGCGGCTCCCAGAATCATATCAAAAGTAAAGGCGCTGACGCCGGAGAGGGTGAAACCATTTTTCAAGATGCCCAGCACGGCCGCGCCAAGAAACGCCCCAATGATGGTGCCCGAGCCGCCGGTAAGAAGCGTCCCGCCGATCACAGAAGAGGCGATAGCCATGAACATGATGTCGGTGCCCCCCGCCAATGGGTCGATTGAGCTGATGCGGAAAGCGTCGAGAATGCCCGCCAGACCACCTAGAACGCTGCAGAGGATAAAATTTCCCATCTTGATCTTTCCAATCTTGACGCCCACCTCCGCGGCGCCAAGGCGGTTCCCGCCGGTGGCAATGGTGTGCAGCCCCCAGCGCGTCTTAGCGAGCACAAACTGAAGGAGAAGCGTCACGCCGATTGCCCATAGGATCTGCGAGATCGGGTTCCCGCCGAAGATGTTCGTAACGAGCTGCGTACCTTTTGGCTGGACGGGATAACCGTTTGATATGGTGAGCGTAAACCCGTTGATCATAAACAGCGTGCCGAGAGTGGTGATGAACGACGGAATCTGCAGCACGACAGTGATAAACCCATTGATTATGCCAACCAGAGCAGCAGCCATCAGCGCCAACAGAATCGCGGGCACAAAGGGGACGCCGGCCTGATGGGCGAAATACATCACGAACGGCGCCAAGGCATAGACCATACCGGCGGACAAGTCGACTTCGGCGCAGATGATGACCATCACCTCGCCCCCTGCGATAATGGCGGTCGTAGCCGCGTATTCTGCAAGATTACCGATGTTGCTTACGGAGAGGAATCCAGGAGCCGTACTCCAGAAATAAATGATCAGAATCGCGGCTGCGATCGCGATGCTTGCCTCTCGCGAGTGGAGCAGGAACAGCCCGACGCGGCGCGCCAAGCCATGGCGCTCGAGGCGTCGAGCTGATTCCTGCCGTGGCGGTAAAGAACCGACTTCGTCTGCGGGCATGATCCTTATGATATCGCCCCAGATCGGGTTAGCACCTTTTCTTCGCTGGAACTTCCCTCGAAACGGCTTTGAGTGCTCAGGTAAGGATCGACGTTGCCTTTGATGACGAACTTCAGCCCCGTATTAATTTCGGCGAGCCCCGACAAACCCCCGGAGATCTTGTAGACGAACAGGACCATGATGGTGTAGAAGCCCTGAAGATAGGGTTGCTGGTCGATCGTGAAATCGAGGTCACCCTTCGAGATGGCTTCGAGTGTTGTCGGAAGCAGATCGAAGCCTCCGGCGTGGAGTCCTTTTTCATGCAGCTTATTCGCGGCCATCGTCTGACCGACGCCCTGTGTGCTGCCCGCATCCACTGCGAACATGCCTTTGATTTCTGGATGCCCGGTATAATAGGCTTGAATCCGGGAGAGTTCTTCATTGACGGTTGGGCCGGTGGCGATCTCATCGAGCTTAATATTTTTTCCCGAATCCTTGATCGCCTCTCTGGCGCCATCCATGCGCGGCTGGATATTGAGCTGGCCGGGAGTAGCGATAAACCCAGCGACTTGACCCTCACCGACCGCCTCAACGATCCGCTGACCTAAAGCCTTGCCAGACTGAAAAAGGTCTTGGCCAATGTAGCACAGGCGCTTGTTTCCTTTGGCGTCGGCATTGTATGATACCGCGGGAATACCTGCCGCCAACGCCTTTTCGACCGGATCGTTGAAGGCGCTGGGATCAACCAGGGAGACTGCAATGCCGTCCGCCTTACCCGACACGGCCGTATTAAAGGCGTCCACCATCTCAGTGGCAATCGACTTTTCAGAGCCGGTCCACTGAAAGGTGGTGCCAAAGAGCGTGCACGCGTCTTCCGCGCCGTATCGAAGGGGCACCCAGAATGGGTTGGTGGTAACGTGGTTAACGAATACGAATTTCCACTGCGGATGCTTTGGAAACTTGCCGAGGGCTTCTTCAGCCGCCTCCGACGATGATACGCCGAACCCTGCAAAAGGGCTGAGCGAAATCAGGGCGCCGGCGCCGGCTGCACGTCGAAGGGCTTCACGTCGCGAAAGCCCGCCTGCGTTAGAGTAATTGCTTCGTTTCATGGGGGGTCCTTTTTTGTCTGTACTTTATTTTTTGGATTCAATCAAAATCCCATTTCACCTTGTGCATAGAGAAGAGAGGGAGAAGTCACGCTCCGAAGAAGAACCTAAATTCAGCGGTATCATTGCACGATGATTCACTAAAAAGTGGCAACCCATCCCCATTCTGAGCTGCGTAATCTGGGAATCGATCCTGCAATCGGATACGCACAAAAATCTGCGGCACAAAGAGCGTACTTGGCCGAGAAACGATAAAACAAAAGCAAAACCTAACACAAGACCTAGGGCGGTTCGGTCACAACAGCAGTTACTCATGGCACTCACTTTTTCAGGGGGGAAAGAAAACAAGGGGGAAATTGCTCCCGAACAGCCAGTTTCTTTAATATCCGAAAAAATTTATCGAATTCAACTATGAGTCATCGGGGCCATTTTGGCTTACGCTAGTTGGCGCGGGAGTCTTTGTTTTTTGAGCACCACAAAATTCTCAGAAATTTGTGAGCGATACAGGCTAAAGATGCGATTTATCGGCTGACTTGGGCAGTCTTTAACCAAATCGCTACCTTTGCCAGTAGGGTGGATGGCCCTCGTCAAGATTAATGAAATCAAACATCGTCAACGCGGCACCGATCGGCATGGCAGCCTGCTGCAAACGAAAATGAAGCGTTTTCGAAGCGCAGCGGTCTACCTTCATCGGCATCAATGAAGTCAAAGGAGGTCAAGACTCTATCTGAACCGATTCCCCATTCCTGCTTGCGCTCGAGAAGGCGAGCGGAAGCTTCATCACGCCACCCGCGCTTTTGCAGGTACACAATTCCATCAACTTGGTCATAGGGGCTGCGCAATCCGAGAATTTTCATTTGTCTGGTATTTTTGCTTCAAGCCTTGAAAAGGTCTAGTGCGTCGTCTCGCAAACAATTATGTTGTGGCGGCAATCGCCCAGGAATCGGGCACGCCGTGCGGCCAAGCTCTGAAGGAGCGGCAGATGAGTCGAACTGGTTTCATTTTCAGCGTCGACCGAGACGCTCCTTCAGAGCTTGGCCGATTTTTTATGCATTTCCTGGGGTTCCGCTTCGCTCACCCCAGGCTATCATCCGGCGCGCCTTCGGCGCTCAAGCCGGCTCGGAAATCCGGCCCTACCGGCGTCGAAGGTCAGTGCTAGTTCTGCTTAGGAGACTTTTACGGGTTTACTGCGTAACCTGCTAACGGTTTCGGGTTGAGCAGATCTGCAACTGATAGGAGGCAAGCCGCGACCTAACAATTCAACATCGGCCAGGACCATCCGGCCAATTTCATAAAACGCCTCCTGGATGCCACCTGACCGATGCGCGGAGAGTACGACGTCCGGCAAGGTGCGCATCGGATGATCCTGTGAAAACGGTTCCTCGGGAAAAACATCAGTCGCAACCTTGAGCCGCCCCGATTTGGCCGCTTCCGTCAATGCTTCAAAGTCAACGACTCCGGCCCGGCTCATCAGGACAAAGAGCCCTCCAGAACGGATCAACTCCAATTCCTTCTTTCCCAGAAACCCTTGGTTCTCTGAAGTTACACTTGCAAAGACAAACACCGCATCCGATGAGGAAAGAACCTCCTCCAATCCCGCGGGGTTACAATCGTGGATCAGAACCTCGCGTGCGGGCAGCCAAGGGTCATAAACTTTAACCGGACAACGAAAAGGACGGATCAATGGGCGAAATGCGCGCGCCAGATCACCGAAACCGATGATGCCAACACGTGACCCAGTGAATAAGAAAGAGTCGTAGTTGCTGGCGAGGCCATACAGTTCTTTTCCTTCGCGGAAGGCTCGATCGTTCCTGCTCACGCCGCGCGCGAGGTCGAGTGCTAAGGCAAGAGCCATTTCCGCGACCGCGACCGCAAAGGCCGGACTGGCGACAAGAATGCGGATCCCATGAGAAAAACAATAGGCATAGTCGATATTCGGGAGAAAGTTCCCTTCCACATTGAAGATCGCGCGCAACCTGGACGCCTGCTCCAGGCGTTCGCGCGGCAGATCGGTCTGGCCAATAAGGATATCGGTGTTCGGCAGGTTCTTCTCCACCATGTCGGCGGGCATCGGGCATGAATCGAAAACGGTAATGTCGGCAATCGCCGAGAGCCGGCGCTTGGCATCCACATCGAAAATCATGTCAACCGTTCGGGGCTGCGGATCAATAAGAATCGAGGGCTTACTCATAGAGATTTTCAATCCTGACATCGTCACTTACCACCTCCCAGGGTAACTCCTTCGATGAAGAAGCGCTGAAAAAATAGAAATACAACGATCACCGGAAAAACAACTAAACAGGACGCCGCCATCAGCAGGTTAAACTGAATTCCGTGCATCGTTTTGAAGTAAGTCAGCCCGAGTGACAAGGTGTACAGCTTATCATTGTGAAGGTAAATCAACGGACCGAGGAAATCGTTCCATGCACCGACGCCGGCAAACAACGCAACGACGATTAATGCAGGACGGGCAAGAGGCAAGATAAGGCAATACATGATTTGAAATTCATTGGCTCCATCAATTCTTGCCGCCTCGGAGATATCCGCAGGAATCTGCAGCATAAATTGTCGCAGCAGAAAGATAAAAAAGGGGTTTCCGAAGAAAGTCGGAACGACTAACGGGAGGTAGGAATTAACCATCCCGAGCTTGGCAAAAAGCGAAAACATCGGCACCATCGTTATGGGATTAACCGGGAATTGGATAAAAATGAAAATGGAGGCAACCACTGGATAAAATAATAAGTCGCGGCCGGCCCATTTGATACGGGAGAAACCGTAAGCGATAAGAAAGTTCGACAAAACGCTCCCTGCCATAACAAACGCCGCATAGAATACCGTATTTCCGAGGAAAGAAAGAAACGGAAACGTCTTTGTCGCTTGCTCGAAGTTCTTCCAAACTGAGTCTTGAGGCCAGAGCGTCGGCGGAAATTGAGATAGTTCATGGTCCGATTTCAGTGCGGTTACGAGCATCCAGTAGATCGGTGAAATATAGAAAAGGCTCATGGCGATGAGCAAAACTCGTGACCCGATCTGGCGAGAGATTTCCCGGCGAGACGCCGACTGATTATATGCCGTCAGGTTGGAACCGTTCATTGAGGCTCATTCAAGATGGTAGTTAACCCAATATCGCGAGGACCAAAAAACTATTATGGCAAATGTCGCATTAATGAGGAAGAGAAGGCCTGAGACCGCGGCGGCGAAGCCTACTCGACCGTATTCGAAGGCGTTTTTGTAGATATAGAGAGCAGTAAACATCGTCGAATTGAGCGGCCCACCGTCGGTCATAATGTATGCTGGCACGAAAACTTGAAGTCCTAATCCGATTCCAATGATGATGTCATACAAAATCGTGGGTGTTAGCAGCGGAAGGGTTACGTGCCAGAATTTTCTCCAGGGCCCAGCGCCGTCTAAGGACGCGGCGTCGTAAAGACTTGAGGGAATCGCTCGCAAACCCGCCAGAAAAATAAGGGCGATTTGCCCCGCTCCAAATTGTGCGACAAGTACGATTGCGAGCTTCGAAAAGCGAGTGTCACCGAGCCAGTTAATTGCTGGAATGTGGAAAAGGCCAAGGATGTAATTGAAAAGACCGAATCGGGGATTCAGGATCCATATCAACATCATCGAAAGAGCAAAGACCGGAGCGATGCTCGGGATATATAGAAATGCCCGGTAAACGCTGACTTCCCTCACCTTCTGACTCATGGCCAGAGCCAGGACAATCGCCACCGCCACACCCAAAGGAACAGCCAGAACTACGTAATAAAAGGTATTATAAAGCGAGGTCCAGAACAGCGGATCACGAAGAAGCTCCTGATAATTTCCCCATCCAATCCATTGCGGTTGCCCAAACCCGGAGTAATCGGTCATGCCCAAATGGAAATTGGAGACTACCGGGTATACCAGGAATACGCAGAACCCAAATATCCACGGACTGATAAAGAGTAATCCGAGCAGCAGACTGCGGAGACTTTTCTGTGTGCGTCTCTGAGGTCGCGTCTTCATCGTCATCGATATTAGCAGAACCGATTCCAGTATCTGTTTAGTACCTGTTGAGGGAAGTCCTCCCTAGAAATGAGCTCTGGCTACGGGCATATCTGGGAAGTTGCTTGCAACTCCCGCGGTTTTTCGCCGATGCTAACGAGATTATCTTGTATCGCGCATCCGGGCGTCGCAAGAACCCCCCCTGGCGTTTGGACATTTTCCCATGACCGCGCAGCGGGCTAACAGAATAGCCCAGGCGCCGTCGCTACAGCGACGGCAGCCTGGGCTGATCTGTTTAGCCGCTGCGCGGCGATCCACGCGCAACCTCTGGCTTAACATTGGTTCCGCCGCGAGAATGTCCAAACTCCAGCGGGCTGAGTTCTCCACGCGCGCGGCTCCTCCGATCTATTTACAAAATCGGTCCATCTGCGGCTGAACCGCTTCCACGACCATTTTAAGGGCTTCCTCAGGTGACTGACTGTTGGTGATGACGGCTTCCTCGGCTTCCTTCAACTTGTCCCAGTACAATGCTCCGACTGGAAGTGGAGGTCGCGATTTGGACACCGGCAACAAGCTCAAAAAGAAGCTATACTCCGGCGCAAACAGATCTTTTTTCTCGAGTAAGGCTTTGATGGTTGGCAATGAGGCCGCATTTTTAACCAATAGCGTTTGTCCTTCTTCTCCGGCAACAAAGCGAAGAGCCTCGTACGCGGCCTCAACGTTCTTGGCACCCTGAAGAATTGCCACAGACCATCCGCCGGACCATGTCGACTTCAGACCATCCGGCGCCGGAATATAAGTTACGCCATAGTCGAGTTTCGGAGCAACGTCCTTCATTGTCGCAAAGACCCAGTTGCCCGTAATCACAAATGCCACTCGCCCCGTAAAAAAAGGCATCTGCGCTTCGGGCAGCGTACCAACGGAGGGCCATTGCCAATACGTATCGACAAAGGTTCGCGCTTTCTGTGGATCCAACGCCTTTGCCCAGTCGCTTAAAAATTGGTAGCCTTTTACGACACCGGGGTCGGTCGCGGTTACTTTACAGTTTGCGAAGTCGAAAAAACTACCACCGAATGCATAGCCCCAGGTATAACCCCAGCCTTGCTCGAGCCAAGGAACGAATCCGATCCTGGTGTAAGCCCCGGACGAATCGGTCTGGTTGAGTTTGAAGGCAATTTCCTGGAAGCGCTTCGGGTCCATCGGGCCTTTTGCGGGATCGAACTCGCTGGCATCTATTCCAGCCTCTTTAAGGAGTTGCTTGTTATAAAAAAGCACCCGTGCGTCGGTGTTAGTGGGAAGCGCGTACACCTTGTTCTGATAAAGTACTTCCCGCCAGGGTCCCTCTGAATAGGCCTGGCTGAGATCTTTTCCTTCCTTGTTGATCAGCGGTGTCAAATCCACCAACAGCCCGGTAGCAGCGCGTTGGGCAATGGTAAAGCGATCGACAACCGCTATATCCGGCCCCGCGCCACTCCGCACCGCAGTCATGAGTTTGGCAACGTCGGTTTCCGAACCGGGGACGACCTCAACGTTAACCTTGTATTTCGGATTTTTCTGACCGAATTCTTCCGCTGCCTTTTGATAGGCAAGCTTTTCATTGGCAGCCAGTGATGAATTGAGCCAGAACTTGATTTGGATCTGCCCGTAAACTCCTCCTGTGAACCAGAGGAAGGAGCCAATAACCAAGAGTGCCTTGAATTGACTTTTCATTTGGGGGGATAGGTGTCAAAAAAAGTGACAGGCAAAAGAACGCGCAGGTCGGATACCGCGGTTTTGCAGCCTCTTCTTTTAGTTAATACACGCCCCCTGAATTACTCGGTCAAGGCCTATGTCTGCAGAAAGCCGGCACGATGCTCTCCAACAGTCATTGATCCGACTTTCGAACCGCCTTAACGAACTCAGCGCATGGCGCGATCGCGAGCGCATCTCCTTTTCTGAGGGCGAAATCCGCCCGGGCCCGGAAGCCGGCTGGACCCCGATCAGGCAAGGCGACTCCTGGCCGGCAAAGGCGGCGCTGGTGGAAATCCGTTTTGCCGGTTCCATTCCAAAGAGCTGGGCGGGATTTCCGGTTTCTTGCCGATTTCATCTCGGTGGAGAGGCGTTATTGTTCATCAACGAAGAGCCCGTTGGAGGTCTGAATTCGTTCCAGGACGAGCATCCGGTACTCGCAACCGCCAAAGGAGAGGAAACACTTCACTTTCGCGCAGAAGTTGTTCCGCACGGGTTGTTTGGCACGCCGACGAGCCAACCACAGATTGAACTTGCGTGCCTGCTGGTCCCGGACACCGATGTCCGCCCGCTTCATGAAGATCTGGCTGTAGCGTTGGAAGCCGCCGGATATCATCATTCGTCCGGACGTAAGTCCATCGCAGAGAGCCTGATAGATGCGCTGCAACATGCATTCGCCAGGATTATTCTGCCTCGAGGCGACACCGACGAGTACCTGGCCAGAATGGCTGCGATTTCACAGACTCGAGCCAGGGAAAGCTTTTATGGAAATCAGGAGAGTTTGGCATCGCTTTGGGAAACGTGGGAGTTCCGCTCGCCGATCGGTTCTTTGACCCAGGGACAGCGTGAATGCTTGCGTGAGGTTAGAGAAAACTTTGCGCGTGAGCTCCAGTCGATCCGGATGAAGTACCCTCCTGAAGGGGGTGTCTGGCTCACCGGTCATGCACACATCGATCTGGCATGGCTGTGGCCGCTGGAGGAGACCCGGCGAAAGGCCCGGAGAACCTTTCACAACGTTGTCAGTCTCATGGAAAGGTACTCGGAGCTGCGCTTCAATCAATCGAGCGCGCAACTCTACGCCTGGATTGAACAAAACGATCCCCTGTTGTTTGACAAGGTCCGCGCCCGAGTTCGCGAAGGCTCCTGGGAAGTTATAGGAGGGATGTGGGTTGAGCCGGATGGAAATCTGCCGGCCGGTGAGTCCTGGGTTCGCCAACTTCTTTTCGGGCAGAGATATTTCGAAAGTCGATTCAGCCGTCGGGCAAAGGTAGCCTGGCTCCCTGACTCATTCGGATTCGCGGGCAACCTGCCCCAACTCCTGAAGTCTGCCGGCTTGTCTTTCTTCTTCACGCACAAGCTGGGATGGAACGAGCAGAATCCGTTTCCCTATGACCTTTACTGGTGGGAGGGAATCGACGGCAGTCGCGTTTTGGCCCACAGCTTCAATAACAGAGAGAACGGGTACAATTCGCGACTTACTGCGCACGAAGTCGCCGACACCTGGCACAATTTCAGCGCGAAACGAAGGCATGATTTCACGCTTCTTGCCTTCGGCTACGGGGATGGCGGGGGCGGTCCCAGCAGCGATATGTTAGAGCGCTTCGCCCGCCTGAAGGAATTTCCCGGTTTGCCGCATCTGCGCATGGGTAGCGTAACGGAGTTTTACGAGAACGTTTCGCCGGAATCTTTGCCTGTTTGGATGGGAGAACAATACCTGGAATACCATCGCGGTACGTATACGACTCAAGGCAGAATGAAAATGCTGCACCGGGAGCTGGAACACGCTCTGGTCGAATCGGAGACGGCAGCGACTCTGGCGTTCGTCCTGCAGCAGCAGCCCTATCCGAAAGAAGAGTTTGATCGACTCTGGCGAACGCTGCTTCTCAATCAATTTCACGATATCCTGCCGGGTTCGAGCATTCATTCCGTATACGAAACGGCACACGTTCAGTTAAAGAACGCTCTGGAAGAATCGACTCGGATCCGTGGCGGCGCGCTTGCCGCAGGTAAAATCAGAGAAGATTCGAGGGCCCGTAGAAACCTGCAAGGTTCAATCTGGAATCTGCAGATTTACGATCGCCCCCTGGTCGCCGAGATCGCGACAGACCTAAACTCAGAAGTCCAATTGCTGACCTCCGATGGCAGCGAAGTCCTGACGCAGCGCCTCGATGAAAACCGGATCCTCGCTGTGGCCGAAAATATTGTCGTGCCGGCTTTGGGAATGATCTCTGTTGTCATGGCCGAGGGCGCCAGCGTCACCGTATCCTCGCCCGTTCGGATAAACCTGGGCGGAATGGAAAATGAATATCTTCGAATCCGATTGCGTGCCGATGGTACTCTCGACTCGATTTACGACAAGGAGTGCGGGAGGGAAATCCTGGCCGGCCGGGGCAATCAGCTTTGGTTATTTACCGATATTCCCCGTCAATTCGATGCCTGGGACATCGATTCCTCTTACGTCGGTGAGGGTGAAGAGCTGCTCGCCGGCAGTGCACCCGAATTGGTCGAGAACGGCCCGCTGCGCGCCGCTTTGCGGGTCACCCGCAGGCGGGATGCTACAGAGATAGTCCAGACTTACCGCCTCAGGCGACTATCCCGGATCCTGGAAATTCATAGCAGAGTGCGTTGGTGTGGGCGCAGAAAGCTGCTTCGCGCACTTATACCGCTTAAAATCCGAGCGCACGAGATGTGGGCGGAAACTGTTTTTGGAGCCGTTGCGCGCTCGAACAGCCGGAACACGCCGTGGGATCGGGCCAAATTTGAAGTGCCGGCTCACCGCTGGGTCGACCTCAGCGAATCGAGTTACGGGGTGAGCCTGCTGAACAACGGCAAATATGGTCACAGTGCGGATGGCAATCTTTTAGGGATCAGCCTTCTGCGTTCTCCGATCTATCCGGATCCTCTCGCGGATGAAGGCGATCACGAATTTGTTTATGCGATTTATCCTCATCGCGGCAGCTGGCGGACCGGTACTGTCCGAGCGGCGCGGGAGCTGCACAGCCCGTTGAGATACAGCGCAGGGGGTCCTTCCGCTCCTCACGCGTCCTTGTTCCGATTAAGGGGAGATCTACTCGAGCTGGCGTGTCTGAAACGAGCCGAAGATTCTGACGATCTGCTCGTGCGCCTATACGAACCAAATGGGGACCGGGGTCAATCTATTCTTGAGT
>Ga0306921_10004292_pt1 | contig 14616 bp, 10 predicted proteins | sample sta12Cox44000080_FD_203760 | JGI IMG/M metagenome (GOLD analysis project Ga0306921, IMG submission 203760) | Lab enrichment of tropical soil microbial communities from Luquillo Experimental Forest, Puerto Rico - statoxic.12C.oxic.44.000.080 (v2)... | ecosystem: Environmental > Terrestrial >...
AGTCTCTCCCGTGGAACTCCATAAGCGGCCGAACATCGTGCCCAGGGCAGGTATCGCTTGGCCGCCGAAGCCATGCGGGTTTGCCCTATGCGGAACTGCTGCGGCGGAAGAAGACATTGCACATCACTCTTCTGGCTGTGTCCTGGTGCTTCCGAGCCATAATCATTTCAGGCGCTCACGGGCGCGCGCGTTGCCTGGCAGTATTACGAGACCGGAAATTGCAACACGAAGTTGATGGTCCGCCTCTTGTCCCAATACACGACGCCGAGATAAGTGCCCGGCCCGATCTGGCGGATCTCGTCGCGGATATGGCTGGCCAGCAGCGAGGTCTTCGAGTAGTCGAGCACAATGCATTCTTTGTCGTCGAACCAGCTTTGTCCCTTGTAAACCTCGGCGACGATGGCGTTCAACCCAAACGGCAGGATGCGGTTTCTCAAGGTCCCGTGGGGGGCATCGAAGGTCTTCCCCTGCCATCCAAAGATGCTAATTAGGGCGGCGATCTCCTGGCTGAAAGATGTGCCCGGAGCGATTACGGCGGTACCTTGGGCTTCGCCGTTGGGGATGTCCCCGGAGGGGCTGTCGGAGAAGAGGTTGTCGAGATCCTGCTGGGACATGGCTAAGAGTTGTGGCAGGGTGTATGCCATGGCGGAATTTCCTCCACGCGGCGAGACATTCTGCGACCGCCGGCGTACTTTGATTGCTGGAGAGCGCCCCAACGGGAATGCTGCTCACTATGGCGTCAGAGTGGATTTTTGTCAATGGCGGGAAGCGGCGCGGCTGGCGTCGGCCATGATGGCTTCGGCTGCCTTTTCGCCGTTCATGTACACCGAGCTGACGATAAAGAACCCGGGAATGCGGGGAAAAACCGAGGCATCCACCACCCGCAGACCTTGCACGCCACGGACCCGGAAATCGCTGTCCAGCACACCGTTCTGCTCCGGCGGACCGATGGCACAGCTGCCGCAGGCGTGATGGCCCCAGGCATTGTCGCGCACGAATGCGCGCAACTCGTCATCCGATTGCAAATCGGCGCCGGGCTGTTCCTCCTCGGCGATCAGCCCTTGCCGCTTCAGTTTTTCCGTTAACTTGCGCACGAAACGCACGCCATCGACCACCGAGTCGAGATCTTGACTGCCATCCGCGGTTCCCTCCTCGAAGTAGCGAAAGTTGACCTGCGGCATATCGAGCGGGTTGGAGGATCGCAAGGTGACTTCGCCCGCGCGATTGTTGGTATGCGCCTTCAGCACTGCCCAGGTGAGGTAATTCAGGTCACGGGCAAACTGCGCCGAGTAAGTCGGAAAATATCCCTGAAATTTCCCCAGGAAAGCCACGCAGTACAGGTCGGGCAGGGGACGTTCCGGCGCCGAACGCTTGAACAGGGAGATCACCGCGCCGTTGCTGATATACGGACCCGTGCGCTGCTCGCGCCACTCCCGGAACTGTGGATCGCCGACATCGAACCTGGCGCCCTGGAAGATGTGCCACTCCGGGAAAGCCATCCGGTTGACCACACCAACCTCGTAACGGTCCTGCAGATTTTTTCCTACACCGGCAAGTTCTACCTTAACCTCGATGCCGTGAGGCTCGAGCAGTTCGCGCGGTCCGATGCCGGAGAGCATCAGCAATTGCGGCGTATTGAACGCGCCTCCCGACACAATGACTTCACGCGAGGCATGCAGTTGCTGCGGCATTCGTGCCGCTTCACCGGGCCGGGCGTGCGCGCGATAGAGCCGCTCCCCTTGCAGGTATTCGACCCCGATGGCACGCCTGCCTTCGTCAAGCAGCACGCGGGTGGCCAGCGAATTCAACCGCACTCGCAGTCGCTCCGGATACTTGCGGGCAACCTCCAGGACGCGTTCGCGCGAACCTTCTCGGGCGTGGTTCCGGGTGGTGAGCGGCATATATCGCAGGCCAAAGGAGTTTTCCTTCACCGTGCGCCAATCGTTGGGATCAAGCCGGCTCTCGGCCAGCCAGCGCACGCGCTCCGCCAGGTATCCGATCTCCGTTATCGCCTCGATGGCGGACTCGCCAATGACCAGCAGCAGATCGCGATTTCCCAGGCTTACCATGGGAATCGCCTTCTCCGTCTGCAGCCAGCCCCTGAAGCCGTGTCGTGAAGGGTTGATTCCCAACCACGAAAGCCAGCGGCTGAGCGGCCGATGATGGCAGTTCTCCAGCCGCTGAAAATAGCGGCGCATATTGCCCGCTCGCCAGGAGGGGTCGCCGGTCAGGGCGGCGATATTGTCCCAGTCGGCATCGTGGGGATACACGAAGATCATTGCGTTGTGTGCCGTGCACCCCCCGAGGGTACCGGCCCGCGGATACAGAACGCCGTCCACAGCTATGCCGTTCCAATCGGCTCGATACTTGGGATCCCTGCGTTGGCGCTGATCGTCGCTGTAATGGCGAACAAAGAAGTCCCATTTGATGGCGTCATTCTCGGAAGCGAAGGGGTGAAAACTGGGAACGTCGTAGTCGCAGGGAAGTCGGTTCACGTTTGGCTCGAGCGCGTCGCCGCCGCTGAGGGCGCGAGGATCTCCTCCGGCCTCCAGCAAAATCACATCACGACCGGCTTCGGCAAGGCGGGCAGCGACCGTACCTCCTCCGGCGCCGGAACCCACGACGATGTATTCACAGTCCGCTGGTGGATTGCGTTCCCTGCTCATGGTCGCCCCATGTGCCGACACACTGCGGACATCTGACCCCGCAGTGGTCCGGGCATTGATTCCTGAACTGCGGCGCGATTATTGCATCAAGATGTTCTGTCTGCAATTTCCAGGTTCCGTGGTATATTGCACGCTAATCTCTGGCTGCGGGGCGAATTTTTCTTGCTACAACCCTCTCTTGCTTGCGAAGAGGGCCGTGTGCCCGCGCACCGGGTAGGTTCATCTGTTTCTGAATCGTTTTGGGGAACGGTGTTTCCCCTGCGTGCGATGGTCACCCTCAATTTCGTGCCAGGAGCGGAGGACGGTTGTGACTCGGTTCATCCTTCGAAATGCCTGCCTGTTGGCCACCGCTACTGTTTTGCTGCTCATGGCCTGCAGCCGGGCCCCCGAACCCGGCCATGTGCAAGACGAAGCGATGCTGGCCGGCCGTGCTGCATCGTCCTTCCCCGCTGCGAACGAGGATTACTTCCATGCCATGGATGGGGGCGTCGCGCTAAGCGCAGATGAAATCAAGGGCCGCAACATGTGGATTGTGTGGACCGGCGGCGATGACAAGATGTGGGACACATTGACCGCGACCAGCGTCGGTACGATCGATTTTTTGAAGACCCTCTCGTCCTATCCCGGACTGAAGAACAGCCGGAGCAATCGCTGGGAGTATCTCGGGCTGGTAAATGAGCCTTGCTTCAAACAGGCCGCGGGCCCTGATCCCAGCCGCTACGGACTGTGGCTCGATACGCGTGATCCCGGTTGCCCACCGGACCCGTTTGAAAATGAGAGTAAGTATCCGGGTGTGAAAGTCGGCGCTCGCGGCAAGAACATTCCCACCGGCTCCTACTATGGCTATGCCACGGGTGTTGTCGGACTTCGCCTGTTTCCCAATCCGGACTTCGATGAGGCAGCGGCGAAGAAGTGGGACGCCAAGCGCTATTACGATGATCCGGCTTATTACAACGATAAGAACCTGGTGCGTCCCTATCGCGTGGGCATGTCGTGCGGTTTCTGCCATGTGGGACCGAACCCGACCAATCCGCCGGCCGATCCCGAGAATCCCGGATGGGAAAACCTGAGCTCCGTCGTCGGCGCCCAGTATTTTTGGACGGACAGGATCCTGGCGTGGCAGCCAGTGGCGGACAGCTTTCCCATCCAACTGTTCCGGACCTATCGGCCGGGCGCGCTCGATACTTCGCTCATTTCGACCGACAACATCAACAATCCGCGCACCATGAATGCGATCTACGCCCTGCCTGCCCGCATGGCGGTGGCCAAACGCTGGGGCAAGGAGACGCTCGCCGGCGGCGGCTTGAACAACAAGCAGCTCAACGATTATTTTCCTGACGGCCCGCTGGCGCAATACTTCCAGGCCCCAGCCACGGTTTGGACCCCTCGCGTCCTGAAGGATGGGGCCGACTCCGTGGGAGCCATGGGTGCCCTGAATCGTGTGTATCTCAACATCGGGTTGTTCAGCGAGGAATGGCTGCTGCATTTCCGGCCCCTGGTGGGTGGCGTGGCCATCACTCCGATCGAAATCGCCGTAGCTAACAAGAATTCTGTCTACTGGCAAGCCACCCAGATGCAAACGCCGCGGACGGCGCAATTCTTCCTCAATGAGAAAATCGCCTCGCCCCACCTGCTGAAGGACGCGCCCGGAGGCGATGCTTACATCACCAAGGACAAGGCTAAGCTGGAGCGGGGCAAGATTGTCTTCGCCGAGCGTTGTGCCCGCTGTCACTCCAGCAAGACGCCTCCCCCTCCACCGGGAGCGGACCTCGGCGGATGCTCGGGAAAGGACTACCTGGAATGCTGGAACAGGTACTGGGCTTGGACCAAGACGGAGGATTTCCGCTCCAAAATGCGCGCCATGGTTCAGCAGAAGGACTTCCTGGACAACAACTACCTTTCCATCGATCAGCGCGTTCCCGTCACGCTCCTGGAAACCAATGCCTGCAGCCCCCTGGCGACCAATGCCATCGGTGGCAACATCTGGGACAATTTCTCTTCGCAAACCTATAAAGACCTGCCGTCGGTCGGCGCCATTACGTATTACCATCCGGTCACGGGCGAACCCCGTACCTATCAAATGCCGGCGGGCGGGCGCGGCTACACCCGCCCCCCGTCGCTTATCAGCGTCTGGTCGACGGCACCATTTCTGCTGAACAACAGCGTGGGCAAATTCAATTCCAGCCCATCGGTCGCCGCCCGCATGGATTCGTTCCAGGATTCCATCGGGAAGATGCTGTGGCCGGAGAGACGGGAGAAGGATCCGGTGCTTGGCGATAAGGTTCCGGGTTTAATCGACCGAACCACGACGAAGAGCTACCTGCGGGTCCCCGCCGGATACCTTCCCGATTTCCTCAAGCCGTTGCTGGGCCCTGGCCAGCGCTTTCTTCCCTGGTTATTCGGCGAAGGGGGCGTGCAAATTGGACCCATTCCCGCAGGTACCCCGGTTGAGCTGCTGGCCAACCTGGATCTGTTGGGAGAATCCACGGAGCCAAGGGAAAAGTTGAAGCACGACGAAAAGGTTTTGAACCTTGTTCTCAGGATGAAGCACGACCTGGAGGCGGTGCAAGGAGCCAGCGACGAGGAAGCCAAGCGGATTTTCGCAAACCTCGTAGATCCTCTGCTGGAGTTGAGCAAGTGTCCCGACTTCGTGGTGAATCGTGGGCACTACTTCGGGACCAGTTACTTTGCGGAAGAGCCGGGATTGAGCGACGAAGACAAGCTGGCGCTCATCGAGTACATCAAGACCTTTTAGGCCGAAGTCTTATGACATTCGTGCCATCCATGACCTGGCCATGAAGCGAGCGCTGGCGGGGATTGTCGTTCTGTTGGCAGTGGCCACCCTGGCGCTGTTATTTTGGGCGCACAATTCCACGATCATTCCCGACGACGCCAAAAGCGAAGGTAAGAGTGTTGCTGATTTTCCGGAAAGCGCCTCGCACGCGTTCGATGCCATGGATGGGGGCATCTTGCTGTCTGGCGATGAGACCAAGGGACGCAACACCTGGCTGCTGTGGACAGCGGGCAATCAGGTCTTCTGGGACAGGATGGCACAGCGCGGTTATGGTATTGCAGACCTGTTGAAGACTATCGATTCCCGGCGCCGCCCTTCCCGGTTCAAAGACCTGGGCCTGGTCAATCAGCCGGGAATGACGCAAGCCACGGCAACAGACGAGTTCGGTTTGTGGCTCGACGTAGGCGGTGCGGAGGAGGGCATCGACACCGCGGTGTACGGAAGACCGTCGGGCATTGTTGGTCTGCGAGTCTATCCCAATCCAAAGTTCGACAGCGCGGCTCGCAAACGATGGGACGCCAACCGATATTATTCCGATTCTCGCTACTACAACGATCCCAACCTGGTGCGCCCGTATGTAATCGGAATGTCCTGCGGCTTCTGCCACGTTTCCTTCAATCCTGAGAAGCCCGCTGTCGATCCCGAAAATCCTAAGTGGGAAAACCTCTCCGCCACTATCGGGAATCAGTTTTTCAATGCCAGTGCCATATTCGGAAGCGCAGCTTCCGCCGACAGCTACGCCTATCAGCTGCTCCATTCCTGGGCACCGGGAACGGTGGATACCTCATTCCTTGCCACCGACAATTTGAACAATCCCGGCAGTATGAATCCCATCTACGCGGTCGCCGCCCGGATGTCAGTTGCGCATGAGGAGGAGATCGCCGGTGGGGCACTCAACCTCCCGGGTGAACAAAAACAGATGCTGGTGCCGCATGTACTTAAGGACGGCGCTGATTCGGTAGGGTTGATCGGCGCGCTCAGCCGGGTGTACGTCAGCATCGGCGAATACAGTCAGGAGTGGCTGCGAGATCACAACCTCCTGGTGGGGGGTACGCCGCAACGTCCGTTCGAAATTGCCAAGGCGCAGAAGGGCTCGGTGTACTGGATGTCCACCGCAAGCCGCATGCCGAACCTGGCAAAATTTCTAGCCAGGATGGAAGCACCGAAACTGGCGAATTCCCCCGGCGGGCATTCTTTTCTGCCATCCGATAGTAAGCAGGTGGAGCGCGGGAAGATCGTGTTTGCCGAAAACTGCGCCCGCTGCCACTCCAGCAAGCAGCCTCCTCGCGATGCCGTCGCCACGCAAGCCCAGTACCTCGATTGGCAGCGCAACGAGGTGCTGAAGCCCGACTTCTTGCAGAACAATTTCCTCTCGACCGAGGAGCGTATACCGATTGACGTCGTGCAGACTAACGCAGCGCGCGCACTCGCCAGCAACGCCACCCGCGGTCATGTCTGGGACAACTTCTCATCCGAGACCTATAAAAGACTGGCTTCCGTCGGAGACATCGAGGTATCCGAACCCTTTAACCCATCGACGCGAAAGTTCCATGCGCCGTCTGGCGGACCTGGCTACTATCGCGCGCCGTCGCTTGTCGGTATCTGGGCGACGGCTCCCTTCCTGCACAACAACGCCCTGGGGACTTATACCGGCGATCCTTCGGTGGCGGGCAGGATGAAGGCCTTCGACGATGCCATCGAGAAACTGCTGTGGCCGGAAAAACGCCAAGGGCCGGCCTCCATTCCGCGAACCACGGTTGACAGCTACATCGAGATACCCGTGAGCTATGTCCCCAAGGAAGTGCAGCCGCTCACGAAATCGGAATTCCTGCGGATCGGTCCCATCCCGGCGGGAACGCCGGTCGATCTCCTCGCCAATGCCGACCTGGATTTTTCCAGCCCAGGCAAGGCCGCCCGCCTGGTAAAGCTCATCGCCAAGGTTCAGGGCGAGCTGTTGACCATTCGCGAGCGCCATCTCGACGCCAGTGCGGCGCAGCAATTGATGGCCAACCTCGTTCCTGACCTGCTGGCGGTCAGCAAGTGTCCGGATTTCGTCGAGGACCGGGGCCACACTTTTGGTGCTGAGTTGTCGGACGCTGACAAGCGCGCGCTGATTGCATTCATCAAGACGTTCTGACTACAGCTTCGCAATGGCATCGGTGATGCAGCCGCACAAGGCGCGCCGCTGTGTGACCAGGGCGGAGAAATGACCGGCTCTAATCCAACGAAGCGTACTTCCCGGCCAATGTTGGTGCAGCCGCAGGGTCTCGGTCCGCAGTACGTAGCCATCGCGCGTGCAACCAGCGACGATGGCAGCATCGGTCCTGCAGGGAGCGGAGTAGCGGGTAACATCGGCGGATTCGAAGATGCGCTCCAGCCGTTGCTTCACATTTGCCTGTTGGGCGCATGTTTCTCCTAAAGCGCCAACGTCAACGCTCCAGGAGAGAAGGCCGCGGGTGTAAATGCTGCTGGCGGAAGCTCCCGTTGCCAAAGCGGCACATGCTACGGGAAACGGCGATACTGCGGCGGTTATGGCTGCCATATGACCTCCCATGCTGTACCCCGATACCGCGATCCTGGGGTAATTGCCGCGAAGATGATCCAGCAGGGCACGGGCCTCCCCCACCATGCCCAGAGCCATCAAGCCCTGGTCGCTGACGGTGATCGCAGCGGGGCCCCTGGCAGAGCGGCGGCGGCCATAAAAGGGATTCTCGACCAGGTAGAGGTCAATGCCTCGTTCGAGCAGAGAGCCGAACACGCGTTCGCGCACCTTGTAACCTTCATCGCGCGAGGCCCCCAGAATTACGCACGCCGCTGTATTATTACCACGCTTCCAAGCACGCACGTGTACCGTACCTACCCGGGGCGGAAAGCCACTGGTAGGGGACTCAAAGCTTCCGTCTTGCATCACCCGTCCGCCAACGGCTTTCTCCTCCCGCCACTGCACGCGAATCGGCACGGAAGGGTCGAGGCGGGAGACGCGCTGCGAAAGACTGGCGAGCAGAGCTTCATCGCCCCATCCCTGCGAGAACACCTTCGAATAGCTCGACAACCACGCGATCACTGTGTCGAGGGGGTGCGCCTGCGAAACACTCACTGTCATAAGACAACCTGCCGTAGCCTGGAGGCAACATGGCCTGTCAGCGGGGTGTACGGGCTACTTCCATCGCGCATCGTCATATTCGCGGGACCAGTTTTCGTAAATCGTTCCTCTCGTTGTTGCCGTAAAGAGTGCCATTGTGGCGAACGAACGGTGACAACGCAAGCCATTTGATCAGGTTAGAATCGATCAACGCATATGGCGCTTGATGCAGGGGTTCGGATCGGCCCATACGAGATCCTCTCTCTTCTGGGGGCGGGCGGAATGGGCGAGGTGTACAAGGCGCGCGACGTTAGGTTGCATCGGCTCATCGCTTTGAAGACTCTGCGCGCGGAATGGGTTTCCGATGCGGACCGAAAGCGACGGCTGCTAAGCGAAGCCCAGTCTGTCTCCAAGCTGAATCACCCTAACATTGTCACGATCTACGACATCTCGGAAGCAAATGGCATCTGCTTTATCGCGATGGAATACGTGGCAGGCACCACGCTGGAGCGGGCGAATACCGGCAGCGGCCTGCCGATCAAAGAGGCGATGAAGTATGCCGTTGAGATTGCGGATGCGCTCATCGCTGTGCACCAAGCGGGGATCATACACCGTGACCTGAAGCCCGCCAATATCATCATCACCCAGGACTACCGGGTAAAGCTGCTGGATTTCGGTCTGGCCAGGGTCGTCCAACCAGCGCTGCCGGCCCCGGAAGACGAGACTGCGGTCCAGCGCACCCTGCCTGGAGCTGTCATGGGAACGGCGGCCTATATGTCTCCTGAGCAGGCGGAAGGGCGAGCGCTTGACGAACGGTCCGACATCTTCTCGTTCGGCATGGTCTTGTACGAGATGCTCTCGGGCCAGCGTGCGTTTCGAGGGGATTCCTGGATTTCCACGCTGGCGTCCATCCTGCACCATGAACCAAGGCCATTGCGAGATCTCAAAGCCTCGATTCCACCCCTGCTGGAACAGCATGTTTCCCGCTGCCTGCGGAAAGATCCGGTGCAACGCTTTCAGACCATGCTCGAGGTCAAGGAAGCCATGGCAGAGGCAGCCTCATCAGCCGCACCTGCAGAAAGCGGCCGCTCGATAGCCGTGCTTCCCTTCATCAACCTGAGTGCCGACAAGGAAAATGAGTATTTCAGCGACGGTTTGGCGGAAGAGATTATCAACGCACTTGCGAAAGTGCCAGAGTTGAAGGTGATCGCGCGCACATCTGCGTTCGCTTTTCGGGGCAAAGAGCAGGATCTGCATACCATCAGTGAAAAGCTGAGAGTAGACACCATTCTCGAAGGCAGCGTCCGGAGGTCTGGCAATCGCATTCGTGTTAACGCCCAGCTTATTAAGGTTGCCGACGAGTCGCATCTCTGGTCGGAACGTTACGATCGCGATATGACGGATGTTTTCGCTATCCAGGATGAAATCTCCCAAGCAATTGCCGACGCCCTGAAAGTTAGGTTGGTTGCGCCTCAACACACAACCGCGAACCTGGAGGCGTTCCAGAGTTACCTGAAGGGGCTGTATTGGTACCAGCACTACACCGCGGAGAGCCTCGCCAAAGCCAAGGCGTTTTTCGAGCAGGCGTTGGTGCAGGACCCGGGGTATGCTCCGGCGCATGCGGGGTTGGCGGTGTTTTATTACGGTTTAGGGGCGCTCAGCATCAGGCGAATGATGGAGATGGCGCCCTCCGCGAAGTCGGCCGCGGAAAAGGCATTAGCAATCGATCCGACGCTAAGAGAGGCCCACAGCGTGCTTGGATTGATCGCCGGCGCGGTGCAATACGACTGGAAGCTGGCCGCGCGCCATTTTCAGGCGGCGATGGCCATCGACCCTGTTCCGCCACTGGTTCGAGTGCGCTATGCGCTGTACTTCCTTATACCGCTACGACGGTTTGAGGAGGCGGAGGCACAATACCAACGGGCCCTCGAAACCGATCCCCTGTCCATGATGGTCCACTTCGGTCTCGCCTTCGCTCTCTATTGTGAGCACCGATACGGTGAGGCGATCGAGTATGCTGCCAAGGCGGTGGACCTCTATCCTGACTACTGGCTCATCCACTTCGTAATGGGTTTGGCTTTGTCGCAGAAGGGATCCTTGCCGCAGTCGATTACCAGTCTGGAAACCGCCGTGCGCCTTGCGCCTTCCTTTACTTTGGCGGCCGGCTTCCTCGCAGCTTCGTATGCCCGTTCTGGTAGCGCGAGCCAGGCAGAAAGGCTTATGGACGAGGTCATGGAGAGACGCTCCGTCCAATATATTTCCCCCGCCTGCTTTGCCGTCTACCATGCTGCCCTCGGACATGCGGAAAAGATGTTCGAGTACCTTCATGCCGCCTTTGCCGAGCGCGATCCTTACCTTACGCGCATGGATGCGGAGCCGTACTTTGAGCCTTACCGCTCCGATCCGCTCTATCGTGACCTGTTGCAGGGGATGAATCTCGGCTGACCGGTCCTGCAGGCGTTCCTTGTAACATTGCCGACGACAGAAGGGCTAGATGTCCCAGAGGCATTTGCCATTCTGAAAAAACGAGATCATTCCGTCTTCGCTGATCTTGAGAACTTTTCCAAACCGCGAGGCAGAAATCGCCGCCGTGGTACGGCCGCCTTCAATGTTCTCCGGATGCAGGTCAGTCAAATCGGTGTGGCGCAGAATGGCACCAAAGGCCAGGAGGTTGCCGTCCGAGTCCAACACAATTCCCCCATCAATTCTCGCTACCGTCTCCAGCACCGCGCAGGGGATATCCAGAATTCGCTTTTTGTGCAGCAGGTAATGAAGCTGGTCCTTGGCACCGGCCACGGGTTGTGCACCGTGGTTGGGCAAGGATGCGAGCAGATCGGTCCGCGACACAAGATTGCGGACCGAGGTGGGATCATCGAGAACGACCAGCAGGCCGCCGCGTCGGTCTTCGGCCAGGTTGAGGGCCGCGCCAAATAAACGCTCTGCCAATGGAAAATTGCCGACCGCCTCTGTCCAAAGCTCATATTTTCGCTGCACATCGGTAACCCTCCAGCGCCCATCCCAGAAGTGGAAAACCTGGACACCGTTAGCGAAAATCTTCATTTCTCCGTTTGGGGTAAGAATCATGCAGATATGGCCGCCGCATAAAGTCGCCCGTGCATGAGCCTCATAGCGCCTCGGAGCAGGCACCGAAAGCCTGGTTTCCAGGAAAGGACGGGTCCACTCGTCCACATCCACGATTTCCGTCAGGAGGCCGTTCTGATCGACCAGGGCGAGAGTTTGCAGCCCGTCACAAAGACGATAGAAGCTCCGGATCGAGGTCAGCGCTGGAGAGTAACGCAAGGCCCCGGCCGGCGTGACCGGGGGTTCGTGGCAGGTATCCGGGTATTTGCCAAAGAGTAGTGCGCCCGTCGAGATGCGCCTGTTTTCGTAGGTGCTGAGCGAACTCGTGCGCAGGACTTCAATTCCATCCTCAACTCGATCCGGTCCCTGCCAGATCTTCTGCTTGTAGGGAGCGCCCTCGATGCACGCGGAGACATATCGGTCTTCGGGCAGGCCTCGAAAGAGCTCGAAACGTTGTTCGACGCGGGCGTCGTCCACGATCATTCGGTATCGACACTCCAGAACCGCGCCGATACTGCTTAGCAGCTCCCGTTCTGCGTCCGAGAACGGTTCGTCTCTAGTAAGTGAGTAGCACGACCCAAGCCAGTTGAGGATCAGCGACCTCCCGCCGGAAGTCTCGACGATGCCCCGTTCGACCGGCGGCCGTCCCGGCGGGAGAGTTTCGAACTTCGCTGACGGAAAGAAGTAAGCGATTCCACCTTCCACCAATTTTCCGTACAGTCCATCGATAAAAGGAGGCCTGTGCTCAGGCGTGCGAACTGTCATATTCGTCGACATGATTTCCCTATTGAGATGATGACAAGCGAGGCGGCGACTCATGAGGTCCGCCCCTGTCGGTCATTATGCGAGAAATCAAGGTATGCCGCCGGCGTCACCACCACAGGCGGTTGCAATGGAATTTGGCAACGAGGGGGATCTGAAGAGTCTCAAGAATTAAGGAATGCGAACTGCGATGCTTCAAGGGACACATTCCAACGAACACCCGACCATTACTTTGCAATGATGGACCGTGTAAAGTCCGGTTTGGGCGGCCAACAGACTGAATCGAACCATCGGCTGATGTATACCTGGGCGTGCGCTTCCCCGCAGAAGTGCCGCGCCCCGGCCGCAGTCGCGGTTTCCAGGTTCCACCTGAGGACAGTAAGCTGAGAATCACCGCATTGAATCACAAACCAGTGAGTGGGGCTACTGTTCAACGTTCCGCAGACTTCACACTTGAATTCTTGAAGTGACGACATCGGATTCCTTATCTTAAGCAGGATACCGGTACCCCTATTCGGATGGTCCCCGTAGGCTCTCCGGATAAGCGTAACCCAGGGCGATTTGATAGGCGCAATCATTATGATATGTGGCAATCAGCTTTTGCAAGACGTTCTCAGAATCCTGTCGACGGCCGGCGCCGAAGTAAGCTAGCGCCTGACCCGATAGCTTCTGCCAGTCGCTGGTTTCCTTTCAATCTCCGTCACCGCGTCCTGGGGACGACCTTGCATCAAGAGAATCCGGCCTCGGATGAGGTGTCGGCGAATCGCTTCCCGGTGGACGATGGGGGCGGCGAGACAGACCGGTTCTACCAGCATCTTCCGCAGGCATTCAGCATAGGCCGTAAGGGGCACGGCGCTGAAAGGGCGCAGAGACCCCAATACCTGGTATGCCTGAGGCTGGAAAACGTAGTGCGAATGAGGAAGGAGAGATCCACACCACGCGTCGATGATCGCCTGTCGCTTCTAGGTTTTCCAGCCATAAACACTTTACGAACGTGTTTCGTTCCAAGTTCGAAATTGTCCAGTCAATATCGCCGGAACCTGTAGTACTTCAGTCGTGGCGGCCGCCACTGTATTTAGAGCCTGTAACAAAACCCCCCAGGTAGAGCGGCAGCAGGTCCGGCATTCTATTGCTGTTGGGGGACCTTCACATGGCTGGCGCGCTCGTTCCTGATGCGTTGTGAAAGTTGATCGAACCTCTTCTGCCAATTCCGTCGCCCAAGCCGCAAAGTGGGCGACCGCGTCTGACAGACCGGGCTTGCCTCGCGGGCATTATTTTTGTGCTCCGTAATTCCCTGGCGGATGTTGCCAAAAGCACTGGGCTGCGGCTCCGGCATGACCTGCTGGCGACGGTTGCGAGACTGGCAGCAGGACGGAATTTGGGATTTGATCCATTTGGCATTGCTGGACTGGCTTTCCCGTGATGGCCAGATCGACTGGTCGCGTGCCGTGGTTGACAGCTGTTCGGTACGCGCGGTTTTTGGAGGCTGCTGACTGGGCCAAATCCGACAGATAGGGCTAAGCGTGGCAGTAAGCGCCACTTGATTTGCGATGGTCACGGTATTCCCTTGGCGATCAAACTGACCGGAGCCAACTGTCACGATTCAACCCAGGCTTTACCTTTGCTCGATGGCATTCCGTCGCTCCAAGGGCCGCGTGGTCGGCCGCGCTGTCGCCCCGACAGTTTGCTGGGAGACCGAGCCTACGACGCCGAGTACATCCGCTATGCTTTGCGTGCCCGCCCACACAACACAACCTTGACGTTTCCCATAACGCCGTTCTGGGGAGCGGCCACCCACTTCTACGCGTAGCCGACTATACGTCCAAGTGGACTGGCGAATTGCCCACCAACCGCCAAGTGAACGGCCAGTTGTCGGGTTGTGAGTGATGTGGAAATGTCACACCGACAATCCGTTGATGCCACTACATATTGCTCTCCCCCGTCGCCCCCACCTAACATATGTACTTAATGAGCACCCCTTCCGGCGAGACCATTTCGCATTACCGCATACTGAGCAAGATCGGCGGCGGGGGCATGGGTGTGGTTTACGAGGCGGAAGACCTGAAGCTTGGGCGCCACGTCGCCCTGAAGTTCCTTCCCGACGACCACGCCGGCGACGCACAGATTCTCAGCCGTTTCCAGCTGGAAGCCAAGGCTGCCTCCTCACTGAACCATGCCAACATCTGCACCATCTATGAAATTGACGAGGCCGATGGGCGAAGCTTCATCGC
>Ga0306921_10004294_pt1 | contig 14614 bp, 10 predicted proteins | sample sta12Cox44000080_FD_203760 | JGI IMG/M metagenome (GOLD analysis project Ga0306921, IMG submission 203760) | Lab enrichment of tropical soil microbial communities from Luquillo Experimental Forest, Puerto Rico - statoxic.12C.oxic.44.000.080 (v2)... | ecosystem: Environmental > Terrestrial >...
TCAGTCGAAGCACGTATTCGGCGAAGAAGAACCCGCAGACGATCTGGAACCCCGCATCGAGCGCACCGGCCGAGGCGAACCGCCAGCTCGCCACCGTATCGGCCAACATGATACCGATTCCCGCCGTGACCATCGCATGGTGCGCGCCGCGAAATACCCGGGCGGCAGTGCCGGGGGTCTCGGGGTTAAGGAGCTGATAGACGCGCACAGGGCCCATGGGGCCCATTCTAGACGTGCGGCAGCATAGCGGGAATAGAGGCTGCCGGTTTACCGCGGCCGAAAATACATGCTATAGGATGCTGATCTATCGGGGGATGGTGGCGATTTTTCCCAACAACCGGCGAGCCCTTCTCGCTTACCTCCACGACGTGGTGATGGTACCGCTTTCGCTTGTCGCGTCGCTGTATTTGCGGATCGGCAACGACATCGTCCACTACGAGCCGCGCCTAACCGCCGCCTATGTCGCCGCCTTCACGTTGATCGCGGCCGGCGTGTTCCTGTTGACCGGCTTCTACCGGGGCATCTGGCGCTTCGCTTCGCTCCCCGATCTTTTCAATATTGCCCGCGCCGTGACCTTGACGGTCCTCATCTTCCTGCCGGTGATGTTCGTCGTAACCCGCCTTGAGCTGCTGCCGCGCTCGACATTGCTGATCGACTGGTTCGTGCTGATTACGCTGTTGGGCGGGCCACGTCTCGCCTATCGGCTGTTCAAGGATCGCGGCCTCGACCACATCCTCGAACGGGCTAAGCACCAGACCGTGCCGGTGCTATTGATCAGCGCCAAGGACGGGGCCGACACCTTTATCCGCGAAATGATGCGCGATCCGCGCGCCGTCTATCGCGTGGTCGGAGTTCTCGCCGATACGCCGTCTCGTGTCGGTCGGGAGATTTACCGGGTGCCTGTGCTCGGCACGATCGACGCGCTCGAGGCCGTGGTCGAGCGGCTCGAGCGACGCGGCAAGCGCCCGCAGAAGCTGATCATTACCGCGCAAAACCTTCCCGGTGATCAGGTCCGGCGGCTGCTCGACCGCGCGGACGCTCTCGCGATACCTCTCGCGCGCCTGCCAAAGCTCACCGATTTTCAGCGCAACCTCGACAATCCCGAGCACGCCGTCGAACCGATCGACCTCGAGGATCTGCTGGGCCGCCCGCAGGCCGTGCTCGACCGCGACGGGATGGCCCGGCTGATCCACGGCCGCCGCGTCCTCGTCACCGGCGCCGGTGGGACGATCGGCGCCGAGCTCGCCCGGCAGATTGCGACCTTCTTCCCGGGCCGGCTGGTGTTGCTCGATAATGGCGAGTTCGCGCTCTACACCATCGAGATGGAGCTGCGCGAAAGCCATCCCGGGCTGGCGCCGGTTCCACTGTTGCGCGACGTGCGTGAGCGCACGCAAGTCGACGAGGTCATCGCCGCCGAGAAACCCGAGATCGTGTTTCACGCGGCGGCGCTGAAGCACCTGCCGATGGTCGAGACCAATCCGATCGAGGGCGTGCTGACCAATGTCATTGGCAGCCGCAACGTCGCCGAGGCTGCACGGGCTTTCGGCGTCTCGCTCGTCGTGATGATCTCGACCGACAAGGCGGTCAACCCGACGAGTGTGATGGGCGCCTCGAAGCGCGTCGCCGAAGGTTTTTGCCAGGCGCTCGATCTCTATGAGGCGCGTCGGGGCGCCTCACTGGGTTACGGGACTCGTTATGTCACCGTTCGCTTCGGCAACGTGCTCGGCTCGACCGGATCGGTGGTGCCGCTGTTCGCACGGCAGCTCGCCGCCGGCGGGCCGCTGACCGTCACCGATCCCGAGGTCGCACGTTTTTTCATGACGGTGCGCGAGGCGGTCGAGCTGGTACTCCAGGCCTCAGCCTTATCACCTGCCCTTGGCGCGCCAGAAACACGCGGTAAGATCTTCGTGCTCGACATGGGCGAGCCGATCAAAATCGTCGACCTTGCGCACCAAATGATCCGCCTCGCGGGGCTCCGCCCCGACCGCGACATCGCGATCGAGTACATCGGGCTGCGACCCGGCGAAAAGCTTTGCGAGGAGCTCTTCCACCCCTCCGAATCGCTGATGCCGACCGAGAACCCCGCGATCCGCCTCGCGGCGCCGCGCACCGCCGATTACGCGATGCTCGCCCGCTCGATCGACGAACTCGAGGATAACGCCCGCTCTCGGCGCGAAGAGCGGGTATTGCAAATCCTCGATCGGCTGGTGCCCGAATACAACCGCAGCGCGCCAGGGGCGCGTAGCGTCGTTGCATCGCGGGGATGAAGGGAGCTCCGCGCCATCATGCGTAAGGAACGGGAACCGTCGATCATTGGACCCATCCCGCCAGAGCCCTTGCTGAGGGTGCTGGCAACGCCTACCCCAATCGACGAGGATTTTGAACCAATCCCTGAATTGGCACTCGATCCAGTCGAGGTCTGAGCTGCCTCGTCGACACCAACATGGTCTCCGCGGTGCCGCCGTTCCGTCGGTTGGATGAAGAGACGGCCCCTCACCCCGGTCCTCTCCCCGCGAGCGGGGAGAGGGAGGGACCCGCGTCAGCGGGAGGGTGAGGGGCGAAAAGCGACCAGGCACCCGCCGGACACCTGCCCTATGTCAGCAGCTTTTCGAGCGCCTCCAGGGTGTCGGCTTCGCGGAAGGGCTTGTCCCAGCGGATGCGGTGGATGCGCGGGAAGCGCATCGCCACTCCCGATTTGTGGCGGGTCGAGCGGTGGACGCTGTCGAAGGCGACCTCGAGGACGACCTGCGGCGTCACCACGCGGACCGGGCCGTAGCGTTCAACGGTATTGTTCCGCACCCATCGGTCGAGGCGGAGCAGCTCCTCGTCGGTAAAGCCCGAATAGGCCTTGCCGACCGGCACCAGCTCGTCGCCGCGCCAGGCGCCGAAGGTGTAGTCGGAATAGAACGAGGATCGCTTGCCGTGCCCGCGCTGAGCATACATCAGCACGGTGTCGAGGGTTAGCGCGCCGCGCTTCCATTTGAACCATGGACCCTTTGGCCGGCCGGCGACATAAAGCGAATCCGCCCGCTTCAGCATCAGCCCTTCGATGCCCCGGTCGCGCGCGCTGTCGCGTAATTCACGCAGCTCGTCCCAGTTGGTGAACGGCACCATCGGTGACAAATCGAGAGAGGGACGCGGCGCCCGCGCGTACCACGTTTCGAGCCGGCTCCTACGCTCGGCGAAAGAGAGGCCGCGCAAATCTTGCGGCCCCTCGCGCAAAATGTCGTAGAGCCGCACTACGGCGGGAAAGTCGCCCAGCAGCTTCGGGTTGGGGGTCTTGCGGTTAAGCCGCTGCTGCAAATCGTTGAACGGCGCGACCACACCGTCGCGCAATACCAGGAGTTCCCCATCGAGCGTCACGTCGGCGGGCATCACCGCGCAGATATCTGGAAAGGCGGGGCCGATCTCGTCTCCCGAACGAGAGTAGAGCCGCTTTTCGGTGCCGCGGGCGACCAGCTGCACGCGGATCCCGTCCCATTTCCACTCCGCGAGGTAGTCGCGCGGGTCGAGCCCCGCAATGTCGGCGTCTTCGAGCGGTTGCGCCAGCATCAGTGGACAAAAGGTAGGCAGATCGCCGGTCTCCGGCGCCGGGCAGCGGCCCTCGAGCCAATCGAACAATGCCTGGTAGGGTGGTGCGAGCCCGTGCCAGATCTCTTCGATGCGATCGACCGCGACCTCGCCCCACTCGGCGAGCGCGGTCTTGGCGAGGCGCGCCGAGACGCCGATCCGCAGGCTGCCGGTGACGAGCTTCAAGAGCGCCCAGCGCCCGGTCGCGTCCAGTGTGTCAAGCCAAGGTTCGAGGAGTTGCGCGACCTCGCCGCGGCTCGCGCTTCTCAGCCTTTCGACGATTTCGGCAAGGCTCGGGACATGGCCCGGCACACCCTCCGCCGTGGGCCAGATCAGCGACACGGTCTCGGCGAGATCGCCGACGAAGTCGTAAGACCAAGCCAACAGTTCGGGATCGACCCGTGCAGCGGCCAGCGCGCGCACCTGGTTGGGTTTCGCCTCGTCGAAGACGAGCTCGCCGGTTAGCGCAGCCAAAGCCCAGCCCCGCTCCGGGTCGGGCTGGCTGGCAAAATATTCCTGCATCAGCCGCAATTTGCCGTTGCGCGACGGGGTGAACAGCAGCGCGTCGAGGAGCGCTGCAAAGCGGTTCACTCATCCTCCTCGAAGCCGGTGAGCGCCAAGGCGCGGGCACGATAGCCCCGCTTCGTCGCGTAATGCACGAGCGCCTCCTCGCGCCCATGGGTAACCCAGATCTCCTCGGCGGCGACCTCGTCGATGGTCGCCGTCAGCTCGTCCCAATCGGCGTGATCGGAGATCACCAGCGGCAGCTCGACGCCGCGCGCCTTGGCACGTTGCCGCACCCGCATCCACCCCGAGGCCATCGCGACGAGCGGATCCGGCAAGCGCCGTGACCAGCGGTCGGTGGTGGCAGCGGGCGGCGCAAGTACGATGCGGCCTTTGAGCGCGTCGCGCGCAACCCCGATACAGGGCAGCAGCGGGCCGAGCGGCACGCCGAGGCTTTCGTAGAGCTCGGTCAACCCGATCAACGCGCCGTGCAGATAAACCGGTTCTTCGTATCCCGCCCGCTGCAACAGCGCCAGAACGCGCTGGCATTTGCCGAGCGCGTAGACCCCCACGACATGGCATCGCTCCGGAAAGAAGGAAAGCGAATGCAGCAGCTTGTCGATCTCCTGCATGTCGAGTGGGTGGCGGAACACCGGCAATCCGAAGGTCGCTTCGGTGATGAAAACATCACAGTTGCAGGGCTCGAAGGGTGGGCAGGTCGGGTCCGGCCGGCGCTTGTAATCGCCGGAAGCGACGACCCGGCTGCCGTGGCGGTCGATCACCACCTGCGCGCTGCCCAGCACATGGCCGGCCGGGACGAGGCTCACCGCGACATCGCCGATCGCGAGGGTTTCCCCATAGCCGAGCGGCTGCAGCGAGCCGCCGGCCAACTCCCCATAGCGCATTCGCATGATCGCGATGGTGTCCGGCGTCGCGAGCACCCGCTCGTTGCCGGCGCGAGCGTGATCACCGTGGCCGTGGGTGATGACGGCGCGCGGCACCGGGTGCAGCGGATCGATGTGGAAGTCCCCGGGCTCGCAATAGAGCCCCGCCGGAGTGGGCCGGATCCAAGTCTCGGGCCGCGGCGTGGCAATCAGCATCGGAGACGGCGTCGGAGTTGCCAAGATCCTCCGATATAGGCGGCCGGCGTCAGAAAGGGAACGACCAGCCTCGACGTTGCCGCGATCAGAGCTTGGGCGAGGTCACCAGGCGCACGATGGCGTCTAGGTCGCGGATTAGGATCGTCCCCTTGCCGAGCTCGATCCAGCACGCCTTGTGCCAGCTCTGCAGGATTTTATTGACGCTTTCCCTGCTGCCGCCTGCAATATTGCCGAGCTCTCGCTGAGAGACGTGAAGCTCGACCGGCGAACCCGGAACCCCGTGTAAGGTGGCGCTTTCCGCGAGGTGCAGCAGCGCCTTCGCAATCCGCGATTCCAGATGACGAAACAGCACGTCCTCGACCTGCTCGCTGGTCTGCCGCAGCCGCTGGCACAGGATTCTCAACAGAACCAGGCAAATATCTGCGCGCTTTTCGAGGATGGGCATGAAATCTCGGCGGTGCAAGACCAAGATATCGCAGTCGGTCATGGCGACCGCGTCTGCTGAACGCTCTTCGCCATCCAGCAAAGCGATCTCGCCGAAGATTTCGCCGGGGTGCATGATGTTGAGGACGATTTCCTTTCCGTCGCGGGAAACCGAGGTCATCTTGGCCATTCCGCGCAACACCGCCATCATGCTCTGTCCGGGAGAGCCTTTGGCATAGATCTCCTCGCCGGCGGGGTAACGCTCCACTCGTGCATAGTGCAATAGCGTGTCGATCTCGTCGGGGCTCAATTTCCCGAGCAGAAAGTGGCGCTCGAAGATTTGCCTCTTTTCCTCGTGCGTCGTGCCGTCCATGACAGTCTCCCCACGAGCCGCCGAAATGTCACCGGTGCGAAACACTCGCCCGTGATTCTACTTGGGTCGAGTGCCAAGTCTCCCCCTTGCCAGCGCTGCAGCCCTTCCGCTTGGCAAGGCAATCTACGCACGCGCTATCATATCGTGTATCGTTGGTATCGTCTCAAACTATCTCCGAGTTTTGGCGGCCGAATACGGTCAACCACCAAGCTAGGAAGGTGGGCCAACCGGATAAAGGACGGGACGGCGGAGCGCACACGCCCCGCCGGCCCAGTCGGCTCAGCGCTCCCCGCTCCAGCTCGGCCCACTCACGCACGTGGTGGGCTTCTGCTTCCTCACTCCATCGAAGAGTTGTCGGCCTCCGCGCGGCCATAATGAGCTCCCAATCGGCGGAACCGCCCCGTTGCGAGCGCGGGATATCATCGGCTTCGCTGCCGGAGTGTGAGCTGGGTCACAGAAGGTTAAAAAAATTTACGTTAATCCTTGCTTCCGTAGAGGCGAGGTCCGACGCTTTCGAACAGCTCATCAGCAATGGGGCTCGTCGCATCCTCGCCCGCCGGGACCCAGCGGCCCGGAAGGCCGGCCAAATTTGACCTTGTAACAGATTGTGACTAAAATCGTTAACGCGCGGATACAGATCCCGCTGTTCTGCGGACGGGCCAGATTATGAGGTGCTCTCGCTGCCGCGCCGACAATTCTGCCGGCATGAAGTTCTGTGGCCAGTGTGGCGCGCCGCTTGGCTCGGCTTGTCCGTCCTGCGGCGCAGCCAACCCATCTGACAACCGGTTCTGCGGCCAGTGCGGGGCAGCCCTCGACCGGGCTGGCCTACAGGAGTTCACCGCACCCGAGCCTTACCTGCCGAGGCCCCGGGATACCGAGGCTCAAAACGCCAAAGACACGCTACCAGGGGAGATGAAGCAGGTCACGGTGCTGTTTTGCGACATCGTGAACTCCACCCCAATGACCGAGCGTCTCGGCGCGGAGGCGATGCGCGACCTCGTCAGCTCCTTCTTAAAGGAGAGCCTTGCCGAGGTGCATCGCTATGGCGGCACCGCGCCGCAATTCACTGGCGACGGGTTCATGGCGCTGTTCGGCGCGCCGGTCGCCTTCGAAGACCACGTGCGCCGCTGTCTGTTGGCGGCTCTCGCCATCCAGCGGGCCCTCGGCGCCGACGCTTCCGAGGGCGGGCGATTGGATCTACCGGTGCGGTTCGGCATCCACACCGGACCCGTGGTCTTTGGTCCGTTGGGCGAAAGATTGCCGATAGATTTCACGGCTATCGGCGATACGGCCAATGTCGCTGCGCGGCTCCAGCAAGCGGCCGAGCCGGGAACGATCCTACTGAGCGAGGCGACCCGCCGGCTGGCGCAAGGCTTTGCGCGGCTCGAGCCCATCGGGCCGCTCACCTTGAAGGGTAAGGACGAGCCAATCGTGGCCTACCGGCTGTTCGGTGTTTCGCATCGACGCTCCGGACTGCGCGAGTCGGGCTCGGGTCACCTGACGACTTTTGTCGACCGCTACAGCGAGCTCGCGATTTTGAATAGTTTCCTGCGGCAAGTCGAAAGCGGCCGCAGCCAAACCATCGGAATCGTCGGCGAGCCCGGCATCGGCAAGTCCCGGCTGCTCGCCGAATTGCGCCAGCAGCTCGCCCGCGGACGCGTGACCTGGGTCGAGGGGCGTTGCGTTTCCTACGGCATCGCAATCCCCTATTGGCTCCTCCTCGACCTGCTGCGCAGCAATTGCGGGATCATCGAGACCGATACCCAAGAGGCAATCACCGAAAAAGTCCGCTCGGGTCTGCACGAGGTCGGGATGGACCCCGAGCAAGACAGCCCCGTCCTCCTCCACCTTCTGGGGATTGGTGACATCGGCGGCTCGTCTGTCCTGGCGAACCCCGAAGCCATCAAGACAAAGGCCTTCGAGGTCTTTCATCGACTCAGTATCAACGCGAGTAGCCAGCGGCCTCTTATACTGGTGCTCGAGGACCTCCATTGGATCGACAAGATATCGGAAGAGTTCCTAGGGTTCCTGACGGAGCATGCTCCCGACTCCCGTATCCTGATGCTGGCCACCTATCGGCCCGGCTACCATCCCCCTTGGATCGACAAATCCTATGGAGGGCAAACCCCGCTGCAACCATTATCGCGCGACGACAGCCTGCAAATGGTCCGCTCGGTGCTCAGCGCCGAGCGCCTCATCGGCCTAGTTACTGAGGAAATCGTCGCCAAGGCCGACGGCAACCCATTCTTCCTCGAGCAACTCGCACTGCATGCCGGTGAAGCCAAGGACCTGCGATCCGATCTGAGGGTGCCGGACTCGATCCATGATGTCGTGATGGCGCGCATCGATCGGTTGCCGGAGGAGACAAAAAAGCTTCTGCAAATCGCAGCGGTGATCGGTCGCGAATTTTCGTTCCGTCTGTTGCGTGCGGTGTGGAAGGGGTCGGGCTCTCTGGAAGGGCAGCTACGCGAGTTGACCCGTCTCGAGTTTATCTATGAGCGCGTCGCGGCAGAGGGAACTACTTACGTTTTTCGTCACGCGCTGACCCAAGAAACGGCCTATGGGAGTCTGCTCGATCGCGATCGCCGAGCCCATCACGGCACTGTGGGCAATGCGCTCGAAGAGCTGTATGCGGGACGTACCGACGAAGTCGCCGAATTGCTGGCGCTTCACTTCGGCCGGAGTAATGAGGACGAGAAGGCGGTAGATTGCGCCATCTTGGCCGCGGAAAAGGCACAACGTCGCTGGGCCAATAACGAGGCGCTGACTTATTTCGACGAAGCGCTCAACCGACTCGACGCGCTGCCCGACACGAGGCCGAACCAGCTGCGCCATATCGACAGCGTGCTCAAACAGGCGGATGTCAGGTATGGTCTGGGACAGTACACCGAATACCTTCAGATCCTGCAAGACATCCGCGATCTCGTCGAGCAGACTGACGAGCCCCGACGCCGTGCCCTCTGGCATTGTTGGACCGGCCTGCTGCATGGCGTGACGGGGGGCCGGCCGGACATTGCGATCGAACACTGCCATCAGGCGGCGAGGATCGCCGACGCGAACGGGTTGCAGGAGATCGACGTCTTCGCCGCCTCGTGTGTTGCGCAGGTCTATATCGTCGCCGGCAGACTGCGGGATGCGATCGAGTCGGGCGAGCGCGCCCTGGCATATTTCGAAGGGCGCGGCGATCATTGGTGGGCTGCCCGGACCCTCTGGTTTCTGGCCGTAGCGACGAACCATCTCGGCGAGTGGGGGGCAAGCATCGACTATTGCCGGCGGGGGATCGAGCACGGGGCCGCGCTGGGCAGCCCGCTTTCCCGATCGGTGCAGCCGCAGGGCTGGGCGCGCATGGGATTGGCCTATATTCAGCAGGGGAACATCGAACGCGGGTTGCAATGCTGCGATGAAGCGCTCGCGCTCGCCCCGATCCTGCCGCGCGACGCGGCGCTGGCAAAAGCGGGTCGCGGCTATGGACAAATTAAAGCGGGCCGGTTCGAAACAGGGTTTGCGGAGCTGAGGGAGGCTCTAGCCTGGCAGAAGCGTTCCGGTTTTCGCTTTACTTATCTGAGTTTCGCCTTGTTTCTCGCAGAGGGCTATCTTCGCCGCGGCGACACCGCAAGCGCCCGCCCATTGATCCAGGACCTAGTTGAGGGGAGTAAGGTCAGGGGCTATTCGCACATCGAGGGTCGGGCCTGCTGGCTGATGGCGGAATGCCTGGCTGGCGAGGGCTCGGCGGCGGCCGAGGGTTACATCGAGCGCGCGATGCAGAGTTTCGAACGCGTCGGCGCGCGCAGCCATCTTGCCAAAGCGATGCTCACGCGAGCGGCCTTGCGCCAGAGGGTCGGTGACACAACGGAGGCTCGCCGGCTCCTCGAACGCACCTCTGCTTTGTTCGGCGAGGTCGGCACTCTGGACGAGCCCGCCCGCATCGAAACGGCTCTTGCCGCGCTTGAGCGCGGTTCGCCCATCGCGCTGCTCTCCGGGGCGGCATAACGCCGATCCCAACGGAATGCTGCTGGGCAGGCAGTATCCGCATTCGGATTTCATTCCCGCGAGATTGGCCGTAATTTGCGGTTGTGTGAGCCAGTTCACACGACCGACACCTCAGCCGGGGTAACTGGTTGAGCCGGGATGGCTGCCGAACAGCTGCCGATTGCCGCTAGTCTGGGCGCGACGGCGAAAACGGCAGAGACTACCCAATCGCCAACTTCGACAAAAGGGGTGACCAACATGGAACAAGCACTCGGCGAGCTGATCAATATCATGAATCCCTACTCCAATCCCGGATGTCTGGCCTTTAACGAGGGTCGGAGAATGCAGTTTGCGGCCGGTGCGCCGGAACGAGTGATTGCGGCCGATGTCCAAGCGCAGCGCACCCAGATCGCCCTAGAGATCGACAACTACGGCGGAGGAGAGTGGGCCTTCATGGGGCAGATGTACAAGATCAAACGGGCTTTGCTGATCCCCTATCGGTATGAGCTGCTGGGGGGCGTAAACCGCGATGTGCAGACCGGGATCTGGCCTACTGGGAACCTTTTGATCGGCTACACTGGCGCGAACGGCTAGTTCCTCATCCGCTCGCGCGAGACGCTAGCGGCGACGCCGGCCGCCGCCGGATGCTAGGATTTGGCAGCGGCCGCTGGCGCTTTGCAGAGAATCGGACCAGGTTTGTTCGAGGTGCCGATGCTGGATCTCGACGACATCCAAGGCGACGTTCCGATCGGCCTGCAGAAGGATTTTGAAGACTTCATATTCTTCAAGGTCTTGGACAAGGGCTCCTTCAAACTCGCGCTGAGGCGCGACGTAATTGGTCGTATTACGAGCACTCGCCGGGCGCAGCAGCGCGAGCTGGCGATCGCACAACGCCAGAGGCTCGGCCAAGCCGGGCGCGATCCGATACCGGGGCTAAATCTGGGCTTCACGAGGGACGGCTTGACGCAGCTCCTCGGTCCTCGCCGTCCGAGTTTCGATCCCTCATTCGAGCGCGGCGCCGATCACCCCGACACGATCGCGGCCCTGCACGACCCCAGTCGCTCGGATTGGCTGAACGAATTCCTCGCCGACCGAATCGACGGTGTGTTCCTGGTGACGGCTCACGATCGTGCGCTCCTGACGTTTCACCGCCATCAACTGCTGGGATTTCTGGGTGGCTCGATCAAGGTCGTCTATTCAGAGATGGGCAACACGCGGCCGCGGCAAGAGCGCCGCAAGGAGCATTTCGGTTTTCGCGACGGTGTTTCGCAGCCGGGTATACGCGGCCTCACTCGGCCCTCGCGGCCGAGCGGCGCCCCCGATCAGGGGCTCCCCGGGCAGGACCTGCTATGGCCGGGCGAATTCATCCTCGGCTATCCGGGTCAGGACCTGCGCGACCCGAGAAAGCCGGGGCCGATCGCGCCATTGCCAGCACCGTGGGCGAAGAACGGCTCCTACATGGTGTTCCGGCGCCTCGAACAGCGCGTGCCGGAGTTCAACGCTTTCGTCAGAGCACAGGCTGCGCGCTTTGGGATGTACCCTGAGCTGCTGGCGGCGCGGATGGTCGGACGGTGGCGGAGCGGCGCGCCGCTGGAGCTAGCCCCGATCGACGACAAGCCCTCGCTCGCGGCCGATGACCGCCGCAACAACGATTTCGGCTATGCCGGCGATCCCTGGCAGCGCGCCTGCCCCTACGCCGCCCATATCCGCAAGACGAACCCGCGCGACGATGTGCCCGCAGAGAGGGCCGAGATGCTCCGGCACCGCATTATCCGCCAGGGCATCTCGTTTGGTCCCGAAGTGGCGCCCGGTGAAACGACGACGAAGCACAAGCGGGGCCTGATGTTTGTTTGCTATCAAACCTCGATCGAGCGGCAGTTCGAATACATCCAGAAAAATTACGCAAACAACCCCGACTTCGTTTCCGGCAAGGAGCGCCCCGGCGGCGGGGTGGTCAGGCCGGGCTATGACCCGATCATCGGACAGGCGGAGGGTAACGTTGTCCGCCACATGGACGAGCCGAATCCCAACTACCCGGCCGGCAACCGACGGACGACCCTCTCGATCCTGGAACAGTTCGTCCAGCTCACGGCTGCGGCCTATTTCTTCATGCCTTCGATTACCGCGCTGCGCACAGTGCTGACCTGAGGGGCCGTCCCGCCTCAGAAAGGGCCAACTGTCGCGGTACGATCGCCTGGTTTTGTCATTTCAACGGGACGAGCGATGGGTCTCTTTCTGGTTCTTTTTTGGTGCGCGCGCCTTGTGGGAGGGGCTTTCCCCAATCATTCCCGGTTCGGCGAAATCAATTCCCGTCCAGGCCAGAATAAATTCCCGTTTAGCGCGCTACGGAAATTGCCAGGTAAAGGTTTGATTTGCCTCGTAGTTTTCGGTGCCGAAACGGCACTTTTCGGGAACAATCGAACAAATTCCCGCTTATTTCCCGTTGGTACGGGAATTTGCCCACCGGCGGCACGGGCGCCGCTTCGCACAGTGCTGACCTGATCGAACCCGCCCGCTAAACTCATCTCGGATGATCGGGAGGAGGGACGACATGAAACGGAGCACGGAGCGCATCCTGACGACCCATGTGGGCAGCCTGCCGCGGCCGCCTGACCTGTTGGAGATGATTCAGGCCAAGGAACGCGGCGAGGCGTTCGACGGCGACGCCTTCGCGGCCCGGGTCAAGAGCGCCATCGCGGAGGTCGTCAAGCGGCAGGCCGATAGCGGCATCGATGTCGTCGCCGACGGCGAGATGGGCCGGTTCGGGTTCATCCCTTATGTCAACGAGCGCCTCAGCGGCCTCGACGCGCGCCCCAATTCGCGCAGCGAAGGCACCTGGGCGCGGTCGCGCGAGCACTTGGCGTTCCCCGAATATTACGCCTGGGCGGCGCAGATGCCGGGAGCGGCCGGCGGTGCGCAGCGAAACCAATGGGTGTGCACCGGCCCGATCGCTTATGAGGGACAGGAGGCGCTGGGGCGCGACATCGACAATCTGAAGGCCGCCCTCGCCCAGGTGCGCTGCGAAGAGGCTTTCATGCCGGCGGTCTCGCCCGCCCAACTCGCCGGTTGGAACAAGAACGACTACTACAAGACAGAGGAGGAGTTCCGGGTTGCGATTGCCGATGCGCTGCGCGAGGAATACCGCGCGATCGTCGACGCCGGGCTCGTATTGCAGATCGACGACCCGCAACTGGCGAGCCATTACACGACGCATCCGGAACTCGAGATTGCGCAGTGCCGCAATTGGGCGAGCGCCACGGTCGAGCTCTTGAACCACGCGCTCGCCGGCATCCCGGCGGAGCGGGTGCGCTATCACACCTGCTACGGCATCAACATGGGTCCCCGGGTGCACGACCTCGAACTGAAGCACATCGTCGACATCATGCTGCGGATCAATACTGGCGCCTATTCCTTCGAGGCGGGCAACCCGCGGCACGAGCATGAGTGGCGGGTGTGGGAGGAGGTGAAATTGCCGGAAGGCAAGGTCCTGATCCCCGGCGTCATCACGCACGGCTCGAATTTCGTCGAACATCCCGAGGCGATCGCCCAGCGCATCGCGCGGTTTGCCCAGGTCGTCGGGCGCGAGAATGTCATCGCCGGCGCCGATTGCGGCTTCGCGAGCTTCTCTACGACCTGCGAGGTGCATCCCACGGTGGTATGGACGAAGCTCGCCGCCTTAGGTGAAGGGGCGCGCCTCGCGACGAAGGAACTGTGGGGCAGAGCTTGACCGGCTGCGGAGGCCACGAATGGATTTCGGCTATTTCACGCTGAGCGACAACCACTACGAAAACAACGACCGGCAGGCCAACGCCTTCGTCGCCGACATTCTTGCCGAGGCGGTTTACGCCGAGGAGCTCGGCCTCCACTCCGCGTAGATTGGCGAACATCATTTCAGCACGTTGGGCGTGCTTTCCTGCCCCGATCTGATGCTCGCCAATGTCGCAGCCCGGACGAGGCGCATACGTCTGGCGCCCGCCGTGACCGTGCTGCCGCTGCACCACCCGATCCGCGTCGCCGAGCAATGGGCGACCCTTGACCTGTTGAGCGGCGGCCGCGTCGATTTCGCCGCCGGCCGCGGCTATGACCGGCGGGAGTACCTGCCCTTCAAGGTTTCGTTCGAGGACAACCAGCAGATCTTCGAGGAAGGGATGGAGGTCGTCCGCCGCTTATGGTCGAGCGACCGACCGATCTCGCATCATGGCAAGCATTACCAGTTTGACAATATCGCGATTACGCCGAAGCCAGTACAGCGCCCGCTGCCCGCCTATGTCGCCTCGTTCTCGCAGCCATCGATCGAGCTCGCCGCCAAGCTCGGTTGCGGGTTGATCGTTGCGCCTTTCGCTGCTGCGATGACCTATGGCGGGCTGCGGCAGGTGGCCGAGCTCTATCACCGGACCTGCGCCCACCATGGTCAGGCGCCGGGCCGCCTAATGTGCAGCTACTTCATCCATTTCGCCGACACAAAGCCGCAGGAGGAAGCGGCGCGGGCGCGACAGATCCGCTATTACAAGGAGTGCGTCATTGCCGCGTTCCCCGGCGATCCGAAGACGGCGCCGCCGAGCTACCGCTATTTCGTCGCAATGGTCGAGCGGCTGCGCAATGTGCGGCCGGAAGACCTGACCGAGAATTCGGTATTGCTCGGCTCGCCGGACCAGATTACCGAGACCTTGAAGAA
>Ga0306921_10004296_pt1 | contig 14613 bp, 11 predicted proteins | sample sta12Cox44000080_FD_203760 | JGI IMG/M metagenome (GOLD analysis project Ga0306921, IMG submission 203760) | Lab enrichment of tropical soil microbial communities from Luquillo Experimental Forest, Puerto Rico - statoxic.12C.oxic.44.000.080 (v2)... | ecosystem: Environmental > Terrestrial >...
CGCCGGGTTCAGCGCCCGCCACCCGGAGTTCCTGGCGAGCAAGGCGACGATCCGGTTGCGGCCGCAGGACGCCGCGGGCCTCGGGGACGACGAACTCCGTGACTTCGTGCGGGCGACGCTGAATCCCGGGGACTGACGCAGTGGGTCCGTACGATCGTGCTGTGGCCTCGCGTTACGACGTGTCCGTGGTGCCGCCGCAGGGCGGTTACGTGGCCAAGCAATGCCCGGTCCGGGCGCAGTGGGATTTGCTCCGGCCGTGCGACCCGCTGCCGGTGTCGGCGGTGCTGGAGCGCCGGTTCGAGGCGGGTCGGCGGTTCGAGGCCGAGGTAGTCGCGGAACTGTTGCCGCACCACCCCGGCGCCTGCGTGGTGGCCGGTGTGGACGCTGGCGAGCGGGCGGCGGCGACGGCTGCCGCGATGCGGGACGGGGCGCCGGTGATCATCGGTGGCCGGCTGCCACCGGACCCGGCCGGGCGCCGGGTCGGCGAGCCCGACCTCCTGGTGCCGGCCGAGGGCCCGGGATACCGGCCGGTGGACATCAAGCATCACCGCTGTCTGGATCCGTGCTCCGGCGGCCTGCCCGCGTACTGTTCGCCACTGAACCGGCTGACCTGGGAGGCGGCGGAACTGATCGGGGATTCGTCGGCCCGCAAACGCCGGGACGACCTACTGCAGCTCGCGCATTACCAGCGGATGCTCGAAGCCTGCGGGATGGCACCGGCCGACGGCCGGCTCGGCGGCATAATCGGCGCCGACGGCGTCGTCACCTGGTACAACCTGGACGCGCTGGTCTGGCAGACCCCCTCGCTCACCGGGCGGGCGAAACGGCGGTCGACCATGGAGGTATACGACTTCGAGTTCGGGTTCCGGCTGGACATCCTCGCCGTCACCGCCGCGCACCAGGCCGACCCGGGTGTTGGCCTGCTGGTGGTGCCGGTACGGATCGGTGAGTGCGGGGAGTGCCCGTGGTGGGCGTGGTGCGGCCCGGCGCTGGCGGCCGGTTCCGGGGATGTCAGCCTGCTGCCCGGCATGGGCTGGCGGGCTTGGCGGAACCACCGCGACCACGGGGTCACCAGCCGGGCCGCGCTCGCCGCGCTGGACTACCGCACCGCGGCCCTGGTCGCCGCCGGAGTCGACCTGCGTCCGGTCACCGCGGCGCTGGGCACCCTGACGGATGACACGCCACTGCCGGCTGTTGTCGGCGAACGGAAGAAGGCCCAGCTTGCCCGGCTGGCGCGCGCGGGCATCCGGGTACTCGGCGATGCCCGGTCGTTGTCCCCGGGCACCGCCGCCTACAGCGACGAGCCCATGCGTGACCTGCCCGAGCAGATCGACCTGGCCCGTGCCGCGCTGGGCGGAGCGCCGGCCTACCGGCGCCGCGGCGTGGCCCGGGTCCGGGTCCCCCGCGGCGACGTCGAGGTCGACATCGACATGGAAAATACCGAGGACGGGGTCTACCTGTGGGGGGCATTGGTCTCGGCCGGGCCGGGGCGGGCCACCGGGGCCGGCGGGTATCACCCGTTCTGCACGTGGCGGCGGCTGACCGGCGCGGTGGAAGCGGAACTGTTCGTGCGGTTCTGGGAGTGGCTGACCGGGCTGCGCCGCGATGCGGCCGCCGCAGGCCTGGAGTTCCGCGCCTACTGTTACAACGCGGCGGCCGAGAACACCCAGATGCGGCGGATCGCCGCGGTGGCGGGCGTCGACGAGGAGGTCGCCGCCTTCACCGCGTCCGGCCAGTGGGTAGACCTGATGCGCGTGTTCGAGGCCCAGCTCATCACCGGTGGCCCCGCCGGGCTCAAGCACGTGGCCGCGCTGTGCGGCTTCACCTGGGAGGTCGAGGACCCCGGCGGCGGCGAGTCGATGATCCGATACGACCAGGCGGCCGAGCCAGGTGCCGCGCGCCGGCCGGGAACGGCGGGGATGGCCGGGCAGCCGCCCACGGCCGGGGAGCCCGGCGCGGCCCGGAAGTGGCTCCTCACCTACAACCGCAACGACGTCGAGGCGGCCCGGGCGCTGCGGGACTGGCTCGACAGCGATGCCAGCGGCTGCCCGCCGGTCGAAGGCCTCGGGCCGTGACCGCCGGCGCCAGCCCTGCCCGGCCTGATACACCGGAGCCCGTGATGGCGGCCCAGACCGTTCTTGCCCGCACCGTTACCGGCTATCCCAATGCGCTGTCACCTGGCCCGCTCGCGGCGTATCCTCGCCCTTTTAGCGGCCCAGGCGTTTGCGTTGGTAAATGACGCTCGCGGCCAGGTTCAGCAATGGGCGGACCGCAGGGTGGCCAGGCCGCTACGCTCGTCCCTTGGAGCAGCCAGGAGGCGGCCGTGAGCCATGCAGCCCTGGTCAACGTGGGCCTTATTTACATCGTGGTTGTCCAGCCAATACTGCTTGTGGTGTTCATCGGGGCAGTGAGCCGGGCCCCGTCCGGGCCCCCCGACTCTCCCGGCCATCCCGCGCCGGGGCCGCTCGCACCGGAGGTATCCGCGCCGCGCTCGCCCGAGCCGGCCAGGCTAGCGGCGAGGGCGCCCTGGCCCCCCGCCGACGCCGTGGGGCAGATCGGCGAGACCAGTTATGTGGGCCGGCATGCGACTCGGGGTGGCCCGCCGTGGGGACCGGCGCCGAAACCACCAGGCGCGGCCTGGTAACCACCGGTTCGCTCCCGCCGCCCACCGAGACCATGCACCCCGTCCGCGCTCTCGGCCTATGCCGAGTCCGCGACGAGTCAAGACCCGGCCGACGGGGGACTTTCGGATACTCCGGTGCCATCAGATCCGACGGGAAGCCTAACCCCCCCTGGTCGCCTGCCATCCCCGTCGAACTGCGGCTGATGTGACCAGTCCGCAACCTTGCTGAAGTCAACCTCGCCGCCGGAAAACTTGGCGAGCAGAAAGCTGACCTGGGTGGTGAACCTAGCGCCGTCGAAACTGACCTGGCCACCGGAGAACTCCGCGCCGAAGAAGTCGACCAGGCCGCCGGAGAACCGGGTGCTGCCGAAGTCCACCAGGCCGCCGGAGAACTTTGCGCCGTTGAAGCTGGCCTGGCCGCCAGAGAACTTGCTGAGCACGAAGCTGACCAGGCCGCTGGAGAACTTGGTGAGTATGAAGCTGACCTGGGCGCCGGAGAACCGGGTGCTGTGGAAGTCGATCTGGGCGCCGCAGAACTCGGCGTCATTGAAGCTGAGCTGGCCATCGGAGAGCCCCGCGAGACCGAAGCTGACCTGGCCGCCGGAGAATCTGGCGCCGCTGAAGCTGACCTCACCGCCGGAGAGCCCGGCCGAACCGAAGCTGACCTGGCCGCCGGAGAACCTGGCGCCGCGGAAGTTGACCTCGCCGCCGGAGAACCTGGCGTCGGCGAAGCTGACCTGGCCGGCGGAGAACTCCGCGCCGTCGAAGCCGACCTGAGCGCCGGAGAACATGCCGCCGCCGAAGCCGACCTGGCTGCCGGAGAACCCCGCACCGCTGAAACTGATCTCGCCGCCGGAGAATTCAGCACCGGAGAACCCAGCGAATCCCTGGCCGGTCTGGGTGCCGGAGAACTGGGTGCGGCCGAAGCTGATCTCACCGGCGGAGAACTTGGCCCGGCGGAAACTGACCTCGCCGGCGGAGAACGTCGAGCGGCGGAAGTCGATCTGGGCGCCGGAGAACCCGGCACCGTCAAGGCTGACCTGGCTACCGGAGAACTCCGCGCCGGCGAAGCTGACCTGGCCACTGGAGAACTCCGCGTCGGCGAAGCTGACCTGGCTACCGGAGAACTCCGCGTCGGCGAAGCTGACCTCGCCGCCGGCGAACCTGGTCCCGCGGAAGTTGACCTCGCCGCCGGCGAACCTGGTTCGGGCGAAGTTGACCTGGCCGGCGGAGAACTCGGCGTCCGCGAAGCTGACCTGGCTGCCGGAGAACTCGGCGTCCGCGAAGCTGACCTGGCTGCCGGAGAACTCGGCGCCGGCGAAGCTGACCCGGCTGCCCGAGAACTCGGCGCCGGCGAAGCTGACCCGGCTGCCCGAGAACTCGGCGCCGGCGAAGCTGGCTTGGCCGGCAGGGAACTTGGCCCCGCTGAAACTGACCTCTCCACCGGAGAACCCGGCATGGGAAAAGTCTCCGCCGTCAAACACCACACCGGTGAAGTCAAAGTCCAGGCTCCGCCAGGAAACCTTGGCGCTCAGCCTGAGATGCGCCGCGATGATCTTAATAACGGTGCGGCGAACGTCTCGGGTTGATTCGGACTTCGGCTGGTCGCCCGGCGCGGCGTCCAGCCCGGCGTCCGGCGAATTGAGCCATCGCAAATGCGCGCAGAGCGTGTCGACGCAGGTCTGCCGGCGCTCAGGCCAGTCATCGGCGAGCTCTGCCATCGCGCGCACCCCGGCCAGCTGGACGGCGGCATCTTCGTCGCCTACCTGCGCGGCCGCGGCCGTGAACCGCTTGCCGTACCCTCGGTCCCGCTCAAGCTGGGCATTGGCACTGTTCAGAGCGGCGATGGACGCGGCGACCCGGTGGCGCCGGTAGGCCACTATCAAGACAACGAGCACGACCGCCCCGGCGACGGCGGCGAATACCAGTGGCACAACCCCTACATTGTCATTCCCCTCGCAGCGCAGACACATCGCCTAAAGGGGAACGGGCGGCGGGCGGGCCAGACCCGCTCAGCGTCCGTCGAGGAACGGCGTGATCAACGCCAGCACTTGGCCGGGCCGACGTGTCACGCCGACATGCGTGGTCCCGGGAAGCACTGCGAGTTGCGCATTCGGCAAGAGTTCGAACATCTCCACCACGTCCGGCAACGGTGAGAAGTCGCGGTCGCCGAAGATCAGCAGGGTCGGCACCCGCAGTGATCGCAGTTCGTCGGTCCACCCCCGGAACTCGTGCACCAGGGTCTCCAGCTTGACCGCGAACTCGTCGAAATGCGCGGGGTCGGGTGCGACAGCGTCGTAGGCGTCACGCATCTCCTGGAAGTCGGCCGGCATCGGCAATCGGTCGTCGTCCAGTGGCGCGCTCTCCCGACCCGGCGGGCGGTGGGCATCCGCCGAGGCGACGATCAGCTTGCCGACCCGCGCGGGCGCGCCGAGCGCGACCGCCTACGCGACGAGACCGCCGAGGCTGAATCCGAACAGGTCGGCCTCGGCGATCCCCACATGGTCGAGCAGTGCGACGACGTCAGCGGCCAGCGCATCGATCGTCATTGCGCGTCCGGTGTCGGCGGTGCGCCCGTGCCCCTGGAGCTCTAGGGCGATCACCTGCCGGCTCGCCGCCAAGGGTTCGAGCAACGGCCCGAAACTGAGGTCGATAGTCAGCAGGCCACCGTGCAGCAGCACCAAAGGCCTCCCGCTGCCGCGAATCTCGTAGTAGAGCTGCAGGCCGTTCACCGGTGCGTACGTCATGCCAGGTATGACGGTACGCGGCCCGCACGCTCATCGCGAAGCGCCGCACATGCCGCACACCGCCGCTGTGATCGTGACCGCCGATGCAACGGTGTGTCCGGCCGCGAGCAGGGGCGTCACAAGGCACGGCGCAGTGACGGCACGGCCGTGGACCGGGAAGATGGAGTCATCATGGCCTCGGATAAGTCTCCAACAGCCGCCTGGCTTGAGGACGGGCGCCTCCTCCATCGCGTGGCCGGCGCTGCACGGGACGTGCTCGGTGGCGGGCGCGTACCGGATCAGATACCTATGCTCGCCAACGCTGATCCGCGCACGTTCGGTCTGGCCGTCGCGACCGTCGATGGCGAGGTGAGCGGGGTCGGGGAATGGCGCCAGCGGTTCTCTATCCAGAGCATCTCGAAGGTGTTCACGCTCGCCCTCGCGGTCGCCAACGACGGCGCGGCGCTGTGGACGCGGGTGGGGCGCGAGCCGTCGGGCACGCCGTTCAATTCGCTCGTTCAGCTCGAGTACGAGCATGGCATCCCCCGCAATCCATTCATCAACGCCGGCGCGCTGGTCGTCACCGACCGGCTGCTGAGTCTCACCGGAGATGCGTGCGGCGCCACGGAACGCTTCCTGCGCACCGAGTGCGCCCGTCCGGAGATCGCCAGCGATGCGGTGGTGGCGTCCTCGGAAGCTGGGCAGGGCCACCGCAACGCCGCGCTCGCTCATTTCCTGGCGAGCTACGGAAACCTGGAAAACTCGGTCGGCCGCGTGCTTGACCACTACGTCCGCCACTGCGCCATCGCGATGAGCTGCGCCGAGCTCGCTGTGGCCGGAGGCTTCCTCGCGCGTCATGGCGTGCGCCGCGACGGCTCCCGGTTGCTGTCACGCAGTGACGCCAAGCGCATCAATGCGATCATGCTGACCTGCGGCACCTACGACGCGGCCGGTGAGTTTGCCTACCGAGTCGGCCTGCCCGCCAAGAGCGGCATCGCTGGCGGCATCCTAGCCATCGTCCCTGGGCGCTGCAGCGTGTGCGTGTGGAGCCCGGGTCTCGACGATAAGGGCAACTCGATCGCGGGGATCGCGGCCCTCGACGCGTTCACCACCTTGACCGGCTGGTCGGTGTTCTAGCCAACGGCGGCGCTGGGCTACAGCTAACGGCTGGTAAGCGCTCCCGGGTGCGGGGCGTCAATCCGTGACGGCCCCAGCGGAGGAGCGGCTAGCGCGATTCTGAGAAACGATGTCATTAGCCCTCTGCGGATGAATGACAGCCCCGATGGCACCGGGGCGTGAATTCCATGGCCACCGGGTCAGGCGGTAGGTCCCGCGTCCCGGGTTGCCAGCGCGCTCACGTGGTCGTCGCGGCCGCCCGCAGCCGTGGCATCACGGTGGCGGTCACCTCCTCGAATACCGCGTCCTCGGCGGGAGCCGCCCCCCAGTTCTGCGGCCAGTACAGGACGAACTCGTCGATGCCGACCTCGCGGAACCGTCCCACCATATCCTGGAAATACTCCACCGACCGCCAGGGAGTCAGTGGCGGGAAGCAGACGAGGGAATGGCGGATGGAGGCGGGATCCCGGCCGGCGGCCACGCACAGGTCGTCGAAGCGGTGGCTGCGGTCGGCGGTGACGGCGTAAAAGGCCTCCTCAGTGTCGATGTCGTAGCCGCCCCACGAGCTCCACCCGTCACTATGCTCGGCGGCGATGCGGAGCATTTTCGGGCCGTGCGCGGCGATGGTCACCGGCGGGCGCGGCTGCTGCACCGGCAGCGGCACCGTCTCCGCATCCTCACAGTGGTAGAACTGCCCGTGGTAGGTGGTCACCTCCTGACGGAGAAGCAGATCGACCAGTTCGACGAACTCACCGAATCGGGCGACCCGTTCACCGGTCGGCCAGTCCACCCCGCTGGCCTTGGCGCCTGCGGACGGGTCACCCACCCCTAGGGCCAACTCGACGCGCCCGCCGCTGAGGTGATCGACCGTCACCGCCGCCTTGGCGAATGTGACCGGCTGCCTGAAGTACAGGCTCGTGACCAACGTCCCGACCCGGATACGACGCGTGTCCGCAGCCATCATGGTCAGCGTTGACGGACCATCGAATATCGTGTGCCGCGGCCGGTCCGGCTCCACCACGGTGTCGCAGTTCCACAGCACGTCGAACCCGGACCGTTCGGCGTCCCGCCAGCGTGCTCGCAGCGCATCCAGCGGCAGGTGCTGGTACTGGTAGGCGCAAAAGCGCAGATCGGCCATGGCCGCTCAGTAGTAGCCGGTGGTGCCGTCGACGCGCTCGCGGAGCAGGTCGGCGTGTCCGTTATGGCGCGCGTACTCCTCGATCATGTGGGTGACGATCCAGCGCAACGACCAGGGCTGGCCCGTGCGCTCAGACGCCTGCTGGCTGAGAACATCCAGGCTCGGGGCTTGCGCGACCACCTGTCGCGACGCGGTGCACTCCTGCTCGAAGGCGTTGAACGCCTCCGCCGGGTCGGCCTGATCGACGTCGTTGAAGTCCGCGTCCTCATCGGCGGACGTGACGTACAGATCGGGCACGTCCTCGCCGAGGAACACCTGGCGGAACCAAGCGCGCTCCACCTCGGCCATGTGCCGGACCAGCCCCAGCAGGGACAGGGTGGACGGCGGGACCGCGCGCCGCCGGAGTTGCTCCGCGGTCAGGTCCTCGCACTTCCAAATCAGGATCCCCCGGTGATGCTCCAGCCACCCGGTCAGCATCTCCCGCTCACCCGCGTCCTGCGCCGGTCGTGCCCGGTCCGTCGCCATGCGGCGACCTTCTCACAGCCGACCCGGCCGCACCACCCGGTTTCCAGGCGCCGGTGCGTCGTCCATGCGCCGCCGAGTTCCCACTCACGCTGCGTAATCGGGCAGTGGGGCCGGATACTGAACTGTGTCCACTCCCGCGCTGGAGGCCGTCGAGGCCCTGGGTCTTCCCCACACCTTGATCCGCCACGGCCCGGTGCGCAGCTTGGCCGAGGCCGCCCGGGCACGCGGCGTAGCGCCCGCCGATGTGGTCAAAACGCTGGTGGTACGCCGCGGAGCGGATGACTTTCTGTTCGTGCTGGTGCCGGGCGACCGCGCCATCTCCTGGCCGAGGCTGCGGCGAGTGCTGGGCGTGAGCCGCCTGTCCATGCCCGATGCCGAGGTGGCCAGGCAGGCAACCGGATACGAGCGCGGCACGATCACGCCGTTCGGATCGGCCAGGCCTTGGCCGGTGATCGCCGATGAGCGCGTGCGCGGCCGCAAGATCACCCTCGGCGCGGGCGAGCATGGCCTCGCCCTGGCGGCGGATGCCGACGCGATCCTGCGGGCACTTGGCGCGTCCGTGGCGGACATCTCCGACGCCGAGCCCGCTGCCTAAGCCGCCATGCCCGCGCGGACCCAGCACCGGTCCAGGCGGTCCCGCGGCGCGGGGTTGGGTATCGCAGCAGGTAGCGGCTGGGTGCGCTGCGTGCGCGCCGGGCCATATACGCTTTCTGGGCATGACCCCCGGTGCATCGTCGCTGGCGGCCGCGGTTTCAGGATTGACGCGCAGCGACCCTCGTAGCCCGGGAATCACCCGCGAACGGAGCCGCGAAGGTTTCCGGTACTGCGGCCCGTCCGGCGCCGAGGTCACGCAGCGGGAGGCACGGCAGCGCATCGGCACGCTGGCGATCCCACCGGCCTGGACGAACGTCTGGATCTCGCCGGACCCGTTGGGGCACATCCAGGCCACCGGCGTGGACAGCCGGGGCCGGACCCAGTACCGCTATCACAATCTGTGGCGCGAGCAGCGCGACGCTCAGAAGTTCCATCACATGCTGCGGTTCGCCAGCGTTCTGCCTGCGTTGCGGGCGGCCACCGTGGAGGACCTGGCGCGAGCTGGGCTGGATCGTGACCGCGTCGCGGCCAGCGCGGTCCGGCTGATCGACCTCGGCCTGTTTCGGATCGGCGGCGAAAAATACGCCGAGCTGGACCATCATTATGGCGCCACGACGCTGGAGAAGCGGCACGTCAAGGTGACGGCTGACGGCATCATGTTCGACTACATCGCCAAGGAGGGCAAGCGCCGGGCGATCACCGTCACCGACGAAGCAGTCCTGCCCACCGTGCGGGCACTGGCCCGCAGCGACAATGGCCTGGAAACGCTGTTCAGCTACCAGCACGCCGGCACCTGGCGCGTCCTGCGTTCGCACGATGTGAGCAACTACATCGCCGCCCGAGCGGGTGGCCACTTCACGGCCAAGGAATTCCGCACCTGGAATGCGACCGTGCTGATGGCGCTGGCACTTGCGAACGCGGCGCCATCGCGCGCAACACGAAGCCGCGAGGGGGTCGTCGCTGCCAGTATTCGCGAGGTGGCGACCTGGCTTGGCGACACCCCCGCGGTGACCCGCAAGTCCTACATCGACCCACAGCTGATAGGCCGCTACAAGTCGGCCGGCGAACTCCCCGCGATTCCCTGGGCGCCGGTAGCGCTCCCGGCCCCCGCGGGAGCAGAAATCGCGGTCGCCGCCTTCCTGGCCGCCCCAGCTGACAGAGGCTTCATGCAGGATCGCGGCGGCGGCCAACGGGCACCGGCCGGCGGCCGCTAGCAACAGTTCCGGCCATTGCCTATGGCGAAACAGCTCACCCAGTCGTACTCTCGTCATACTCAAGAAGTTCGCTTGGGGGGACAATGAATTCGGTGAACTCTTCTATCCCAAACGAGCCCTGCGGCGTTGCATCCGAGGATTCCCCAGATGAACGAAGCGATACGTCAGCGGAACAGCCTCGCGGTGACGCGACCGGGCGCTCCCCAAAGGTGCCCGAGGCCAGTATCCAGATCGGGATGACGACGCAGGATCTGCGGTTGGCTGTCACTATGTCCGGGGGGGTGAGCCTGGCCGTCTGGATGGGCGGAGACGGCGATCCGCTTGACTGGCTCGACAACCACCTTGTCGGCATCGAGATCCACGACGCCAAAAGAATCCTTCCCACCGACCTCCTCCATCAGGCCGAGCGGGCTTCACCTCGTAACGTGGGGCACATCAGCTTAAAGGGCAGGGATAATACGAGGAGGTGGTCCAGGTGAGCGCGGCCAGCCAAGCTGCGTCGAAACTTTTGCACCGAGCAGCACGGAAGTCGTTGTTGCTATTCGAATATCCCTTTGTACGCGTCGCGCGTGCGCGCGCCATCCGCCGATCCGGTAAGCGGAACATCGAGGCCGCGAAGAAATGGCGCCGCAAGCGATGGAGCGTGTCGCTGCTCGAAGGCCTCTCCTACCTCGGCACGGCGGCCCTCGCGGTAGGCATTGTGTGGTCCGCTGTCGTGTTGATCCACGGCCCGTGGGTGCTGAACAGCATCAACCGCCGCTGCGGCAAGGACAGCGCGGCATGCGGTACCGTCGTCGGTTTCCTCGTCCCGCTCCTTTCGATCGCGGTGGCATCGGCGGTCTTCCTCTTCTACCGGCTGCGCTACGTCAGATCGCCGATCCTGAAAAGGGCAAAGGCGAGCCCGCAGGACCTCGTCGAGACGGCGACGCCGGACATCGCCGCCATCGTTGGCCGCGACGAGCTGTGCCACGTGATCATGGAGGACATCCGCCAGCAGGACATCCGTCGGCCGCACCTCGTGGTTGGCGGCGTGGGCGCGGGCAAGACCGCGGTCTTGGTCCGCCTGACCAAGCTTCTAGCTGACCGGGGCGCCATCCCGGTGCCGATCCGGCTGCGTGATGCCAAGAGAGGCCTGGACTTCCGGGAGATGGCGTATAACCGCTTCCGCGTCATGGCCGAGCGCAGGGTGCTCTCCACGGGCGAGGCCGAGAAGGTCTGGCGGCAGCTCAACAACGACGACAAGATCGTCGTCCTTGCCGACGGCCTGGAGGAGGCCCTTACCGAGGGCAGTGCTAACCAGGACCGCGACAACCTGATCAGACTCGCTATTCACCGGGCGCGCGAACTCGACCTGCCTCTGGTCATCGCGTCGCGCCCGCATGACCCGCTGCGCGGAGCGGACGCCACCATCATGGAACTGGAGCCGCTGAGCGAGGAAGCGGCGCTCGAGTACATCGACCCGGCCGGAACGAGCACTGACACGCGAAGGCTGGATTGGATCGTCGAGACCGCCGGTCTGACCGAGCTGCCGCTTTACCTTCAGATCACCCGTCAGCTCAGCCAGCATGCGCGGCTGGACTACATCTCGGCGGACCGGTCCGCGAAGGTGGACACGCGCAGTCTGGACCGGTCGAAGCTGCGGCTACACCTGCTCGATACGTGGATGGAAGCGCTGTTCGACGGCCATCTGAGGCCCACCGTGCCACTAAACCGCAAGGAACGCGAGGCTGCCGTGGAGTGGCTCTCCGCGCTGGCCTGCATCGGGCTGGCAGCGGACACCATCGATGTGAAGTTCGAGGAGTATTACCGGCCGAAGCCAGCCGGCAAGCCGGAAGTACGCCAGCCACCCGTGTACAAGGACATCGACAAGGCGGTCCAGCGCTTCATCAATAGCAGGCTCCCGCGCCGCCACCTCGATATCCGGCTGGCCGTCACCTGGGGGGACCAGCTCCATCTCGTCGAGGCGCACGGCGACGGCCTGCGTTTCCCGCACAGCATCATGCAGGCATACCTCGGATCCCGGTTCATGTGCACCGCCCTGGCGGACGAGGAATTCAGGAAGCTAGCGAAAACCGCGCTGCAGAAGCCCGGACGCGAGTTCCTGATCGCGCTTGTCCTTTACTCGCGGTCGGAGGCGGCCAGCCAGGAAGCACCCGCTAGGCCGGCAATCGAGCCGCCGCGCGACGAGCCCGCGATCGAGCCGCCGCACGGCGAGCCCGCGATCGAGCCCCCCCACGGCGAGCCCGCGATCGAGCCGCCGCACGGCGAGCGGGCGCTCGTAAGCGCCGGCACCCCACAAGCTCCTGGGAGGCAGGAAGCTGCCGACACAGCGCAGACCGCCGGGCCGGCACAAACGACCGAGCCCTTGAAGCCAGCCGATGGGGCAGAGGTCGCGGGTACCCGGGAGCCAGTGGGGACACCGGAGGCCACCGGGCCAGCGGCGCCGGTCCCGGACGGGCCGAGCCGCGCCGGGCCTCGCGCGGACGGCAAGACGGATAGGAAACCCGAAGTTCCGGTCATCGGCAGCGATGTCAAATCCATCCGTGACGTTCTCGAGTGGTCCGCGACCAGAGACATGGATGACGTCAAGAAGCTCGACCTCTACGCGGCCGCGATGGAGATCGACAGCTTCCTCGTCCACGACTCGCACCACCAGGCGATCGCGAAGAGCGTCGCGAAGCAGTGGCTCTACATCCGCGGCGGGGACCAGCGCACGCTTGACGAGGCAAAGCTGGGGCTGGTGCACCGCTTCGCGGACGCGGCGCGGGTAGTTGCGGCGCGCGCCGCCGCCAGCCGCGCCGCCAGAGCAACCCGCGAGAACCAGGCGGAACCGGACGCCAGGCCGGTCGACCCTGCCTACCGGGAGCTGCTCGACATCGGATGCCGCGAGGCGTCGTACTCGATCCGCCTCGCCATCGCTCAGGAAATCGGGGCGGGCGGCGATGAGGCCTTCCGCGTCCTGCACGAGCCACCTGATCACTCCCGCGATGACCTGTGGGGAAAGCTCGCCTGGCCAGACCCGGCTACCAACGCCCGGAGGAGCAGGCGGCCGCCAAGGCAGGACCAGGACGGGGCGCGTCACCGTGTGGAGCGCGATAGCCGACCGAGCAACGAGAGCAGGGATCTCGCGTTGCGGGCCCGGACGCTCTGTGCCTGGATTACGCCACTGCTGGTCGGGTCGGTCGACGACCACGCCGACGCGGCCCGTGCGGAACTCCAGCGCTGGCTTGCCCAGGTCGGCCACGAAGGCGCCGGCGGCGCGGACCCTTTCCCCGTCTCGCTCGAGGTCGCACTGGCCCAGGGTTTCAAGTACGCGGCGAACCGGCGGCGCCTGCATCCGCATGCGCTCCCGGAAACGCGGTTTTACTTGCAGGAACAGGCCGTTGGGATGCTCAAGAAGGCCCGCTTCTGGTTCTCGGAGCTCACCCTAATCCAGGCGCTCTGCTTGTGGGAGATGCGGGATCCTGGCGCAGGGCGCGATGCCAGCGCCCGCGACGGCCCAAGCGACCCGAGCCGCACCGGGGACCACGCCCACCAGCGCGGCTCGAACCCCAAGGCGATCGTCGCGCGCTGGCTCGAGCTCTGCCAGAACAAGGAGCATCCCTTCGTTAAGGAAGTCGGCAAGCTCGCAGTCCGGGCGCTGAAGACACGCCGCCCCCAGCGGTTCCTATGGATCGATGAGAGTAGCATCGTCGGCAGCGTGGGTTCCCGCACGGTGCAAACGATCAGTTACCGCAAACACCATCTGTGGATCCCACCGTCGGCCGGCTGGGCCGCGCTCAATCCGCGTGCCCAGCAACTGGTAGCCGATGTGCTGCTCATGCTGAACCTGGCCGAGCGCGGCGAGCCGCCGGAAGAGATCGGGCGCATCGACGGCTGCGACCTGCCGCCGTGCCTCACCCAGGACCGGGACCCACTCGAGCCCAGGAACACGGTCGGCGGGCTCTACACGGCAGCGGGAAGCAACTGCATGGACAACTGCCGGTTCGGACTGTGTCCCTACCCGCCGAAGGGGCTGCAGCCATACCGTTCCGAGCTGAACGAGGCCTTCTGCCGGAACCAGCAGACCCTGTTGAGCGGGTGGCTGACAGGGCTAACGGCGCCCTGGCAGGCGATGCCGCGCCGCCACCTGAAGCGGTTCTGGGCAGACATGGCGGACCGGGCGCGGGACGAAGGCGGCCGCCGGGACCGCACTTAGTCCGAAGGTGATCCGTGCCGGCCACCCGGTGAGACACCGACACCTAGGCTACCGTCGCCGTGGCCCGGTCGATCTACAGGCACCTGCCCAAGAGCGGCACACCGCTGTGGCTTGAGAACAGGAACGTCTGCGCGGAAGACCCAGCTACGGTCCGGCCGTCATGGGTGCGGCGAGCAGGCCGGATAGACGCTTAACGGGCAGTCCCACGCTTCAAGACGTTGAAACGTATTTGTCACAGAGGGCCGCCGGTAGCCGTCTGCGGCCGGTGCCAGCCGGACACCCATCTGACGCGCGGGCTTTGTACGAGCCGGGATCGGTCGCGGCAGCGGCAGCATACGCCCAGGTCAGAGACGGAAAGAGCATGTCAGGGCCGGTGTCGGCTACCATGCACAGGTCTTCCCGCCGGTGTAGCTCAGTTGGCAGAGCAGCCGTCTTGTAAACGGCAGGTCAGCGGTTCGAATCCGCTCACCGGCTCCCAG
>Ga0306921_10004299_pt1 | contig 14611 bp, 10 predicted proteins | sample sta12Cox44000080_FD_203760 | JGI IMG/M metagenome (GOLD analysis project Ga0306921, IMG submission 203760) | Lab enrichment of tropical soil microbial communities from Luquillo Experimental Forest, Puerto Rico - statoxic.12C.oxic.44.000.080 (v2)... | ecosystem: Environmental > Terrestrial >...
AAGCGCGTGGTGCTCGACGAGTTGCACGCGCTCACGCCTCGAAACGCGGTGACCTGCTCGCGCTTGGCCTTGCCCGGCTGTTTGCGCTGGCGCCCGATCTGGCTACCGTCGGCCTCTCGGCGACGGTTGCCGAGCCCGATGATCTGCGGCGCTTTCTGATGCCGCAAGACCTGCAGCGGGGAGCAATGGCCGATCTGGTGATCGCGCGAGGCGGCGCCGCGCCGGACCTGCGCCTGCTGGAGAGCGCTCGCGAGCCGCCATGGGCCGGGCATTCCGCCCACCATGCGACAGGAGAAATCTACGAGCTCATCAAACGTCATAAGACCGCGCTTGTCTTCGTCAACACCCGCGGCCAGGCCGAGAGCATCTTTCAGGAGCTCTGGCGGGCGAATGATGATGCCCTTGCGATTGCGCTCCATCACGGCTCGCTCGATGTCGCGCAGCGCCGCAAGGTCGAGGCGGCGATGGCGGCAGGAGGATTGCGGGCGGTGGTATGCACCTCCTCGCTCGATCTCGGAATCGATTGGGGCGACGTCGATCTTGTGATTAATGTCGGAGCACCCAAGGGCGTCTCGCGCCTGCTGCAGCGCATCGGCCGCGCCAATCATCGCATGGAGAAGCCCTCGCAAGGCGTGCTCGTTCCCGCCAACCGCTTCGAAGTGCTGGAATGCGCCGCCGCGCTCGCAGCCGTCGCCGACGATGTGCAGGACACGCCCGCGGCGCGCACCGGCGCGCTCGAAGTGCTCGCCCAGCACATTCTCGGCTGCGCCTGCGGCGAACCGTTTCTTGCCGATGATCTCTACACAGAAGTGAATAGCGCCGCACCCTATGCCGGGCTCGCTCGCGCCGATTACGACGCCGCTCTCGATTTCGTCGCCACCGGCGGCTATGCGCTCAAGGCCTATGAGCGCTTTGCCAAAATAAGGCAGAGCGCGGACGGCCGCTGGCGCGTGACCCATCCCATGATCGCGCAGCGCTATCGCATGAATGTCGGCACCATCGTCGAGGCCGATATGCTCAAGGTGCGGTTGGTGCGCTCGCGTGCCTCGAAGATGATTGCGCGCGGCGGGCGGATCCTTGGCGAGGTCGAGGAATATTTCATCGAGACGCTGGTCCCCGGCGATACCCTCGTGTTCGCAGGGGAAATCCTCAAGTACGAGGCGCTGGTCGAGGACGAAGTCTACGTGTCGCGCGCGGCCTCCGAGGATCCCAAGGTGCCGGCCTACGAAGGCGGAAGGTTTCCGCTCTCCACCTGCCTCGCCCAACGCGTGCGTGGGATCATCTCGGATCGTGATCATTGGCGCGTCCTGCCCGATCCGGTACGACGATGGCTCGAGATTCAGGAGTGGCGCTCGCGCATACCGCGGCCGCGGCTACTGCTGGTCGAGACCTTTCCGCGAGCGGGCCGGCACTACATGGTTTCATACCCGTTTGAAGGCCGGCTCGCGCATCAGACGCTGGGTATGCTGCTCACGCGGCGGCTCGAGCGAGCGCGGTTGCGTCCGCTCGGCTTCGTGGCAAGCGAGTATGCGCTGGCGGTATGGGGCCTGGGCGATATGACCCGCAGCCTTGAGCATGGCGAGCTCTCGCTCGCGCAACTGTTCGATCAGGACATGCTTGGCGATGATCTCGAGGCGTGGCTCGCGGAATCAGCGCTGATGAAGCGCACCTTCCGAAACTGCGCCGTCATCGCCGGGCTGATTGAGCGTCGTTTTCCCGGCAAGGAAAAGTCGCGCCGCGAGGTGACGGTGTCGACCGACCTCGTCTATGACGTGCTGCGTCGCCACCAGGGCGACCACCTCCTGCTGCGGGCCGCACGTGCGGACGCCGCTGCTGGCCTGCTCGACATCAAGCGCCTGGGCGAGATGCTCTCGCGCGTCAAGGGTCATATCGTGCACAAGGCGCTCGATCGCGTCTCGCCGCTCGCGGTGCCGGTGCTGCTCGAAATCGGCCGCGAATCGGTTTACGGGGAAGCGGCCGAGGAGCTCCTGGCGCAAGCCGAGGCAACGCTGGTCAGGGAGGCGATGGGGTGAAGCGCCGTCAAACAATTGCGCCTGGGTGGGCGCCAATCCGCTGCGCCTGAGCCAATGCGCGAGCCATCGGGAGCGGAGATTGCTGTTGCCGGCGTCGGTTTCGTCGCGGACAGCGGCGGCGCGCTCTACTGGCCGGAGCAAGGCCTGCTCATCATTGCCGATCTGCATCTCGAGAAAGGCTCGAGCTTCGCCTCGCGCGGCGTGCTGCTGCCGCCCTATGACACCGCCGCTACGCTCGCGCGTATCGCGCGCCTCACGGCCCGCTACTTGCCGCGCGCGGTGATCGCGCTCGGCGACAGCTTCCACGACCATGATGGTCCCGGCCGCATGGCGGCAAGCGATGGCGCGGCGCTCGCAGCCCTCCAGCACGGACGCGATTGGATCTGGATTGCGGGCAATCACGACCCCGACCCAAGCAGCCGTATCGGCGGCCGCTTTGCGGACGTACTTACCGCCAGCGCTCTGACCTTCCGCCACCAGCCGACTGGCGCGCAAGGAGAGATAGCGGGCCATCTGCACCCGCTGGCACGCGTGAACGCCGGCGATCGCACCTTCCGGCGCCGATGCTTTGCGAGCGACGGCACGCGCCTTGTGATGCCGGCGTTCGGCGCCTACGCCGGCGGTCTCAATGTGCGCCACCGCGCCTTCAGCAAAGTCTTTGGGACGCCTGCCTTCACCGCCCATATGCTCGGTGCGGGACGAATCTATTCTCTGGCCGCATCTTCATGCCTGGGGGACTGATGCCCGCAGGGGCATCGGAGCCGGCACCCTGAATCTGCGCCGATCTGCGCCAGGCCCAAGCTCAAATGCGCAGGCAGGGCAGGCGCTCGGCTGCAACGATTCATCCGGCAGAGCGCGCGACGAAACTAGCCGAGAATTCTTCTTACGAGAATTTAATGACGGCGCAATGCTCGGTGCATGTTCGTCGGGTCCGGAAAACGTTACGCTGACCGGCACCACGTTCGGCATATTTTTCAAAATGTCGGAGAGAGATGCCAATGAACCGACGGCATTTCGGATTGGGTGCGACTGCTGCCGTTTTGCTCGCCCAGCAGTTGCGGCAGGCCCTTGCGCAGGACGCCGGCCGGCCGGCTTCCAGCGTGGACAGGGATTCGGCGTGGCGAATGCGAGACGCCGCTACAGCCTTTCTCGAATCACTCGACGCAGCGGCGCGCAAGGCGGTGTCTTTCCCGCTCGAAGCCGATCAAAGGACATCATGGAGCAACCTGCCGGTCGCTCTTGTTCCGCGCGTCGGCGTGAATGTGGGGGCAATCGGCCTGCAAAGCAGGCGCCGACTCCACGATTTGCTCCGCGCCTCTACAAGCAGCCAAGGCTACCACAAGATTGCGGAGATCACGCGCCACGACGATCTTCTACGGACCGAGGAGCTGGAATATCTGCAGCACAATCCTCCAAGGCCGAGAGCTGGGCGCAACGAAATCGAGAGCATGGGATCGGCAAACTATTGGGTTGCGATGTTCGGTGAGCCCGTGCGCGGCAAGCCCTGGGCCTGGTTGCTTACAGGACATCATCTCGGCGCCACCTTTACCTGTGCCGGCGGCCGAGTGGCGGCCGCTCCCTTGTTTTTGGGCGCTCAGCCACTGGAGGATCTGACGGGCCCATATGCCGGTTTTACGGTATTGAGCCATGAAGGATTGCGTGGCCTTGATCTCGTCAGCTCGCTCCATCCGGAACAGGCCAGGGTCGCAGTCCTGTCCACCGAACCGGGCTTTTCCGATGTGCTGACAGGCGTGGGGCGACGCGACAGCCTGAGCCGATTTGAGGGCCTTCCTGCCGGCGACCTCGATCCGCCACAACAGCGATTATTGCACGCCTTGGTCGACGAGTACGTCCGCAACGCGGACTTTGACGCCGCCGAAAGGCACCTTGATGCTATTCAACGGGCCGGCCTCGACCAGTTGCACTTTTCATGGCGCGGCCCGACAAATGATATACGCAGCCCCTTTTACTATCGAATTCATGGACCTCGCTTGATCATCGAATTCGCCGTTCAGGAGCCCAATCACATCCACACCATCATGCGAGATCCGCAGAACGACTACGGAATGGACTGGCTTGGGCTGCACTATGAGGAGCATGCGTGGAGCGCAAGATGATGACCGAGCTGGCCAGCTCCTGGTCGTCCGCAGGAGCGCCTCCGGATCACTCAGTCGCGCCTGAATACGACGGAAGCAAACCAGCCGGTCGCAAGCGCCATCATGGCGGTAGCGAGCCCGTACAGCACGCCGTGATCGCGGGCAGCAGCGGTGACCACCTGCTCGAAACCTGACTTGTACACTTCGAACGGGGCCGGAGCGCGCGCGATCTGGGCACCGTCGGCGAACAGGCGCACGTCCACCTCATAGTCCCCGATCTGGACCTCTGCCGGCAGCGGAATGGTGGCGCGGAAGAGTGCCGGGGCAAGAAACGTGACCCCGTTCGATACTTCGCGATAGAGCCCGCGGCTGCTCTTGATCCTGATCAATGCAAGCCGAAACGGATCATCACTGCCGGCAGCGGCGATGTTGACGCTCGCGGTTTGCGGCATGGGGATATTGTCCAGGCCGAGCTGCAGCCGCCGCAGTGTCTCGCTGCTCGCGATTGCATCGAGCGGCCTGTTCGACAGCACCGCGAGGTAGGAGGGCGCCTCCTCGAATACGCGCGAATCCGCATTGACCCAGATGCCGAGCATTCTTTCCTTGCGAAAGGTCACGGTGTTCTGCCGTGGTCCGCTGACGGTGACGACGATGTCATAGCCGCTGCGCGGTGGCCGCGATGCGCCCTCCTGCTCCACGCCCCCGAACAGCACGATCTCTTCCCCGACGAAGCTCGAGGTCACCATGACCCGGTGATCGGAGAGCGAGACCACGAGTCGCTCACCGGCTGCGGACGCGGGCCAGGCAAGCGCACCCAGCATCAGCACGAAGGCGGGCGCGCACAGCGTCTTCATGTGTCGGTGTCCGCGGGCCTGATCGAATAGAGGCTGTCCGGCGTCAAAACGAGGTTGAGCGCAAAGCGAATTCCGACCGCCAGCACCAGGATTCCGAGCAGAAGGCGCAGACGCTCGCCGCGCATCTTCTGCCCCGCGCGGGCTCCGAACTGCGCGCCAACGACGCCGCCGACCATGAGAATAAGCGCCAGCAGCGCATCGACAAGGTGATTGGTAGCGGCGTGCATCACGGTCGCCGATGCCATGGTGACAAGCGTGAGCACCATCGAGGTCCCGATCACCGTCGCGGTCGGCACCCGCAGCAGGTAGATGAGCATCGGCACCAGCAGAAATCCCCCGCCAATCCCCATGATCGCGCCGACAAATCCGATGATGAACCCAATCCCCCAAACTGGAATGGCAGAGACGTAAATGCGGGAGCGTTTGAAGCGCAGCTTGAACGGCAGACCATGAATCCACATGTGACTGCCGGGACGGCGGAGCTCGACCGGCTTGCCCTGCCGGGCGCGAATGATCGCGCGGACGCCTTCCGCCACCATCAGCGCGCCGACAATGCTGAGCAGAAGCACGTAGGAGAGCCCGATGGTGATGTCGAGCTGTCCGATCTCCCGCAAGAAGGTGAACAGCCAGACGCCAGAGGCGGTGCCGATGATTCCGCCGGCGAGCAGCATGAAGCAGAGCGCGATATCGATGGCGCGCCGCCGCCAGTAGCTGATGGCGCCCGACATCGACGACGCTGCGATGTGGCCGGTGACGCTTGCGACTGCGACTGCGGGTGATATGCCGAGGAAGATCAACAGGGGCGTCATGAGAAATCCGCCGCCTATACCGAACATGCCGGAGATAAATCCGACGGCGAGCCCCATCGCCAGAATGACCAGGACGTTGACCGGCAGGTCAGCGATGGGAAGGTAGATCTCCACTTGCGATCCTCTTCAACGCTCAAGTCGTCGGCCGAGCCACTCAACGGGTATACCCGAGGTCACCTTCGCCGGCCGCCGCGTACAAACCCTGAAAAAATGTCGCGGCCGGCTAAGCGTCCCGGTTCCGACACTAGCGGAGCCGAATTGCGCTTGAACTGCGAACGGGCATCGAGGCCCGGCAAAACGCCGGGATTATGCAGGCAGGTGAGATCGTTCCAGCGGTGTCAGACCTACTGCACGCGGCTTTTATTGATCATGGCGTGGGGTGGCAAGATCGAGCTTGGGCGTGATGACCACCTGCGGCTTTTGCTTGACCGGGACGCTGACGGACGACACCGCCTGATCCTAGCCGCCCGGAGGCGTCTTGACGTTGACCGCTGCCTCGGGCTGTCGCTGCGGAGTCCAGGCCTGCACCGCCGCCGTGGCGATGGTCAGTGAGTTGCGGTCGAGCTGCGCTCCGAGCTCATCCCGCTTGCGCGCGGATTCCGCATCGCCGTCCTTAGCCGCAAGCGCAAACCACTTGTAGGCCTCCGTCAGGTTCTGTTCCACCCCGATGCCGCGCGCATAGAGAACGGCAAGGTTGTATTGACTGTCGGCAACGCCGTAATCCGCAGCCTTGCGAAACCATCTGGCGGCGGTGGCATAGTCGGGCTTGCCATCGATCCCTTCAGCATAGAGCACGGCAAGATTGTGCAGCGCCTTGGCATGGCCGGCTTCACCGGCAGCGACGTAGTATTGTCGCGCGGTGTCGAGGTTCTTCTTCACCCCGAGCCCTTTCTCGTACAGGCCGCCAAGACGGAACTGCGCCGGAATGAGACCTTGCTTGGCGGCGCGCTCGAACCATTGGGCTGCCTCCGTGAGGTTTTGTGGGAGGCCGTGGCCTTCGGCAAGTCGCTTCGCAATCTCGTACTGTGCGGCGGCCTCCCCTCTTCCCGCCGCGGCGCGCAAGCTGCCGCTCAGTGTCGCCGGAAGCTTGTCGGTGCCCGACGGCGAAAGCGTGGACGTTTGCGCCGGCACCTGCGCAGGCGATGAGGCCGGTGGGGCGGGGTGCGTGTGTGCAGCAAGGGCGGGAGGCTTCGGCGGAGCCGGGGCCACAGCGCCTGCATCCGGAGTAATCGAGCCCGTCACCTCGCGTTCCCCGGGATTGTCATCCCCGCTCGCCGGTGACGGAGTGCTCGTGGTCTGGCGCGCGCTGTCGCGTGCGGTCACTGCGCCGGGAGGCACCGGCAGCGTGCCGCTGCCGAAGGGCAACACCATCGACTGGCGCGACCTGGTCGGTTCGGGCGACGCCGGCGGCGCCGGGGCAGGTTCGCGAGCCGAAGGCGTTCCTTCTTTCGCGCCGGTCGCGTTCGGATTGGCAAGGTCCACGGGATGTTCGGGCGCCACTGCACCAGCAGGGTGGTGCACTTCGGGCGCCGGCGCCTGGACCTCCTGCGGAGAGCTCAAAAAGTTCCTCGCGATTTGCAATCCGCCAATGACAATCACGATTGCCGAGCCGGCAATAATCAGTGCACGCGTCCTGCTGCCGCGGCCGGCAGGCTTGCCGACGAAAAAGCCATTCTCGCGCGGCCCGGACGCCGCCGTCTTGGCAGGAGGCTCGCGGCTGGCCGCCTGCGCGGCGCGGCGCGCGGCAGCGATGAAGTTGGACTTGCCACCAGGATCAGAAGCAATCGCTGTCGTTGCTCCGATGAGGATCGCTTCCGAGGCGGCAATGCGATCGGCGGGGGAGCCCGGAGGGCCCCGGCGGGAGCCGCCGGAGCCTGGCTCCAATGGGTGATCGGGAGGAAAGGTCGGATCGATAGTGCGGCGCTCGGCATCCGATGGCTCGTCGAGCCTCGAAGGCTCGGTCAGAGCAGATTGGACGTGTTGCGAGGCGTGATCGAGCCGTGGTCGGGGCGCCTCGTGGCTTGCGGTTGCATTGACCAGATTGCCTGCGGCCTTGCTGACGCCAGTCCCGGCAACTGCGCCGGTGGTTGTCGATCTCGGGGACGCGGCCGATCTCAACATTGCAGCACCGATCGAGCTGGCCACGGTGCCGTCGTCAGAGCTTTCACCATGCCGCGCGAGCTGGCTTCGCATGTCGGTTTCGATCATGGCCAGCCGATCGACGAGGTGCCCAAGCGTGCCGTGCACGACTTCCAGCGACTCCTGGGTCTGTCTGCCCGCCAGCCTGAGGTCGGCAACGTCGCGCGAAAGGTCGTTCATCTCGGGAGGCAGTGATTCCGCGCGCGCCGGCGGCACCCGCTGTTGCTCAAGGTAGATCAGGAGTTCCGCAAGCGCGCGCTCGATGCCTTCGAGATGGTTGAGCCTTGCGTCCGATGCATCGAGTTTCTCGACCAGCTTGGCCATCCGGTCCTCAAGATGGCCCAGCGCGGCGTGATCGGCGCCCGTGAGTTGCACCCGCTCGATCTTGTCGGCCAGTCCCTTGATGACCGTTTCCAGCTCGCGCGGCACATCCTGACCGACTTGATTGCGCGCAGCGAGCGCGTCGGCGAGCGCGGCAATGCGCTCCTCGAGCGCATTGAGAACATTATCGCTGCCGGTCCCGGAAGCGGCCCGGTCGACCTTGCCGGCCAGCGTCCGGACCTCATCGGACAAGCTTGCGAGGGCGTCGTTCGAAGCAATGTTGGAGACGATGCCGCGCACGCCGGTGACCGCCTCTTCCAGTTGCCGCAGCGCCGCCGGATCCTGGCTGTGGTTCGCGAGGCCATCGATTTTCTGCGAGAGCTGCTGCAATTCGTGATCGACCCCGGCAAGATTTTCGGCCGGGGCAAGACCACGCAAGGCATCGCGCACTTCGGCAAGGCCGCGCTCGACGCTTGCGAGCGCCGCTTCGTCTGCTCCTGCATTGCGGCTGCGGTCGATGCGCTCGGCGAGGTTACGCATTTCATGCTCGATCGCCTCAACCGATTTTCGCGGCAAGGCGTCCTGCAGCATGACGCCGATCTGTGCAAGATCGTCGCGCAAGCTATCGATCGCTCTGTCGACGCCGCAGGGCTTGAGCGTCTCGATATGGGCGTTGATCTCGCGAAGCTGTTGTTCGAGCCCGGACAGCTCCTGGGTGGGCGCACGCGGCAGCCCCCGGGAGGCGGCCGTGGGGCGCGCCGACGTCCCCTCTGAGCCGGCGGCATAGCTGTCAAGAACGCGCTGACGGTCGGCGATTTCGATCAGCGCCTGATCGAGGGGAGTGCGAGATTCGGCAGTGGTGATAGGATACGTCCGTTCGCGGCTGAGATCTGCAACTGCGCAGCTTACCGCATTGACGCGCTGCTCGATGTCGGTCCGAGTTGAGCGTCCCTCGGTGATCAATTGATCGAGCCTGCTGTCGAGCTTTGAGATGACCTCAATCAGCTGTTGTGATGTCTCGGCGTTGCGAGGATCAGGACGCGCCGCCTGAGTGGCGCTTGCCGCCACTTTGCCGAGCTGCCCGGTCAACTCGTCAAAGCGTCGATTGAGCCGCGCAAATTCCGCGCTACGAGGATCGGGGCTCGGCGCTTGCGTCGCAGCCACTGCCGCCACCTTGCCAAGCTGCCCAGTCAGAACGTCAAGGCGCCGGTTGAGCTCGTCAAATGCCAGCTGATTTGCCGAGCGATCTTCAGCATCATGGGGCTCCTGCTCGGGAGCCTCGTGTTCATCGGTCGGACGAGAGGGATAGGGGTGATAGCGCTCAAAGGAATTGTCGCGACGCCTGGCGTGCGGCAAGTCGGAGCGATCCTCGTATTCGAGGCGATCGTCATATTCGACATGCCTGACGCGCAGACCAGACGGCTGCTCGGGTTGCGGATGCGCCACATCATGGCGGAGGTACCCGCCCGCGGCGCCGTCATGATCATGGGCAAGGACAGTCCGGTCCGGCGGCTCAGGCTCAAGTGAGGGCTCGCGACGCCCGGCGGCTCGTAAACCAGGGTCGTCATCCTCGGCCTGCCAGTTCCGCAATGGATGGGTCTCATCCGAAAAAGCAGCGGGATCGTAACGAGGATGATCGCGCCCGGCTTGCGGCCCGGCTTCGACCTCATCGGTGTCCGCCGATTCCAGGATGATGCTGTCGAGCCATTCGCCAATTGACATGCCGGCACGGCGCGCAGCTTCACGCGCCGTCTGGCGCGCTTCGCGCCCGACCCCGCTCACCTGCCAAGGCATACTGGATTTCATGCCTGCATCCGACAATGGAGGCCAAAAGCGGAGCCCGATGGCTCCGGCGGGACCGGAGGGTAAACAGACAGTGGAAGGAGAAGCCCCTGTTCCTCGTCGGCCAGTTTTTCCCCTCGGAGTAAACAGACGGTTAACTCGGGTAATGTCGGTACAGTGGTATTTACAACAGGCGGCTGGTGTGGCCGATTGATCACGTGCAATTCGCGTTACGGCGGCTATGGCCGCATCGCTGCAGCCTTACCGCGCGGTCGGCAGTCCTGTCGCTTGTGATGGCAAGCACGCAGACAATGGCCGAACATCGCTAGGATCTGGCGCGTCCACCAGCCCTCGCGTCCCGCGCGGGCGGGCAGTAAACTGCGGCCCGCTGGACAATCATGAGCACGCTCAATCTTCCTTCTCCTGGCTGGATGACCGAGGACGTCGTGCTGCTCGAGGAGCAGGCGCGACGCTTCATCACGGCCGAATATGTGCCGCAGCTCGAGGCCTGGAGCGAGAAAGGAATGTATGACCGCGAGGTGTGGACCAGGGCGGGCGCCGCCGGACTGCTTTGCCCCGCGATCCCCGAGCAATACGGCGGCGCCGGCGGCACCTTTGCGCATGAGGCGGTGATCATTCGCGAGCTCAGCCTGGCGGGCTTCGATGCCTTCGGGGCGCCGCTGCATTCAGGGATCGTCGCACCCTACATTCTGCATTATGGAACGGAAGAGCAGAAGCGGCGCTGGCTGCCTGGGCTGGTGAGCGGCGAGCTTGTGGGCGCAGTTGCCATGAGCGAACCCGGCACCGGGTCCGACCTGCAGGGCGTACGCACGACGGCGAACAAGTCCGGCAATGGCTACGTGCTCAACGGATCGAAGACCTTCATCACCAACGGCCAGCATGCCAATCTGATCGTCGTGGTCGCCAGGACTGACGCGAGCGCGGGGTCGAAGGGCATCTCGCTGATGATGGTCGAGACCGAAAATGCGCCCGGTTTTCGCCGCGGCCGCAAGCTCAGGAAGCTTGGCCTGGATGCCGCCGATACGTCGGAATTGTTCTTCGACGACGTGAAGCTGCCGCCCGAGAACCTGCTGGGAAGCGAAGAAGGCCAGGGGTTCGCACAGCTGATGAATGACCTTCCGCGCGAACGGCTCATTGTCGCGGTGCATGCGCAGGCGATGATCGAGCGGGCGCTGGCGTTGACAATCGACTACGTCAAGCAGCGCCGCGCCTTCGGCAAGGCAATCATCGACTTTCAGAACAGCCAGTTTATCCTGGCCGAATGCAAATCCGAGGCTACGATTGCGCGGGTCTTTCACGACCATTGCATCGAGCGCTATCTCGCCGGCACCCTCGACACCGTGACCGCCTCGATGGCCAAATACTGGATCACCGATTTGCAGGGAAAAATCATCGATCGCTGTCTGCAGCTGTTCGGAGGATACGGCTACATGGAGGAGTTTCCGATCTCTCGTATGTACCGGGATGCGCGGGTGATGCGGATTTATGCCGGTACCAATGAGATCATGAAGCTTCTGATTGCACGCAGCCTGTGATCCGGCGTGCCGGTACCTTCCGGCAGCTCAGAATGAAACCCTTCCCACGATTTCGCGCGCATTTTGCCGGGGGTCCGCTTGCCGGCATTGGCTTGATGCTGGCGGGAATCTCCCTTTTCTCCTTCAATGATGCTCTGGGAAAGTGGTTGCTCGGCACCTATTCGGTGGGAGAGCTGTTGCTTATCCGCAGCGCCGCGGCGCTGATCCTGATCGCCCCGTTCGCCTGGCGAGCGGGGACGGCCGCTTTTGCGAACGCGCCGATGCCGGGACTGCAGATCGTTCGCGTCGCGCTGTCGACCCTTGAAGTGGCGATGTTCTTCTGGGCCGTCTCCTACCTCCCGCTCGCCGACACGGTGACGTTCTATCTGGCGGGCCCAATCTATGTGACGGCGCTATCGGTCATGCTGCTGCGCGAACCGGTCGGCTGGCGGCGGTGGAGCGCCGTGCTCGTCGGATTTGCCGGCGTGCTGCTGGCACTGCGCCCGTCTGCGGCGAGCTTGACGCTTCCGGCACTGATCGCGCTTGCCGGCAGCATGTTCTTTGCGGTGTCGATGATCACGACGCGGATGCTGCGCAAGACATCAAACACCGTGCTGGTGGCGGGACAGATCGCAGCGACCCTGCTGTTCGGGATCGTGGCAACACCATTTGCGTGGATGAAGCCCTCGACGCTCGACTTCGCGCTGATGTCGCTGTTCGGCGTGGTATCGATCTTGGCGCTCGCCTGCGTCAACCTATCGCTCAAGCTGGCGGCGGCGAGCGTCGTCGCGCCCTATCAATATACTTTTATGTCTGGGCCATTGTGCTGGGCTATGTGGTGTTCGGCGATGTGCCCGACCCATTCACGCTGCTCGGCGGGGCGGTTATCATCAGCGCGGGACTTTACATCTTCTGGCGCGAGCAGATGCACTCTCGCGCAGCCGCGCTCCTCGCTCACGTGCAATGAGGAAAGCATGCCGAAGATCGACCTCGCGAGGGTTCCTGTGCAGCAACTCGGATCCTATCCGAAGCAATTGCGGCGGCGATCGCCGGGCGCCAGAAGCAGCGGCTCGGCGACGCGGTCGGGCTCACTCAGTTCGGTGTCAACATCACGCGCATCAAGCCGGGCTCGGGGTCGGCATTGCGGCACTGGCACGAGCAGGAGGACGAGTTCATCTACATGCTGGAAGGTGAGCTGGTACTGCAGGAGGACGAGGGGGAAACGGTTCTCAAGCCCGGAGATGCCGCGGGGTTCAAGGCCGGAAGCGGCATCGGCCACTGCCTGATCAACCGCGGTACCGTCGATGCGATCTATCTGGAGGTCGGCACCCGCGCCACGAACGAGCGCGTGCACTTCAGCGACGTTGACCTGATCATGGAGCGGGACCGCGCTGGCCGACGGTATCTGAACAGATCAGGAGCGCCGGTGGACGACTGACGAAATACTCAAGGGACCCACAACGCGCCGCCGGGCTCTCCCATACCAGGTGGCCCGATTGCTCTCGCGCGCGCTCGCCGTGTATGGTCGCGGCCCTTTTGCCGGAAGCACCGAATGGCTCGCGACCAGACCGACATGACGCCCATCGAAACGCGCGAGGAGCTCGTTGCGTGGTTTGAGGCAGGCAGCAAGCCGAGGTCCCAGTTTCGCATCGGCACCGAGCATGAAAAATTCGTGTTCACGCTGGAGGATCACCGGCCGGTTCCCTATGCCGGGCCGCGCGGCATCCGCGCGCTGCTGCAAGGCATGCAGCATCTGCTGGGCTGGGAGCCGATCATCGAGAAGGGCAATATCATCGGTTTGTTCGACGTCACCGGGGGTGGCGCGATCTCGCTTGAGCCCGGCGGTCAGTTCGAGCTCTCAGGAGCGCCGCTCGAGACCGTGCATCAGACCTGCTCGGAGCTGATGGCGCATCTTGCGCAAGTGAAGGAGATAGCCGGTCCGCTCGGCATCGGCTTTCTCGGCCTCGGCATGACGCCGACCTGGAGCCTCGCCGAAATTCCGCAGATGCCAAAGGGCCGCTACCGGATCATGACGCAGTACATGCCCAAGGTCGGAAACCATGGCCTCGATATGATGTACCGCACCTGTACGGTACAGACCAATCTCGATTACCGCGACGAGGCGGACATGGTGAAGAAGCTGCGGGTCGCGCTCGCCCTGCAGCCGGTGGCCACCGCCATGTTCGCCAACTCGCCCTTCACCGAAGGCAGGCCCAACGGTTTTCTGTCGTTCCGCTCGGAAATCTGGCGCGATACCGATCCCGACCGCTCCGGCATGCTGCCGTGGGCCTTCGAGCCCGGGATGGGCTTTGAGCGGTATGTCGATTATGCGCTCGATGTACCGATGTATTTCCTCAAGCGCGGCGAGAATTACATCGATGTCGCCGGCCAGTCGTTCCGCGACCTGATGCAGGGGCGCCTGCCTGGGATGCCGGGTGAGCATGCGACCATTTCCGATTGGGCCAATCACGTCTCAACCATATTTCCCGAGGTCCGTCTCAAGCGTTATCTCGAAATGCGCGGGGCGGACGGCGGACCATGGCGGCGGCTGCCGGCGCTGCCGGCCTATTGGGCCGGGATTCTTTATGATGATGATGCGCTTGATGCCGCCTGGGACCTGGTCAGACCCTGGAGCACGCAGGAGCGCCAGCAATTGCGCGACGCGGTACCGAAGCTCGGTTTTGCTACGGTGATCGCCGGTCGTGATGTGCTCGACCTGGCTAAGGCAACGATGGCGCTAGCGGAGCACGGGCTCAAACGCCGCCGCCGGCTCGATCGCGCCGGCAACGACGAGACCTGCTACCTCCAGCCGATTGCAGAATATATCTCGCGCGGCATGACACCGGCCGAGGAGCTGCTCGCAAAATTCGATTCCGAGTGGGGCCGCAGCGTGGCACCTGTCTTCAACGAGTACGGGTATTGAATGGCCAGGTGTTGCGCGGTACTCGCCTCTCCCAGCCTTTTTCTCTAACATGCATTGGATGCAAAATGCGGCAGGCGGGAGGTCGCGCGTGCGGCGATGCCGGTTATGTTCCGGCCTGC
>Ga0306921_10004300_pt1 | contig 14611 bp, 10 predicted proteins | sample sta12Cox44000080_FD_203760 | JGI IMG/M metagenome (GOLD analysis project Ga0306921, IMG submission 203760) | Lab enrichment of tropical soil microbial communities from Luquillo Experimental Forest, Puerto Rico - statoxic.12C.oxic.44.000.080 (v2)... | ecosystem: Environmental > Terrestrial >...
CGAACGCCTTCGCCATCGCGCTGTCCGTGAAGACTCGATAGGGCTCGGTCTTCCGACCGACTGTGGACAGCATGCGGCGGGACAATGACTCGAGGAGCGCGAAGCTGGTCGCTGACGGATAGTCGACGACGACAAGCCGTTCTGCGACGCGACACAGCTCGGCAACCGATCGGTGCCAGGCCGGGGTGTGCATCAGCAGGCGGAGGCACACGACCACGTCGAACGTGCGGTCGGGAAAATCGAGCGCGTGGGCATCGCCAACCTGGAACCGGACGTTGACGCGTTCGGCTGCCGCCTGCTGCCGCGCCACGGCGAGCATCGCCTCAGACGCGTCGACCGCCGTCACGCAGGCGCCGCTCTTCGCGAGCCATAAGGCGGCGCGTCCCGTGCCGGTCCCCACATCCAGAACCTGTCGCTGGTCGACGGCTCCAATGAAGTCAGCCAGCACGCGCGCTTGCGTCCCGGCCACGAGCTCGCCGATGGGGCCGCCGAAGCGGCAGCTGTCGAACGTCTGCGCGGTCGCGGGATCGGCGTAATGGCGGTAGCTGTAGTGATCGGGGGCCGGGGGGCCCGTCACGCCACCTCCTTGTTGGCCCTTGGTGCCTGGTCCTTGGTGCTTGGTGCATCATCCAGAGTGCTCGGTTTGAGCGCCTCGCAGACCTGCCGCGTCTTCTCGAGGTAGGCCTCGTAGCTGTACTTCGACTCGGCCAGCTTTCGCGCTCGTTCCCCGATTGTCCGCGCCCGTTCAGGATCGGCCAGGGCAGCGAGGATGCCGCCGCCGAACTCCTCGGGCGTGGCGCCGGTCAAAATGGCCGTTTCGTCGCTCAAGACCTGGGTGTGCGTGAGCAGCCGCGTGGCGACGATCGCCCGCCCCGAACGCAGATACTGGTAAATCTTCAACGGCGTGTTCGTTCCGCGCGAGCGCGGAGAGACCAGCACGTCGCACGCAAGCAGGAACGCCGGGATCTCCGAGGCCGGCCGCTCTCCCGCGAAAACGACGACGTCGTCGACACCCGCGACCGTGGCTTCGTGCCGCGCGAGCGCTACCTGATCGGGCTTGCCGCCTGCGAGCACCAGCCGCGCGTCGGGGCGCATGCGCTTGACGAAGACCATCGCGTCGAAGAGGAGACTCAGACCCTGATACGCCTCGAACGTGCCGGTGTAGAGCGCAATCGGGCCCGACGGCGTCAACCCGAGCGACTGCCGCAGCGCGGCGGCCTGCTCGAGCGTCGCGCGCTCCTCGCCCGCGCCAGGCGCATTCTCGATGAGCACCGCGCGGGCGCCCGGGTCGATCTCGCGAACGGTGTCCTGGAGCGATGGACAAATGACGATGACGACACGCGAGCGTCGAATCATGAAACGCTCAATCGCCACAAACAGGCGCCGCATGATCCGCGAGCGGCTGAACGCGAAATTGGTCAGTTGCTGCGGCAGACTCGAGTGCATGTCGTACACATGCGGCACCCCGAGGAGCGCGGCCAATGGAGCGCCGATGAGCCCGCCCTCTTCATGCGAATGAATCGCGTCGTATCGGCCGCCGACGGCCCGGCGAATCACGGTCAGCGTCAGCAACGCGTCGAGCGGGATCTTCGCGAGAGAGGGACCGACGCTCACCCGCCGGATGAACGGCGGCCTCGCGCTCCTGAAGAGCCGCAGGCCGGTCATGGTGACGTTCTGACCGAACGGGTACGTCACCAGATCCACTTCATGGCCGAGCGCGACGAGCGCCCGGATGCGATGAAATTCGCTGAACGGGGTCCCGCGCGGTTCAAAGAACGGCTCGGGCGCGATCATCAGGATGCGCACGTGTCCCGTGATTTTCGCACGAAATCGTAGTACCCTAACCTGTTCCCCTGGCTCGTTGAATTCGATTGAATGACGCTGTCGCCGCCCGCTGAGCAACCGTCACCGCGAGCCGCGCGCCGCTACACGCTCTTGGCCGCGAAGCTGGCCGTGAGCGTTGCGCTGCTCGCCCTGCTCTTCTCACGGATCGACGCGGCCAGTCTCTGGGCCGGCGCGCGCCGGGCGTCACCCGAGTGGCTGGTCGCCGCGCTCGCGATCTACTTCGTCAACATTCTGGCCAGCGTGTGGCGCTGGCACCTGTTGCTCGACGCCCAGGACATCGATGTGCCCTGGCGAACGCTGCTCGGATCGTTCCTGGTGGCGACCTTCTTCAACAACTTCCTGCCGAGCAACATCGGCGGCGACGTCATGCGGATCAGCGACACAGCGAAGGCCGCGGGCTCGAAAACGCGGGCGACGACCGTCGTGCTCACCGACCGCGTGATCGGCCTCATCGGCCTGGTGTTCGTCGCGGCAACGGGCGCGACCATGGTCGCGAGCCTGGCGGGCCACGTGGCGTCGCCGATCTGGCCGTCCTGGCTCTGGGCGGGATTTCTCGGCGCGATGATGGTGACGGCGCCGGCAGTCCTGGCGCCGTCCGGCGTGGGCCGGCTGCTCCAGCCGCTGACGGTTTTTCATCCTGAATGGGTGGGCGATCGCATCGACAGCGTGACATCCGCGCTCTCGCGTTTTCGGGCACGTCCGAGCGCGATTGCTCGCTGCTTCGCGGGCGCCGTGTTCGTGCAGGTGACCGTGGTGATTTTCTATGCGGCGGTCTCGCGCGCGGTGCACGTCCCCGTCGTATCCTGGGATCTCGCCGTCATTGTCCCGCTTTCGTTCGTCGTGCAGATGCTGCCGGTGTCGGTGAACGGGTTCGGCGTGCGTGAGGCCACGTTCTCGTTCTACTTCACGCGGGTGGGGCTGTCGATGGAGTCTGCGCTGCTGATGTCGCTCGTCGCGACGTTTCTGGCCATGCTGATTTCGCTGTCGGGTGCGGTCATCTGGTTCCTGCGCGGGCATAGGACAACTGGTCGCCCGTAGCTCGACGCGGCGACCGAGCGACGAGTACCGAGCTACGGCGGAAACCCGACAATCTCGTACAAGCGCGTTCCTTCATCCGCATACAAAGGTCGAAAGTATTGTCGAAGCTCCTCGAGCCGGACTTCGATATCGTGACGGTTCTCGGCGTTGTAGCCGTACATGTGAAAGACGGCGTAGCGCACCTTCAACGGTTCCAAGAGTTTCATCGCCGGCCGTGTCGGAAACGGCGCGAGCGTCATCACGTTCGCGACGAAATCCGGTGGAATGTAGTCGCTGTAGCCGTTGACGAGCGGCATCCAGTGCGTCGTGGAGTTCAGCATGTAGCGCGTGTGGAGCGGAAACATGCCTTCGAGGTAATAGAACGGGAGCTCGATGACCGGCGCCTTCGGCAGCGTGGCCAGTGTTCGATACACCGGTTCGAAACCGCCGAACTCCCTCAGGTTCGACGGGACGAGGAGCTCGACGCCGGCGGCGAGCGCGAGGATGGCGCCTGCTAGGCAGGGTTTCGAGAAGCGCTGCGCGAACGAGGAGATGGCAGCCCCCGCCAGCACTGACAAGGCAAAAGCGACGATCAGGCCGAAGCGGGCGGGCGCTCGCAACCATGCGAATGGGGGCAGGGTCTCGTACAACGCGGTGTAAAGCCCGCCGGCAGGGCCGAACGACGCCCAGCACGCCAGGAGTGCGAGCCCTCCGTAAATTGCCAGGAGCTCGCGACGTTGGCGCGTGCGCCCTATCCAGAACGCCGCGACCCCGAAGCCACCGGCCACGAAGCCTGGAAAGACGACTTCGACCCACGGCGGCAGCCATGCGAGCATCCGCACGTGAACGTAGGATGAGCTGGCGAAGTAGTCGCTCCAGTTCGACGAGTACAGACGGGCCTGTGCGAGCTCGCGATGAAAGCCCTGAACGCGCTGGAGGGTTCTGTACGGCAGAAACGCCGGCAGCACCAACAGGGCGGACACGACAGCTCCCGTGGTCAGGCCCAGCCAGTAGGGCGCGCTCCCCCACCAACGCCTCATCATCGCAATCACGACAGCCGCATACCCGATCATCAGAATGACGAACACACCGTAGTAGCCGCAGCTGAGAGCCTGCGCCGCCATAACCGCGCCGAGGGCGGCGCCGCGGCCGAGCGACACCTTGTCGGTGAACCGATGGAACATCCACATGCTGAAGGGCAGCCCGGCCGTCATGAGCAGCTGGATGTGCGCGGTGTGCGCGAACACGTACGGCGTAAACGCAAAGCAGACCGCTGACGCCGCCGCGGCGCCGCGATCCGCCGTCAACCGGCGTACGAGATAGTACGTGCCTGTTGCCGTCAGCACGAACCCGAACAGGACGGCGAAATTGTGAGCAGTGAAGGGGTTCTTCGTCGCCCAGTACGCAGGGATGGCCAGCGCGCCGGCGCCGAGGTTGCTTTCCGAGTACGCCAGCGTGTTCTTGTGGGGATAAAAAATGTTGGCGTCGAACACGTGCATTGGGTCGACCACCAGCGTGCGCGCGACCCACGCCACATTCCAGATCGACAGGTTGCCGTCGCCGTTGTCGATGCGGCCGAGGCGGCCGATCTTGAACGCCAGCGGCCACGTCATCAGCACTGTGACGGTCGTCGCCAGCAGAAGAACGATGGACAGTTCGCGCAGCTTTGCGGTCACTGGGCGCCGGCTTCGGCTCTGACGATCACTCGGTGGCCCGCTTCGGGACGCCAATTGGGGTTGGGGCCGGTTTCGGGGCCGACTTCGGTACGGCGGTGAAGCGAATGAGCACCCCCAGGTTTCGCTTGTCGTCTGTGCTGGGATCCTGCAGATGGGGCGTAAAGCCGCCGCTCGACCGTGCGCTGAGTAAATACGCGTAGCTCCGGAGGTCGCGCACGCCCGCTGCCGGGACGTCAAACGTTCTCGGCTTGTTCGGCTCCAACCGGACTTGCGATTCGGCTTCGCCCATCGAGACGAAGAAGATCGTCGGAATCCGGGACTCGGCCGTCATCATCAAATGATCGATCGGCCACTCGCAGCGGACCAGGATGTCGGCGCGGCCGTCGCCCGCAATCCACACGCCCTGGTGACCGTCCGAATCGATCCGCTCGGGGTAATACGCGTGCTCGTCGAGGAAGTACATCAGGACGTCGCTGATCCAGGCGTGCGCCCGCAGTCCTTCGAGCATGATGGGCAGGTCGTTGGCCATGGTCAGCTCGACCGGCAGCTTGCGCGCGAACCCTCGCTCGGTCGTCTGATTGGGAAACTTGGCGGCGACGAAGGGGTTCACGAGCATCTTTGCCGTGAACATCGCGCCACCCACCCACGCGATGAGCGGCGGGATCGCCGACGCCAGCGGTGGCGTGAGAAAGAACATCGCTGCGTAAACGCTCATGAAATAGCGATTGCCAGGCGGTCCGCCCCCGCCGCTCCACGTGAAAGGCGCGAAGACGATGAGCACGAGCGCGGACGCGACCACGGCGAGAAATATCAACTGGCGCCATGGCCGAACCCGTTCCGGGGAGAAGATCCAGAGCGCGACCGCGATCACGCCGGGAAAAAAGTACGGGACGAAACCGAAGTGGCGGCCGACGAGGAAGTACTCGACGTTCAGCGTAAAACGGTTCACAAAATCACTCAGAACGTTTCCGGCGTCCGAGTCGTTGGTACTCATTTCGATGCCGCGGGCGTCCCACGCGTCGGGCGTCGCGCCGTCGAACGGGAACCTGTCGTAGAACGCTTTGCGATCGCCCCCCTGGTAGTTGAATTCGCCGCTGTTCACCGCCGTCGCGCCGTACAAGGCGGCGGTCGCGATGGTGAACACCGCCCCGATGATGACTCCGTGGAGCAGGCGCCGGCGCCACCACGCCCAGAGAATGAGCGGCGCGACGAGGAAGATATGCGTCGGCTTGGAATACGTCACGGCGCCGAGAAGCAGCGCCGCGAGGAGGTCGCTCCCGGCGCCTCCCAGGAAGCGAGATCGTTCGGGAGCCACTTCCTTGTAGAGCCAGGCACAGTACGCCACGGCGATGAGCGAAAAATTCAGAATCTCGGGCGCGAGGAACACGGTGTAGACCGGCACACAACTGGCGAAGACGAACGCCAGCGTGAACGCGAGCGCCGGGCCCGGCCTGGATCGTGCAGCCAGGAACACATACGCGCAGGTGCTCGCGGCGAACAGCAGCAGGACATGGAGAACCAGGAAGCCATTCAGCCCGAACACCCTGACAAACGGTCCGGCGACCACGCCGTAAAGCAGCGCCTTGGCAAAGTAGAGTCGATCGGTGCGCGTGTCGGGCAGCTTGACGAGGTGAACGAAAGGCGGTGTGCCGTCGGCGTGGAGCCGGAAGCGTTTGCCGCGCTTGAGGAAGATCCCTTCAGGTCCAGCCCGGTACAGGCCGAAGAATCGCTCGAGGTCTTTTCGCTCGTACGTCAGGTCGCCGTCAAAGGCCATGCTCAACCCGGACGAAACGTAGGTCGCCTCGTCGCCCTTGATGCCGAAGCCAGTCTTGACCACGTCGACGGAGATGGCGGCCGCCAGACACACGACGAGCAGCACTCCGCCGATCATGGCGGCATCACGGGAAGTCACGCGGGCCATGATAGTCCAATACAATTGCTCGGTACTCGGTGCCCGACGCGTCCCAACTCATCGCCGAAGCGTTCCTGATCGTGCTCGGGCGCGAGGTGTCGCCGATCGAGCTGCGAGACACGGCGCGCGGCTTGGGTGCGGGCGACGCCAGCACAAGCCGCAACGCGCTCGTCGTCCGGCTGCTGTCTTCTCCCGAGTTCAGGCTGCTGCACGACGCTTTGCGGCATGGCCGCGACACGGGACGAAATCCCGAACTCGAGGAGCGGGCGCTCTGCCGGCTCGGGAGTGAAGATCGGTTCGTCGGCCTGGCCTACGAGCTGCTGCTTGGCCGGGCGGCGGACGAGCCCGGGAAAGCCCACTACACGGCAGCCATTCGCCACGGGGACTCGCGGACGAGCGTCCTTCGGTCGCTCATCGTATCTCCTGAGTTTTCGGGGCGGTATCAGCGCGTGGCCCCTCAGGGTGGGATCGTCCCGCACGATATCCAGCTCTGCGAGCTGGCCAACCCGGCGAAGTGGGACAACCCGGAGTGGCTCGCCTTGCTCCGGAGCATGGGACTCCCCGACGACAAGATCTCCATGCACCGCAAAGGTTACGAGTTCACGCAATTGGCTTACGGCCTGAAAAGGCTTGGCCTGCTCCACGATCGGGTGAGCATCATCAGCGTGGGCGCGGGGCACGAAGCGGTCTTGTACTGGTTGGCCAATCACGTGGGGCGCGTGATTGCGACCGACACGTACCAGGGGGTCTGGCGGGACGTGCAGTCGCGCGAGGGCGACGTCGGGGTGGTGCACGCCCCGCGGGATTACGCGCCGTTCCCCTACCGTGAGGATCGCCTGCTGTTCCTGCAGATGGACGGGCTCGGTCTCGGCATCAAGAGCGGTGTGATGGACGTCGCCTACTCACTCTCTTCGATCGAACATTTCGGTGGCGTCGGCGGCGCGGCGGGCGCGATTGACGAAATGGCCCGCGTGCTCAAGCCAGGTGGTGTTCTGGCGTTTGCGACCGAGTACGTGATCGCCGGCCCACCGCACGAAGAAACGTTCAGCCCCGCCGACTTCGATGTGCTCGTCAAGAGGCCCGGGTTATCGCTCATCGGAGAGTTCGACCGTTCAGTGTACTCACGATATGACTACTCTGCCGTGGACCTCTACGGCAATCCCCATCAGACGCCGCACATGGTCGTGCGCTTCAACGACACGGTGTTCACCACGGCGTTCGTGTTCATGCGAAAGAGCTGATGGGAGTACAATTCAACAGAAAAACCATTCCTCCTGTGTGGCAAGAGAGGGTCCCCTTCAACGAACGCGGCGGGCGGCTGCGCGGTTGTCTGGACGCGGTCAGCGGACGCTTTCCCGGATTCGTCTTTGGCGGCCAGGTCGGCACGGATATCCTCCCCGTTTTTCATTTCCACGACGAGCAACGCGCGGATCTCGAGCCCAAGTTGCGTTATCTCGCCGAGAACGGATACCGATCGGTGACGAGCGAGGAAATCGCCCAGTTCGTCGCCGGCCGCCTGTCACACGAGCCGCGTCGCGTCGGTTTGTGCTTTGACGATGCATGGGCGAGCCTTTGGACGGTCGCCGCGCCGCTTCTGCGTGCATACGGGTTGACGGCGATCGCATACGCGATTCCGGGCCGGATTGAAGGCGGCGAGACGCGCCCCGAAGGCCGGCCTTTCGTGACCTGGTCCGAGCTTCGCGCGCTTCAGGCATCGGGCGTGGTCGACGTCCAATGTCACACGTACTCGCACTCACGGGTGTTCTGCTCGTCTGAAGTGGTGGACTACGTGACGCCCGGCTACCGCGACACCTCGCTCCTCAATCGGCCGCAGCTTCGATCCACGCCGTCGCTCCGGTTCGTTTCCCCCGAGGATCTGGGCACTCCGCTCTACACGGCGCGCTCCCGGATGTCCGACGGGCGGCGGGTCGTGTTTGCGGACGATGTGGATCGAAGGTGTGTCGAGCACGTGGCGAGAGAAGGCGGCGCGCGATTCTTCGACCGGCGGAGCTGGCGGGCGGAGCTTAGCGCGATCGTGCGTGGTGCACGCCCTGATCACTCCGGGGCGCGCCGCCCTTCGCCGGCGGTCGAGTCCATCGACTCCCAGCGCGCCGCGATCGAGGAGGAGCTCGACCGGGGTCGATCGATGTTGAACGACAAGCTCGGCACGCGGACGGTCAACCACGTCTGCCTGCCATGGGGCGTGTCCGGCTCGGAGACCGCGGCCGCGCTAAGGCGCCTCGGTTTTCGAACCGCGTTTGCCAATCGGCTACGAGGCGTGCACGCCGTCCGCCGGGGAGACGATCCCTACTGGCTGAAGCGGCTGCCGAACAAGCACATCTTCCGGCTGCCCGGCCGTGGACGCCGGACATTTGTGTGATGGCATTCCCCGACGATGTGGGGGTCTCGATCGTCTGCCACGACAATCGGGACGTGCTCGCGGCCACACTGGCGTCGCTCGAGGCGGCTTCCTGCCCGCGCTCGGCGATGCTGGTGGTCGACGTGGCCAGTACCGATGGGACCGCCGAGTGGATCCGGAGCGACTTTCCCGGAATCACGGTTCGAACGCTGGAGAGAAACGACGGCCCCAGCCCTGGCCGGAACGTCGGCATCCGCGAGTGCCGCTTCCCGTTCGTGTTTCTCATGGATGCGGACGTCCAGGTGCAGCCTGACACCATCGCGCGGCTGCGGCAGGCGATGGCCGGCGACGAGTCGATCAAGATCGGGAGTCCGATCGTGGTCCACGCTGCCGCTCCGGACATGATCCAGTACGCCGAGGGCAGCCTGCATTTCATCTGCGAAGCGATTAACCCCTGGCTGGATCGGCCACTGGCGGAACGAGGAGACGCGCCCCGCGACATCGGCGTCGCGCCGACCTGCGGGCTGCTGCTCGACAGGCAGGCGGCAATCGAGGTCGGGCTCTTCGACGAGCGCTATTTCATTGGAAAAGAAGACGGCGATTTCACGCATCGAACTCGAATGGCGGGTTATCGAATCCTCGAGTTGCCGTCCGCGCTCGTTCTCCACCGGAGCCGGCCGCGAGGCACGTGGCTCTTTTACTATCAGATTCGCAACCGCTGGCATTTCATGCTGAAGAACTACCAATGGAGCACGCTGTTCCTCGTGCTGCCGTGCCTCGCGGTCCACGAGCCTCTGCAGGCCCTTGTGCTGCACGCCCAGGGCCACGCACGCGTCTATTGGCAAGCTGTGGGCGGCCTCATAGCCCTGCTGCCGAGCCTGCCGCGCGACCGGGCGCTTGCCAACCGGATTCGCGTCGAGCCGGACGCGGCGCTGCTCGGCGCCGATCGGTTGATCGTTCGCGATGACCTCGCGAGCCACGGCCTCGTACGATGGGGAAAGAACGCCTACGAGGGCTTCCTTCGTGTGTACTGGCGCCTGCTGCAGCGCACGGTGCTGAACGGCACTCGGCGCGCGGCCGGGCGGCGCTCACGCCCGCCTCGCCCCGCGCCCACCAGATCATCCGGGGGGGAGGGGCCGCCGGAGTGAACATGACGCCTCAGGCCATGCCCCCACGCGTGGTCATCCTCACACCGTACTTCAGGCCGATTGTCGGGGGCGTCGAGAGCAACGCAGAGCGACTCACCCGCTACTTTTCTTCGATTGGTTTCAGGGTCACCGTGCTCACCAAGCGGCTGACGCGCGACTTGCCCGATCTCGAGCCGCTCGACGGCGCGAGGGTCGTGCGGATCGGGCCCCGAGGTCCGCGCTCGCCGGGCGGGAAATGGTGGATGCTGCCTGCGGTCACCTCCTGGTTGGTGAAGCACCGGGACGACTATGACGTCGTGTCATCGATTGACTGCCGAGGTGTCGGGCTGGGCGCTCTTGCGGCGCGCTTCGTCACGCGCCACCCCGTCATCGCGCAACCGCAAACGACTGGCGTCCTGGCTCCCGATGGCACGCAAGGGCCGCTCGGATCCGCGCTCAAAATGGCGCTCGGGTCGCTCTACGGTCGGGCCGACGCGATTGCCTGCATCGCGCGCACGATCGAGCGCGAAGCGTTGTCGCGCCATATCCCCCAGGATCGTGTCCACTACCTCCCGAACGCGATCGACATGACGCGGTTTCGTCCACCGACGCCCAGGGAGCGCGCCGGCGCGCGCCGTCACTTCCGTGTGGGCGACGACGTCATTGCCTGTGCCTTCGTCGGGCGGCTGAGCCGTGAAAAAGGCGTGATGGACCTGATGGACGCCTGGCGTCTCCTCGCCGCTGGCGCTCCGCAGCCCGTCGACTCTGCCCGAGCGACGGGCCGCGGAGCTCGACTCATTGTCGCGGGCCCGGACATGAAAGGTCATGCGTGGGACGCCGGGGCGGAGGCTCGCGCGTTCGTCGCGCGTCACGGCCTGCAGGGGTCCGTGCAGTTTGTCGGGCCAATCGCTGACGTGCCGGCTCTCATGCACGCCGCGGACATCGTCGTTCAGCCGTCGCATTTCGAAGCGCTGGGTCTGTCAGCCGTCGAAGCGCTCGCGTGCGGCGTGCCCGTCGTCGCCTGCGCGGTTGGAGGGCTTGTGGACTTCGTCGTCGATGATGTCAACGGTCGAACATGCCAGCCGCACCGGGCTGATGAGCTTGCGGCGTGCCTGAAGAGCCTCATCGAGGAGCCTGTGCGGCGGGCGCGGCTCGCGGGCGCGGCCAGGAGCTCAGTCGAGCGACAGTACGACGAACAGGTTGTCTTCTCTCAGTTTGCAGAGCTGGTCCGCGCGCTTGCCGACCGACGAAGCCAATGAGAGTGGGTCGGACAACGGCGCAAAGGGTGTCCGAGGGCCGGATGGCTGCCTGCCGGCTGACAGCGCGCCGGGCCGCCTTCATCCTCGGCATTGTGTTCCTGTCTTCATACGCATACTTCTATCAGGCCGGCGGGTGGAACCAGAACTCGCGGTTCGCGGTGGTCCGATCGATTCTCGAGCGTCACACGCTCCGGATCGATGCGTATAGCCTCCACACCGGTGACAAGGCGCTGTGGCGCGGCCATTACTATTCGGACAAGCCTCCGGGAACGTCCCTGATGGTGCTGCCGGCCGTCGCTCTGGCGCGCGGTCTTTCCCGCCTCGCCGGAGTCGATCCGGAATCATTTCCAGGCATCGCTTGGACCTCGTACGTCGCCACGGTGGCGAGCGCCGGGGTTTTCACCGCGATGGCCGGGCTCCTTGTCTTCTTTCTGCTGCTTCGATGGGGATTCTCCATGGGCGCCGCGCTCTTTGCGGCGACCGCCTATGGGCTCACGGGACCCGCATGGAGCTACGCGACGCTCTTCATGTCGCACGGCGTGACGGCCGGCTGTCTCATGGCGGCCTACTACGCCGCCGACACGCTTCGGGGACAACGAGCTCCCGGCGTAAACGTGGGCGACACAGGCCACGACGGCAGCAACCGATTCCGTCGCACGCGGAACGGCGTAGTCCTCGGCCTGGCGTCGGGATGGGCCGTCCTCACCGAGTTTCAGGCGGTGATTCCTGTTGCGGTGATCGTCGGGACAGCCGTCCTTGGCAGCGCTCGCTTGCAGCACGATGAACCGGGCGGTCGGCTGCGAGCGTGTGGCGCCTTCAAGCGCATGGTGATCGCGGTCGCGCTCTCCGCCCTTACGTGCGCGCTCGTCCTGTTTGCGTACAACACGATGGCGTTCGATTCCCCGCTTCACCTCGGCTATGCCAGTGAGGAAGGCTTCGAGCATCTACGGACGGGGTTCTTCGGGATCACGTACCCCGCTTGGTGGCGTGTCCGCGAGATCCTGGTCGGCGACTATCGCGGTCTGCTGCCGGTCTTTCCTCTTCTGGCCCTGACGCCAATCGGGCTGCTGAGATTGGCCGCCGACCGCCGGCACCGGACGGCGGCGCTCGTCGCCCTCTTCGTCGGCGTCTATTACTTTCTTCTCAATGCGTCGTATTTCTATTGGGAAGGGGGCTGGTCGTACGCGCCACGCCAGCTGACGCCTGGCCTGCCCTTCATGGCGCTGGGGCTAGCCCCCCTCTGGGATCTGGGACGGCTCCCTCCCCGATCAGCCTTCACCCAGCAGCCATCAGCCATGAGAGTCTCTCCGTTGACAGCCGTGGTCCGGCTGTCGTTGCTCGCCGGCTGGGTGTGGGGCGCCGGCGTCACCCTTGTTGCCGTTTCGACGAACCCGCAGCCACCGTCGTCGTTCAAGGCGCCGATGCGTGAGTTGCTCTGGCCAGCGTTTCGCGATGGAGATCTGTCGTTGAACCATCAGACGTTCGTCCACGGTGGCGCATCGCCCGATCAGATGCGCGGGAATCAGATTCCTCATGCCGCTTGGAATCTCGGTGAGATTGCCGGTCTTCACGGCTGGGCGAGCCTGGTGCCGCTCGGACTCGTCTGGCTGGCGGCTCTTCTGGCGCTGATCGTCTGAAGATGTCACAGCGCTCTTCGCCTCAACAATTTGGCAACTACGAGGCCAACGTCCGGTTCATCGACATGACCGGGTTCGTCCGAGCCGGCACACGCGTCCTGGAGATTGGGACCGGGACGGGCCGGCTGCTGGAGGCGCTCAGAGCGCGGGGCGTCGATGCGGCCGGCGTGGAGCTGCGTCAGGATCTCATTGACGACGCGCAACGGTTCTTCGGGCCGCTGCCGATTCAGCCGGTCACCGGGACGACGCTTCCGTTTGCCGACGCGTCATTCGAGGTGGCCATGAGCTTCGACGTCTTCGAGCATATCCCCGACAGCGATGCCCATCTCGCTGAAGTCCATCGAGTGCTCCGCCCAGCTGGCGTCTACCTGATCCAGACGCCCAACAAGTGGACGAACATCGTCTTCGAGACCATCCGGTGGCGGAGCTTCACCCGGTTTCGCCAGGATCATTGCTCCCTCCACACGTTGAAAGAGTTGGTCGCGCGCCTTCGCGGCTCCGGATTCGAGACGAGGGCTTACGACGTTCCGGTCGTGAACGCGTTCTTTCGAGACAAAGTAAGGACCTACGCAGGCTGGCCCGGCACGCTGACGTTGCGCGTCGTCAACCCCGATCGACTGCCGCTCGCATGGCGGACGAACCTGTATGTGGCTGCGCGAAAGCTGCCGACCGGCCGAACGAGCCAGGCGGGGTGATGTTTCGCAACCTCGCCTACTCGAGCGTTTCATCGGGCACGGCCGCCCTTCTTCTCATCCTGATGATCGTCGCCGGGCGTGTGTTGGGCGACGTGGAGTTCGGCAAGTTCGCCTTCGCGCTGCTCCTCGGCGGCATCTTCGAAACGGCGATGGATTTCGGGCTGCACCAGGTGACGATCCGCGCGGTCGCGCGCGACCCATCGCGCGCCACGAACCTGCTCCATCACACGTTGGCCATCAAGCTCCTGTGGGCGGCTGGCACGCTGGCGGCGCTCATCGTGACCGCCACGATACTGAGACCCCAATGGGACGTGCGGTGGGCCTGTTATCTGATCGGGGGCTCGCTGGTGTTTCGGTCGTACATGTTGACCATCCGCGGGGTCTTGCAGGGGCTCGAGCGATTCGGCTGGGACAGCCTGGTGGTCCTGGCCGATCGCGGACTGTTGCTGGCCTTTGGCGTTGCCGCGCTCCTGTTCGGCACGGGCCTTCGCGGCCTGACCATCGCGTTCGTTATCGCCCGAGGTGCGGCGCTGGTGCTCGCCGCCATCGTCACCGAGACGCGGCTGGGCGGGCTGGGCCTCCGCTACGATCGTGACGTGTGGCGCGAGCTGCACCTCACCGCGTTGCCGCTCGGATTCTTCCTCGTGGTGCTCAACCTGTATTCGTATGTCGATGGCGTCATGCTCGGCGTGATGCGGACGGATGCCGAGACCGGTCTCTATACGGCGGCCTACAAAATCTATGAGGGATTCACGTATGCGCCGATGGCGATCTCGACGGTGCTGACTCCGAGGTTGTCGGCGCTGTTCACGTCGGATCGCGTCAGGCACCGCGCGGTCGCGCTTCGCGGGATTGGCGCGTCTTTTGGTCTGGCCATTGCGGTCGGTGGCATTGGATATCTGGCGGCCACTCCGTTGCTCGTGTTTCTGTTCGGACGCGACTATGCGGCCGCGACGCCGGCGTTCCGGATCTTGTGCATCGGCCTCCCAGTCGTGTTCATCATCTGGATCCTGCACGCCATCGCCATCTCTGTCGACCGCGAGCGATTGCTCCTGCAGACGGGCTTGATCGGCCTGGCGACGAA
>Ga0306921_10004301_pt1 | contig 14610 bp, 25 predicted proteins | sample sta12Cox44000080_FD_203760 | JGI IMG/M metagenome (GOLD analysis project Ga0306921, IMG submission 203760) | Lab enrichment of tropical soil microbial communities from Luquillo Experimental Forest, Puerto Rico - statoxic.12C.oxic.44.000.080 (v2)... | ecosystem: Environmental > Terrestrial >...
CTTCCCGGGCAGGTTGTGCCCGTCGACGTTCACCATGATACCGAGAATGCTGTCCGGCTGGGCTTCGTCCAGAATGGTCATCAGCAGGGTTTCCTTCTCGCCCTCGGTCGCAGGCAACGGCTCTTCCTTGTAGAAGTTGGGCTGCCCGGGCGAGGACCAGATCTGGCCGATCCGAATATTGGCGATCTCCTCGCGGCTGACATGCCGGACCGAGACGCCTACATGCCGCAGGATGCGCCTGCCGGTATGGATGCCGGTCGCGCCGTCGTGGATAGCCTGGTACATTTCCCGCCTGCTACGCTGGCCGGTCTCGTCGATGACCTCGCGGAAGCCGTGGTCGTAGCTGAAGAGCATGTTCTGGTACGGCGGCTTCACGCAGAAAAAGCTGGTGAGATCCATCCAGCCATGGTCCTCGTAATGCTCCATGAAGTAATCGTGCACATTCTGCGCATGGACCAGCACGCTGTCCACATGGTTCAGCCTGTAGCCACTGGCCTTCAGGTCCTCGGACAGCTCGCGGTTGAGGCGCTCGTTGCCCAGCCCGCTGTATAGGATCTTTTTCTCGCTGCCGCCGTACTCGCGCACGCTATAGCTGCCCTCGGCGTGGTCAGCCTGGTGCTCGTCCTTGAAGCTGACCCCGCCCACGTTCAGCTGTATGAGTTTCTCGGTCATTAGAACTCCTCCTCCAGCGCCCGGCGCCAGCGCGAACAGGTCCAGCTGGCCAGGTCCTGCTTCTCGCGCAGCGCCTTCAGAATGACCCAGTCGATCGTCTTCTGCCCGTCCGGCCCGGTCGCCACCAGGTCGGTGTAGCTTACCCGTGAGACCGTGCCGCTGCGGTGGGTGCGGTCTTCCGACTGCAGACGATCCTTGAGGCTTTGCGTATTCGACAAGTATAGGTTCTCCGTGGCCGCATGCAGCTGCAGCCCCAGGCTGCCCGCCTGCGGCTGCGCCAGAAGCACCCGACGGCCCGTTCCCCTGGCCGTCGGGTCGAATGCTGCTTCGGCTTCCTCCCGCTCGGCCTTGCGCTGCCCGCCGTAGATCTCGTAGGTCCTAACACCGGCGCCTCGCAAACGTGCCGCGAGGCGCTCGCGTTCCCTCCTGAACCTACACCAGACCACGGTAGCTTCCGCCTGGTCCCAGTCGGTGAGGAAATTGAAAGCCCAGTCCTGCTTCTCCTGGCTGAGGTCGTCCACCTGGTTCTCGGCCAGCTGCAGCTCGCCCTCTTCCGTGAACAGGTCGGCTTCGATATTCGTTGGATTGTACGAGACATGCCCGCTGGTCAGCTGCGCCAGCCGAATGAGCCGCACGCCCGCATTCGGCTCCGGCACCTGGTCGCCCGCAGGCAGGTGCAGCAGGGCATCGGCCCGCAGCTCCTTATACCGCCGCCAGGTAGAGGCCGAGAGCGGCACGTACTGCACTACAGGGTCCTCGGCTTCGATGCCGCCGATCTTCGGCGGTAGGTCCATGCAGTCTTTCTTCAGCCGCCGCAGGCAGTAGGGTTTGATCAGCTCCTGCACCAGCTCGAGGTTGCGCCAGCCCAGGATCTTCTCGAAGCGCCCGCCATTGGCCATCTTTACGGGCGGCGCGGTAATGCAGTGGGTATTGCGGAAATGCCAGTAGTTGACGTAGACCCGGCCCAGGATCTTCGGGTCGAGAATGTTCATCTGCGACCAGAGGTCGAGCGGGTTCTTGCTGATCGGCGTGCCATTCAGCTCGACGCAGCGGGCGCAGCCCTGCCGCAGGCTGGCCACGGCTTTGGCTTGGTTGGCCGTGCGCTCCTTCAAAAAGCTCGACTCGTCGAGCACCAGCATGATCCGCTCGAAGTCGCGCAGCAGGTGCAGCATGCCTGCCAGCCGGTGGTTGCGGCCATTGGTGGCCCGCAGGTATTCATAATTGCTGACGAAGAAGGGCAGCAGCCCATATCCGGCTGGCTCTTCCCAGAGCAGCTCGGCCTCGGCGCCGTGGTATTCCAGCACCGCCGCAGGCTGCCAGCAATGCTTGCGGATCTGCCCGCGCTCGGGGTGGTGCCAGACGCTGCGGACCGAGGCGGGTGCGACCACCACCACGCAGTCGATCTCTCCGGCCTCGAAGAGGGTACAGGCGGCGTCGATACACTGCTTGCTTTTGCCCGACCCCATCTCGTCGAAGAGCGCGAAGGCAGGCTTCGCCAGCAGCTCGCGCACCCCTTCCAGCTGGTGCTTAAACGGCTCGGTCTTCCAGCGCTTTGGGTTGAGCTCGATCATTCCGCCGTCTTGCTTGGCGGGAAGGCCCGCCGAGAATTGTGGAGCGCCAGCATGCGCTGCCGCCGCGCCTCGCGCTGCGCCGCCGTCAGCTTCTGCTTCGGCCTGTAGCGGACCTGGTGCTTGCGGTAGGCCTGCTGCAGCTGCCAGGCGGCCTGCCCGCCCAGGTGCCGCCGTACCAGCTGCAGGAAGGCCAGCGCCCAGCCGCGCCCGTGATTCTCGTCCCCGGAGCACCAGTGCGCCAGCAGGTGCAGCACCATAATGTCGGTCCATTCCACGCGCCCGGTACCGAAGAGGTCGGCCTTGAATTCCGGCAGGTAGATCATGGGGAAGAGCTGCAGGCGGTAGGCATTGCGCTCGGCGGCCACCTTCTCGAAGTCCCAGCCGCCGTGGAAATTACTGTTTAAGTATATTGGCTTGATGGTAATGCCTGAATGCGCCAGCTTCGGCCAGCGGTGGGCGAACCATCTGCTATGCAGGCAGCGGTCCAGAAAGGTCTGCGCCTGGTCGAGCGAGTTGAATACCTGGCGCAGCACCAGCGCCTCGAAGTCCGCCTGCGCCGCCCTTGCTTTTCCCAGCTGCCGGTCAATTCCCATAAGGCTTTCAAAGGTAAGCGGATAAGCCCTTGAAAAGCAAGTAGATAAAGCTTGGAATGGCAGAATGGCCGTAACCTACTGATAACACTAGGACTATAGTATAGCCAGGAGGGATTGACTTTTACAAGCTTGCTCGGTATCATGTGGCTCCCTTGGCAAAGGAGGCCGAGGGGCGGCGAGGCAAGGACGTGAATGGCAGCTCATTGGAAGTAGGGGAAGTAAAGAGCAGCCCATCTCCTCAGCAGCGCAAGGCCGGATCCAAGGCGGAAATGAAACGCCCTCCGGTGACGACAGCGGCGCAGGATCTGAAGGAATCAGGCGCGTTCGCTGAATAGCGGCTCCGGCATAAGGCCGGGGTCGAGAAGCTCGAAGGACATTACTTCGAGTGCTTCCCAGGCAGCGCAGCGCATGCGCCGCCCGGGAAGCACTAGGAGGCTGTATGAAGAAGCAGAATGTGGTCCGCGAGATGGCGCAGCTGGCGAAAGCCGCCAAGAAGCTCGGGCCGATCAACTTCACGCCCGAAACCCGCAGCGCCCTCAGCGAACTCAAGCAGGCAGGCGAAACCTTCGCCCGCATGATTGAGGTCAGCAACCGCCTTACCGAAGCCGGGCTTTCGGCAGGCGCGGTCCTCAACCTGAAGCCTTGGGAAATGCCCACGGTGGGCACCATTACCGAGGAGCACTTCGCCAAGCTGGAGGCGGCCATAGCCGCCGCCAAGAAGTAAGCAACAAGGCCGCAGGCTGCGGCCCGGGCACGCGTACCTTAAAAACATACGCGTGCCCGAAGCGCAGCCCGAAGCGCAAGGAGGCAGCATGGGATTCACCTCAGTGGTATTCAATACGGTCGAGTTCGAATTCAGCCACGGCCGGAAGCCTCGCGGCACCGGCTATTGGGCATTCAGCACCAGCCGCAATGCCCGCCCCGGCACCGACGACATCTTCTGGTTTCAGGGCAGCTACAAGGCCGCCAAGGCCGCCGCCGCCGCGCATTTCCGCGCAGCTGCTGGCGCAGCCGCCGTGATCATTATATGGACCCTGCCGTAAGCAGTAAGGCCGCCTCGGCTGCGGCCCGGGCACGCCGTACCAACGGCATGCCCGAAGCGCAGCCAATGCGCAGGAGGACAGCATGTACAACTTCGATTCCCCAGAAGGACGCCTGCAGGCGATCGAGGAGCTGGGCACCGAGAAGTACAACTAGGCTCTGAAGGATCACCAGGCGAAAAGCGTAGTGGCTACGGTCAACGGCTATACCATCCGCCCGGTAAGCAGCGTCCGCTTCGGGCGCCTCTTCTTGGTCGAACAGACCGGGCAGGCCTTCAGCACCCTGGCGCTGGCGAAAGCCTGGGCCGAGAAGCAGCCGGACCTGGACCTGGCCTACGCCAAGAAGCAGGCCGCCGAATTGCAGCAGCTGCGCAAGGACGGCAAGGCCGCCCGCCGCAAAGAGGCCGCCGAGAAGAATGTCGACGCCGACCAGCTGCATGCCGACCTGCAGGAAGCGGTGGCCTGGGCGATCAATACCTTCGGCACCGGCATGCACCCACTGGCCACCCAGAATGGCCTGCGGTTCTTCCGGCTGGCCTACGCACTGAAAGCGGTGAAGAAGGCCCGCAAGTCCAGCGCGGCGAATATGGGCAGCGTAGAGCGGAAGCTCGCTACTGCGCAGGCCATTCTCGAAGCGCAGCAGTAAGCAGCAAGGCCGCCCGGTTGCGGCCCGCTGCGGGCAGCGCACCTGCCTGCAGCGAAGCGCAGCCAACAAGGAGGCAATATGAACAGGCGCTGGTACGGAACGAAGTTCCCCATCGGGCGCCCGGTAACTTTCACGGGCATCCATATTATGACCATAGGCGCAGGCGGCGAGCGTCCCTACAAGATCCTGCAGGGCGGCGGCCTGGACAAGGACCTATGGGCAGCCTACGAAAGCACCATCGTTGGCCAGCGCGAGCTGGCTGTATACAAGACCCGGGAAGAAGCCGAGGACCATGCCCGGGCTTCCCAGCCGGACCAGGACGAGGCTCCGGCACCGCTGCACCAGCCGCATGAGGGCATGTGCAACCTCAGCAACCCGGCCTGCAAGGCATACATCGACCAGCTGGCGGCGCAGTACACCGCCCGCCGCAATGAAAGGAAAGGCCGCTGACTGCGGCCCGCTGGCGCCCCTGGGCGCCCTTCCTAAGGGCTCTATGGGACACACTTCTAATTGGAGGAAGCAATGAGGCAACACACGATTCACCATCCGACGCTGAAAGGCATGGAAGCGGCAAGGAAAGCGGTCGCTACGAAGTTCACGTTAGGCAGGATCAGGGAGTCGTTCTTCTCTGCGACCGTCAAGCTGACTGGCAGGGTACCGACACAGGAAGAGGAGAGGACGTATGCGAGGAAGAAGAAGCAAGCGCTGAGGAGGACACACGGTCTGCCGAAGTTCTACGTACTAGAACAATACGTCACAGAGCACATCGCAAGGCTGCAGGCAAAGGATAGCTATGAACCGTCCGTATGAGGATCAAAAGGAGAATAGCGATGAGAGAACTACATGCATTCAAAGACGAGGATGGGAACGACTTCTTCGAGGCGCTGGACAACGAGAAGGAAGCCCGGGCGGACCTGGATGCCAGCCTGGACGAAGTACACATCCAGCGCACCGAAGCAGCCCGCCGCGAGGTGGACGGCTATGCCAATGGCGCCGTCGAAGCCTGGCTCTCTTCTGGCCGCATTACCAACGAGCCGCTGCCGCAGCTGGGCGGCGCACGCTTCCAGGACGCAGTGGCCGCCTACGACTACATGCTGGCAGGCAATGCCACGGTCACCCTGGTAAGCAAGAAGACCGGCCAGCGCTACACCTACCAGGTGCAGAAGCCCAAGCCGAAGCCGGGCGAAGCCCAGCGCGGCGAGGTGTACTTCGTGAAGCTTCTCACCGGCCCGCTGAATACGGCGGACTACAGCTACCTGGGCATGATCAGCCACAACGATTTCCGGCTGACCAAGGCCTCGAAGCTTACCGAAGGCAGCGCCCCGGTCCAGGCCTTCCGCTGGGCATGGGAGCAGCTGGTAGGCAAGCACCGCATCCCCGAAAGCCTGGAGATCTGGCACGAGGGCAGCTGCGGGCGCTGCGGCAGAAAGCTCACGGTACCGGAAAGCATCGCCGCCGGTATCGGACCGGAGTGCGCGGAGAAGATGTACCGGTGAACACCTACCGTGTAGTGATTGACGACGGCTCGGCCACCACGCACTGCGTGGTGGTCCGGGCAACCTGCCACGAGTACGCTGAACAGCTGGCGCTGCTGGTGGCTAGGGTGGCTTACGCAGCCGTGCGCAGGATGAGCGTGAAGCCACTGAGGTTTGGATGAGCCGCTGAGTGCGGCTCGCTACCGGTTCCGCCCAGTTCCAAGACACTCCGCCTTAGTGCACAAGGAGAGTGCGCTGGAATGGAGCCGGTGGCGAAGCGCACTCAAGACGCGCTATAAAGGAGAACACAATGGACCGGAGCAAAGCCATCGAGCTGATCAACCGGCTGGTGGCAGCTGAAGCAGAAGTCTGCAAGCAGTTCAACCAGCGCAGAGGTGGCACCACTAAGAAGGCAGAGGCGGAGGAGCGCAAAGCCGCCGCTGCCGTCTTCCAGGCAATCACCGGCGAGAAACCAACGCCGGATGACCTTGCCGGAATGATAGAGGTGTAGCGTGGAGTTTACCGTCAAGGAAATCGTCATCCCATCCCAAGCGCAAGGAGGCACCACCATGATCCGCCCATATGGACCAGGGAAATTCTTCACCATCCTGGACGCTTACGTATACAGCGTTTCCCTCGACGGCGGCGCCGACGAGGAAACGGCAACCGTGAACGGCAGCTGGTATGGCCTAATGCGCCATGGCCAGACCATCTTCAAGGACCACGACCCCGGGCTGGAAAGCCTGAACGAAGAGGAGCGCGAGCAGCTGACCAGCGCTGCTGGCGTGATCATTTCCGAGAATTCCGACGGCTTCGTACAGGTTTCGTACTTCGACGAGAAGGAGAAGCTCGAGGCCAGCTGGGCTGCCATCCAGGCCGAGTATGCCGCTACCGAAGAAGAAGAATAAGCACGGGCCGCCGCCTGCGGCCCGCTGCTGGCCCGGGCACGTCGCACGAGCACCTCTGCGCATAGCAGGGGGAAGAAGCGGGGTGTCCCGGGCCGGTAGCGGAGCGCAGGCAAGCCGATGCGCACATTCAAAGGAGAAACAGCCATGCCTATGATCCATCACGACAGCCGCCCCTATGAAGTAGCGGTGGCCGAAACCAAAGAGAAGTTCGAGAAGCGGCTGCGCGACCAGATGAACGGCACCGCAGACCGCATCCGCGACGTCATTCGCCAGGTCGAGAACGACATTCCTGAGGACGCCATTGTCCTGGGGAAGAAGCTGTACTTCGAGCCGGGCGAGGCGCTGCCCAACCTGCCGGTACCGGTCACCGTAGTACGACCGGACGGCCGGAAGCTTGGCCTGCACGACCACGCGCTAATGCAGGTCGCCGAGAAGGCCGACGCCTCTGGGCTGCGGCAATTCATACGCGACATGCAGGAACGCGGCGACGAATGGGCGGCCAAGCTCATTGCCCACAACCTGAACGAGCTGTACCACAACCAGGAAGCCCCCAACCGCTACCTGCTGCGCCAGGTGCGCGGCGAGCTGCGCGGCTTTCTCAGCGATAAATTCCGCCGCCTCGACAGCCGACCGCTGCTCGATGCCTTCATCCACGCGGTGGCCAAGTACGGAGCCAGGCCGCTGGACGGCTTCGCGCTGGACACCAAGATCAAGGTCCGTGCCATGGTCCCCAAGGTGTACGAAGCTTACCCGGGCGAGATCATGGCCTTCGGCGTGCAGCTTACCAACTCCGATTACGGCGACAGCCAGCTGGCGATCAGCGGGATCGTCGACCGCATGTGGTGCACCAACCTGGCCACCACCCAGGACGTACTGAAGAAGACCCACCTGGGCGCGAGGCTGCCCGACGACGTCATCTTCAGCGAGGAAACCTACGCTTTGGACAACAAGGCGTATGCCAGCGCGGTGAAGGACGTAACCAAAGGCGTGCTTTCCGAAGGCGCCATCCATGGGTACCTGCAGCAGGTCAACCAGGCCAACGAGCAGGGCATGACGGCCACCGAGATCAACGCCTGGATCAAGAAGAACCAGCTGAACAAAGAGGATGCCCAGCTGGCCATCGCGAAGTTCAACTCCCCCGACGTCGAGCTGCTGCCCGCAGGGCAGACCGCCTGGCGCTGGAGCAATGCCCTCAGCTGGCTGGCCAATGAAACCGAGGACGAGCGGAAGCGCTTGGACCTGCAGGACCTGGCCGGTAGCTTGCTGAAGGAAAAGAAAGCAGCGTAAGTAATTGGACCAGGCGAGCGCGGAGTGCCCGCGCCGCCTGGTCCCCTTCGCCGGGCAGCCCGCCGCACATACCGTGCGGTTCCTTCTCCTTCAGGGCTGCCCAGCGAAGGGGGAGAACAATGAACAAGCCGGACGACTACTGCGAGGCCTGCCAGAAGCGGGTCGCCAACCATGAAACCGACTACGGCATACTCTGCGACGAGTGCCTGGTCGAGGTCGTGGGCGAAGCCGAGAAGGACCAGCGCCGCTATGAAGCGGCAGAAAGGGAACGCCATGCGAGGACAGCTGTTCAAGGTGCGGATCGACAACGGCACCGCCACCACCCACCAGGTAATGGTCCGCGCCAGCAGCCATGAGCACGCCGAAGTACGGGCGCTGCAGGCGGCGGGCATTGCCTACGAAGCGGTGCGAACCATTACCGCCACCCCGCTGTACCGGGCGGAATACAAGGGCAGGCCGGTGTACGTTACGGTCCCGCCGAAGGAGGGCTGACCATGCCCAAGTACATTCTGGTTTACTTCAAGCCCGGCAGCACCGCGCCGCAGAGGCGGATGATGCTGGAAGTGGTCGACGAGAAGGACGGCTTCCTGGTCGCCTACAAGATCAACAAGTGGGCCGCCGCCGTGGAGTGCAGCAAGGACAAGGAGGTGAAGCACCTCATACAGAAGTCGGCAATAAAGAAGATCATTCCCCTGGAATTCAACCGCCACTACGGGTGGCTGGAGGAGCATTATGAACCGAATCAAGAAAGTAACGCTTGAGCTGGTGCAGGACGACCTCTGGCATATCGAGGTAACCAAAGAATTCGCCCCGCAGTTCGGCGGCGGCGAACAGACCTTCGGCGGCAACGCCCTTGGCCTGGGCGAGGCCATGGACCTGGCCAAGCGCATGACCACGGCTGCCCCTGGCCAGCGGACCGACCTGCCGACCTGCGAGGAATGCGGGCACCCGCTGCGCGACCACACCCCGGTCTGCGAGGCCAACCGGTCTACTTACCCGGGCGGCGTCCAGGTCGACGGCCCCTGCGGCTGCAAGGCCGCCCTCGAATTGAACCCCAAGCCACCGTACGTGGCGAGCCGCTGACTGCGGCTCGCTGCTGGCCAAGGCTTCCTGCGCTGGGGACGGCGCAGAAGCTTTGAAAGCCCAGGCCAGCAGCGAAGCGCAGTCAAGGAGAACAGGCCATGAAAGAGGTAGGATTGCTGTACTGGCTGATGCAGCGCGTCAGCCCTCTCGGTTTTTTTACGATCATCCTGGTGGTAGGCTTCGCCGTGCTGTACTGGGCGGAGGAGCTTGCCCTCAAGGTCAGGTTCTAGGAGGAACCCAGCCCCGATGAACAACAAGGAAGCAGTAGAAGCGCAGCGCAAGCGCACCGCCTGGCACCGTGTAAAACAGCTGGCGGACGAGGCGCTGGTGCTGCTGGTGGCGGCGGACGAGGGGTGGCATGAGCAGGCTGTGCTCATTCGCCTTTCCGAGAAGGCCGCCCAGCAGGAGCAGCTTTGGACCGGCCACGAACTGGCCGGAATTCTGAAAGGAGAACCGCAACATGAAAACAACCATAACCAACCGCCGCAGCATTGAAGCGGAAAGCGGGGACATCTACCGGCTGGAGGCCAAGGAGCGGACGCTGCACATCCAAACCACCTACGGCTCGGTGGTGATCAACTTCAACCGCCCCGGGCTGAATGTACGGGTGCTGGCCGGACCGGACAGCTTCTTGGTGCCGGAAGGGCAACGGACCGACTACAGCCTGGCAGAGAAGCAGCTGGAGCTGCGGGCATTCGACCAGGTCACCCTGGGCGAGATGGACGCAGATCCGACGCTGAAGGACCAGGTCCATAAGTGGATCGTGCGGAAGCGCGAGGCGAAAGCCCACGCCGACCGACAGGCCGGGCTGCGCCCGGGCACCGTCTGCAGCGAATGCGGACGCACGGTCAACCAGGCAGAGTACAGCAGCGGCGAGACGGCATGCTGTAAGGCTGAGGTCGTTGCTGAAGAAGATTACGGGAAGGAAGCGAAGGGCTGAGCCCTTCGCCGGGCAGCCTGCGCGGCGACCAACCGCCGAAGCTTGGGCCGCAGCACGGGCTGCGGAAAGTAGGCTGCCCAGCGTAAGGCTCAGAACGAAGGAGGACAGCAATGAAGTTGGAAGTGAAGATCAAGGACACGGGAGCTTCATGGAGCAACGTGCACAAGTTCACCCAGTGCGCCGTATGCGGCAAGCTTACGGACGTCGACTCCGAGGAATACAAGGAGCTTGGCGAGCTGGTGCACGTAGACCTGCTGCTGAAGCACCCGCGCAGCGCCAAGACCCACGAAGCCCGCCTCAGCGTGCATGTTAAATGTCTGCGCGGGCTGGCCGATTACCCGGGCGGGGTGAAAGCCAGTACAGCTTTGAATCCAAAAACAACTGCAGCGCGGCTCAGCCGTGCCATGCAGGAAGGGAAGGTGTAGCAATGAGCAACGACCCCATCTTCAAGGATGGACAATTCGCCCAGGCTGGCGTATCCTTCGCCCTGCCTGGTTTATCAAATCTGCTGGACAGGATCGGCGACCTGGACAGCGAGAAGCTCGAGGCACTCGCCGCTGCCAACGAACTGCCCTGGCACCCAGGGGTGCCGAAGCAGGAGGTGGTCTTTGCGGTAGGCGCGGTACTGCAAACCCACTGGTACATCCAGAAAGACGGCCATGTACCTGGCAAGGTTCTACAGCGCAAGGCGGATCAAACCGCCCGGTATGAAGACCTGGTTCGAAAATTCAATTCTGGAGAGATAGCCATGAAAGCCAAAAAGTCCAGCAAGAAAGCGGCCTCGGTCGCAGCCGGGCCGCGCAAGCAGCTGCTGTACAGCTTCGACGCCGAGAAGGCCAAGGCGCTGCGCAGCGACGAATACAAGGGGAAAGAAAGCCTGGTCGCCACCCTGCTCAACGTCCTGGTGGCGGGCCGGAAGGAGCAGTACAATTTCGCGGAGATGGCCGATCTGTACAAGGCCGAAACCGGGAAGCCGGTCAGCCGGGCACAATTCCCTCTCAACAAGCTGAAGGCGCTGAAGGTCCTCAAGGCCACCAAGGAGCGGGAAGCGCCCGCCCCGGCCAAGGCCTCGAAGGCCAAGCGCAGCAAGAAGGCCAAGCTGGAAGTCGTCGACCAGCCGTCAGCCGCATAAGCCAGGCAAAAGGCCGCCAGGGGAAAATTCCCCTGGCGGCCTTTTTGCGTTTCGGCCTTACTTCTTCGCCTGGGCGGGCGGCGCCTGCCCCTCGGCTGCCGCCGCGTCGCTGGCCGCCTTCGCCTGCTCTGCTTCGGTCTTGGCCTGGGCGACCGCGCCTGCCGCCAGGTTGTGGTCGCCTACGTCGTGCAATTCGGCGGCCCGGTCGTGGTGCTCCGCCGCCTTCCTGAGATGCTGGGCTGCCTTCCGGTGCTGCTCCGCTGCCTGCTTCGACATATTTTCTCCTTGTTCGTATTAAAGGCCACCGCGAGCGAAACTCGTGGTGGCCTTTTTTGTTTCTAACTTGACCAAATTTTACTTCCGCTTGGCCGGTGCCGCCATGGGCATCTGGTTGATGGTCACGCCGGTGGGCAGCGGTGCCGGTTGCGAGATCACCGGAACCTGCACCGTTGCGGTCAGCGCAGCGGGCAGAGTCCCGCTCGCATCGGCGGGCATCTGAGTCAAAACGCTCAGGTTGAAACCCGAGCCGGTGTAGCTGGACGGCACCGAGACGATGACGTCAGCTTCGGAAGAATCGGTTGGGTCAGCCGGAGCCAAACCGATCGTGGGATCGTCGGCGGTCCATGTATTCACGGTGCCCGACGGGAATGAAGTACCAACCGGAACTGGGTCGGCCTCGAAGGCGCCCTGTGCTCCAACGTTGATACCGGTGATCGACTTCGGTGCTGGCATACTGCTCCTTTCAACTACGCTACTTGTCTGATCTCCACCCCGGTTGGGAGTTGAGGCGGAGGCTTTTCTGCGCAACAATCCTCGACCATCTTGGTGAGCGTATCGAGTTTATTGTTGATCGTCACCAGCGCCTGGCCTTGCTGAGCAAGTGCCTGGCTCTGCTGTGCGAGCGCTGCCTCGATCCGCGCCAAGCTGTCCAAGACCTTCTTCTCGAAGATTTTACCATCGCCGCCGATCGGGCTGATCGGTCCGCCCGGTCCGCCCGGCAGTCCCGGGCCGCCGATCCCTCCCGGGCCGCCCGGGCGCGAAGGCTCCGGCTTCGAGTGGGACTGACGTGGTTCCGGCTTCTTGTTCACCATCTCTTCCTCCTTTTTCTCCTTCTCTTCAACCCCGGGAAAGGCCTGGTGAGGACAATAATCAGCACCGGGAAGCCGGGCTGAGCGCTGGGCACCGGCGCCACAAAACTATTCTTGGTCACTGGATCGTGCATCAGCAGCGTCAGCGTGCCGTCGCTGGTCTGGGAAACGCTGGTTATGATGTAGGCCATGCTGCCCTCGTATTGTAGCCGAAGCCCCAATTAAAATTCAGTAAAAACACGGGAGAGGCCGCGCCGTGTCATCGACCCGCCTCTCCCGGCCCTGCCTGGCCTCGCCCTCCACTGGTGTTGCCGCCCAGATGGTCTCATGGCCAGGTAAGCTCATTCGATCCTCGCCGCCTCCCATACCGCCTGCGTGCCGCTACCGTGTGTATTGGCCGCCTCGAAGAGCTGCACTACTTCTTCGGTTACCACCGAAGGCAGCTGCCCCACCAGCTGGAAGTGCGGCTCGTCGCGGTGCGAGACCGCCGCTTCCAGGCCCAGGCTTTCGCCCGCCACGATGATGGCGTGCCAGCCAGGGTCGCTGGTTTCGTATACCGGCTGGCCTTCACGGTACGGTGCCACGTCCGCCGCCAGCCCGTAATTATGCCAGCTGTAGCCCGCAGCGGCCTCTGTGAGGCGGATATTCTCATCTTCGGGGATCGGTGCCAGGCCGGTATTGGCGCGGGCCGCGTTTACCTCGAGCAGGCTGGCGCGGCCCTGCAGCCAGAGGGCGTGCTGCTGCGCTCTGGTCCGGAAGCCTACGGTGACGCGCAGCTCGATGCCTTCGTAGCTCACCATCTCAGCCAGCTTGCGCACCTTACGCGCCAGGACCGGATGCAGATCCATTAGTCTTGCTTCGCTGTTGTTGTCCATGCTTCTTCAGCTGCTCCTGGTGCCAGTGCTCAGCCGCCCTCGCCTGGTGGATGGTCTCATGTATCAGCCAGCCGATGAACATCCCAGCAAGGAATACGACTACGTCACGCCACATGTCAGCTCGCCTCGGCCATCAGCTGCTTAACTAGCATTGGTCTAACCCGCATGCTCATCCGCCTGATCAGCTCTTCGCGCTTCTTGACATGGTACTTGGTCAGCAGCGAGCTGACGTGGAATTTAACGGTGCGCTCGCTGAGGTTGATTTTGTTGCCGATCTCCTTGTTGGCAATTCCCGTAACCAGCAGCTCCAGCACCTGCGACTCTCGCTTGGTCAGCTTGGTCTCGGCCTGCAGCAGCAGCCGCGCTACCTTGTAGATCCGCTCGCCAATGCTGACGACCCTGAGCGCAGCCGAGCTCCGGTCCTCGCTCATAATGGCATAGTCGCCAAGGCCCCGCCCCTGGATGACGCACTGAATGGCCAGCACCGAGGCCAGCTCTTCGGCGGAAGCCCGGGCCGGTACCGCAGCAAAGTCATCTAGCGCCTGCCTGGGCACTACATACCTCCTCATGGTTTCCCTCCCTTGCTCTTCTTCGCGGCAGACGTGGCCGGTACGGCAGCCGCGATCTCGTTGGTGGCGGCGGACTCAGGCTGGCAGGCGTTCGCATTGTAGGCGGTTACCTTGTAGTAGTAGGTCTGCCCATTGACCACCGAAGTATCGGTGTAGCTGGTCGTCGGCACCTGTATGTTGGCCAGCGGCTGCGTCGAATAGCTCCCGCTGGTCTGGCTGCGGTAGACGTTGTACGAGGCTGGATCGCCGAAGCAGGTGGGCTGGGTGCCGGAAGGCAGCGGGCACTGCGGCGGCTGGTTGCAGGGCTGCGCGGGCGGCGGCGCCGTCCAGTTCAGCGTCACCGAGTGCGCTGGAGCGACCGTGCTGGGCGTGAGCTGAAACCAGTGGATGAACGCCGGTGAAGTGACCCCTGTAGGAAGCGCGTCGACCACCAGACGCACAGTCCACGCGCCGGTTGGAGCAGAGAATGGCTGCGTCGACGCGACGGTCGACCACACGTTCACACCACCCAGCGTGAGTGGGCCGCTGATGTTCTTCCCGGCTGGCGCTTCGAAGTGCACGGTGACCGAGCCTCCCGTGACGCCTTGAGCTGTGCCCAGCCTCGCTTGCAGCGTGAAGTTCCCAGCCTGGGTCACGGTGACGTTGTAGTCATACGTCTGCGCCACCGTATTGAACGACAGCTTGTTGGCGCTGACCCCTGGGATGGTCGGGTCGTTGGTTGCCTGGATGAG
>Ga0306921_10004305_pt1 | contig 14604 bp, 10 predicted proteins | sample sta12Cox44000080_FD_203760 | JGI IMG/M metagenome (GOLD analysis project Ga0306921, IMG submission 203760) | Lab enrichment of tropical soil microbial communities from Luquillo Experimental Forest, Puerto Rico - statoxic.12C.oxic.44.000.080 (v2)... | ecosystem: Environmental > Terrestrial >...
GCGCAAAATGCGCAAAGCGCCCTGCGCAATGTTCACGGCCTGATCGCCGATGCGCTCCAGATCGTTGTTGATGCGCGACACCGCGAGGACAAAGCGCAAATCCACGGCCATGAGCTGATGCAACGCCAGTAACTGCACGACCCGGTCGTCCAGTTCCAGTTGCAGTTCATTGATGGCATCCTCTTCGTCGAGCACGCGCTTGGCGAGTTGCTCGTCGGAATCCAGCACGGCGTGCACCCCCTGATGAACCGCGCGCTCCGCCAGGCTGCCCATCCACAGCAACCGCTCTTTCAGCTCATTGAGATCCTTCTCGAAGTGGCGTTCCATGCCTGCCTTCCCATTCGCATCTTAGCTGCAATTCCGAAGGGGCCCTAAGAAATTCGAAAACGCCTCATCCGAAACGACCGGTGATGTACGCTTCGGTCCGGGGATCGCTCGGCGTGGTGAACAGTTGTGGCGTGGGGTTGAACTCGATCATCTGGCCGATCAGCAGGAATGCGGTGAAATCGCTGACGCGCGCAGCCTGCTGCATGTTGTGCGTGACAATGGCGATGGTCGTGAGACTCTTCAGTTCGACGAGAAGTTCTTCGATCTTCGCGGTGCTGATGGGGTCGAGCGCCGAACAGGGTTCATCGAGCAACAGTACTTCCGGCTCAACCGCCAGAGCGCGCGCGATGCACAGGCGTTGCTGTTGCCCGCCGGAGAGTTCGTACGCCGATTTGTGAAGATGATCCTTGACCTCTTCCCACAACGCGGCGTGACGCAGGCTTTTCTCCACAACCTCGGCGATCGGTCCCTTCATCCCGTTGATCCGCGGTCCGTAGGCGATGTTGTCGAAAATTGATTTGGGAAATGGGTTCGGCCGTTGAAAAACCATGCCCACGCGGCGGCGCAAAAGGGTGACATCCTGGGCCAGGATGTTTTGCTGATCAAGCAGGATTTCGCCTTCGAGGCGTGAACTGGTAACCGTCTCGTGCATGCGGTTGAGGGTGCGCAGTAGCGTGGATTTTCCGCAACCGGAGGGACCGATCAACGCGGTTACGCGCTTGTCCGCAATGCCCATGTTGATGTCGAAAAGGATCTGCTTGGTGCCGTAGTAAAAATTGACTTTGGAAATCTTCATGCGCAGCGGGATCGAGCCGATCGCTTCGCGGGCACTGGACGTCGCGGTTGCGGCAACGTTCACGGACAATCCCGGGTTGGGCGACGATTGCATGTCTAGGACCTCGGCACCGCTATGCCTCGCGACAGAATCGTCCGTGCCAGGATGTTGATGATCAGAATCAACCCGAGCAGCACCAGGCCCGCGGCCCAGGCTTGGCGATGCCAATCCTCGTACGGAGAGACTGCGTAGGTGAAAATCATCACCGGGAGCGAGGCGGTCGGCTGCGCCCATCCCTGACTCCAGAAACGGTTCCCGAACGCGGTGAACAGCAGAGGCGCCGTCTCGCCCGCCACCCGCGCCAGCGCCAGCAGGATCGCGGTAAGAATTCCGCGGTACGCGGCCGGAACGATCACCGTAGAAATTGTTTTCCATTTGCTCGCTCCCAGTGCCATGGCTCCTTCCCGCAACATTCGTGGCACTCCGTTCAGGAACTCCTCCGTACTGCGCAGCGTGATCGGAATCATCATCAAACCCAGAGCAAACGCACCGGCCAGCGTGGAGAAGTGCTTGAACGGTTGCACGACCATGGCGTAGGCAAAGATGCCGATGACGATCGAGGGGACGCCGTTGAGCAGGTCGGCGGCGTAGCGCACCACGGAGGCGACTTTCGCTCCGCTGAACTCCGCCAGATAGATGCCGCCCAAAAATCCGATGGGCACGCCGAGCAGCGACGCGGCAAGCAGCAACTTCGCACTGCCCACGATGGCGTTGGCCATGCCTCCGCCGACCTCGCCCACCGGCTTTGGCAGCTGCGTGAAAAATGCCCAATTGATGGAAGTGCCGCCGTTAAAGAGCAGATAGCCGAGGATGAAGAACAGCACCGCAACGGAGACAAACGCACATACGCCGGTCATGGTCAGCATGAAGTTGCTGACCAGTTTGCGCCACCGGAGCCGGGCGTTCATGCGCTCACCCCGCTTCCCTTTTGCGTGGTGACAACGATCAGCAGTCGCGCGAGCCCGTTGAGAACGAACGTAAGCAGGAACAGCACGAGACCCAAGGCGATCAGGGATTGCGTATAGAGTTCTCCGGTCGCTTCCGTGAATTCGTTGGCGATTACCGCTGCAATCGAGTAGCCGGGAGCAAAAAGCGATGCCGCGATTTTCGGAGTGTTTCCAATGACCATGGTGACGGCCATGGTTTCACCCAAGGCGCGCGCGAGGGCCAGAAAAATCGACCCCATGATGCCGGTTCTCGCAAACGGAACCACCACTTTCCAGGTCGATTCCCAGCGCGTGGAACCCAAGGCGAGCGCCGCCTCGCGTTGGTCGCGCGGGACGGAAAGCAGAACCTCGCGGGAGACCGAAATAATATAGGGAATCACCATAATCGCGAGAACGATTCCGGCGGTAAGAAAACCGACACCATACGAGGGGCCTTTGAATATCGGAAGAGAGCCGAGCGGTTTATTGATCGCCGGGTAAATTACCGTGCGTATCAGCGGCACCACAATGAACACGCCCAGCAAGCCGTAAATCACGCTCGGAACAGCGGCCAGCAGGTCGATAAAGAATTGCAGCGTGTCGGAAATGCGCGGCGGCGCGAGTTCAGCGAGAAAAATGGACGCTCCGATTCCCAACGGCACGGCGATCATCAGCGCAACCGCGGAAGTCACCAGCGTTCCGTAGACGAAAGGCAAAGCGCCGAATTCGTCCATGACCGGGTCCCACACTTGGGTGACGAAAAAGTGCAGACCGAACTTGTGCCGCGGCAGCGTGGAATTGATCCACAGCTCATAAACCAGCAAAACCGTGATCAGCACTACGGTCGCGGCAAACACGAAGGTGACCAGACGCGCGATCTCGTCCCCGTCACGAAGTTTCGCGAGAAAAGAGCGCGAACCCGTAACCGGGCCCGCGCTCGGCATCGTTGGAGTTGTGGTGGCCACGTCCCGTATCTACTGAATGTTGTTTATCGCCTTCTCTTCTTTTTCGACAACTTCCTTGGGCAGTTTGGCGTAGGAGAGCTGCTCGCAGTAGCCCTGCCCATCCGTGAGCATCCACTTGAGGAAGCCCTTGATGGCGTCGCGCTTCGCCGAATCCTGTATCTTGGCCGGGATAAGGAGCCAGGTAAAGCTCGAGATGGGATACGCGGCTTTGCCGGGGGCGTTGGTGATACTGACTCGGAAGTCCGCCGGCATATCCTTGACCGCGCTCGCAGCCGCGGCGCTCACGCTTGACACATCCGCCTTCACGAAGTTGCCGGCCGCGTTCTTCACATTGCCATAGGGCACATTGTTCTGCAAGGCGTAGATCAGTTCGACATAACCGATCGAATTGGGGGTTTGCTTGATCAATCCAGTTACCCCTTCATTTCCCTTGCCGCCCAACCCGACGGGCCAATTCACCGAGGTCGCCTTGTTCACCTTGCTCTTCCACTCATCGCTGACTTTCGAAAGATAGTCGGTCCACATGTACGTCGTGCCGCTACCATCGGAGCGATGCACCACAACGATGTCGTTTGCCGGGAGATTCACGCCGTTGTTCGCTCCCGCAATCGCCGGATCATTCCACTTGGTAATTTTTCCCAAGAAGATTCCGGCCAGCGCTTCCGGAGTGAAATTGAGACTTCCGGTCACGCCCGGAACGTTATAGGTGGGAACGGCAGCGCCAAGTACGGTCGGGAAGTGCAGGATTTGCGTTCCCCGCTTGTCCTGGAAAGCCTTCAATTGGTCGTCATTCATCGGACCATCGCTGGCCCCGAAATCGACCGTGCCTTCCGTCACTTGCTTGATGCCGGCGCCCGAACCAACGGATTGGTAGTTGAAGTTAATACTGGGGTCTTTCTGATGGTAGACATCAAACCACTTCGAATAAATCGGATAGGGGAACGTAGCCCCCGCACCGTTGATTAACAGACCCGATTGCGCTGCGAATACGAGGGTACAGCACAGCAGTACGGCGACGAGTAACAAGGCAATGCGTTTCATGCCGATTTTCTCCCACGTTTTTCTCAGGTGCCTTGGAACACCGTAGTCTGAGGAGGCGAAGTTACGGGATTGTTACATCTCATCGTGACTCTGTTAAAAATTAGAAACAATCTCGATGACTTGCAGTAAGCCCTGTTTTTTCTGTGGCTTCACACGAACCATGCCGTGCGTCCGAGAGAAACGCGGCTCCAAGTGAGCCGCCCCGGCAAACCTGAAAACCTGTAGGTAGTAACGTTCGGGTATCTTCCTCAACCGATTACGCGCAGCAGCAGCCCGTCACCGCTCCGCAATTTCGCCTTGCGATCCGCGACTTCGAAGACAATGGTGCCGATTGGATCGGTCCTGCCGAAATGCACAACGCTTACCTTCGAGAGTCCGTAGGTGCCACAGGCACCCGACGAAAAGACCCAAAGCGCTTGAGGAGCATTGTTGCCGTACAACGAACCTCGGCACCGGTTCGAGGGGTTGGGACTGGGCTGAACCAGCACGCCTCCGCTCGTAAGAGACTTCCCCACCACCCGACCGTCGTTCTGTGCACTATAGACGTCACCACCCACGCCCGAAACGGCGTCTCCCCCGACCTGTGTCGTCTCCAGCCAATTATAAACATCACTTTCCCCGGCGCCGGCGTTCGGCTCGCCGGCGGCTTGCACGGTCATGAATCCAGCGATGGCGCGGAGGTTGGTGCGGATGGGAATTACTTGGCCATGCGAGTAGAGCGTATCGAAGCGGATGGAAATTCTTCCCGCAGATCCATTCGTGGGAGGCTCGACGTCAACGACCTGACCTTCGACCCGGCTACCTTTTCGGATCCTGGAGTCGCCTGGCAAAGGCACGTCCTGCGCGATTTGTCCGCGCACCGTCTGGTTTTGCTTTGCGGTTTCGGCAGAGAGGTTGGTACGAAGCACGACCGGGAGAATTGTGCCGGGAGGCACAATCGATTGCAGTGGACCTGGGCTTGTCTGTGTGTTAGCAGATGTCGCAGGGGGTGAAGACTGAGCGGTAAGGGGTGTTGGCAGGACTTGCGTCAGAAGAACGAAGGCTGCGACCCCAATTGCGGCGCGCAAGTGCTTCGAAGGATCCCCTTCCCGCATATGAACCTCCTTCGAGGCATCGCGACCCAGAGTCAGGTTGGCAATGCCCCACGTAACTTGGATGGAGGAAGTAGGACCAACGTCTCAACGAAGTCTCGAACTGTACCGTGTACGCCAAAAAAAATGGGGCAGCCCGATGAAGAGCTGCCCCCGCTTCTCTTGAAATTCCGCCGACTTACGGCAAGTAGTAACGGAACGAGGTCCACACCATATTGTCGATCGCCTTGGGAGCGATCCCGGCGCTGCTGGTAGGGGTTAAGCCTCCGGCTCCGGACCATCCCACTTTATAAAGGTAAGAGTACTGAATACCCCACTGCAGGCGGCCCTTCTCGCCCTGGTAGAACTTCTGCCAGAAGCCGAAGGTGCCCTCTGCGATGTAGCGGACGTCGCCAGCACAGGTACCGCCAGCGCCTGGCGCTGAGGTTCCGGCCGGAGGCACTTCAAGCGAACAGCCGGTGTTCACCGCAAGCTTGTTGCCGTACCCGCCGATCCCGTTGGTGGTGATTGCGGTTGTTGTCAGCGCGGGATAGCTCGGCTGCACCCCTCCCCCGGGGCACGGTTGTTGGCCAACCCCGCCGCAACCCGGAATCGCCGGGGTCGCCGTGACCTTTGCCGAATAATAGCCGGAGTATGCCGCGCGTCCCCCGTATTCACCGCCGAAGTAAGCGTAGAGGTCAAGCTTCGGCGTCGCATGCCATTCGAGCCTGCCGAGCCACTGGGCGTTGTGGATGCCAACGAGCGTACCAAACGGTTTCGCCGTCACGTCAGAAATCTGCGCTGCACCATAGCGACCGGTTGCGTCACCCCAAAGGCCACTGACGCCGACATCCAGGCGCTTTGCGAATAGAGGAACTAAAGCACTGGCTCCGACGCCGCCACCGGTGCTCGAGTTGTTATATGCTCCTGCGGCACTCGGTGATGTAACGGTTCCGCCGCAACCCACCGCCACAGGAGCGGCTGGCGTTGGGAAGTTCTTCGCGGTGGTCCCGACAACGGCGCACGGATACACGCGGTTGCGGAATTCGCTGATGACGCCAAAGACTTCGTAGTGACCTAACCCTGGATCGAAGGCCGCCTTCACAATGAAGTCCGGAAGTTTGTTCGGGCTGTATCCGGTCGGATCGAATGCGTTGTACAAACCAGCGCTCGAACCTGGCGCGTCCACCCAGAAGTTCTGGAACGTCGTGACCACACCGGTGGCGGTGGTGTTCGTGTACGTAGTGAATCCGCGGCCACCGATCGTCGCTTGCGAGCCTTCGACGGAGGCTGCCACGGTAAATTTGTCACCGAGGGTCTTGGTCACGCGGAAAGCATCCTGGCGCGCCCACGTGAAACCCACAACATAGTTCGGGTCAATCATCATGGGCGTGGCTTCGGTCAGGTTCGCAATTCCCTTGCGGTTCTCCGTCACCAAGCTCCACATTTGACCACCGGTAAACGTCCACCCGCTTTCGAGTTCCGCGCGGCCCCAGAACTGGCGTTGGCGCAAAACGTACGAGTTGGTCTGACGGTTATTCGAGGTTGTACCTGCACCGAGGAAGTCAGCTTCTACGTAGCCACTAACCTTTGTAGAACCGATGCCGGCGTCAACCTTCATGCTGACGCGCGATTGCCGGCCGGTCATATTGAATTCGGTGACTTTGCTGAGCGAATTGCCGGGATACGGGATACTGGTAAAAGGTGTGGCGATATCGGCACTGGCGGCCTTATTGCGGAACACCGTTTCCGCCGCCACAAAACCTCCCGGAGTGAAGCTTACGCCCTTATAGCGAATGGTCATCGGGCCCTTTTCCTCCGTATTGCCCTGGCCAGACGAAGCCGCTTGCGCGGCCACGTTCACTGGAGCTGCGTTGCCGGCATTGCTCGCGGCGGCACTACTGGCCGTGAGCGTGGCAACCGAGGAATTGAGCGCCGAAGTGGTGGACTTCACTTCATTCGAAGTCGCCTCGGCCTCCGTGGCCTTGACGTTGGCCTCGGTAGCGCGCGCATTGGCGGCCGCCGCAGCCTCGCGCGCTGCTTCGATCTCGCGGTCCCGTTTCGCCAGTTCCTCCTTGAGCGTCTGCAGTTGCTCTTGCTGCGCCTGCAGCGCCTGACGGAGTTCTTCCATCTCGGCGGCGATCTCCGCGTTGGTCTTCGTTCCAGCCGGCTTGGCAGCGGTCGGGGACTTTGCGGGCTGCGCGTCCGATGCTTTCGGCGTGTCCTTTGGTGAGTCTGTCGGTGAATCAGCGAACGCTGTCCCCACACTCAGGAACAGCGATAACGTGAGTGCTGCAAGTTTTTTCATTGCGTCTCTCTTTTTTCTACGGTGAATTTCGTAAGCAGAAACCTGGGAAGCGAAACACCCCGGTCGAGAGGGTAGAGAGGGAGTCTTACGGCTATGTCAATCGTACGTCAATAATCTGTAACAATTCGCGAGGACGCACGGCGATTTTGCTTATTTTCAGCAAGTTACGGATTGTGAATGACCGCGGGAGGGCGTCGGTCAGCGGCTTCTCCCGGTTCTTTCGGTTTAACGAGGAACCTTCCGGGCCACGGCATATTCCGAGGAACGAAGGGGCAATTCCCGCAAGCCGCCGCGCAGTAATCCTCGTCGGGAGCAAAAACTCGGAATTACCCGTCGGCTAGCGTGTCAGCCCCATCTCATACGCGAGTTGGATTTGCGAGACCAGATAGCGGTAATGCGCGTCCGTGTCCTGAATGTCCGCATCGGTTTTTTGCAATTCCGCTTGCGTGTATTCGACGATGCTGCTGAGACCGAGTTTGTATCGCGCCTCCGCTAACTGCAGACCCAAAAGGGCTTGCTCGCGCAACTGCTGGGTCACGGAAAGCCGCTCGAAGGCCTTGCCGCTGTCGAGCCATGCGTTGCGTACGTCCCGCGCCACGTTGTCCTCGAGATCCTGCAGTTGCTTGCGCTTCAACTCCGTTCCGTAGTCTGCCGTTTTGGCGCGCGCACTGAAGAGGAACCCATTGAACACCGGAATGTTGATGTTGACTCCGGCGGCGCCATACCAACTGGGAATGTTGGGGTTGCGAATCGGAACTTGTCCTACCACTCCGAGGGCATTCACGGTGGGCCAATAAAGATCGTGTTCGGCGCGGCTGAATTTTTCAGCCGCCGACACCTCGTCGCGAAGTCCCCGCACCTCGGGCCGAAGCTCCAGGGCTTGCTGGATAAGCGGAGCGGCGTCGGGGGAGGGCGGCGTCATCTGCATCGGAGGCTCGACGGGAACAAATTCCTGCCGGTCCGGATAGCCAAGTATCGCGGAAAGCACGGATAGGGAAGCGTCGTAATTGTTCTGCGCGTCCAATTGCAGAAGTCGCGCGCGGGCCATATCCACCTTTGCGAAACTCAGGTCCAGATCGGATTTGAGTTTGGCGTCGGTGAGGGCTTGCACCTGGTCGAGTAGAGTGTGGCGAGCCCTGATGGTCTCCGCGGCTACCTGGGCGAGAGCTTTGGTCTCCAGGGTGTTGTAAAAAGCCTGGTCCACCGCGAGGATGATCTCCTGTTTTGTGGCCACAGCGTTCTCATCCGCGGCCTTGGCCTCGTACCTCGAACTCGAGACGAGGTTCCCGGTGCGGCCGAAATCCGTGATCAACTGGCTCGCGCTGGCTCCGCCTGCCAGGCGCGAGTACAACCGTCCGACGGTGAGGTACTCGGTTGCCAGGCGGCTTCCCTCTTGCGCACCCACCGCGGTTAACTCCAACCCGATCGTGGGCAGCCAGGCCGAACGCACTTCCCGAACATGTTCCTGTGCTTGCAATGCGCGCAGTTTTCCCACGGTGATCTGCGGATTGTTTTTCAGTCCGATGGCCTCGGCTTCCTCAATCGTCAGCGAGCGACCCGCAGCCCGGGAAGCTGCCGGTGTCGTCACCGGAGGGCCTGGTTTTTCTTGAGGTCTTGCGATCGATGTCGTCGTTAGAACCAGCACGCAGAACCACAGCGCGACTCTCACGACGCCACCTCCACGGCACCGCGCTGTCTTCTACCGTGAATGATGAGGTAAATGGCCGGAACGAGGAACACGGTCACCACCACGGAGATCCCGAGGCCGCCGATGACGGCGCGGGCCAGCGGCGCATACTGCTCGCTGCCTTCTTCGATGCCCAGGGCCATCGGCAGCAACCCCAGAAGCGTCGCCAGGGAGGTCATCAGAATCGGGCGCAAGCGGATTTTGCATGCTTCCACAACCGCTCGTTCGAGGGGCATGCCCCGCTCGTGCAGAATTCCCGAAAACTCCACGATCAGGATGCTGTTCGAGACCACGATACCCGTCATCATGATCACTCCCATAAGCGACATGATGTTCAGCGTCGAGCCCGTAAGCAAAAGGATCATCAACACTCCTGCGAGGCCCGGCGGTATCGCCATCAGGATGATGAAAGGATCGATAAATGACCGGAATTGGGCCATGAGAATCAAGTACACGAGCGTAACCGAAAGGATCAGCCCGATGGCAAACCGAAAGAACGATTCCTTCATGCCCACCACCGCCCCGCGCACGCGCACGCGGGCGTTTTTCGGCAGCTTGAGCCCGTCGATCAGGTGGCTGACCTCCGCGTTGATCTTGCTCAGGTCTTCGGTATTGGGCATCACGTACACGTCGATCACCCGGCGAATTTGATAATGATCGACTTCGGTGGGGGTGTTGATCGGTTCGATGTTGGCCACCGATTGCAGGGGTGTGTACTCGGGGGAGTTCGCCGCCCGCAGGGGAATATTTCGAAAATCCGTCATGGTCATGGAATTGATTTGCTTGTTGAAATACTGCACCGTGAGCATGTAGTTGTTGCCGGTCTTCGGATCGATCCAATAACTGGGTGCAATCATTCCATTGGAGGTCAACGCCGTTATGACATTGTCCACGACATCTTTGGGAGTGAGCCCCAGCAAGCTCGCTTGTTCGCGGTTGATGTTCAGTTCCAGGCCCGGATAGTCAATGTCCTGCGGCACCAGAACGTCGCTGACCGATTTTGAGCTTTTGATCTCGAGCGCGAGCTTCTGCGCAATTCCGTAAGCCTCTGCGAGATCGTTGTCGCTTACCTGAACGTCCAGTGGCGCCGGCAAGCCCTGATTCACAACCGCATCGACGAGACCCCCGGCCTGAAAGTACGCACTGACTTGCGGCAGGTCCTTGGCCAGTTTCCGCCGCACGCGCTCCATATATTCGTAACTTCCGACCTTGTGGTCTTCGCTCAGGCTTACCTGCACGAACGCGGTGTGCATCGCGGAGTTCGGCGTGTAAATCGAAGACAGGTCCGGCGTAATCCCGATATTCGAGACGATCATTCCGCGATCGCCCCTTTCCATGACGCTCTGGATGTCCTGTTCGACTCGCCCGACGTATTTGTCCGAGACTTCCAGGCGGGTGCCGGTGGGCATTTTCAGATTCACGACGAACTGCCCGGGATCGGTGCGCGGGAAATATGCTTTGCCGACCAGCGGAAACATCCCCGCGATGAGAACGGCAAGTCCTGCGAGCAGGACCCCCGCCGTGCGTCCCGGCCGAATCAGCGCGCGTTGGACCCAGAATTCGTAATAATCGAGCAGTTGCCGGAAGCGGCGGTTGAATTCGTGTACCACCCGGCCGAGCGGCTTCTTCGGTCGGTTGTGGCTCTCCTCCTCCAGCCCTTCGGTCGATTCGTCGCTGTGCTTTTCCGTTCCCTGTCCGTCGAGACGAATGAAGTAGGCGCAATACAGCGGCACCACGGTCATCGCGAAAATGTACGAAGCAAAAATCGAAATGACCACGCCGAGTGCCAGGTCGCTAAAGAGGTATTTGCTCACGCCATAGAAGAACGTCACCGGGAAAAACACGATGGAGGTGGTCGAAGTAGCGGCCAGCACCGCAAGGGCAACTTCCATTCCACCCTTCTCGGCGGCTTCCCGGGGCGGCGTGCCATTTTCCATAAAGCGGAAGATGTTTTCGAGCACCACCACGGAGTCGTCAATCAACCGCGAAAACGCAAGGGCCAGACCGCCGAGCAGCATGGTGTTGATCGAACCGCCGAACGCGTCCATCACCAGAAAACAGGTCAACGCCGACAGCGGTATCGAGAGCAAAACGGCGAACGTGGCGCGGGGACTCCCGAGAAACAACAAGATCATCAGTCCGGTCAACGCCAGGCCGATGCCGCCTTCTTTCAACAGATTCTTGAGAGCAGTCTTCACGAAGATGGATTCATCGAAGACCACCGCGGTGCGCAAAGCATCGGGGACGTCCACCAGGTGCTTGATGATCGACTTGACCCCGGCGACGATGGCGATGGTATTGCTCCCTCCGCCTTGCTTCAGAATCGGGATGTACACCGACTTCTGCCCGTCGATGCGCACGATATTGGTTTGGATCGCGCCCGCATCTTCGGCCTTGCCGATATCGGCAACCACAACCGAGCCCAATCCGACGCTTTTCAAAGGAATCTGATTGATCTCGCTGGCCGTCGGCACCTGGCTGTTGGCGTAAATGTTGTAGTCGCGATTGCCGATGCGGACGTCACCGGCCGGAAGAATCAGGTTGGAGTCGTTGATGGCGTGCACCACGTCCATCAGGCTCAACTGGTGGGCTTCGAGTTTCACGGGATCGACAAACACCTGGATTTGCCGGTACGTGCCACCAAAGGGTTGCGGCACCGAAGCTCCGGGAACATTCGCCACCTGGTTGCGCACCTGGAATTGCGCCAGGTCCTTGAGCTGCGTTTCGTTGAGTCCCTGCCCCTTCAACGTGAGCAGGCAAACCGGCAGACTCGAAGCGTCGAATTTCAGCACCACCGGAGGCAGCGTGCCGGGCGGCAAACGCCGCAAGTCCGCCATCGCGAGGTTGGCGATATTGCTGAGCGCGGCGTTCGGATCGGTCCCCGGCTGGAAGTAAATCTTGATGAGGCTGACGCCGGTGAGCGAGCGCGATTCGATGTGATCGATATTGCTCCCCAGGGTGAAGAAACGCTCAAAGGTGTTGGTGATGTCGGCTTCGATCTGCTGTGGCGGCATGCCCGCATAGAAGGTGGCCACGACGACAACCGGAATCCGGATTTGTGGGAAAAGGTCGACGGGCATGCGCACCACCGTGGTTACCCCAACCACCGCGACCACCAGGCACAACATGATGATGAAGTACGGATACGCGAGGGCGAACTTCGGCATTAACGCCCTCCCGCCACGCCCGGTTCGCTGGTATTGATCTCCACGGGCTGCACTTTCATACCATTGCGAAACTCGTTGCGGCTTCCGACCACGACGCGGTCCCCTTCGTTCAATCCACCGGTCACTTCCACCCGGGTGCTGGCTTGCAAGCCAAGATGCACGGTGCGCTCTTCCAAAACGTTTTGCGCATTCAGCAGCAGTACGCTACCCTCGTCATTGCCCTTGATTTCCACCGCTTCGAGAGGCACGGTCAGAACATCCGTCCTCTGCACCTGCGCCAGGGTGGCCACGACGTACATACCGGGCAACAGCCTGCCGTCAGAATTCTGGAAATCGATTTCCGTGTGCATCGTGCGGGTTTGCGGATCGAGTGCGTCCGCGAAGCGCGTGACCTTCCCGACATAGTCCTGATTCAGCGCGTCCACATGCACCTTGACCGGGTCTCCCAAACGAATGGTTCCCGCGATCGACTCGGGAACCGGCAAGACCAGGCGGAGAACGGAAATCTGCGCGATGCGAACGACCGGCTCGGCCTGCTTGCTTTCCGACGTGCCCGCGGCAATCAGCGAACCGGTATCCGCGTAGCGCACCGTCACCACACCATCGTAGGGTGCGATGATGCGCGTGTAATCGGCCATGGCCGCATACTGTTTCTGGTTGGCTTCGGCAACTTCCAGAGCCTGCTGCGCCGCATCCAACGCCGCTTCCGCGCTCGATACTTGAGCTTCCGCGCTCAGGTCCTTCGCCTGCGCATCATCCACTTCCTGTTGCGCCACGAGTCCTTGCTTCTCCTGCGCCGCCTGGCTCAGCCGTTCATACATGGCGTGAATTGCCGCGTGCGTCGATTTCGCTCTCTGCACGTCTCCCTGGGCCCGCCGAATCTCTTCCTTGGCGCGGCGCACTGCGGCATCGGCGCCCGCCAACTGAGCCTGCAGCTCGGGGACTTCCAAAATCGCGAGCGTTTGCCCGGTCTTCACATGCGTGCCCACGTCGACGTAAATGTTCTTGATATATCCGGCGACCTTGGCGTGCACATCGACGTCTTGAAAGGGCTTAAACGCGCCGGCGAGCGTGAGTGGAGCTGCCAGCGTTCCGCGCTCCACTTTCACAAAGGCCGCCGCCGGCTCTTTCATGGCACGATCCCGGTCCTGCCCATCGTCGGCCTCGGTCTTGGCGCGCCGGAAAATTCCCCACGCCAGCAACAGGGCCACGACGACCGCGGCCGCGATGATCAGCTTTGTTCTTCCACTCATACGCTTTTCCTCACCAGGGACAGCTCGAGCAGCGACCGGCTCGCGCCAACACACGGTTTAGCAGAGCTTCGACGACAAAGGGCGGCTCTTGTTCTCCGCCAGAGTCTACTTTCGGGCCTGGAAATGAAAACCTAGAGTGCGGGAGGAGGACGGAACCACACGGCTCCCAACAATGCCGGATCCGAGGGGATCACTTCCACGGGATCCCGGCGGAGCGGCCATTCTTTCTTACTGGGAACGGCTTCCGCATATCGTAGGCCTACGGCGGGCTCCGTTTTTACTTCAGGATGACTGACCGGGCTGAAGTGCTGCAGTTCGCTTGCGCCAATTGTGGCGCGGTTGCTCGCCAGTCGCTCGTAAGAGTGGCAGCTGGCGCTTCCGTTCAACGCTGCGAACGGATTGTAAACAACCAGCACGGCCACAAGCAGGCAAAGGCACACCCGCCGGTCAGATCGTCCTGGACGCCGCTTCAGCTTGGGATGGGGGCTCATCAGCCTCTCCAAACCACGATAATTTGACTTATCTTTGCGGTCAAGAGGATGCTCGGCAGGCCGTGTCCAAGGGGAGGAGGAGGGGACCGGAGCCAGGGGTGCACCGGTCCCCAGGTAGGACGTGGAGTGAAGATCAAACGTTGGGAGTCTCGCAGCCCGGAGTCACCTGCGGATGAAGCCCATGTGAATTCTCGGTGACCGTCGGGCCGGGAACGGACGAGGTCGGTTCCGGTTCCGCCCGGACCACGAGACCGCGACCGTGCCGCACATCCAGGCCGCGGACCCAGAAAATAATGTCCTCGGCGATGTTGGTGGCGTGGTCGGCGATGCGCTCCAGGTGGCGCGTGGCCAGGACAAACTGCAATCCCGGGCTGACGAGTGCCACGTTCTCGATCATGTTCTGCAGCAGATTCTCGAATATCTGATCGCGGTATCGGTCGACCACGTCGTCGCTTTCCAGTACCTGGGCCGCGAGTTCCGCGTTGCGGAAGATCAGCGCCCCCAGACTGCGGCTCACCATCGAACGCACCGCTT
>Ga0306921_10004307_pt1 | contig 14601 bp, 14 predicted proteins | sample sta12Cox44000080_FD_203760 | JGI IMG/M metagenome (GOLD analysis project Ga0306921, IMG submission 203760) | Lab enrichment of tropical soil microbial communities from Luquillo Experimental Forest, Puerto Rico - statoxic.12C.oxic.44.000.080 (v2)... | ecosystem: Environmental > Terrestrial >...
AAGTCCAGCAAGGCCAGCCCGATTGATCGGGTGAGCGCGGAGGCCTGTTACGCGGCCCTGCCTACCTACCGCGAGAGGGCCCGGATCATGCCTCCCAGGGTTTCGGCCGACGCCCAACCGCCGGTTTGCTATACCCGATCCCATGATTTAGGCGGCGTAGCGATTGTTCGCAGCCATGCACGAGTCCGGTGGCGTTGAACCCGTCCAGGCTGCTCCGATGGTCTTTGAGCCACACCAAATCCGAAGAGAATGGCCATCATTCTCTAGCGAGGGACGATGACGAGGGAGTCTCACGCGGACGGCGGTCGGATCTTGTCGCTGCCTCGCTTATTGACAGAAGAGGAAGTCGCCCAGGCGCTAGGCTGTTCAACGCAAACCGTCAAGCGCGAGCGACAGCGGGGGCACCTCGGTTACACCCGTATCGGGCGTGGCCGTATCCGCTATACAGAGGACCAAGTTGCTACTTACCTCGAAGACCAACGAGAGGGACCATGCAAGACGGAGAGGGCCGGCTCGGCCAGATCGGCCGGTATTGGCTCAGCCGGCGCCGGAACAGCGCAGCCTGGTGCCGGACCTGGTTCGACGCTTCCACCCGACAGACTTGCCGCGCATCGCTTGGCACAGATGATCTTGACGAAGCCAAGCTCGCGCTTGCCGCGTGGATAACGGCCAACGCCCAACCCACGCGGGCACGTCCTGAAGACGCTCCGTTGGAAACCTACCTAGTGCGGTATCTCGAACGGCACGCCAAGTACTTACCGAGTGCCGAGCCGGCGCGCTACGGGCTTGCCAGATGGTCGGAATTCTTCGCTGGAGCTCTCGTGTCGGAAATCACCTCTCAGCGGCAGCGCGAATTTGTTGATTCACTGCGTAGCGAGGGACTTAGCGACGGCTATATTCGCCGGATTCTCGCGGTGGGACAGGCGGCATTAAACCGGGCGTACCGTGAAGGCGAGATCACGTCCGTACCGCGGATTTTGCTTTCGTTGGCTCCCGAAGCAGAGCCGCGGGAGCGGCTCCTGACGATCGACGAGGCGAAGGCACTTTTCACCGCTGCCACGGAGCCGCATCAAATCCTCTACCTGATGTTGGCATTCGCGACGGCAGCACGCCCGACGGCGATCCTCGAGCTGACGACCTTCCAGGTGGACTGCGATGCGCGCCTGATCCGGTTCAACCCTGCCGGCCGCGTGCAGAACAAGAAGCGTCGCCCAATCTTGCCGATTTGCGATGCCTTGTTGCCCTGGTTGCGTGGCCTGCCGGCCGGACCGGTCGTGCAATACAGGGGAAAGCCGCTCGCCGGCACGAAAATGCTTTTTCGCCATCTTACCAACCGAGTTGCCCACAAGATCCGCCATGAGGCCGCCTCCGCGGCTAGCACGCATCGGCGTGCGAGCCACCGCAGCGAAGCCTGGCGTGTAATCGAGGAAGGGCGCCGTCGATCGGCCGAGATCATGGAAGTGACGGCCTACACGATTCGCCACACCGTCGCTGCCGAAATGCGCAAGCGCGGCGTGCCCGTCTGGGAAGTCGCCGGCTTTCTCGGCCATTCCTCGGGCTATAAGACCACGGAACGTTACGCAAAATTTGGCCCCGATCACCTTGCCGGGGCGGTTAAAGCGATCGATGGCTATTTCATGGATTTGGGCCTCGCGGCGCCGCTGTCGCCCGCGACCCATCCTCTGCGTGTTAGTATCGTGTTAGTTCCGCCGAGGATGGGTCCGTATCTTACTGAAAAGATGGTGGAGCCAACCGGGATCGAACCGGTGACCTCTACAATGCCATTGTAGCGCTCTCCCAGCTGAGCTATGGCCCCGAAGCAGAAGCGCGCTTCGAAATTAGAAAGACCGGCCGGCGGCAGCAAGCGAAAAATCGCCGTGCCCGAGCTCCCTGCAGTTTCAGTGCTCCTCCTCCTCGACGTTCTCGATCACCTCGGCCATATCGTCCTCATCCTCGCCGAGCTCGGAGGCATCCTCAAGGAGTTCCTCGTCCTCCTCTTCGGCTTCTTCGAGCGTAACCGCCTCCTCTTCCTCCTCCACGACGTCGGCCTCCTCGGTCTCGAGCTCGGTATCGAGCTCCCCTCCTCCAACGGGCTCGAGCTCCTTCTCCGCCGGCGGGATGGGACGGGCGCGACGCGATTTCAGAAACGCCTCCGGGTCATAGGGCGTGCTACATTTCGGGCAGATCACGGGTTCGCGCAGCAAATCGTAGTAACGGGTTCCGCAGCTCGGACAAATTCTCTTGGTGCCCCATTCGGGTTTGGCCACCATTCGCTCCATCGAGGTTTCGCCAAGTCGGTTCAGCGGGCCATTGCCACAACGGTGCTGCCCTGTCAAAAGCAAACCAATGACTAATATTCAGGAGTCGGGCCGCCGAGCACCGGCATATGGGCCGACGGCGACCAGACCGCAAGCGATTAACCCGATAACCGAGCCTTGGCCATGGCCCACAACCTCTCGCTCCGATCGCCCGCGCCTCTGGTCGCTGCGCGGCCTCGCACGCCTCTCTCCGGCAAGATCCGCGTCCCCGGCGATAAGTCGATCTCGCATCGCGCGCTGATGCTGGGGGCGCTCGCGGTTGGAAGAACCCAGATCTCGGGCCTTCTCGAGGGCGAGGACGTGCAAGCAACCGCCGCAGCCATCAATGCGCTCGGTGCGCATGCTTCGCCAATCGGCGACGGCCGATGGGCGGTGAACGGCGTCGGAATCGGTGGGCTCGTCGAGCCTGAGGATCTGCTCGATCTCGGCAATTCCGGGACATCGGCTCGGCTCCTGCTTGGTATCCTCGCCACCCATCCGATCACCGCCTTTGTCACCGGCGACGCCTCGCTGCGGCGGCGGCCGATGGGCCGCGTTGTCGCGCCGCTAAGCCGCATCGGCGCACGCTTTGTAACGCGCGAAGGCGCTCGTTTGCCGCTAGCAATCAGCGGCACCGCCGACCCGGTCCCAATCAGCTATCAGCTCCCGGTGCCGTCGGCGCAGGTCAAATCCGCGGTGCTGCTCGCCGGGCTCAATGCCCCGGGAACTACGACGATGATCGAACCTCAGCCAACCCGCGACCACACCGAGCGCATGCTCCGCCATTTCGGAGCAACGGTCACAACTGAGCCGGTCGAAGGCGGCGGGAAGCGCATCACCATTGAGGGCTACCCAGAGCTTGCCGCTGCGCCAATCGCCGTGCCGGGCGATCTCTCCTCTGCTGCCTTTCCGCTGATCGCAGCACTGATCATTCCGGGCTCGGACGTCACGATCGAAGGCGTCGGCATCAACCCGTTTCGGATCGGACTTATCGAATGTCTGCGCGAGATGGGAGCGGACATTGCTTTGCTGAACAAGCGTGACGAGGGGGGCGAGCCGGTCGCCGACTTGCGCGCCCGCGCCGGGACGTTGCAGGGCGCGGACATCCCGACCGAGTGGGCGCCGCGGATGATCGATGAGTATCCAATCCTTGCCGTCGCCGCGGCTTGCGCTCGTGGCCGCACAGTGATGCGTGGGCTCGCCGAACTGCATGTCAAGGAAAGCGACCGTCTCTCCGCCATCGCCGCTGGTCTCGGCGCTTGCGGCGTACGCGTCGCGGTCGACGGCGACGTGCTGACCGTCGAGGGCGATGGCGGCCCGCCCGAGGGTGGCGCTCTGATCGCTACTCAGCTCGACCATCGGATCGCGATGGCGTTTCTGGTCCTTGGTTTGGCCACCCGCCTGCCGGTGCGAATTGATGACTCGGCGCCGATCGCGACTAGTTTTCCCGGCTTCCTCTCCCTGATGAACGGGCTCGGTGGCACGATGAAAGAGGGGGCGTGACGACTCGCCCCTTCGTCATCGCGATCGACGGACCCGCGGCCTCCGGCAAGGGCACGCTTGCGCGTCGTCTCGCCGAGCATTTCGGCTTCGCCCACCTCGACACCGGTGCGCTCTATCGGGCGACGGCGTTTCTCGTCCTCGATCAGGCGGGCGACCCGGCGGATCCTGCGGTCGCAGCAAGGGCAGCCGGCCTTGTCCATCCTCGGCTGCTCTTTGATCCGCGGCTGCGCGGCGAAGCGGTCTCTGCGGCTGCTTCGATGGTTGCCGCGATCCCCATTGTCCGACAGACCTTACTCGACCTGCAGCGAAATTTTGCGGCCCATCCTCCAAAACCTGCAAAGGGTGCGATCCTCGACGGCCGAGACATAGGCTCGGTCGTCTGTCCGACGGCCGAGGTTAAGCTGTTTGTCACCGCGAGCGCCGAGGAGCGCGCCCGACGCCGGGTCGAAGAGTTGCGACAACAGGGCGCGGCCGCTATATTTGTAGACGTCCTGCGGGATCTGAAGGAACGCGACGCGCGCGACATCGAGCGGCGGGCCGCACCGCTGATTGCAGCGCCCGACGCGATTATCATCGATACAACGACGCTCGACGCCAATGCAGTTTTCGAGCGCGCCTCCAACCTCATCGCGCGCGCAATTAAGGAGAAGGAATGGCAGCAGTAGAACTACAAACCAGGGAGGTGCCTGCGAAGGAGAGTTTCGCCGCGCTTCTCGATGAATCGCTGGGTGTTTCGAGCAGTCTCGAAGGGACCGTCGTCAAAGGCCGGGTCATCGCTGTCGAGAATGATGTCGTGCTGATCGACGTCGGCCTCAAAGCGGAGGGGCGCGTGCCGCTGAAGGAGTTCGCCGCAGGAGGCGCTCAGCCCGATCTCCATGTCGGCGACACCGTCGAGGTCTTTCTTGAGCGGATGGAGGACAAGAACGGGGAGGCCCAGCTGTCGCGCGAGAAGGCACGACGCGAGGAGGCCTGGAGCCAGCTGGACAAGAGCTTTCAGGCGAACGAGCGGGTGACCGGGGTGATCTTCGGCCGGGTCAAGGGCGGGTTTACCGTCGACCTCAGCGGCGCCATCGCTTTCTTGCCGGGCAGCCAAGTCGACATACGTCCGGTGCGCGACATCACCCCGCTCCTCGGATCGCCGCAACCTTTCCAGATTCTTAAGATGGATCGCTCGCGGGGCAACATCGTTGTGTCGCGTCGCGCGGTTCTCGAGGAAAGTCGCGCTGAGCAACGCTCCGAACTCGTCGCTAGCCTCAAGGAGGGCCAGATCCTTAACGGCGTCGTCAAAAACATCACCGATTACGGCGCCTTTGTCGATCTCGGCGGGGTCGACGGGCTGTTGCATGTCACCGACATCGCCTGGCGCCGCATCAACCACCCCTCGGAGGCGCTCAATATCGGTCAGACCGTCAAGGTCCAGGTCATTCGTTTCAACCCCGAGACGCAGCGCATCTCGCTTGGCATGAAGCAGCTCGAGGCCGATCCTTGGGAGGGTGTAGAGCTCAAATATCCGGCCGGGGCCAGGTTCCGCGGCCGCGTCACCAACATCACCGATTACGGCGCCTTTGTTGAGCTGGAGCCAGGGGTCGAAGGGCTGGTCCACGTCTCCGAGATGAGCTGGACCAAAAAGAATGTGCACCCCGGCAAGATCGTCTCGACCAGCCAAGAGGTCGAGGTGATGGTGCTCGACGTCGATCCCCAGAAGCGCCGGATCAGCCTAGGTCTCAAGCAGACACTCGCCAATCCGTGGGAAGCCTTTGTCGAAGAACACCCGGTCGACAGCGAGCTCGAAGGCGAGGTTCGCAACATTACCGAGTTCGGCCTGTTCGTCGGCCTGCCCGGCGACATCGACGGCATGGTCCACCTCTCCGACATCGATTGGAACCGTCCCGGCGAGGAGGCAATCAACAATTACCACAAGGGCGAGGTCGTGCGCGTCAGGGTGCTCGACGTCGATGTCGACAAGGAGCGCATAAGCCTCGGCATCAAACAGCTCGCAGCCGATCCTTTCGAAGCCGGTATGACCAAGCTGAAGAAAGGAGAAGTGGTCACCGGGACGATCGCGGCGCTGACTGAAGGCGGCGTCGAGGTGACGATCGGCGACGGTGTGCCGGGCTTCATCCGCAAGTCGGAGCTATCCCGCGATCGCAGCGAACAACGCCCGGACCGTTTCGCCGTCGGCGAGAAGGTCGATGCCAAGGTGACGGCTATCGACCGCTCGTCCCGCAAGGTAACGCTGTCGATAAAGGCCCGCGAGATGGACGAAGAGAAGCGGGCGATGGCCGAGTTTGGCTCCTCCGATTCCGGCGCCAGCCTTGGTGATATCCTCGGTGCTGCGATAAACCGTGCCCGCCGGCAAGGCGAGATCGAGGAAAAGACCGAAGAGAAAAGCTGACAGCTCTGCCGATACCCTCACCCACGCGGGTAAGAGTACCGGCGTCGGTCCTTGACGGTCGCCGGAGGCTTTGGCACGCTGATGTCCTTGCCATATGAGCACGGGCGCTGCGATGACAAAATCGGAGCTCGTACAAAAGCTTGCCGAAGCCAATCCGCATTTGTACCAACGCGACGTCGAGGTCATTGTGACGGCTATCTTCGACGAGATTGCGGCGGCGCTGGCTCGCGGCGACCGCGTCGAACTACGCGGGTTCGGGGCGTTTTCGGTCAAGCGCCGGGACGCTCGCGTCGGCCGCAACCCGCGTACCGGCGACAGTGTGCGCGTCGCGGAGAAACACATTCCGTTCTTCAAGACCGGCAAGCAGCTCCGCGACCGCTTGAACCAGAGTGCGCGCCAGGCGTAACCGGGCGCGGCCAACCGCCGAGTGGGTCGGATGAAGGCCGTCTACTGGGCGGTAACGCTGGTCGCCGCCGTTCTGCTGATCCCGTTTGCACTGTCCAACCGCGAACCCGTATCGCTCGGGTTCTGGCCGCTACCGTTTTTGGTCGACCTGCCGCTCTACTTTCTAGTCCTGTTGATGTTGATCGCCGGGTTTCTCATCGGAGCCGTTGCCACCTGGATCGCCGGGCGGCGGATACGGCGCGAGCTGCGGCGTCGGCGCCGGCGCGTCGAGGCGCTCGAGCGAGAGCTTGTGGCGGCCCGGTCGCAACTGGAGGACCGGGCCGGGACAGGGAGGTCGGGGGTGCCGGCATGAGGCTCCAGTCGACATCGAGTATTCGCGCCTCGCGAGGTTGACGTTTTGTTGACCCACACCATGCGAAGCGAGAGTAAAGTTGGCACCGTCGCTGAAAACCGCGTAAGTCGAAGAGGTTCCATCCAGCGGACCAGTCGCGTGGAATTTTCATGGAGGAGGAATGATTTACCCGGTCGTACTGTCCGGCGGTTCGGGCACCCGACTGTGGCCGATGTCCCGTACGCTCTACCCAAAGCAGCTGCTGACGCTGCTGGGTCGGGACAGCCTGTTGCAGCAAACAGTGCGGCGGATTGCGGATGACCGGCGATTTGCCCCACCCCTGCTTGTCGCCAACGAAGAGCATCGGTTCATCATCGCCGAGCAACTGCGCGAGATTGCGGTGGTGCCGCGCGCGCTCCTGCTCGAGCCGATCGGCCGCAACACCGCGCCCGCTGCGTGTGTCGCCGCGTTGGCGCTGACCGAGACCGATCCCGATCCGCTGATGCTGGTGATGCCTTCCGACCATACGATCGCCGATGCTGGCGCCTTCCTCGCCGCCGTCGACCTCGCCGTGACGGCGGCACGCAGCGGCGCCTTGGTCAGCTTTGGCATCGCCCCTGAGCGCGCCGAGACCGGCTATGGCTATATCCGGCGCGGCGAGACGTTAGAGACAGAAGGTGTCTTTGCCGTCGCCGAGTTCGTCGAAAAGCCCGGTCCGGAGCAGGCAAAACAGTACCTCGCTTTTGGCGAATACTACTGGAACAGCGGAATCTTTCTATTCCCCGCGCGGCTCTATATCGACGAGCTGGAGCGTCTGCGACCCGCCATGGTTGCCGCCTGCCGGCGCGCGCTGACTGAGGGACGACGGGAAAGCGACTTCATCCGCTTGGACAAGGATGCGTTTTCCGCCTGCGACGGCGACTCGATCGACTATGCAGTGATGGAAGAGACGCGGCGCGCCACCGTCGTACCGGTCGCCATGGGGTGGAGCGATATCGGCTCCTGGGACGCCCTGTGGGAGATGAGCGGCAAGGATCGCCAAGGCAATTCGATCGAGGGCAACGTCGTCGCCGAAGACACTCGTAACTGCTATCTGCGCTCCGAGGCGGGGCTCGTCGCGGCAATCGGCATCGAGGACCTAGTCGTCGTCGGGACCGCCGACGCGGTCATGGTGGCACCGCGAAAACGAGCCCAGGATGTCAGGAAACTGGTGGCTCGGCTGGTCAGCGAGCGCCGTGATGAGGCCGATGCGCTGCCGACCGTCCATCGCCCATGGGGCAGTTTCACTTCGCTGCACAATGGCCATCGGGTGCAGGTCAAGCATATCGTCGTAAAGCCCGGTGGCAGGCTGTCATTGCAGATGCACCATCATCGCGCCGAACACTGGATCGTCGTCCAGGGGACTGCCAGGATCCGCCGCGGCGAAGAGGAGATGATCCTGACAGAGGATCAGTCCACCTACATACCGCTCGGCACCGCTCATCGGCTCGAAAACCCGGGCAAGATCCCACTGCATCTGATCGAGGTGCAGTCGGGAAGCTATCTCGGCGAGGACGACATCGTCCGCCTCGAAGACAACTACGGCAGAAGCTGACGAACTCTACGGGCGGGCTCCGCACACGCCAGCCGAGTAACTCCTACACCTCGGTCTTGGCGCCGATGCGCTCGGTGATCAGACGATAATGCTCGATACGCCGGTGCTTCTCGAAATTGAAGATCGTGCGCCTGAGATACCCGCCGAGTTCGAGGTCGAGGGTGGCGGCAATAATCTCATCATCCTCGCCAAGAGCGCGCGCGGCGATCTCGCCGGTCGGCGCGATGATCACCGAGCCGCCGATTAGACCATAGCCATCCTCCCTGCCGGCTTTGGCCGCGGCGAGGATCCAAGCAGCGTTCTGATAGGCGTTCGCCTGCATTGAGATCAGATGGTGGAACATGCGCAGGTGCTCGGGCTCGGGATGGTGGATATTCTCGGTCGGCGTGTTGTAGCCGAGGGCCACAATCTCCACCCCTTGCAGCCCCATCACGCGGAACGTTTCGGGCCAGCGCCGGTCATTGCAGATGCACATGCCAACGACCGCATCAAACGCTCGCCACACCCTGAAGCCCTCGTTGCCGACCTCGAAGTAGCGCTTTTCGAGATGTTGAAAGGGTGCGTTGGGCAGATGCTCCGAATGCCCGGGCAGGTGGATCTTGCGGTAGCGACCGATGATCCGACCGTCGCGCTCGACGAGGATCGAGGTGTTATAGCGGTGGAGTTCGCCCTTTTCCTGGGTCAGCTCGGCATAGCCCAGATAGAAGCCGACGCCCAGCTCGCGCGCGAGATCGAATAATAGTTGGGATTCCGGGCCGGGCATCTCGCGTTCGAAAAACCGGTCGATCTCCTTCTGGTCGATCATCCAATAGCGCGGGAAGAAGGTCGTCAGCGCGAGTTCGGGGAAGACGACAAATTCGGCGCCACCGGCGTGCGCTTCGCGCATCAGCGCCATCAGCCGCTTGACCACGGCGGCGCGCGTATCGGCGAGATGGATCGGACCTAGCTGGGCGACGGCTGCCTTCAATTTGCGAGGCACGAGGCTTCTCCTTCAGACGAGGGCGGCGCCGGCGACAGCGACTGAGGCAAGCTCGGGCACCGGCACGCCCAAAGGCTTTGCCGCCTCGGATAAGGCGCATGGCAGGAATCGGCCGCTGCCTCGCGGCGCAGCGAGCTTTCCGTCTTCGACAACGATCCGACCGCGGCTCAACACCGTCGTCGGCCAGCCGCGCAATCGGCGGCCTTCGTAAGGCGTATAGCCTACATTGTCGTGCAACATCCCGGCGGTGATCTCGGTCTCGCGCTCTGGGTCCCAGATCGCGATGTCTGCGTCGCTGCCGACCGCGATCGTGCCCTTCTTCGGATAGAGCCCATAGAGCTTTGCGTGGTTGGTGGCGGTCAAGGCAACAAACGCGTTGAGGTCGAGCCGCCCCTGCCCCACGCCCTCGGAAAAGAGTAACGGCAACCGCAGCTCGATCCCTGGCACGCCGTTGGCAATCTCCTTGAAGATCGTCTTGTCGCCGTATGGCAGCTTGCCTGAAGCATCCAAACGGTAGGGGGCGTGATCGGAGGAGAAGACCTGGAAGGTTCCGTTCCTGAGCCCGGTCCACACCGCCTGCTGCGCGGCGTGGTCACGCGGCGGCGGGCTGCAGCAGAATTTGGCACCCTCGATGCCGGGCCGGGCGAGGTCGTCGGCCGTCAGAAAGAGATATTGCGGACAGGTCTCGCCGTAGATCCTGAGACCCCTGGTCTGAGCGTCGCGGATCACCTCGATCGCCTCGCCGGCCGATACATGAACCAGCAGAATCGGCACATCCAGCAATTGTGCCAACGTCACCGCACGGTTCGTCGCCTCGCCCTCAGCGAGCCTGGCGTGGCTTACGGCGTGGTAGCGTGGCGCCCCGAGGCCGCGCTCTAGCAAGCGCCCGGTCAGCCACTTGATCATCTCGTGGTTCTCGGCGTGGACCATGACGAGCGCACCGTCGCGCCGGGCAACCGCCAAGATGTCGAGCATCTGCCGATCGTCGAGCGCCAGCAGATCGTAGGTCATGTAGACCTTGAACGAGGTATAGCCGTCACGGATCAGCGCCGGCAGCTCCTGGCCCATCACCTGCTCCGTCGGGTCGGCGATGATCAGGTGGAAGGCATAGTCGATCACCGCCTTCGGACCGGCGGCTGCGTGGTACTCATCGACTACCTGGCGCAGCGATTGGCCGCGATGCTGCGCCGCAAACGGGATGACCGTGGTGGTCCCGCCAAACGCCGCCGACACCGTAGCGCTATAGAAATCGTCGGCGCAGACTATCCCGGCCGAGGAGCGCTGCTCGATATGGCAGTGGCTGTCGATGCCGCCCGGCAGGACCAGATGCCCGCTCGCATCGATCTCCTGCGCGCCGGGACCTAGGTTCTTGCCGAGGGTCGCCACGACGCCGTCCTTGATGCCGATATCGCAGGCTGTGGTGTCGGCCGCGGTCGCCACGGTGCCGTTGCGGATTACCAGATCGAAGTCGCTCATGCCGGGCCCCTCCATGCCGCTCTACAACGCCCCTTCTATCCGCCCCCGGTCAAGCGCTACTGTCGCGCATCGAGAGCATCGCGCGGAAGGGACAGGCATGACCGCATCATCTCCGTATCGGCCGACCATCGCCGTGACGCAGCATGCGATTTCGGCGGGCCATTATCTCGCGGCCACCGCCGGTTTCGACATCTTGCAGGCTGGCGGCAACGCCATCGATGCCGGCTGTGCCGCCGGGATCGCGCTCGGTGTGCTGCAGAGCGATCTCGTCGATGTCGCCGGTGTTGCGCCGATTATGATCTATCTCACCGACAGGCAAGAGGTGGTGACGATCGCGGGCCTCGGGCCCTGGCCGAAGGCGCTCGATCCTGAACTTTTCATGCGCGAGCACGCCGGCAAGATCCCAAAGGGTGTGCTGCGGACGGTGGTTCCCGCCGCGCCCGACGCCTGGATCACGGCGCTCAGACGCTACGGAACGATGAGCTTTGGCGAGGTCGCGGCGGCAGCGATCCGTCTGGCGCGCGACGGTTTCCCGATGTATCCGCTGATGGCCGCGAGCCTGAAGCGGCACGAGAAGGATCACCGCGACTGGCCGTCGACCGCGGCGATCTTTCTGCCAAATGGACGGTTACCCCAAACCGGCGAGGTGTTCCGCCAGACCGACCTTGCGGCGTCGTTGCAATACATGGCCGACGAGGAGCGTGCCGCGGCCCAGCGCGGCCGCGAAGCCGGGCTCGAAGCGGCGCGCGACGCTTTCTACCGTGGCGACATCGCCCGCAAGATCGTCGCCTTCATGAAGCAGGAGGGCGGGTTGCTCTCGGCGGAAGACCTCGCCGAGTACCGCTCACCCGTAGGCCCGCCCGAGCGGCGCCGCTTTGGCGATCTCGAAGTCTTCACCTGTGGAGCGTGGTGCCAAGGACCGTTACTGCTCCAGACATTGGCGCTGCTCGAGGGAACTGATCTCTCGAGCCTCGGGCAGAGCAGCCCGGACTACATCCACCACGTGGTCGAGGCGTTGAAGCTCGCCTTCGCCGATCGAGAGGCTTATTACGGCGACCCGGCGATGGTAGAGGTGCCGCTTGCGACCTTGATCTCCTCTGAATACGCCGCCGAGCGCAAGAAGCTAATCCGGTCGGACCGCGCCTTCCCGGAAATGCCGTCGCCCGGGGATCTCGGTCGACCGGGAGCGCGTTTCCGCGCGAGCATCGGCGAACCCGACCCCGAGCCGGACACTTCCTATGTCTGCGTCGCCGACCGATTCGGCAATCTGTTCTCGGCAACTCCGAGCGACGGCTCTTACGGCTCGCCGGTAGTGCCCGGAACCGGGCTCATCCCCTCCAACCGGGGATCGCAATCGCGTCCCGACCCGCGCCATCCCGCAGGTGTCGCTCCGGGCAAGCGGCCGCGGCTGACCCCGAACCCGGCACTCGCGATCAAAGGGCGCGATCAGTTTCTGCCGTTCGGTACACCGGGCGGCGACGTCCAGACTCAGGCAATGCTGCAAGTGCTGCTCAACCTGTTTGTCTTCGGCCAAGACGTGCAGTCGGCGATCGAGTCGCCGCGTTTTGCCACCTACAGCTTTCCGTCGTCATTTGCTCCGTTCGAATATTACCCCGGCCGGCTGGCGGTCGAAGGTCGCATTCCCGAATCGGTTGCGGCGGAACTGGCGCGGCGCGGGCATCAAATTCAGCGCTGGCCCGACTGGATCTGGACCGCCGGTGCAGTTTGCGCGATCCTCGCCGACCGCCACCGCGGCGTCCTCGAAGCCGGCGCCGATCCGCGCCGCGCCGCCTACGCCATCGGGTGGTAGTGCGCGGCAGCGGTGTTTATCCGGCCTTGGCCTCGAATGTCGCGGCTACCGTCTTTGCCATCTCGAGGAACTGGTGTCTCACCTTCTGGTCGGAGATGGCATAGTAAAGCCGGATGAACTCAATGGTTTCCGGCCGCTGCAGCTGCTCGCGCCACTGCTTGTCCTCGGGGCTGAGATCAGCGTCCTCCTGCTGTAGATCGCCAAAGAAATAAGAGATCGGCACACCAAGGATCTCAGCCATCGCCGAGAGCCGAGAAGCACTCACGCGGTTGGCGCCGCCCTCGTATTTCTGCACCTGCTGAAATGTTAGACCGAGCGCGTTGGCAAGCGTTTCCTGGTTCATGCCGAGCAGAAGGCGGCGCATGCGAATCCGTGCGCCGACATGCACGTCGATCGGGTTCGGTACACCCGTCCCGCGTCCATATTTCGGCGCCGGCTTTGGCTCTTCCAACTGGGTTGATGATCGCTTCAAGGGACCATTCCTTTCCCGCACCCCGCGCCGCAAGGTTGCAACTGGTTCGCTCGGAACGCAAGAGCCAATCGCAAATCGCTACGCAATGCAGGCAACGGCGGAGGCAGGGTTACGCTTAGGTTGAGCGCCAATCGCTTGGATTGGTTAATTTTTTGCTGCCCAGATTGACTTGGCCAGCGCTATCAGGATCCCTCCGGGCGATCTCGTCATAACCACGCCGGTTGCTGAAAAACACCAGCGACATTAAGCCGATACCCAGCGCCAGCGTGACGACGATCCCGAGACCCATAGCGAACCAGCCGGCTTCACTGATTTCCGAATCGCCGATGCCGCTCCAAAACTCGGTGATCACGACGACAACCGCGAGCACCGAAGCCACCGCGAGCGTCACGGCAATCCAGGTAAAGGTCGATCTCTTGAGACCGCTTCGGATCATGTCACGATCGCCGCTACCTTGCGTAAATCCTCCACGAAGCTGCGGGTTTCGCGATCGCGTGTTTGCTCGTCAGGGGCGCGCAAGAGTGCCGAGGGGTGCACGGTCGCGAGCGCATGGGGCGCCAACGCCGACGGCACCAGTCGACCGCGATCCCTGGTGACGCGGAATGCTCTTCCGAACAAGGCCTGCGCCGCTGTCGCTCCCAACGCAACGATGATTCGCGGCGCTACCGCCGCAATATCAGCCTCGAGCCAAGGAAAGCAGGCCTCGATCTCAACCGCTCCCGGCTTGCTGTGGATGCGCCGCGGTCCCCGCGGCACCCATTTGAAATGTTTGACGACGTTGGTGATGTAGGTCCGCGCTCGATCGATGCCAGCCTCGGCGAGGCAGCCGTCGAGCAGCTTTCCCTGCGGTCCGACAAACGGTTGACCGTCAAGGTCCTCCGCATCTCCCGGCTGCTCGCCGACCAGCATGACAAGCGCCCCCTCGGGACCCTCGCCGAACACGGTCTGGGTGGCGTTCCGATAGAGCCCGCAAGCCGTGCAACGGGCCGCGGCCGCGCGCAGGCCGACTACCGTCGGTGCAGCGGGAGGTTGCTCGTGTCCACCACGGGGACGCGAATTTGGCGGCTCGCTAGTCATATGCAGGTAAACGCCGCATCGTCCATTTTGCTGCGAATGCGGCTTACCCCTGGGGCCTCGCTCATGGCAGAGTGCCGGCTTGGCGCCCTTTCCCGATGGAGATCCAAATGCCGACCAAGAGCCAGCATCCGGAAACGCTCGTGCTCCATGCCGGGTACCGGAGCGACCCGACGACGACCGCTGTCGCGGTGCCGATCTACCAGACGACGAGCTACCAGTTCCGCGACACCCAGCATGCCACCAACCTGTTCGGGTTGGCCGA
>Ga0306921_10004308_pt1 | contig 14601 bp, 12 predicted proteins | sample sta12Cox44000080_FD_203760 | JGI IMG/M metagenome (GOLD analysis project Ga0306921, IMG submission 203760) | Lab enrichment of tropical soil microbial communities from Luquillo Experimental Forest, Puerto Rico - statoxic.12C.oxic.44.000.080 (v2)... | ecosystem: Environmental > Terrestrial >...
AATGGCCAGCGAATCGTGCTTTGCCACTACGCAATGCGCGTTTGGAACCATTCATCTCACGGCGCGTGGCACCTCTACGGACATTCCCATGGAAGATTGCCCAGCCTCGATGCATCACTTTCAATGGATGTCGGCGTGGACACGCATGATTTTCGTCCGTGGCACTTCGATGAAATCCGAGATCAAATGAAGACAAAAGTGGCGTCAACTACTGTATAGAAGCGCGGTGTCGGTCGGCGTTACAATGAGTCTGAAGTTGGGGAATGTGCTTTTCGCTCAAAAAGCATCCCAAGAGGTTGGGGCACCACGTTCAGCGTAGTGCTCCAATCCAGACACCTGGCGTAACAGAATCGCAAAGCAATATGGAACCATAGATGCCGTGCTGCCCCGAAGGAATAATGGGATCTTGCTTAATAGAATTATGGCCGAAAAAAGCACCGGCAACGTTTTCGCCGATATTGGTCTACCCAAACCCGCAGAGCGTCTCGCCAAGGCTGACCTTGCAATTCGCATTTCCGAAGCCATTCGTGCGCGTCGGCTTACCCAAACTCAGGCCGCACGTGTGCTGAAAATCGATCAGCCCAACATCTCAGGGCTCTTGCGCGGCCAGCTTTCGGGCTTCTCCACAGAGCGGCTCATGGACTTTTTGACCCTGCTTGGCCGAGACGTTGAGATCACCGTAAAGCCCACGCCGCGATCACGCCGCCAAGGACACCTCCGGGTTGTCGCCACTGTGTAGGAGCTGTTCCGCGGTCCCAAAACTCACTCTACTTGCCTTTTCCGAGGATCGTTTTCACACGCTCCCTTATGTTCTCGCGAACCGTCGTGAGCTTATTTTTAGCAGGATCGGTTAGCAGCGCCGTATGCGCGACCGCATCCCTGATGGGTTTGTACTCCCTAGCATCTCGTGCCAAACACGCCTCTTTTATGGGGTCTCTCTTATCCACGAGATTTGCAAGGTGATCCATGTCGAGATAGCTCGAATCGGTTGAAACCCTTCGAATGGGAATGCTGATGTTCCCTTTGCCTTTGTTGGCTTCCTCGTTGTCCTTCCATTTCTTGGCTTCCTCTTTTGCCTCCTTCGACAACGGGAGCCACGCCAAGCGCAACCCGACCTGCCAGCCATCACGATCCGCGACTTGCTGAAGGCGTCCTTACGCCACCGGCCAGACCGCATCATCCTCGGTGAAATCCGAGGCGGCGAGGCGTTCGATCTACTCCAACTCCTCAACACTGGCCACTCCGGGACGCTCTCAACCGTTCACGCAAGCTCGGCAGCCCAAGCCCTTGCGCGGTTTACAAGCTGCGTTCTTCAGAGCGGGATCGAACTGCCGTATCGCGCGATCAAAAGCAACATCGCCGATTCCCTGAACGTCCTCATCCAACTGGAGCGCCGGCCAGGAAAGCGATTCATCGCCGAAGTTCTCGAACTTCGCGGCTATAACTCTGAAGCCGACCGTTATGACCTTTGTTCGATCTTCGCAGCGCGACTCGCATGACAAGACGGCGAACGTGAGGACAACTCACGGTTCCTTATAAACCACCGCGTGTGCGTGCTCCGCCTGGATGGCGGCGTCTTCCGCCTTTGTGAGTGGAACAACCTTTCGTCCTTCAGGAACGGATTCCGCGCGCATGAAATCATCGAACCCGGGAGCCGAGAACACGAAGACGCCGTGGATCGGTTCGGTCCCGATGTTGGTCACCTCAATCCACGTGTTGGCGGGGGCGAAGAGTGTGGCGCCGCCATGCACCTCGCTTGTTCTACTGCCCAAGCTAACCCGTGCCTTTCCGTTCTGCAGAAAGATAATCTCGTCTTCCCCAGGGTGCCTGTGACGATCAATCTTCCCTCCAGGCGGGAGGTCCTCGGTTACGAAGACCAAGTGAGACGAGCCGCCGTTGTGCCGATCGACTTTGAGGATGAACGGGCCAGGCTCTGCATCCCAGCCTGTTGCCCCTTCGATGGGTCTCCAGGCGCGCCTCTCGCCCTGGTCCTTTTCAAGGATAAGGGGCGTCGCCTTCGTCGCCTGCGCTTTCGCAGCGCACGGCAAGACAGCACAAACGCAGATGAAAAGCACGCAATTACCCAAACAGTTTTTGGCGAGCGGCATAACGATCCTCCCCACCTCTGAACGAGGCGAGCAGCAAATCTATGCCACATATTCGGAGCGATCAAGGAGATCGGCTTTGCATAGCCTGACGGTAACCTCCCGCGTCAGGGCTGAGGCACGTCCATGAGCGAAGCGGCATCCGACTACATCCTCGACAATTTCAAGCCCTCTGACCGAGTGGCGGTCCTACTTCGGAATAGAGCTACTGAGGAAGTCATCCAGCGCATTGCGTCCGTGAAAGACATTGCAGCCCATGACTTTCAGCAATGGCTCACGGACAGGAATCGAGCCGGATTCGATATCTACATCGGCATGAACACGCTCAAAGACGGCGCGTATAGCCGAACCAAGCGTGACATCCAGGAAATCAGGCACGTCTACCTTGACCTAGATCATCGCGGCTCCGAGACTCTCAAGGCGATTCACAATTCGGATGAGGTTCCCAAGCCAAACTTCGTTCTGGACACTTCGCCGGGCAAGCATCAAGTCGTTTGGAAAGTCGAAGGTGCCACGCCTCAAGAAGCCGAAGACCTACAGCAGCGAAAGGCCCACGAGTTCGGAGCGGACATCGCCGCAACCGACGCAGCCCGCGTCCTCCGGCTCCCCGGATTCGCAAACAGAAAGTACGACGCGGAATGCCTTGTCCGGCTGACGAAACACTCCGACAAGACATACAACCTTCGGGACTTCAAGCTCGCGTCCGGTCCGGCCAAAGGTGACCGAACACCAGAGCAAACGCCACCACGCTTAGGCGTTACGCGAGAAACACTCACTCAATCCGAGCGCGATTGGGCCTACGCGAAGCGTGCCCTCGCACGGGGCGACGATCCCGAAGAAATCATCAGGCGTATCGCCGACTATCGCGCCGACGAAAAACACGACCCCGATTACTACGCTCGCCTGACGGTGAGCAAAGCTCAATCGGCTCTGCAAGCCGAGAAGGGCCAGAGCCCTGTTTTCGAAGACAGCAGCGCCCCAAACATCGGCTCTCAAGAAACAAAGCCGGAGCACTGAGCTTCAACAAGATCCTCATTCAACCAAGAAATTCCCCGGAGGCATCATGGCAACTCCAATCCAACTCGTCATTTCAAAACGCGGGAACGAACGCTTTCCTGCCAGTCGCGATTCATCGACCGACGCCCAGGAACCCACGCCGAGCACAGCGGTGCTGACGTGCATCCTTGTTTTCGCGAAGGACTCGGAACCGATCCTCGCGATTCTCAAGAAGCTCACAGGGGATTCGCCCAACGCGGAACAAGTGAGTGCAACATTGATTCGCAAGGTCGAGACGCCTCTCGAACCCACCGACCCGTGGCTACACCACAACGAAGCCGCCGAATATCTCGGCATCTCCAAAAGCACACTCTATCGCTATGCGGAGCACGGCCATATCGAGTCCCGGAAGCTCGGAAATCGCCTGGAATACCGGCGCTCGGCTCTAGACGAATTCAAGAACCAGAAGGTTCGGCCAGCGCGCCGCAGTTCGCACGGGCGCGGTATAATCGCGCCGGCGCCTGTCTCCGGCAATTGAGAGGAGCGCCAGTGGGACTCTATCGGAGACGTGGTTCACGATTCTGGTGGATGAGTTACACCATGAACGACGAGCGGTACTTCGAGTCAACCAAAACAACCAGCAAGGAACTCGCTAACAAGATTTGCAAGCGAAGGGAAGGCGAGATTGCCTTGGGGTTGTTTAAGGTGGGCTGGCCTGGGGAGCGGATGACGTTCGCGCAATTGTGCGAAGAGTTCGAACGCTCGCATTTCGCCGGGTTATCCGACGCTACCGTTCGCGGGCATCGGGCTTATCTCAAACACCTGAAAGCGTTCTTCGGTGACCGCCGCCTCGATAAAATCACGACCCGGCTAGTCGAGGAATATCGTGATTACCGCAGGCAGCAGCCATCGAAGCTCAATCCAAAACAAATGCTGAAAGGAGCGTCGGTCAACCGGGAGCTCGAATGTCTGAAGTGCGTTTTGGATTTGGCCGTGCAGCGGGAATACATTCCTGAGAACCCTGCTGCAAAGGTCAAGCACTTCAACGAGCTTCGGGAACGTCCCGTTCGCAGGATGCTTACGCTCGAAGAAGAGCAGCGGATTCTCGAAGTCGCGCCGCCTTATCTTCGAGTGGCGATCATTCTTTTGTCGCAAACGGGAGGCCGCACCTACAGCGAGGGGTTGTCACTGCGTTGGGACCAGGTGGATTTCGATGCGAAAGTCATCCGTCTAGACAACAACGTGAAAACTCCAGGCTCAGTCGAACCCGTGCCTCTTTCCGAATACGCTTGTGATGTCCTGAAGGCGTGGAAGAAGGAGCAAGGCTCGACAAGCTCGTATATCTTCCCAAGCCCGAAGTATCCTGACCGCCCCATCCTGAGCGTTAAAACCGCTTGGACCTCGACGCTCGTGCGAGCAGGCGTGCCGCATTTTCCGATTTACACGTTGCGGCATGTTTTCTGTACTCGCTTGAGCGAGGTCGCGCCGGATGCTGTAGTGCAGCGAGCCATGCGGCACACCAGCCCGGAAACCAAGCGCCGTTACCAACTCGGGATGGCGGAACAGGTACGTCAGGCCGTCGAGAAGGTGAACCAGCGTTTGTACGGAAAACGCACCGCGTTACATTTGCGTGACAGTCAGCCGGTCGTGAGCGAGGAGCTCGCGACAGCGGCTTCCTAACTAACTCACAGAAAAGGAGAAGTTGGCTCCCCGGGCTAGATTCGAACTAGCAACCCTTCGGTTAACAGCCGAATGCTCTGCCGTTGAGCTACCGGGGAACCGGACAAGCCAGATTCTTAACTTACAACAGGTTGCACCTCCGCGCCACTCTCCTTCGCCAGGGGCTGAGTCCAATTGGACTCCAAAACGGGCTTCTGAGCCCTAGGTTGGCGCCGGCCAGACCCAACGGGGCCACAATGATCCGATAGTCGAGAGAGCTAGCCGAAGCCTCCCCGAGCCTTCTTGGCATCCGGCGAACGTTCCACTTTCTTCCGTTTTGCCTCTCTTCCTTCTCTCGCCTGTGAGAAAAGCTTCGAACTGAATCCTAGCCTCCAGATTCGTCCGCATCAACTTGTGTCGTGCCTCCACCTGTAGCGACAACAGCCGCTTCTGTTCCTCGAAGAAAGAAGTCTTGCAGAACCGCCTTAAGTCAGTTTCGGGAGAAGCACCGGCGCAATAAACTCCTAGTCTGCTTAATCCACGCGACCTCCTGCTCGATCTACTCACGTTTCAATATGATGTGTCCCGCGTACGATCGGCCTTTTTCGGTTTCCATTTCAAAATTGGAGTGCTTGGAGGTCGAGGAAAATCAGCTTAGGGAGGCTTTTTCCCCCTTCCAAATCGACGCCCAAGTTTGCTCCGAACGCGCCCTGGCGCAGCGGTATGTCCGACAATCAGCTCTTGTCAGTTGGGCACGAGCTTCGTGCACAGCACTGGCGGTAACATCTGGACGCAAGCTACACTTCGTGACGGTGGGCGACTTCTCCTCATAGGACCTGCAGAATGACATTCTTCTCATCACCGGTCGCTCGTTTCTCGCCGACAACCCGGCTGAGTTAGTGTTTTGAGGCGCTGCGAGGATTTATGGCAAATGCTCAGGCTGCGGACGCTGCTCCGTTTTTAGTGGGTGGGTTCGACCTTATGACAGTCGTCTTGAATTCAGTGAACGCCGCGTTATTCCCGGTCGGAGCTGTTGGCGTCTTCGTTCCAGTGGCCGTTGTCTATGGGGAGTTGGTCCGGACTGTTACGGGAGTGGAATGCTCCGGCGAGCTGGCGGCCGGGCGAGGGACGGTCGCGGCGCTATGAGGAACTTCATCGAGCAAGGTCTGGTGATCCGCGAACTCGCGCGCGAGCGGATCCTGATTCTGGACGGAGCGATGGGCACGATGTTGCAGCAGCAAAACCTCACGTCCGCTGATTTCGGTGGGCCGCAGCTGGAGGGCTGCAATGAGAATCTCGTTGCTACGCGTCCGGATGTCGTCGTGTCTATTCATCGGAGCTACCTCCTCGCCGGTGCCGACATCGTCAAAACGAACTCCTTTGGCGGGACGCCGATCGTCCTTGCGGAATACGGACTTGGCGGCCAGGCTCGCGAAATCAACCGGCGCGCTGCCGAAATCGCCCGTCAGGCTGTCGACGAGAATTCCACGTTAACGAAACCGCGCTTTGTCGCTGGCGCCATGGGTCCAACTACCAAGGCCATCAGCGTCACCGGCGGCATCACGTTTGATCAGCTGCGCAGGAGCTTCCTTGAGCAGGCACGTGGACTTATCGAGGGTGGCGCCGATCTGCTTGTTTTCGAAACTTGCCAGGACACTCGTAACATCAAGGCCGGCGTCCTGGCGGTGCAGGAATTGAGCGACGAAATCGGCCAACCGATTCCTTTGATGATCTCTGTAACTATCGAGCCCATGGGAACCATGCTCGCCGGCCAGAATATCGAAGCCCTTTGCGCCTCGCTCGCTCATGTCGAAGTCCTGTCTCTGGGATTGAACTGCGCGACGGGTCCGGACTTCATGACAGACCATCTCCGAACATTACAATCTCTTACACCGCGCTTCGTATCCTGTTACCCCAACGCAGGCTTGCCCAACGAGGAAGGCCGCTACCTCGAGACTCCCACCTCCCTTGCCGAGCAGCTTGAACGGTTCATCGACCGCGGGTGGGTCAATCTCGTAGGAGGGTGCTGCGGAACTACCCCGCAGCACATCGCTGCCATTGCACAAATGGCGGGAGGAAAAGCTCCGCGACGCCCTCCCGGCCCGAGCCATCGCTCCATCTACTCCGGTATCGAAGCCATCGAGGCCGAAGAGAGCACGCGTCCGCTAATCGTCGGAGAGCGCACCAACGTGATTGGCTCGCGACTGTTCAAGAATCTCATCGCCGCCGAACAATGGGAAGAAGCGACAGAAATTGCGCGTCGACAGGTGAAAAGCGGTGCGCATATCGTCGACGTCTGCCTTCAGAGTACCGACCGAGACGAGAAACATGACATCTTGCCCTTTTACGAGAAGCTGATTCGCAAGATCAAGACCCCAGTGATGATCGACACGACGGATGCCGCTGCCATCGAGTTGGCTTTGACCTATTGCCAGGGCAAGAGCATCATCAATTCGATCAACCTGGAGGACGGCGAGGAAAAACTCGAACGGGTCTGCCCACTGGCGCGCGCGTATGGCGCCGCCCTGGTCGTCGGATGCATTGATGAGCACCCGGTACAAGCACAGGCCTTCACGCGCGAACGTAAACTCGAGATCGCCGAGCGCTCCTACGCCTTGCTGACGGAAAAGTTTGGCATCCACTCGGGGAATATCATCTTCGACCCGCTCGTTTTCCCATGCGCGACGGGTGATGAAAACTATATTGGCGGTGCCGTCGAGACAATCGAAGGCATTCGCCTCGTCAAAGACCGCATCCCTCACGTGCGCACGGTCTTGGGGATCTCCAACGTGTCGTTCGGCCTTCCGCCAGGCGCCCGCGAGGTCATCAACTCGGTTTTCCTCTACCACTGCACGAGGGCTGGCCTGGATCTCGCGATCGTGAACGCCGAGCGAATCGAGCGATTTGCTTCCATCCCCGAACGAGAACGAAAGCTTGCCGAAGACCTACTCTTCAATCGTCCTCCGCTAAAGGTTCCTACCGACCACCCTCAAGCGATTCTGCTTCAGCATGCTCCCGAGGATTGGCGCGTGCAAACGCGCGAGCAGAAAACCGCCATCAATCAATTTCACATAGCGGCGATCGCCGATCATTTCCGCGCTGCTCGCGAGAGCCGCAAGGCGCGCCCAGAGACTTTGCCACTCGATCAGCGACTGTCTAGCTACATCCTCGAAGGCTCGAAGGATGGCTTGATTGACGATCTCAATACCAAGCTCGCCGAGGGCGTCGCCCCTCTCGACATCATCAATGGCCCCCTCATGGCGGGAATGGCTGAGGTCGGAAGACTATTCAACGCCAATGAACTCATCGTCGCCGAAGTTCTACAGTCCGCCGAAGCGATGAAAGCCGCCGTCAACCACCTGGAAAAATTCATGGTAAAGAGCGAAATCCAGAGGCGCGCAAAAGTCATTTTGGCCACGGTCAAAGGCGATGTCCACGACATTGGAAAGAACCTGGTCGAGATCATTCTCAAGAACAACGGTTTCGACGTGATCAACCTGGGCATCAAGGTTCCGCCTGAGGACCTGATTCGCGCGTATCGCGAACATCAACCCGACGCGATTGGTCTTTCCGGACTGCTCGTTAAGAGCGCTCAACAAATGGTCACAACGGCCACCGATTTACGCGAAGCGGGCATTGGTGTTCCTCTGCTGGTTGGCGGTGCTGCGCTGTCGGAGAGGTTCACGCGACAAAAGATCGCGCCGCAGTATGCAAAAGCCGTCTGCTACGCCAAGGACGCCATGACCGGCCTGAGGCTTATGAACGATCTAAGCGATTCGGAACGCCGGGATCTCGTACTGCAACAACACACCCACACGGAAATTGCTCCCGTCGCGGAGGCCACTCCCCAGGCTTTCGAAGCTCCAGGCGACGAGCGCTCACCCGCTATCCACTCCGACTTGGCCATTCCTAAGGTCGCCTATCTAGACCGCAAGGTGCGCATGGTGCCAACCCTGAATGAAATTTGGGGCTACATCAATCCCTACATGCTCTTTGGTCGTCACCTGGGGTTTCGTGGCAATTTTGAAAAGGCCCTAGCTGAGCGAGACCCTCGCGCACTGGAGCTCTCGAACGACATGGAAGAGATCAAGCTGAGCGCTCAGTCGTTCATGAAAATCGGAGCTGTGTGGCAGTTCTTCGAGGTGGAACGCCGTGGAAACTCGATCGCGGTCTTTGCGCCGGGCGGGAATTCTCCGATCCACACGTTCCGTTTTCAGCGCCAGGGTTTGGGCAGCAAGCTTTGCCTGAGCGACTACATTTTGCCGGCACGCGATGGTCATCGGGACCACATGGCATTGTTTGTGGTCACTGCGGGTGCCGGCATTCGTCAGAAATCCGAAGAAGCAAAAGAAGCCGGGCGCTATCTCTATTCCCACGGTTTGCAGGCGCTGGCCCTCGAGTCGGCGGAAGCTTGCGCGGAATGGCTGCACCGCAGGATCAGAGAAGACTGGGGATTTCCTGATCCTCCCGCCTTCACCATGGCCGAGCGATTCACTTCTCGCTATCGCGGCAAACGATATAGCTTTGGCTACCCCGCGTGTCCCAATCTAGAAGATCAGGCGGGCATCTGGATGCTGCTAAGGCCGGACGAAATCGGTGTTCATCTCACCGAGGGAATGATGATGGATCCCGAAGCAAGTGTCAGTGCGCTTGTTTTCCACCATCCCGATTGCACGTACTTTTCTGTAGGGGAACAGACTGATGCGAATTGAAGATTTCAAAGAGCGGCTGAAGCAAGGGCTTCTCGTGTCTGACGGTGGCATGGGGTCGCTCCTGCACGAGACCGTGAGCCATCATCGCTCAGTCGATGAGTTGAACTCGACCCACCCCGAAATTGTTTTCCGCCTTCATCAGTTATACGTCGAAGCTGGCGCGCAGATCATCGAAACTAATACGTTCAGCGCCAACCGTCACAAACTTGGCGCTCTCGGTCTGGCCGACCGCCTCGTCGAGTTCAATCACCGGGGGGTGAAGCTTGCGCGCGAAGCCCGTGACGCTGCCTCCCACGAAGTGCTGATCGCTGGATCGATGGGTCCTCTCGGCATCTTCAGCCATATGCGTCAATTGCCGACGGAAGAGGTCGTGGCTCTGTTCAAAGAGCAAGCTGGTGCCCTCGAAGAGCGCGGTGTCGATTTTTTTATTCTGGAAACCTTCAGCGACCTCGAAGAGCTTCTGGCTGCCATTCAGGCGATCCGTTCTTTTTCTCGTCTGCCAATTGTCGCCCAGATGACTTATTCCGAGGAAGGGACAACCTTCAGCGGCGGCGGCCCTCAAAATGTTTGGGAAAGACTGAAAGACCAGAACATTCAAGCAGTCGGCGCCAACTGCACAGTCGGTCCGCAAGCGCTCTTAGCCGTTTTGCGACAATTCGAAGGACTCTCTTCGCTTCCTCTTTCCGCTATGCCCAACGTGGGCTTTCCGCAGAGAATTGGCGATCGCGTTATCTATCCACTCTCATCGCCCGAATACTTTGCGCTGTTTGCTCAGGAGGCCGCTGCTCTCGGCGCGCGCATCCTCGGAGGTTGTTGCGGCACGACACCATCCCACATCCGTGCCATGGCCGACGCCGCCAAGCAGTGGGAACCCGCGAAGGCCCGCGCCGGCAAGCCCGACATTGAGGTTCTTGAGAGGCACGAGAGCGTGCGCCCCGTCGCTGCGCGCGAACCAGAGAGCCGTCTGTGGGCCATGATTCAGGCGAAGAAATTCGCCGTTTCGGTCGAGATCGATCCGCCCAAGGGAATTGCGATCGATCGCCTTGTCGAACAGGTTCGCTGCGTCATGACCTCGGGCCATGTGGATGTCGTCGACATCAACAGTGGGACGCTTGCGCGCGTGGGCATGGACGCCCTCGCCGTCGCCGGTGCCCTCGAAGCGCGCGGGTTTGAAACTGTCCCACATTTGACGACTCGCGATGCCAACATCATCGGTTTGCAAGCGATGTTACTGGGAAGTTGGGCGATCGGTGGAGTGCGAAATATTTTGGCCATCACCGGTGATCCGCCGAGCGTCGGAGATTATCCGGAGACCTCGGGCGTTTACGAATTGGATTCGATCGGACTCGTCAAAGTTCTCTCACGGCTCAATCAGGGAATGGACTGGGCGGGGAAGAACTTGGGTGGCGCCACAAATTTCACGATCGGCGTAGCCGTCAACCCGCTGGCGAAAAATCTCGATGAGGAGCTGATTCGATTTGAAGCCAAAGTACAAGCCGGGGCACACTTCGCTATGACCCAGCCGATTTTTGATCCCGAGCACTGGCATGAATTTTCGAAACGACTCGGCGGCAAGTCCCCGATTCCAGTCCTCGTGGGCTTGTGGCCGCTAACCAGTTACAAGCAAGCGCTTCGATTAAACAACGAAGTTCCGGGAATTGTGATTCCGAATTCTGTACTGCGACAGATCGAGGGTGCGGGCGATGCCGCCCGCGATTGCGGCTTTTTGCTCGCGCGACAAATGCTCGAGTGGGCGCGCTCCGAGCGTGCTTCGGGCGTCGCAGGCGCGTATCTGATTCCTCCGTTCAAGCGCTACGAGGAAATCCTCAAGCTCTTCAGTTAACTCGTACTACCGGTCAGGACGAGATTTTAGGAATTTCCCGCGCGCTGAACCAGACTGCACGGCGGCTAAGTCAAATCAATCGTAATCGGCAGGTAGTTACCTTGAGACCATCCGACTGCCGTTTTACTATGCGGGCGCGGACCATCTCGGAGGAGACTTCGTTTAGCGGCACGGCGGAGGGTGCGTAGTAGTTCGGATGCCGCGGGCGGGTTTTCAGTGAAGGTCGCTTGCATCCAGGCTCTGAAAACTACTGGATTCTTTGAAACGAGGTGTCACGGCCAATAAGGCTTTCAAAAATGGCGAGCACGTGACGACGATACTCGACGACACGTTCGAGCATGGGGCGGAGGTGAGGCTGGCACTGTGTCTCACGGTCCCACTTGGCGAGCACGGCGGCTGGCACCGCGATATCGCGGCGAAGCTCTTCCGGCTTGTGGCCGCGCAGGAAGAGCCCGTAGAAAAACGCGGCTTCGCGCTGAGGAAACTGGAAGTCTTGCAGCACCTCTTCAATCGGATTGGGCTGCGTGGCCATATCGAAAGGGGCAGTTTACAGATTTCGGCGTTGAGGTCAAGTATCCGGTCAGCCCCGTCAAATAAGTAGTCATTGGCGGTTTTGAAGCCGGAGAGCAACTTTCTCTAACTGGATGGGTTAAGCAGAGCATCGACGACGGCTGGCGCGCCAGGCCACGCACCGAGCCGCGCGGCTGGTTGTATCTCCGGACGTACCCCCAAAGGAGGCTCGGCACACTCTGGGCCTCCTTCCCATCCTTGGCAGAGAATTTCCGTACTAGAGAAAACCACAGAAAACAGTAGCAACACTCGAAGCTATTGATTCTGGGAAGGTTGCCTTCGATCAGAAGACGTCGGCACCCTTGCGCGCGCCCGAAAAGCGGGATGTTTGCACTGGCCGCGACGGATTGATCGCTTAGGCAACCTCATTCCCGCCTAATAAGCTGACGGGTTTCCCCCCGTGCCATGGGGTATTGATGCACGGCTCTTCCATGCTCTCGCCGATGGAGAGAAATCGGCCTGTCGCATAACATACCGGCCGAGTGCCGGAGGCAGTCACCGTCCAACAGGACCAAGATCCGCGCATGCCGCCGCAGCTGAAAAAAGACTTGAAGAAACGGGAACAACAATTAACATCCAATGGGCCCCGCGAACGCGATCCGGGCGGTCGCGGCAGGTCTCGTCCGGCGAACCCCTTAGAAGATGAAGACCAATCCTAGGATTGCCGAATTGGAACTTCATATCCCGAGCGACACGGGCTCTATCGCGCCTGCGGTGGATCAGATTGTCGGGAGGATACGGCGCAAAGGATGCCTACGAGGACGGGAGTCGGACGTAGAAGTGGCGCTGTTTGAGGCACTCGCCAACGCAGTCATCCATGGCAACCGGCAGCAGGCCCAAAAGCAGGTAACGATCTGCTGCCGTCATGAGCCGAACAAGTATGTGTCCATCGTTGTTCGGGACGAAGGAACCGGCTTCGATCCCGACGGGGTGCCCGACCCGACGGCCCCGGAAAATCTCACGTCCGAGCACGGGCGCGGCATTCTTCTGATGAAGACGTTTATGGATGAAGTTCGATTTGAGAAGGGCGGGACAGAAGTGCACTTATTGAAAAAGTGTGACGCTCCGGTGAAGCCACTTTTAAGAAGATATGTCGAGAATATTGCAGACTATATTCGATCTCGCAGCAAACTGCGGTTCGCACAGCGATTTCATTCCTCCGGCTAGAAAAGGCGTAGCTCCTAACCACGGGATTCGGAACTCATTGCCGAAAAATCGAGACGCGATTGTAAGTAGAAACGGTATGTGTTTGAATCTAGCCTGCGGCGCGGGATCTCAAGTCCACGACAGGCGGGCCGGAAAAGTACGACTTCAACCGTGGGGCGTCTCGCGGTAGTCGTATCCTTTTGGAGACGTCCATGAAGTTCAAACGTCCCAAGTCTGAGCGTCGGAATTCCCGCCGACGTAGTGATAATACCGAAACGAAGAGAACACCACAGACTCATCCGAACGGTCAGTTTCTGGTCGCTGCCGTCGGTGCTTCGGCGGGGGGGATCGAAGCGTTCTCTGAGTTGATGCGCAATCTGCCGCCTGATACCGGAATGGCTTTCGTGCTGATTCAGCACCTGGATCCGAAGCACCACAGCATCCTGACGGAGTTGCTTGCGAAGGAAACGTCGATGCCCGTGCGGGAAGTGACTGACGGGATGCGGCTCGAGCCGAATCATGTTTACGTGATTCCTCCGAACGCCTCGATGTCGCTCAGCAATCACACGCTGAAAATTGGCCCCCGCGGAGAAGTGCGCGGAGTGCACATGCCGATTGACCATTTCATGCGGGCGCTGGCAGAAGAGCAAGGGAATCGTTCGATCGGTGTGATCCTTTCGGGTTCTGGCACAGACGGCACGCTCGGGCTGGCGGAAATCCAGGCGCAGGGCGGCGTGACTTTCGCGCAGGATGAAAACTCCGCCAAGTACGAGAGCATGCCGCGCAGCGCCATGTCGCACTGCTGCGTCGATTACGTCCTTCCTCCCAAAGCAATTGCGCGCGAACTGGCGCGCATCGCGCGCCACCCTTACGTGCGGCGCGACGGCCAGGAAGCGGTCGACGTTCCGGCGACGGACCATTCCGGGCTAAACATGATTTTTCAGTTTCTCAGGCGAAGCACCGGCGTGGATTTCACGCATTACCGGCAAACCACAATTCTGCGGCGCATCCAGCGCCGCATGGTGGTTCACAAAATCGACAGACTTCCCGAATACGTCAAGTACATTCAGACCAACCCGACGGAAATCAAAGCGCTGTATCAGGACATGCTGATCAATGTGACCAGCTTTTTCCGGAATCCGGGCATGTTCGAAGCTCTGAAGACCGAAGTGTTCGCGAGAATTCTGAAGGATCGCGGTGCGGAATGGGCGGTTCGCATGTGGACCCCAGGGTGTGCGTCGGGTGAGGAAACCTATTCGGTCGCGATCGCGCTGCTCGAATTCCTTGGGGATAAGGCCTCCGAGGTCACAATCCAGCTTTTTGGCACCGACGTCAGCGAGACCAGCATCATCAAAGCCCGCACGGGCGTGTATCCAGAAAACATCCAAGGAGACGTGTCCGCCGATCGGCTGCGCCGCTTCTTCACCAAGACGGAAGGCGGCTACCGCATTAGTAAGACGATTCGCGACATGTGCATTTTTGCGCAGCACAACGTGTTGAATGATCCCCCATTTTCGCAGATGGACCTGATTTGCTGCCGGAATCTATTGATCTATCTCGAACCGGTTCT
>Ga0306921_10004311_pt1 | contig 14596 bp, 19 predicted proteins | sample sta12Cox44000080_FD_203760 | JGI IMG/M metagenome (GOLD analysis project Ga0306921, IMG submission 203760) | Lab enrichment of tropical soil microbial communities from Luquillo Experimental Forest, Puerto Rico - statoxic.12C.oxic.44.000.080 (v2)... | ecosystem: Environmental > Terrestrial >...
TGGGTTCGCGCCTGATTACCTCGTCGAGCTGGCCGCCTTCGACAAACTTCATGCTGAAGTAACATGAGCCATCGCGCTCGCCGACTTCGTAAATCGGAACGATGCACGGATGCTCCAAACGTGCTGCGGCTTCTGCTTCCCGGCGAAAGCGCTTCAGATGCGTTTCGGTGGCCCAAGGCCCTAGACCAATGATTTTGAGCGCGACAGTGCGATTCAGACTTTTCTGCCGCGCCCGATAAACTACGCCCTGGCCACCCCGACCAATTTCCTCGAGCAATTCGTAGTCACCGAACTCCATCAGCAAGCCTGGCAGATAGCCAGGATCATCGATCCCGGCTACAGGTTCGTCCGCGAGCGGGGCTAGACCTGTCTCCAGAACGCAGGCTGGGCATAATCCTTTCGGCGAGTCTCTAAAGATTTTTTCTCCGCAATTTTCGCAGACTCTGCTGGCGTTCTTCATCCTCTCTCAATCGCGTGCGGAATGTAGTAAAACATTTTGGCGGATTACCCGCGCAACACCGATACGAAATGACGCAATTCGGCCGCAACGTCGCCGGGCTGTGCTACAGTGTGAGCGATCTCCTCGCGTAAGAGCACGCGGTAACGCTGGCGAAGCCGATGAAACGCCTGCTTCACCGCGTTTTCAGTCATGCCCAATTCGGTGGCGATCTCAGCTTGTGTTGGTCGTCCGCGTTCGCCCACGAGGAATTCCTTCAGCCGGTCGAACAGCGCCGCATTGCCCGCCGCTAGATACTCAGACTCCAGGCGACCGATCACTTGCTCCAACACCGCCACCGCCCAGTGCCGCTCGTAAAGCCGTTCGGCGCTCCAGGTTTCAGCCAATTCAAAATCGGCGACGTCCGACTCGAGCAGTTCCTCCAACGGGATATGCGGACCGGTCTCGTACAGCTTCACTCCCCTCGCGCGATGCTGCTCGCTAGCGAGAAAACGTTTGAGCGACACAAGCAGATAAGAACGCAAACGTCCCTTCTCGCGCCGCACCGTGTTTAGATTTCTGTGTTCGAGTAAACGCGCAAAAAATTCCTGGACCAGATCCTGAGCCTCTTCTCGTGTAAGCCCTTGCCGGCGAATAAATGTATAGAGAGGTCGCCAATAAGTTCGGCAAAGTATTTCGAGTGCTTTCTGCGCCGCGGGCGATTCGCCTTGCGCCTCCAGCACTACGCTCCAACGCGTAGTACTAAATGCCGCGCCGTGATGAGTATTTCCGCCAATGGCGGTTACCGACTTCACAATATCCGCAGGGGGCACGTTACAATCCAAGTAAAAAGTCGGCCCGAACTCAAGCCTTAATCGCGCAAAGTTTTAAAGAAAGCGATGGGCGAAGAAATCTCCACTCGCGCAATGATGGAAGACTTCAAGCCGTTAATGAGCTGTCGGTAGGGATAAGACAAAGGCCGCCAAATCAGCTGGGAATAGGTGGATCGGCTTCTCCGAAGACGATTCCCACGAAATCGAAAGCGCAAAAACGTCCGCGAAAATCGGAATCTTGCCAACGCGTTGAGGACAACGCGTTCCACCTGTACGTCAATTTAGCGCAGCACCTAATTCGCGAAGTCAGTGATTCATCTTTGCGGCGGCTTTCATGATCTCAGCCTGCACCACCGGCATGATGTCTGCCATGTATGTCCCGAATTTTTTCATCGCCGATTTTCCGACGGGCGAGCCGTAAAAATCGGCCAACGCCTTCAGCTCTTCGGTCGTGAAATTTTTTACCATCGCATCTGTCATCGCTTTGGATAAGGCGGCAATATCGATCTGAGTAGTCATCACTTTCTTGAATTGCTCACGTTGATCCGCCGGAAGGGTTTCAGCCATTTTATCAGCCATATCTTCAAACAGCGCCTTTGGCGGGCTAACCTGGAGATAACGTTCGGCTTCTTTGCGTCGCGTCTCGGGCGTGTCAGCGGCACTGAAAACCGGGGACCAGGCGAACTGTGTAAGGACGAGCAAAACGGCAAGTTTCTGTTTCATAGTGGGCGATTGATAACGCAGCGCGCCCGGCAAGGCCATCTTTTTAGCACGCAGTAATTGTCGATCCCTCTAGATCATTACGGCAGCCAGCCCAAGAAAAACGAGCAGACAACCAACGTCGGTGAACGTCGTGACGACGATGCTGGACGCCATAGCGGGATCAGCTCCTAGTTTTTTCATTATCAACGGAACGATCGCGCCGGCCACGCCACTGAAACAACAACTAATGGTGATGGCAAGGAATACTACAAAGCTGAGCATCAGCGCCTGGGGGCTCTTCACCATCGTGGCAAAGGCAAACATCGCGACGCCTCCCGTGACTCCAGTTAATGCGCCATTGAATGTCCCTAATATAGCTTCCTTAACCAGAAGCAGACGTTCTTTTCCGGCTCTCATGTCACCCAAGGTGATGCCCCGCAAACAGACCGCCAATGCCTGCACGCCGGTGTTTGCAGCCTGACCGATCAGCACAGGCAGAAACACCGCCAGCGCAATGATCCGATCGATTGTGTGCTCGAACAATCCGACAACGACAGCGGCGAGCAGGCCGCAGAACAGATTTACCTGCAGCCACGGATGGCGAAATCTTAAACTCCGCGACCAAGGCGTCGTAAGTCTTTCCTCCGTTTCGACACCGACCATTTCGCCTGGCTGCGCACTTAACTCGACCGCCTGCGCTTCAAACAGCATCTGACCACGCACAAGGCCGATGAGTAGTCCGGATTTTTCGCAGACTGGATAGACCGGATAATGTCGAACCAGCACCGCTCTCATCGCGTCGGTCAACGACATATCCGGCGTTAGATAGAACGGATCCTTCAGCATGATCTCATCGAGACGTTGCGTTGGTTGTGCCAGCAGCATGTCGCGCATAACCACGACACCAAGAAGTTTGTCCTCTTCGTCCGTCACGAACGCGTAGGTGATAATCGCCTTTCTAGCGAGTCGCCGGATTTGCTCTGTGGCGTCGGCAACGGTCGTTGCGGGTCTAAAAACTGCCAGCGGCGGTTGCATCAGCCGCCCAACGGTACGTCCGGGATAAGTTTGATTGCGCATCCATTGCCGCGTTGTTTCGGAAGAAGCGCTGGCCAGAATCGTCTCGCGCCGGGATAAATTGAAGCGTTGCAGGATCTTCATCGCTGCCGCGGGATTAAGTAACTCAAGCATCTTGACGACGAATCCATCTGGATAGGCCTCAAGCATTTTCACTGCTTCGCGCGGATCGCGTTCGACAACCTTGCTGAAAAGATCTCGAAGTTCTGGCTCAATGTCGCGCACAGCGCCCGATGCAATCTCTGTTGTGCTCTTGCTCATCGCGCGAATCTGACAAGTCGAGCGTGGGCTGGCAACACTAACTGTCTTGAGCAAAGAGATTCTTAAGTGATATTTGGAAATCGCCGGTTCTTCTGGATTTTAGATTGTGCGTATCCTCGTTCTGACCGGCGCTGGCGTTTCAGCTGAGAGCGGCATCCCGACTTTTCGCGGAAAGGATGGCTACTGGAGGAATCTTGATCCGACAAAACTTGCGACCGCGGATGCGTTCGCGCGCGACCCGCAATTAGTTTGGGATTGGTATGGCGAGCGGCGGCGACGCATACGCAATGCGCGACCGAATGCCGCGCACGAAGCAATCGCACGACTCGCCCACCACACAGACGAGTTCCTGCTCGTTACGCAGAACGTCGATGACCTGCATGCGCGCGGTGGAATACCGGCGCAAAAGATGGTGCAAATTCACGGCGACATTTTTGTCACCCGGTGTTCGCAGTGCGATTGGAGGGCGGAGCTTTGCGACGTCGAGACAAACAACATTCGTGACCACACCGGGCTCGCGGGAGCTCGCCCCTCCTCTGCTGGTAATAAGCGCGAGGATGGCATTCCAAAATGTCTGCAATGCAATGCACTCATGCGGCCGGGCGTCGTTTGGTTCGATGAACAGCTGCCTTGGAACGAAGTGGAACGAGTTGAAACTTTTCTCGGTGGCGGAGCTTGCGACGTGGTGATCGTCGCCGGAACAACTGCCACGTTTGGTTACATCATCGATTGGGCGCTCCGGGCGAGCCGGGATGGCGGCAAACTGATTGAAGTGAATCCTGAGGAAACGCCGCTCTCACAATTCGCAACGCGGTTAGTGCGTGAGCCTGCTGCGATCGCTTTGCCGCGTATTGTGGACGAACTGACCAATCGAGGTGCGCTGTAGCGGCAGGCGTGCCGCCTGCGTTTTCATGGCAGCCGACACGGCTGCCTCTACAGTTTAGGGCGACAGGAGGACAACTGTGTCACGGTTACGCGCCGATCCACCGCACATAGCGTTCGGCAGATCGCACAACTGCTGCTTTCGCATCCGTGAGAACGTTCGTCTGCCACCAGCCGCCGTAGATGTGATCAAACGGGAAAGGTTCGATTTTTTTGACGATGCCGCGGATCGCCAACGCTCCAAGCGGAATGAGATTTGGATAACTTCGCATAAAGCTGACGTAACGCCGGTTCTGCACCACGGTAATAATATCGCCTGTAAGCAACGCGCCGTCGCCGTCTGCGCCCGCCGACCAATGCAACACCGTGCCGCCCTCAAAGTGACCACCACAGTTGATCAACGTCAGATCGTCCCAAAGCGAAAGTATTGTTCCTTCCCAAAATTGGATGCGCCGATTTTTGCGCATGACCCATTCGCGATCGGCAGCATGCAAAAAAACCTGTGCGTCGAAACGCTCGGCCCATTCGATCATCGAAGAGTAGAAATGCGGATGCGAAATCGCGATCGCGCGAATGCCGCCGCGTGCGTTTACCTCGGCGATTGTTTCGTCGTCCAGCAAAGAGATGCAATCCCAGAGCAGATTTCCTCCGGGCGATTGCAGAAGCAAAGCGCGCTGACCTATGGCAAATTCCGGTTCAGTGCCGATTCCCAGAACTCGCGGCGCTTCCTCTTCGATTCGATTTCGATGATTAGCCCCTAATCGCTTGAGCGTCGTCCATTCCTGGCCGGTGTGTCGGACGAATTGCCGTTCGTCTTCGCAAATTGGACAACGCGATGGCGGTTCGGCAGTCTCACCAAACTGCGTCCCGCATTGCACGCAGATAAACTTTTGCATCGGCAAAAAGTTATCGATCTTGCCGATGTTACAACGTTAAAGGAGCATCGAGATGAATGATCGCTTGTTAAGACACGCTTTGCTGATTCTCGCTGCGCTCTGCGTTTGCCATTGCAATGCGCACAATGACCAGAAAGAGATCCAGCGCTACATCCTTGATAGCGAACGCCAGTGGGCGGAATCGGTCGCCACTGGCGACACGTCGGCAATTGAACGTATTCTTGCCGACGATTTTATCGGAGTCGATCCGAAGGGCCGCCTGTACACCAAGCAACAGATGATCGATGAAACGCGTAATGCGCCGAAGTATTTCGTCTCAAATCAGCTTAACGATGTGAAAGTGCGGTTCTACGGTAACACTGCGATTGCACAGGGAAGCGAGACGTGGGAGAGAGGCTCCGGCGAGCGTGGGCGCTTCGTCTGGACCGACACCTGGCTGCGGCGCAACGGCCACTGGCAAATCGTCGCTGCTGAAGATCTGATCGCGCCTGAAAAACCTGATTAGTTCTATCGGTGATGAACGAGGATCTGCGCAAACCACCAGACTTCGTGAAAGGTGTTGTAGAGCGGCGTCGGAGCGACGCGGATCACGTTCGGTTCGCGAAAATCGCATTTCACACCTGCGGCAAGAAGTTCTTCATGTAACTGCTTTGGATGCTCGTGCGCCTGGATCGACAATTGCGCGCCGCGCGCACTCGGATTCGTTGGAGTGATGATCGAGAATTTCTTTGAACCAATTTGTTCGATTAAAAATTCCAGATAGCCCGTAAGTTTCATCGATTTTGCCCGGAGCACCTCCATCCCGCCGGCTTCGTCGAAAACTGAGAGCGATGCGCGCAGCGGCGCCATCGAGAAAATTGGCGGATTACTGATCTGCCAACCGTCAGCGGACGGAACCGGGATGAACTCCGGCTCGAGATGCAATTTGAATCGAGTGTTCGGATCATTCCCGAACCAACCTGCGAATCGCGGCAATTTTGTGTTCGTCGCGTGTCGTTCATGCACGAACGCGCCCGCGACCGCGCCGGGGCCGGCGTTCAAGTATTTGTATGAACACCACACCGCGAAATCGACATTCCATTCGTGGAGCGAGAGCGGGACGTTGCCGGCGGCGTGTGCGAGATCGAACCCCACAACGATTCCGCGTTTCTGTGCTGCAGCTGTGACCTTTTGGATGTCGACAAATTGACCGGTAAAAAAATTCACGGCGCCTATCATCACCACTGCGAGCTGATCGGCCTGCACGTCAATAAGATCGAGAATGTCTTCGGTGCGAACGGTGAATTCGCCTTTGCGCGGGCGCGCCAGAATGAGCGCGTCTTTCGGATCCAGCCCGTGGTGAATGAGCTGGGTTTTAATCGCGTAGGTATCGGAAGGGAACGCGGGCTCTTCCATCAAAACTTTGAAGCGCGATTTGGTTGGCCGATAAAACGTCGCCATCATCAGGTGAATGTTCACCGTGAGGCTATTCATGCAGATCACTTCGAGCGGCTTTGCGCCAACGAGGCGCGCCATCGGTTCGCGCAGCGCTTCGTGGTACGAATACCATGGCGTGCCAGTGGTATGATGAGCATCGACGCCGAGGTTGGCCCAGTTGTCCAGCTCATCATCCACGATTTGCCGCGCCGATTTTGGCATCAGGCCTAACGAGTTTCCGGCGAAATAGATGACTGGCTTTTCGTCTTTGCCGAGCAGCAGAGAAAATCTGTCGCGGAAATCGCGGAGCGAGTCCTCGCGGTCGAGTTGCCGCGCGAAATTTTCGTCGGAAGAAAAAGTCATTATCCGCAGATTACGCAGATTTCGCAGATTCAAAAGAATCCAGATCCAAGACGGATCTTGTCTCTGAAATCTGTGTCAATCTGCGGATAAACAATTCATTTCGGCGGCTGCATTAATTCGATCGTTGTCCCGTCAGGATCACGCACGTAAACCACGCGCTTACCGGCGTTCGGCCCTTTCGTGAGTATCTGCGGTTGCCCCACTGTTTTCCATCCTGAGACAGCAATCCTGTCGAGGGCGGCGTTGAGATCTTCAACGAGCAGCGCAACATGCACGGAACCAACGTCGCACGGTCGGAGATTTGCGCGTTTGCGATCCGCCGGTGCGAGATACTCGAGTAGTTCAATCTTGTGACCACCTGGCGTTTTTAAGACCGCAAGCTTTAACTCAGCGCCTTTAATTCCGGTGATTTCCTCGGCCAATTCACCTTTTTGGTGCGCCGTATGCGAAAGCTCGAACCCCAGCACATCGCGCCAAAATGCGAGAGAGCGCTCCAGATTTGAAACGGTGATGCCGGTGTGATCCGCGGCAACTATTCGAATTACCGTCTCACTCACAGAAGAAATGTAACAGCAGATTACGCAGATTTTCGCAGATTGAGGATGAGAATGTCAGAGAACCAAAATCTGGAACTATTCCGTGTAAATCTGCGAAATCTGCGGATCATCATTATCCTACGGCGGCGATCACTTTTAGCTCGATCGCAATCGGTGTGGGTAACGCCGTGACCTCGATTGTTGTGCGGGTCGGGTTTGGTTTGGCAGGGCCTGCGAAATACTCGGCGTAAATGCGGTTATAGATGGGAAAATCCTTTTTCATATTTATCAGAAAGACCGTGACGTCGATAATGTCCTGCCATGTTGCGCCAGCGTCTTCCAGCACGAGCCGCACATTCTCGAATACTGCGCGGCATTGCGTTTCGATGTCGTAGGTCACGACGTTGCCGGAAGGATCAAGCGTCACGCCGGGAATTTCTTTGCTGCCGCGCACGCGCGGTCCGATTCCAGACAGAAACAACAACCCGCCCACACGTTTCGCGTGCGGAAACGCCCCTACCGGTTCAGGTGCGCGTTGGCTTTTGAAGGTTTCGCTCATCGCTTCTTTACTGCCCGAATAGATGAACTAAGGCAACGCACATTTTGGACTAGCACAAAGCGCAATTTAGTGATCCGGGGATTCTCGCGAGGTTATTGCCGGAGTTCTCTGGTCTGATGAACGGAAACTTGTTACCGGCGGCAGGACATCCCTGAACGTGGCGCCGTAAATGTCCCAAACAGTAAGAAAGAGTCCACAGACGATCGGTCCGACGATGAATCCGATCAGGCCGAAGAGGAACAGTCCGCCCAGTGTGCCAATCAGAATGAGTAGGTCCGGCATTTTCGCGTCTCTGCCGACAAGCATTGGCCGCAGGAAATTATCCACAGTGCCGACCACAGCGGCGCACCACGTCGCCAGCAAGATTGCCGTTAGATGTTGCCCGGTGACAAATAGGATGATAGCTGCTGGCACCCATACCAAAGCGGCACCAATCCCGGGAATGATCGAAAGGATCGTCATGAGGGTTCCCCACAGAGCCGCTCCCTCGATTCCTACCACCCAAAACGCGATCCCCGCCAAGGTGCCTTGAACGACGCCGATTACCAGCGTTCCTTTGACAGTCGCTCGTGTGATCGAGCTAAGCTGGGTGAGCATTCGAGTCTCATCCTCATCGCTCAACGGAGTGTAATAAAAAATCCGTTCTAGAATTTTGTGGCCGTCTCTGAAAAAGAAAAACATCGCGTAAAGCATCACAAACAAATTTAGAAGGAACGCGGCTGTGGTGGCAGTCATGCGCGACGCGAACCCGACAAGAAACGCACCGGCGGTTTTGGCGACGTTGCCGACCTGTTGGAGCAGTTGATCCTGGGTGGGCATGTATTGAGCCAGTGCAGGAAATCTTTGTATCATCCACTCTTGCACGTTGAACGAGGTAGCGGCGCCAAGGTGTTGATTCAGCCACGGGATCGCTCGGTCACTTATCGTCAGCGCCTGTTGCAGAACGATCCCTAGAAATGCGCTCACTGGACCAAGACCAAGAACGACCAATACCAACAACGTAACTCCTGCGCCAAGCGATGCGCGGCCGCCAAGCAGCCGAGTAATCCAGCGATAAAGCGGATGAAACAATCCCGCGAGTAATGCGCCGAGAAGAAGCGGTTTTAAGAACGGCCACGTGACGGCCAGGAACAACGCGGTAACCGCCACCACGAGCAGCAACACAAAAGCCGTGCGCAAATTCGTGCGGCTTATGGTTGACGGTTCCATGGGTCAGCGTCGACAACTCTAATCAAGCCAATCGCAGATTAGCCTGATTAGACCGTTTCCTTCAACCCTCGGTCAAGCTCCTTGCAGCGACGGCCCGAGCCAGCTAATAACCGCCACCGGCTTCGCGCGCAAAAGCGTGCCCACCAATTGAGGAGCTCGCGAGCGCTCGAACGGTTCGCTCATTAGTTACAACTCCAGGAATTGCGCCAGTTGTTAGTGGAAATATTTTTTTAGCAACGACCAATAGTTTTCTTCCCATCCCGCAGCAAGATGGTCGTGTAAGCCTTCAGGAAAACCGATGTGATCAAATACGACGTGCGTGCTGGATCCCTGCGGCTTCAGTTCGAATCTCACAATGGAATACGCGCCTTCGGGCCATGTGACCACGCGCCATGCTTGGACGATCCTTTCATTCGGGATCAGTTCAAGATTCCGACCGACGATATGGCCTTTGAAGAGTGAAAACACGCCGCCGACTTCGCGATTGATGTCGGCCGGTCTACCCGAGAACTCGGCGAATTGCTTACTGTCCAGCAGCGCTTCGTACAGCTGCTGGGGACTGGCGTTGAAGTCAATTTCTTGATGAATCGTGATCGACTTATCGGATTCTGCCGAAACCATGCATGAGGTAATCAGACCGAGCACCGCAGTCACGAGATAGCATCTGCTCATGGGTTTGCTTATTTGTTTTTAACCACGAATTGCGCGAATCAACCCGGGTTTTTGAGCATCTGTCACCGCACGTGTGATTCGTTCTTAACGTTTAACATACTTGTCAAGGAATCCAAAGACATCGTGCTCCCATTGAGGAATCCCAAGATAGAGAAAATTGTGCCCGTCGTCGGATGTTTGACCGACGGACGGATAGATTTTTAAGACGTACGATTTGCGCATACGGCGAAGTTCGTCGGCCAACTCTTGACTGGGCGCGGTGCTGTAATCGTTTGCCGCCTGAATCAGCATGATCGGAGCCGTTGTCTTTTCCACCGCAGCTCGGAGCCGCTCGCGCAGTTCAGGCGAACGCTCCCATGACCCGGCAGCAGCCGCGAATGTCACCGCAGCACGAACGGAATTGTCGCGCTCGGCGGCGAGCAGTGTCAGTTGACCGCCAAACGAGTGGCCGACAACCGCAATGCGCTTGGCATCGAATGCCGGTGTGGCTTTCAGGAATGCCAATGCAGCCATCACGTCGTCGAGGTGGTCTGTTGTGGCCAGCATGAACTGCAAATGCTGCCGAGCTTCTTTGCCTCTCGCTGCTTCTTCCTGTTGCAAAATGTCTTGCATGAACGGCCCTTGGTCTGCTGAAAGGCCTTGTCCGCGGCGAAATAAATAGAGAAATGCATAGCCATGTTTCAGAAACAGCGGCGCAAGCTTTTCGGCAGCTTCCGTGATTCGGAAACCGGCGGTATGATCCGCGTCGGCGCCGCCGGAACCATGATTGAATAAAACGGTTGGAAAAGGACCCGGCCCGTTTGGTTTCCAGAGGAAACCTTTCAGCTGCAGCTTCCCGTTGGGAACAACGACGGTTTCGGGAACCATGGATGCGGGCTCGCCGATAACAAGCGCCACCGACAATGGCGCAAACAGGAATGCCAACGCTCTGACTCTCAACAATTAAGGTTCATTTACGACCGGTCATCATGAGCCGCGCAGAATCAAAGCGTTTCGCTGATCGCGCGCGTGCCTTCATCGCTTCAACTGCGCGATCGCGGGGCGGCGCGTTAGTCATAAGAGAATCGAGTAAATGATGCGCGGCGTGCGCAACATCATCGACAGCGCGATTGAAAGCTGCCTCATTCGCCTTCGAAGGCTTCGTGAAACCGCTCAGCTTCCGGACGAATTGAAGCGACGAAGCGCGAATTTCATCCACCGTCGCAGGCGGACTGAAATTATGAAGTGTTTTGATGGCTCGGCACATGAAACCAATTAACCGCGGACCAGCCTCCGCACAAGGATGCGACGGATGGGTTGTCAGGATGAAAACGGATTTCTCTAGGGTCGTCCCTCCGGATACTGTGGAAGATCGTCGGTGATCGTATCCCACGGCGCGCGATCGGCGACGAAAGTATGAAATTGCGGCCGGATTTCTGGATCGTCATCGAAGGCGCCCATCCGAATCGATACCTGTGGGCCGTCCGGCCAATCGCCGCCGAATAAACTCGAACCGCAGTTGGCACAAAACGCTTTCACCGCATGACGTTCCACAGCCTTTCTTGTCGCGCCGGAGTCTCGCACGGAGGCGGATCCACAGACCTTGATCAATTCCTTGCCCTGAAGCAGACGGAACTGCTGGCGCAACACACGTGCCTGAGTGCAAACCGCCGTTCCGGAATGTTTGCGGCAACGTTCGCAATGACAGTGGCTCGCCTGAATGAAAGGCGGATCAACTTCAAACCGAACGCCGCCACACAGGCAGCTCCCGCGAATGATCTTGGTCATCCCGCACTCTCAATAATCAGCTTTCACCTATCAACCTCTGAGCAATAACCGCGGATCATTCGGATGAAAACGGATTTTGCCTTTGCTTGTGAAATCTTCCAAGCCTCTTAGCAATTTGTCGTCACAGTTCTAACCAACCGCTGTGTAATAATTTCTTCTGCCTCTTCCACCAATTCGCGAACGACTTCTGCGGCGGATTTGATCTCCCGCACTAGACCGACTCCCTGGCCGGCGAGCAGATCCATCGACTCAACATTGCCAGTCGCATCCACATTTGGAGGAAAACCCATGAATCGCAGGAGCGGCATCGATTGACCGGCAATCACTGTCTGCCCGATGACGGGTTCGTCAGGGCGTGACTCCTGGCCGCGCGCTTCGTTCCCGAGCCATTCCTCAACAAATTTCGTTCGTAGCGTGCGATGCGGCGCGTTCGGCCAACCGAACCCGAACAGGATCGTTCGGACAGTCTCGCCCTCGTTCGCGGCGAGCAATTTCTTTTTGTAATCCGGGTGCGCACGGCATTCGTTGGTCGCGAGAAATCGAGTTCCAATCACAGCCGCTTGCGCGCCCAGTGCCAATGCAGCAACAAGTCCACGGCCATCGACAATTCCACCAGCCGCTGCGACCGGTCGCGGCGCGACCGCGTCAACCACGCGGGGCACGAGTGCGAGCGTGGACACTTCTCCTGCGACATGACCTCCGGCTTCAACTCCCTGTGCGATGATTACATCGACATCCGCCTTCCCTGCGCGCTCCGCCTCCGCGATCGACCCGACCTGATGCAAAACCTTTGCGCCAACGGCATGTACACGCTCGACGTATGCCGCCGGATCGCCCCAAAAAAAGGAAACGATCGGTACGCACTCTTTCAGGCAGATCGCGATCTTTTCCTCGACAGGAAAATGCAAAATCAAATTTACGCCAAACGGTTTATCGGTGAGCTCCCGGACACGCTGAACTTCTTTCGAAACAATGGTGGAGGCGCGAGCTGTGCCTGCAGAATTCCCAAACCACCAGCGTTGCTCACGGCCGCGACAAATTCAGGCCCGGTGAGATCGGGACCCATTGGGGCGGCAATAATCGGGTGCTCGATGCCCAGCAAATTACAGAGATGGGTTTTAAGCACAGGCTCCGGTCTACTTTGCGATGCAAACATTTTTAGGCTCGGTGAAGAACTCCGCCTTCGCTAAAGCTACGGCGCGACAGGCTCCGCGCTTCTTCCGGTGAGTGTTTTTATCGAGCGATACAGACAGTCTTTGCCTCTGTAAAAAAATGGAGTGCCTCCACGCCGCCTTCGCGGCCGACGCCGCTTTGTTTCATTCCGCCGAAAGGAACGCGGAGATCGCGGACGAGCCAGCAATTTACCCAGACCGTGCCGGTATTGATTCGCTCCGCGACGCGATGAGCGCGGCTCAGGTTTTGCGTCCAGACGCTCGACGATAGGCCGTATTCGACGTCATTGGCATGATTGATCACTTCTTCTTCGCTGTCGAAGGGCGTGATTGTCACGACGGGGCCGAAAATTTCTTCGCGATTTGTGCGGCATGAAACCGACAAGCCAGTAATGACGGTCGGCCGGAAAAAATAACCTTCTCGGCAACGTTCGTTAGGCGCTTGCGGCGCAGAACCGCCGAGCTCGATTTTGCCGCCTTCTTTCTGCGCGAGATCGACATAAAACTTTACTTTCTCGAGCTGCGTGTTGTTCACGATCGCACCCTGCTCCGTCTTTTCGTCCAGCGGATCCCCCATTTTCAGCTGTGATGCTTCGTTGATGAAGCGCTCGACGAAATCCTTGTACGCCGATCGCTCGACAAACACGCGCGAACCGCACAAGCAGACCTGTCCCTGGTTTGCGAATGATGAACGCACACTGCCGGCGATTGCTGCATCGAGGTCGGCATCGGCGAAAATAATGTTTGGATTTTTGCCTCCAAGCTCGAGCGACACCTTTTTGAACAGCGGCGCGCTCGCCTCGGCGACTTTCCGCCCTGTGGCGGTGCCACCGGTGAACGAGATCGTGTTGATCTTCGGATGAGCGGTAATCGCCGAGCCGACATTCGGCCCCGTGCCGTGGACGACGTTGAGAACGCCATTTGGCAGACCGGCTTCACGCGCGATTTCGCAGAGCAAGAACGCAGTCACCGGCGTTAGCTCGCTCGGCTTTGCGATGGCGGTGTTTCCGACAGCGATGGCCGGCGCGATTTTCCAACTCAATAAGTAGAGCGGCAGGTTCCACGGCGAAATCAGTCCGGCGATGCCGCGCGGCTGACGCAGTGTGTAGTTGAACGCGACGTTATCAGTGATGTGCGCTTCCGATTCCGTGTGTAAAATCGCCGTGGCGAAGAATCGAAAATTCGCAATCGAGCGTGGGATATCCAACGAACGCGCGAGCGAAATCGGCTTGCCGGTATCGATCGACTCGGCGCGCGCGAATTTCTCCAAGTCGCGTTCGATCAAATCAGCGATTCGCAGCAGAAAGTTCGAGCGTTCGGCTGCGCGTTGCTTGGACCAATCGCGAAAGGCTTTCTCCGCTGCAGCCACGGCAAGATCAACATCATGCGCGTCGCTGTCGGCGACCTGCGAATAAGGCTTACCTGTAGCCGGTTCAATGTTGTCGAGATATCGACCACTGATCGGTTCGACGAATTCGCCGTTGATAAAGTTATTGATTCGAGTCGGTTCGGTGCGCACTGCCCCAAGATTGTAAGCGGCTAACGCGATCTGCTCAACGACCACTGAGAAAACTGAAACGCGTTCTTAAGAATCCAACGTTTAATCCGAAAAAATAGTTCTGGCCAGTGAGCACGATCTCCATATAAAGGCTCCCCTACTAATCACATGAAAAGATTTTCGATATTGCTCGCCGGCCTCCCCCTGTCTGTTCTGACCTTTGCCTCCGTTCTGGATAATCGGTTCACTACTGCATTTGGTCCATTGTTTCAACCCGGTCCCAACGTGCCGCCGCTGGTGGGTCCGAGGCACGGACTCAA
>Ga0306921_10004318_pt1 | contig 14589 bp, 11 predicted proteins | sample sta12Cox44000080_FD_203760 | JGI IMG/M metagenome (GOLD analysis project Ga0306921, IMG submission 203760) | Lab enrichment of tropical soil microbial communities from Luquillo Experimental Forest, Puerto Rico - statoxic.12C.oxic.44.000.080 (v2)... | ecosystem: Environmental > Terrestrial >...
CGGCGCGGAGAACTGGCGCTCCATGTACCAGTACTTCACGCGCTTCCAGCCCGACGACGACAAGCGCTTCTGGTTCTACAACTCGATGCACTTCCCCGAGCCGATACCGGCGTTCGACTCGGTCACGTCGGAGATCCCGTACCAGGCGATCGGCGCGAACACCGCCCGGCTGTTCGTGTTCCCGACCACGCTAGGGATCGAGCACCGGATCGTGAACGGGCGGGTCTACATCACCGCCAACCCCGTGCTCGACCCCGCCGAGATCGGGCGGCGCGCGGAAGTGTTCGGGCCCCGGGCGGGCTACTACTACGAGAACTGGGACTCGCTGTACGAGGGCTGGAAGGAACGGGTGCGCGGGCTGATCGCCGAGATCGAGGCCATCGAGGTTCCGCAGCTGCCCGAGTGGGAGCCCGACGCGGTCGTGTTCGAGTCGCGCGGCGTCGCGCAGAACCATTACCTGCAGGAGAACTTCGCCAAGTGCCTGCATCTGTACTCCAAGATGTGGCACCACCACACCGAGATGCTGATGCTCGGCTACGGCGCCTACGTCGTGTTCTTCGAGTTCTGCAACAAGGCGTTCCCGGAGATCAGCGACCAGACCGTCGGCCGGATGGTGGCCGGCATCGACGTGATCATGTACCGGCCGGACGACGAGCTGCGCTCGCTGGCCAAGCTGGCCGTCGACCTCGGCGTGGACGACCTGTTCACCGAGGACAACACGGCCGACGACGTGCTCACCGGGCTGGAAGCCCGCGGCGAGGCCGGCGCGCGGTGGCTGGACGAGTTCGCCAAGGCGCGCGACCCGTGGTTCCACGTGTCCACCGGTGACGGCTTCTACCACCACCACCTGAGCTGGAACGACGACCTGACCGTGCCGTTCACCGCGCTGCCCGGCTACGTCGCCGCGATGCGCGCGGGCACGATGAAGCCCAGGCCGACGGCGCAGCTCGTCGAGGAGCGGGACCGGATCGCGGGCGGCTACCGCGACCTGCTGACCTCCGATGAGGAGAGGGCCGCGTTCGACCAGATGCTCGGCCTGTGCCGGCTCGTGTTCCCGTTCGTCGAGGACCACAAGTTCTACTGCGAGCACTGGTTCACCACGCGGTTCTTCCAGAAGGTCAGGGCGTTCGGCGCGCTGCTCGCCCGGGAGGGCGTGATCGCGGAGGCCGACGACGTCTTCCACCTGCACCACACCGAGATCGACCAGGCGCTGGCCGACCTGTCGCTGGCCTGGTCGGCGGGCAGCCCGCCGCTCGGCGGAGCGCACTTCCCGCCGATCATCGCCGAACGCAAGCGCATGCTCAAAGTCCTCCGCGACTGGTCGCCGCCGCCGGCGCTCGGCCCGGTGCCCGAGGGGCTCAACGACCCCGCGGTGCGCATGCTGTGGGGCGTCACCGCCGACCGGATCAACTCGTGGCTGAACCCAGATCCAGTAGAGATGCACGGCGTCCCCGCCTCGGCCGGCGTGGTCGAGGGCGTGGCGCGGGTGCTGCACGACGTCAACGAGATCGGCTCGCTGCGTGAGGGCGAGATCCTGGTCTGCCCGGTGACCGCGCCGTCGTGGGCGCCGGTGTTCGGCAAGATCAAGGCGGCGGTCAGCGACATCGGCGGGGCCATGTCGCACGCGGCGATCGTCGCCCGCGAGTACGGCATGCCCGCCGTCGTCGGCACCGGCGACGCGACCAAGCGGATCAGGACCGGGGACAGGATCCGGGTGGACGGCGACCGGGGCACGGTGCGGGTGCTGTAGTGGACGGTCCACTGGTGATCCCGCCGGTGATCCCGCTGGCCTGGGACGCGGACCCCGAGGTGGCCACGGACGCGGCGGTCGTCGGCGGCAAGGGCGCCAGTCTCGGCGAGCTGGCCCGGGCGGGGGTCGCGGTACCGCCCGGATTCGTGGTGACCACCGGCGCGTTCATCGCGGCGCTGGCGGTGATCGACCCCGGCGGCGCGCTGCGCGCGGCGCTCGAGACGTCCCCCGCGGGCGCTCCCGCCCTGCGGGACCGCATCGTCACCGCGCCGCTGCCGGCTTCGGTGGCATCGGCTGTCGGGTCCGGGTATGACTCTCTCGGCTCCGGCTGCGACGTCGCGGTCCGCTCGTCGGCCACCATGGAGGACAGCTCCGCCGCGTCGTTCGCCGGCCTCCAGGACACCTACCTCGGCGTGGCGGGTCTGTCTTCGGTGCTCGACGGCGTGCGGCGGTGCTGGGCGAGCCTGTACAACGATGAGTCGGTCGCCTACCGGCGCCACCTCGGGATGCCCGAAGACTCGCTCGCGATGGCCGTGGTTGTCCAGCGCATGGTCCGCCCCCGCACGGCCGGGGTGATGTTCACGCGGTCGCCGGTGAGCGGGGATCGTTCGGTGGTGGCGATCGAGGGGACGTGGGGGCTGGGCTCGGCCCTAGTCGCCGGCGACGTGACTCCGGACAGCTTCACGATCAGCAAGATCACGGGCGAGATCACCATGCGACGCGTCTCTTCGAAGGGGCGCCTGCATTCTTTTATCCCGAACGGTCGCGGGGTGACTGCCGAAGACACCCCCGCTGATCTGCGCGACGCGCCATGCCTGACCGACGACGAGATCCGCGCGCTGGCCGCGGTCGCGCGGACGGTGGAGGCCCACTACGGCGTCCCTCAGGACATCGAATGGGCGGTCCTCGACGCGCCGGCCCCCCCGGCGCCGCCAGCCGACCGGATCGTCCTCCTGCAGAGCCGCCCGGAGACCGTCTGGGCCGCCAAGACCGGTCCCCCGGTCGCCGCGCCGAAGGCGCGCCCCGCCGACCACGTGCTCGCGCTGTTCGGGAAGCCGCAGTGACCTTCCGGGCCGCCGTCTGCGAACCGCAGAAGCCACCCCCCGCAACAACAGCCCCTCCCGGTGGACCGCGGCGAGGGTGCCCGCGATCGGCGTATGAGGCCTGTGGCCCACAAGCCTCATCCTGTGAGGTCTGTGGCCCACAAGCCTCACTCCTTGCCGGCCGACGGCGTGATCGCCCCGCTCTCGCGTCCCCCGCGCCTCAGGGGGCACTGTGGAGCTGAGTAACGAGGATGTCGCGGACATCCTGGCCCTGCTGGACTCGCTGCCCTATAACGAGTTCGACCTCCAGACGCCGCGTTTCCGGCTCACGCTCCGCCGCGTGCCCGGAGGCGGCTGGACCGAGGAGTCCCAGATTCTCGCGGACCCGGTAGCGATCAAGCCGGCCGCGGACGGGGCGAAGGCTGGAGCGCGGGCCGGGACCGGAGGGGATGTTGGAGCCGGGGAGGTGGCTGGGGCGAGGGCGGACGCCGTGGCTGCGGAGGCCGCCGGACGCGGAGCGACTGGGACCGAGGGCGAGCGGGACGGGCTCGTGGCGGTAGCGGCGCCGCTGCCGGGGACGTTCTACCGGGCACCGCGGCCCGGGGCCGCGCCCTTCGTCGAGGTGGGGGACGAGGTTGGCGAGGACACGGTGGTGGCGATCGTCGAGACGATGAAGCTGATGAACTCGGTACACGCCGGAACCCGCGGGCGGGTCGCGGAGATCTGCCTGGGCAACGCCGAGCCCGCGGCGCAAGGGGCCACGCTGATGCTGATCGAGCCGCCGGCGTGAGCCCGCGGCACGGGTTCGGGCGGATCCTGGTCGCCAACAGGGGCGAGATCGCCGCCCGGGTGATCCGCACCTGCCGGCGGCTCGGCATCGAGACCGTGCTGACCGTGTCCGACGCCGACGCCGGGTCGCGGCCGGCCAGGCTGGCGGACAAGACGATCCGGATCGGGCCGGCTCCGGCGCTCGCGAGCTACCTGGACGCGGACGCGGTCGCCGCCGCGGCGGTGGCCGCGGGTGCGGACGCCGTCCATCCCGGCTACGGCTTCCTGTCGGAGAACCCGCGCCTGGCGCGGGCCTGCGCGGCGGCGGGCGTGGTGTTCATCGGGCCCGCGCCGGAGACTCTCGAGGCCACCGGGGACAAGCTCGCCGCGCGCGAGCTCGCCATCGCCGCGGGACTGCCGGTGCTTCCCGGGGCCGAGGCGGAGCCCGCGGGGGCGGCCGGGCTCGCGGCCCGGATCGGGTACCCGGTGCTGGTGAAGGCCGCCGGGGGCGGCGGGGGGCGGGGGCTGCGGGTAGTGCGGGACCCGGCGGACCTGGCGCACGCGGTGACGGTGGCAAGCGCGGAGGCCGCGGCGGCGTTCGGGGACCCGCGGGTGTACCTGGAGCGGTACGTCTCCCCCGCCAGGCACGTCGAGGTGCAGCTGCTCGGTGACGGCGACCGGGTCGTCCACCTCGGCGACCGGGACTGCTCGGTGCAGCGGCGGTACCAGAAGCTGATCGAGGAGGCCCCCGCGCCGCTGCTCGGCGCCGGCCTGCGGCAGCGGCTGCGCGCGGCGGCGGTCGCGCTCGGCGAGCGGCTGTCCTACCGCGGCGCGGGCACGGTCGAGTTCCTGGTCGACCCTGGCCGCGAGGCACACTACTTCCTCGAGGTCAACGCGCGGATCCAGGTCGAGCACCCGGTCACCGAGGCGGTCACCGGGCTGGACATCGTGGCCGAGCAGATCGCGATCGCCGAGGGCCGGCCGCTGCGGATCCGCCAGGAGGACGTCACGTTCAGCGGGCATGCGATCGAGTGCCGGATCAACGCGGAGGACCCGGCCGCGGGCTTCCTGCCCAGCCCGGGCACGATCACGAACGCGGTCTTCCCGGCCGGCGTGCGCGTGGACACGCACGTCCAGGCGGGCTCGGCGGTGCCGCCGCACTACGACTCGCTGCTCGCCAAGATCATCGCCCACGGCCCCGACCGCGCCGCCGCGATCGGCCGGCTGGCCGGCGCACTGGGGCAGTGCGTCATCGACGGCGTCGCCACGAACCTGGGCATGCACCGGGCGCTGCTCGCCAGCGAGGAGTTCGCCGCCGGGGGCGTCGACACGCGGTACCTCGAGCGGGTGCTTGACGGGGAGTCAGCCGCGGCCGTTCTGGAAAATTACGGAGCGGGCCGTGGCTGAGCTCGAGCTCGTCGACGTGTCGCTGCGCGACGGCAACCAGTCGCTGTGGGGAGCGACCGGGCTGCGCACCGCCCACGTGGCGCGGATCGCGCCGCTGATGGACCGGGTCGGATTCCGGGCGCTTGACTTCTCGTCGAGCACCGCGATGGGCGTGTCGGTGCGCACGCACCGGGAGAACCCCTGGGACCTGCTCCGGCTCGCCCGCAAGGCGATGCCCGACACGCTGCTGCAGTTCATCGGGACCGGGTTCCGGTTCATCTCGTGGGAGAAGGCGCACCCCGAGGTGATGGAGCTGGTCTACCAGACACTGGTCAGCAACGGCATGGACCGGTTCGTCGTGCTGGACCCGACGCACGACATGGACGCGGTGCGGGAAACCGCGCGCATCATCAAGAGGGCAGGCGGCACGGAGGTCATCGGCGCGCTCACCTACACGGTGTCCGCCGTGCACGACGACGCCTTCTATGCGTCCATCGCGGAGCAAATGTCGACATGTCGTGATATCGACCGCGCGTACGTCAAGGACCCGGCCGGCATCCTCACGCCGGAGCGGGCGCGCACGCTGATCCCCGCCGTCCGCGCCCGCCTGGGCGGCAAGCCGCTCGAGCTGCACGCGCACGCCTCGCTCGGGCTTTCGCCGCTCACCTGCCTGGCAGCGGCCGACCTCGGCGTGTCTGTCCTGCAGGTCGGCTGCGGTGCCCTCGGCAACGGCACCTCGCTGCCGGACGCGGAGCGGCTGCTCGCCAACCTCCGCGCCAGCGGCCACTCGGCCGACGTGGACGACCGGCTGCTGGCGCTCGTCGCCCGGTACTTCGACGGCGTCGCCGAGGCCGAGGGGCTGCCGGCCGGGCAGCCGCGCGAGTTCGACGCGGCGTTCATGCACCACCAGGTGGCGGGGGGCGTGATGACCACGCTGCGGCGGCAGCTGGCCGAGCTGGGGATGGCGGACCGGTTCGATTCCGTCATGGCGGAGATCGCGCGCGTGCGCGCCGAACTCGGGTATCCGATCATGGTGACTCCGTTCCCGCAGATGGTGATCGGTCAGGCGCTCGCGAACGTCGCCGGCGGCGGCGCGCGGTACGACCAGGTGCCCGACCAGGTGATCAGGTACGTGCTCGGCAGCTTCGGCAAGCCGACCGCGCCGGTCGACCCGGACGTGCTCGACCGGATCCTGTCCCGGCCCCGGGCGGCGGAGCTGGCGAGCGAGCCGCCGCCACTGGACGTGGCGGAGCTGCGGCGGCGGTTCGGGACGCGGATAGCCGACGAGGAGCTGCTGCTGAGGTTCGGCATGCCGGGCGGGGAGGTGGACGGGATGCTCGCCGCCGGGCCCGCTGTCACGCACTACAACCCGGACGCGCAGCCGCTCCTGCGGCTTCTGCGCGAACTGGGGAACCGGCCCGCGCCCGCCGAGCTGACGGTGCACAAGCCCGGGTTCCGGCTGACGCTGAAGGGCGGGGACCGTGACTCCTGACGAGGTGAGGGAGCGGCTGCGGAACGCGCGCGGCTTCATCTTCGACATGGACGGCACGCTGGTCCTCGGCGACCGGGTCAACCACGGGCTGCGGCCGCTGCCCGGCGCCGCGCAGATGCTGGACTGGGTGCGCGGCCGCGGCCTGCCGTACGTCGTGTTCACCAACGGGACGAACCGCGTGCCGACGCACTTCGCGCGCGTGCTGCGCGAGGCGGGGCTGGCCGTCCCCGACGAGGCGATGATGACGCCGGCGAGCAGCGCGGTGGTCATGTTCACCAAGCGCGGTTACAAGCGGGTCATGGTGCTCGGCGGCGACGGCCTGGCGCAGCCGCTGCGGGACGCGGGCATCGAGGCGGTGCCGCCGGCCGAGGAAGAAGCGGCCAGGGTGGACGCGGTGCTCGCCGGCTGGTATCCCGAGTTCACCATGCCCGCGCTCGAGGCGGCGTGCCACGCGGTATGGGCCGGTGCCGCGCTGTTCAGCGCCTCGCAGACGCCGTTCTTCGCCACCGCGCACGGCCGGGCGCTCGGCACCTCCCGGGCGATCACCGCGATGATCAGGTCGCTGACCGGCTGCGGGCTGCGGATCACCGGCAAGCCGTCGCTCGACGCGCTGCGCGCCGCGGCGACCCGGCTGGGCGTCAGGACGGCCGACATCGCGGTGGTGGGTGACGATCCCCTGCTCGAAGTGCCGATGGCACACCGCGGCCGGGCGCTGGCGATCGCGGTGGACACCGGCCTGGGCGACGCGGCCGCCTACGACCACCTGCCCGCGGAGCGGCAGCCGCACCTGCGGCTTCGCGGCGTCGACGAGCTGCTGTCAATCTGCCACACCCTTGATTCCTCAACTAACTCTGGAGTGTTGCCATGACCGATATGCGGGCCGTCTGTTTCACCGAGTTCGGCGACCCCTCGGTGCTGCACGTCGCCGCGGTGCCGATGCCATCGCCCGGACCGGGCCAGGTCCGGGTGCGGGTGACGGCCGCCACCGTGAACCCCACCGACATCGGGTTCCGCCTCGGCGGACGGCAGCTGCCGGACGGCATGGCGCCCCCGTACATCGCGGGCATGGACCTGGCCGGGGTGATCGACGCGGTCGGTCCTGAGGTGTCCGGGTGGCAGGCCGGCGATCGCGTGATGGCCGCGGTGTCTCCCTGGGTGCCAGGCGGCGGCGCGCAGGCCGAGTACGTGCTCGTGGACGGGGACCAGCTCGCCCGCGTGCCGGACGGGATCGCGCTCGAGGCCGCCGCCACGCTGCCGATGAACGCGATGACCGTGCGGTCCGCGCTGGACATGCTGGGCCTGCGGCCCGGTCAGACCCTGGCCGTCACCGGCTCGGCGGGCGCGATCGGGCAGTACGCGATCCAGCTCGGGACGCACGAGGGGCTGGTGGTGACCGGCGACGCGAAACCGGAGGATGCGGAGCTCATCCGCTCATTCGGCGCGCGCCACGTGGTGGAGCGCGGGGCGGGAATGGCCGCGGGCGTCCGCGCGCTCTATCCGTCCGGCGTGGACGCGGTGATCGACGCGGCGCTGCTCGGGCCGGCCATCCTGCCCGCGGTCCGCGACGGCGGACAGCTGCTGGCCGTCCGCCCGTTCCAGGGCGAGACCGAACGCGGCATCACGATCTCCCTGGTCCTCGTCGGCCAGCACCTGCACGAGGGCGCGCGGCTCGCCGAGCTGGCGGACCTGGCCGCCAAGGGGGTGCTGACGCTGCGGATCGCGGAGGTCCTGCCGGCCGAGCGCGCGGCCGAGGCGCACCGCCGCCTGGAAGCCGGCGGCGTCCGCGGCCGGCTAGTACTCACGTTCTAATGTGACGCATGTCACGTTTAAACGCTTCCGTGCGGGCATGCCAGCTGTGCCATCGTCGTCGACGCACGGAGTGAGCATGCGGGCTGCGTACGATCCTGGTCCCGTCCTCGGCCATACCGGTCTAGCGGAGCTGCCTGACGAGGAACTGCTGACGCGCTGCCGCGATTTCCCGTGGGGCAGCGTGGAGCGGGCAGCCGCCTGCGAGGTCCTGGTGCGGCGTTACGAGTCGCTGGTGCGCGCCTGCGTCTGGCAGTACCGCGGCAGCCCGGAGCCCGTCGAGGACCTGATGCAGGTCGGCTATGTCGGGCTGCTGAAGGCGATCAACAACTACGACCCGGCGTTCGGCAACGGGCTGCGCGCCTACGCGGCGCCGTGCATCGGCGGGGAGATCAAGCGGCACTTCCGCGACAAGCGGTGGCAGATCCACGTCAGCCGCTCCGTCCAGGAGCTCCTGCTGGCCATGCGCGATGCCGTCGAGGACCTGACCCACGAGCTGGGCCGCCAGCCCGCGGACGGCGAGCTCGCCGCGCGGCTCGGCGTCGCTGTCGGGGACCTGCGCGAGGCCCGCCAGGCCGAGCAGGCGTTCAGCGCCCACTCCCTCGACGCCCCGCTGCTCGCCTGGGACGTCTCTGCCGAGCTCGGCGACGTCCTGGGCGAGGAGGACGCCGGCCTCGAGCGGGCGATCGACATGGAGTCCGTCAGCAAGCACTGGGACGAGCTGCCCCGTAAGGAGCAGCGCGTCCTGGTCCTGCGCTTCTACGGGAACCTCAGCCAGGAGCAGATCGCCGGCCGGCTTGGCGTGTCTCAGATGCAAGTCTCCCGGCTGCTTGTCCGGGCGCTCGCCCACCTCAGGAAGCGGCTCCTCGGCGACCCGGCGCGAAGCCGCCGCGAACTCGCCTGAATGTTCTGCCGCCAATCTGCTTAGATGCCCGGCCTGAGGGTAAACGGCAGGCCCATGGATCGGCGAGAGGTCTGACCCCGGTGCTCGAGCAGGACAAATACCGTCAGCGGTCTGACCCTGCTCATCACCGACGTGACCGAGCGAGTGCGGACACGGGAGGCGGCGCAGGCGCGGGAGGCGGAGGTGGAACGCCGGTACGAAGCGGCTCGTGACGTGGTGATCGCCCTGCAGGAAGCGCTGCTGCCGAAGGGGCTGCCGGTGCTGCCGGGCGCGCGGATCGCCGCCAGGTACCTGGTGGCGGGGCAGGACCAGGCCACGGGCGGAGACTGGTTCGACGCCGTCCCGCTGGGCGACGGCCGGGTGGCGCTGATAGTCGGGGATGTGGTCGGGCACGGCGTGGCCGCGTCGGCGGCGATGGGGCAGCTGCGCGCGGTGCTACGGCACGTGCTTGCGGTCGAGCCTGACCTGGCGGCGGCGCTGGGACAGCTGGACGGGTTCGCGGCCAGTGACCCCGCGCTGCGCGCGGCCACGTTGTGCGTGGTCGTGCTCTGTCCCGCCGATGGCGCCGTCTGCTATGCCACCTGCGGGCACCCGCCGCCATTGGTCATCGCCACGGACGGGACGGCGCGGTTCCTGCCCGCCTCCGGGGCCGGGCCGCTCGGCACCGGGTCCGTGCCGGTGCAGGGCTCGGCCGAGCTGGCGGCGGGGGAGGTGGTGCTGCTCTACAGTGACGGGCTGATCGGGCGACCGGGCCGCACCCTGGCCGAGGGGATGGCGGAGCTGGCGGTCGTGGCCGGTGACACCGTCGCGAACCGCACGCTGCCCGCCGCCGCCGCGGCGCCCGCGGACCGCGTTTGCCAGCTCGTGGTGGAGCTGCTGACCCGCACCGGCTACACCGACGACGTGACCACCCTGGCCGCGCAGCGGCTGACGGCGCCCGCGCGCGAGCTGACGGCGGAACTGCCCGCCGAGCTTGCATCGGTGATCACGATACGCCGCGCGCTGGACGACTGGCTGGACGAGATCGGCGTGGCCACCGCGGACCGGCAGGTAGTGGAGCTGGCCGTGACCGAAGCCGTCACCAACGCCGCCGACCATGCCTACCCGCCGCGCCGGCCCGGCATCGTCCGGCTGGAGGCTTCGCTCGGCACGGACGGGTTCCTGGAGGCACGCGTCAGCGACCGCGGGCGCTGGCGCGTCCCGGACCCGCGAACCCGGGACCGCGGCCAGGGGCTGATGCTGGCCGCCCAGCTCGCCGGGCAGCTGCGGGTCAGTCACCCGCCACAGGAAGCCACGGCCCCGCCTGGCTCCAGAGGCACGATAGTCACGCTGCGGCATCGCCTGCACCGGCTGGCCGTGCTCGCGTCCGAGGCTTCCGCGGTAGTTCCCGGCAGGCTGGCATCGGTCCCGTTCGCCGCCACCCTGGTGGCCGCCGGACTCGGCGACGGGTCGCCCGTGACCATGCGGGTCACCGGCCCGGTGGACGTGACCACCGCCGAGCGGTTCATCGGCCGGCTCCTGTCGGCCTGCCGGGCCGGCGTGCTCCCGCTGACCGTGGACCTGACCGGCGTCACGATCCTGGCGAGCGCGGGAGTCCGCGTCCTGCACGAGGTCTGGGACCAGCTCACCGCCAACGGGAACGCGCTGACCCTGGTCGCCGGGCCGGACAGCGCCGCGGCCGCGGTGCTGGACATCGTCTGTCTCCCCTACACCGCCGCGTAGTCGCCTGTCCCCCGGACCGGCCGCTAGCGCGCGTACGCGAAGATGGAGCGCGTGGACGTCGAGCCGTACCGGGGTGAACTGGTGGCGTACTGCTACCGCATGCTGGGCTCCTATCACGAGGCCGAGGACCTGACGCAGGAGACGATGCTGCGCGCGTGGAAGGCCCGCGACCGGTACGACCCCGCGCTGGCGTCGGTGCGGACCTGGCTGTACCGGATCGCGGCCAACGCCTGCCTTTCCGCGCTGGCGGGGCGCGTGCGGCGGCCGCTGCCGTCCGGGCTGGGCGCGCCGAGCGACGATCCGCAGGCGCCGCTGACCCCGGCCTTCGACATCCCCTGGCTGCAGCCGTTTCCCGACGCGCGGTTCGACATCGAGACGCGGGCGGACATGCGGCTGGCGCTGGTGGCGGCGATGCAGCTGCTGCCGCCGAGGCAGCGGGCCGTGCTGGTGCTCCGCGAGGTGCTGCAGTTCAGCGCCGCCGAGGTCGCCGCGCAGCTCGGGACCACGGTCCCGGCCGTCAACAGCGCCTTGCAGCGGGCCCGCGCTTTGCTCGCCGACGCGGTCGGCGCGGACGAGGTCGCTGAGCCGGACGACCCGCGGGCACGCGGGCTGATCGACCAGTACGTGCGGGCGTTCGAGGCGGCTGATGTCCCCGCGCTGGTCGGTCTGCTCACCGATGACGCGGTCATGGAGATGCCGCCGGTGCCGCTGTGGTACCGAGGCAGCCGCGACTACGGCCTGTTCATGCGCCGCGTGTTCGAGATGCACGGGCCGGGGTGGGCGGCGCGGCAGCTCACCGCCAACGGGCAGCCGGCGCTGGCCGCGTACGCGCCGGACCCCGCCGGCGGGCACCGGGTGCATACCCTCCAGGTCTTCACGGTCGCGGGCGGCCGCGTCGCGCGCAACGTGGTGTTCAGCGATCCGCGCGTGTTCGAGGCGTTCGGCCTGCCCGCGCGAATTCCCGGCGACGAATCGCGCCGGGCGCGATGAGTCCGGGCGATGCCGCCGGTATGTACGGGTGAGCATCGACCGAAGGGAGACGCGCCATGAGCGTCATCGTTATTGAGTTCATCACCCTGGACGGGATCGTGTCCGACCCGGACGGTTCCGACGGGACAGCGACGGGCGGCTGGGCGTTCCGGCACGGTCGCGAGACCGTCACCCAGAACCCGTTCCGCCTCGGGAACGAGCTGGACGACGGGGTCCTGCTGCTCGGGCGGAAGACCTGGCAGCTGTTCTCCCGGATCTGGCCCGGCCGCGACGACCCGTTCTCCGCGCGGATGAACGCCGTGCCCAAGCTGGTCGCCTCCCGGACGCTGGCCGACGCGTCGGCGTGGGAGAACTCGCGCGTCATCGACGGCGACGTCGCGGACGTCGTCAAGCGCGAGGAACGCGATGTGGTCATCATGGCCAGCCTGAGCGTCGTGCACGCGCTGATGGCCGCGGACCTGATCGACGAGTACCGGCTGCTGACCTTCCCCACGATCCTGGGCACAGGCGAGCGGCTCTTCCCCGCCGGCCCGCCCGCGTACCTGGAATGCCTGTCCGCCGAGCAGGCGGGCGCCGTCGTTCTCGCCCGCTACGGGAGGGCTCTGCCAGCGTGAGCTAGGGCAGTGCCAGGAGTACCCGCCCGGGCGGGTACTCCTGGCACTTGGCTTCGAAAAGTCTCCGCCGGGCCAGAGGCTTCGCGAATTTGACACCCGGCCCTTGAGCACCGGCGCTCCAGCCGAGGCGGGAGCTCGCGCGGACGTCATGCCCCGCGCTGTCGTCAGGTCCACCGCCGTCCAGCGAGCCGACGCCCCGTCACGGCCGGAGATCCGCTCAAAGGGTGCATCTTGCGCCGGGCGCGGCCATCTTCTGGAACACGTTCTAGTTCTGGTTTAGAGTCAGACGTGTCCGCATCGAAGAGAGGAACAGTCAATGAAGACCAAGGCCGCGGTGCTCTGGGGTCTGAACGAGAAGTGGCAGGTCGAGGACGTCGAACTCGACGCGCCTAAGGAGAGCGAGGTCCTGGTCAAGCTCACCGCGAGCGGACTATGTCACTCCGACGAGCATCTGGTCACCGGCGACATCCCGATGCCATTCCCCGTGGTGGGCGGCCACGAGGGCGCTGGCATAGTGCTCGGCACGGGCCCCAATGTCACGCATGTCGCTGAGGGCGACTCCGTGGTCCTCAGCTTCCTCCCATCCTGCGGCCGGTGCTCGTACTGTGCCCGCGGCATGCAGAACCTGTGCGATCTCGGCGCCTTCCTTATCAACGGCCCGCAGCTCGACGGCACCTACCGGTTCCATGCCCGCGGCCAGGGTCTCGGCCAGATGTGCCTGCTCGGCACCTTCTCCGAGTACACGGTTGTCCCGGCGGCGTCGGTCGTGAAGGTGGACGACGGCACGGCGCTCGACAAGGCCGCGCTGGTGGGATGCGGCGTGGCAACCGGTTACGGAAGCGCGGTGCGCACCGCCGAGGTCAAGGCGGGCGAGACGGTCGTGGTCATGGGCATCGGCGGCGTCGGGATCAACGCCGTCCAGGGCGCCAGGATCGCCGGAGCGCGGAACATTATCGCGATCGACCCGGTGCAGTTCAAACGCGACAAGGCCTTGGAGTTCGGCGCCACGCACACCGCGGCCACGGTCCAGGACGCGGCGTTCCTCGTGGCGGACCTGACCCGTAACCAGATGGCCGACTCCTTCATCGTCACCACCGACGTCGCCGAGGCCGACTACGTCGGACCCGCGCTCGACCTGGTCGCCAAGCGCGGGAAGGTCGTCATCACGGCGGTCGCTCACCCGGACGCTACCCAGATGAGCGGTTCCCTGTTCCTGCTCACCATGATGGAGAAGCAGATCCGGGGCTCGCTGTACGGCTCCTCCAACGCCCAGCACGACATCCCCCGGATGCTGGACCTCTACAACAAGGGGCAGCTCAAGCTCGACGAGCTGATCACCAGGGAGTACGCCCTGGAAGATGTCAACCAGGGCTACGCGGACATGCGCAACGGCCTCAACATCCGGGGGCTGATCCGTTACTGAGCCGGGGACCTACAAACACAGCTGGCTGATCTGGCCTGCGAGGGATCGGGCGCGTGCCTGATACGCGCCCGCCGTCCGTGTGAAGGTCCGTCTCGGCGCGGGAGCAGGCCGGGGCCGGCACACCGGTGCTCGGGGATCGACGTGATCAGGGGATGGTTGCGGTGTCGACCGTCTCCAGCTGTCCGGAGCTGAAGTTCGAGACGAGTACCGTGCCGTTGGGAGCGGCCGTCATGTCCCTGGGGAACAGGCCAGCAGGGATGTCGCCGACGATCGCGCGACGGCCGTCCAGCGCGTCGGCGACGTTGATTACGGTCAGGTCGGCGTGCGCGCCGGGCGCGCTGAACCTGTTCGAGTCGGCGACCACGATCAGCGTGCCGTCCCGCACTGCGGTCAGCCCGACCGGTGCCTGGCCGACCCGCACCACCGCGACCAGCGCGTGCGACGGGTCGGTGACCAGCAGGGCCGCCGCGAAGCAGAGCACGTCGTCGCTGGCCCGGGCGGTCACCCAGACCTGCGTCCCGTTCGCCGCCGTAACCACGCGGACCGGCTGGCAGCCAGCATCCACTGTGGCGACGACCGACTGTGCGGGGTCGGTCTCCGCGCGCCGCAGGTCGATCAGCGTCAGCGTGCCCGGCGGCTCGTTGGGCATTATCCCAGCGCGGACGGCCTGGCCGGCGGACAGAGTCGGCCC
>Ga0306921_10004320_pt1 | contig 14587 bp, 12 predicted proteins | sample sta12Cox44000080_FD_203760 | JGI IMG/M metagenome (GOLD analysis project Ga0306921, IMG submission 203760) | Lab enrichment of tropical soil microbial communities from Luquillo Experimental Forest, Puerto Rico - statoxic.12C.oxic.44.000.080 (v2)... | ecosystem: Environmental > Terrestrial >...
TCACCAGGCAGAGTGGCTCGCGAGGCTGGGTGTGAAGAGCGCAACGACGATCGATCCCGGATTGAACTACAGTGACACCTCGCCCTTCGCGCTGCGGCGGCTGGTGGATGGCGGGTCGGTGTCGGACATAGAATTCGACGCCGAAATGACCGGCTTCATGGAGGTCGTGCGTTCGTTGCGGCGCCGACTACGCGCCGGGCAGCGCGAGGAAGCGCGCGTCAGCACACAGCAAGACGAGCGTAGCCGGCCTTCCTTGCCCTGCGATAAAGTTGGTCCCTGATGCGCGGCTTTGCATTTTTTCTCGCTTTCGTTGGCAGCCTGCCGTTCATTTTTGTATCGCCGTTCTACGGGGTGCTGCTCTGGTATGTTTTTTCGCTCGGTAACTTCCACACACTGATATGGGGTGGGCCGTTTGCCTACCTCAACTACGCCTATGTGATCGCGATTCTTACCTGTCTTTCGTGGTCGTTTTCTCGAACCGACAAGAAGCAGCTGCCGATTACTCCGCTCGTCATATTGACACTGCTGTTTTCGATATGGATCACATTCACCTCGTGGTTCGCATTGGCCCCGGGTAATGATGTTTGGACCAAATGGACCGGCGTTCAAAAGATGCTGTTTATGTGCCTCGTCGGCTATGCCCTGACGACCACGCGCGAACGGCTGAACCAGCTGATCTGGGTGCTGGTTCTGACAATTGGGCTTTGGGGTGTAAAGGGGGCGCTTTGGAGTATCCTGCATGGCGGCGGCGAAATTCACGGGCCGGACAACGGCATGCTCTCAGATAATAACGATTTCGGCCTCGGCCTCATCTTGATTTTGCCCTTACTGTTTTATCAATGGCATCTCGCCACCAATCGTCACGTCCGCCGCGGCCTGTTGTTCATGGGATTTCTTGTCACCCTGGCGGTGTTCTTTACCTACTCCCGAGGTGCGCTGGTCGGGGTATGTGCGATGGGAGCAGTCTTCTGGCTAAGATCTCGCGCAAAGTTCACGACCGGGCTCCTGATCTCTGCGCTGGCATTGTCCATCTTCAGCTTTGCACCTGAGCGCTGGTTTAACAGGATGGGGACGATTGAAACTTTTCAGCAAGACGGCTCGGCGATGGGCCGGCTCCATCTCTGGCAGGTCTCGCTGCGGATTGCCGAGCTTCATCCGATTACCGGCGGCGGCTTCCGAGTCACGTTCTGGCCGAACGTGACAAACGACATGCTTCGCGGCACCGATCTGGAAAGGCTGACAAAGCCACGCGCTGCGCACAGCATCTATTTTGATGCCCTGTCGGAGCATGGATGGATCGGATTTTCCTTGTTCGTGATGATCCTCGGCTACTCATGGATGAATTGCGTGTGGTTGATACGTCGAACGCGCAACCGATCCGATCTTGCCTGGGCGAACTTGCTGGGAAGAATGGGGCAGGCGGTGCTTGTCGGCTATGCGACGGCGGGCGCGTTCGCTTCGCAAGCGTATTTGGACGAATACTGGTGCATCATCTTTGTTTTCGACGCGGCACGGCGGCTGGTCGCCAAACAACTCGCGCCAGCTGGTGCATTCGGAGCAGCCCGTGCGGCGAAGACGCCGGTTCCACAGCAAGCCATCAGCCCGGCGGCGCTCGCGAAGCCTGGTGGTGCGATGGGCTTTGCGAAAACGAACCTGTGACCCCGCTTGGTGACGAGCCTTTCGCCCTGTAGCGCTGTAGGCGCACACTCGCTCGGCAAAGTTTGACCGCGAAAATTGCGCGTCGGCCGCTTACATTGAAGCTCCCCTGCTATGAAGGTCTCCGCGATGAAGGTCCGTAAGCGGCGCAAAGGCTCTTCGGTGCCCGTAATGATGACCGAGCTGATGCTGGCGTCCTGGGAGACGATCGCGCGCCGCACCCTCCTGATGGCCCAAAATGCCTGTTCGCCAGCAGAATACCGGCGAATGGTTCAGGAGAAAGCCGAGGCGGCCGCCACCTCTGCATCCCGGCTTGTATCGAGCGCTGGCAAAGCATCCATGGCTTCGCTATTGGCTCCCTGGCGTGCTCAAGCTGTTGCCAACGCCAGGCGTCTGCGGAAAAAGTAGCGTCAGAGGTCCTGTCGGCGCTCAATTCTTAGGCGGCACCGCGCCTCACAAAGTTTTTCGTCGTTGTCGGTTGTGGGCGGACTTGGCCTAAACTCTAAATAGATCGTCGAGGAGAGCCGGCTGGCACCCGATTTGCTGGGTGTGGCGGCTCCCTTCAAGACGGAAATTGACGATGTCCGATGCTGTTCTGACGATTAGCAGCAAAAACTACTCTTCGTGGTCGCTGCGCGGCTGGCTGTTGTGCAGGATGGCCGGCTTGGATTTTAGCGAGGAGGTGGTGCCGGTCGACGACCCGGCGAACCGCGCCGAACTGCTCCTGCTCTCCCCATCGATATTGGTTCCCTGTCTGACCCATGAAGGGCTCCGGATCTGGGACACTCTGGCGATTGCGGAATACCTCAATGAATTGAAGCCCCGATCAGGTTTGCTGCCAAAGGACCGTGCCGCCCGCGCCCGTTGCCGCTCGGTTTGCGGCGAAATGCACTCCGGTTTTACAAATTTGCGCTCCGCTTTGCCGATGAACCTCAAGGTGAAGCGCGTCGGGTTCAAGGCATGGTCCGGCGCGCAAGCCGACATCGATCGGATTGTTACAATCTGGCGCGATTGCTTCGCAGCGTATCAGGGCCCTTATCTGTTCGGTAAACCCTGCATGGCCGATGCGATGTACGCGCCGGTCGTGACGCGTTTGCTCACTTACGACGTGCATCTCGACGACAGCTGCGCGGCCTATTGCGAGCGGATAATGGCCTTGCCGGAGATGGTCGAGTGGTGCGCTGCGGCCTTACGCGAACCCAACGAACTCGAAGAGCTGGACATGGAGTTCTGAGCCCCCTGCCGCTGTCCGCCGATCGTCGTGAGGCGAGGGCGGCGCCATATTTCGACGCATCCGGACGGACATATCTCGAGCGCCGCCAGACCAAACCGATACAGACTGAGCTCGGCGAACACCGTAAGCCGCGGCGGGGCGAGATTGCCTCCGGCAGACCCTTGGGATCGTTCCGGAAATAGCCATAATACGATGGTACTGTTTATCCATGTACCATTTGGTGAATCCGGCACGTCGGATTAGACGCAGCGATGATGCAAGAGCTGTATTGTAAAGGTCGAGTTCTACAAACGGTCCAAGCGCCATGTTGCTTCCACCTCTCGTAGTCTCGTGCCTGGCTCTTTCCGCGGCTGCGGCCTGGGCTCAGGCGCCACCGACCGATCAATCACAACCAGGTCGGGTTTTTTGTGACCGGAACGTCATCTACCGAATTGCCGAGCCCGCGACGGTTCCGCAACTCTACCGGGGCTTTCTAGGCGCCTGGAGCGATGCGGCTTGGGATCCCAATACTTGTGCGGCGCTGATCATAGACAACGTCGAGCCGGACGGCACCGCGTCGATCATTTATGTCTTTGGGCCGCTGGGATCGGCGGGACGGGTCACAGGAGGAACATTGCATGGTACCGGGATCATCCGCGACGGCGAGCTCAGATTTCAGAACTCCGACGGTGCGCAGTTCGGCTTCCGCCCCGGGATTGCCGATCTGATCGGACGGATGACGACCCCCAACGGGCAATCCTACGAAGCCGCGTTCAAAAAGACCTTGTGAATTCAGAGTGCCTGTCCCGTGCTGAACAGCTTGACGGCCCGCCGAGTTGACGCATGGAAGGGCCGTTCCTAAATTCGCGATCGCCGGGATCGACCGCCGTGGTTGACTTACCCGCGCTCCGGTCGGTCCCGCTTGGTTAGCTAACAGCGGGTGACCACATCACGGGACTATCAATCGTGGACCGACCCGAAGCCGCGGGCGAGACAGCCCGTTTACACCGATCATCACACGTGGCTGCGCATGCTCCGACCCCTCGTACCTTCCCCGATCAACGAGCTCAACGAACGCAGCCGTGAGATTTTTCGCCTGATTGTCGACGGCTATGTCGCAACTGGCGAGCCGATCGGCTCGCGCACCCTGTCGCGGCGACTGGGTCAGAACTTGTCGCCTGCGACAATCCGCAACGTCATGGCGGATCTGGAGGAAGCCGGGCTGCTCTATGCGCCGCACACCTCGGCGGGTCGGCTGCCGACCGAGCTTGGGCTGCGCCTTTTTGTCCACGGTCTGCTCGAGATAGGGCGGTTGGCCGAAGACGAACGCCGCAATATCGAGAGCCTGTGCGTCGCCCGCGGCAAGAGCCTACCCCAGGCGCTGGAGGAGGCTACGACCGCGCTGTCCGGCCTGTCGCATTGTGCCGGCGTCGTTGTGGTGCCCAACCAGGACCGTCCGTTGAAACACATCGAGTTCGTCAAACTCGGTCCGGGGCGCGCCCTAGTGGTGATGGTAACGGAAGACGGACTCGTCGAGAACCGAGTCATCGAGGTACCCGCCGGCCTGCCTCCCGCAGCACTGATTGCGGCCGGCAACTATCTGAACGCCAGGCTCATCGGTCGGACGATCGAAGAGGCGAAAACCGAAATCGAGCAGGAGATCGCTTCAAACAAGGTTCAGCTCGACGAGTTGACGTCAAAGCTCGTTGCGGCGGGCCTTGCCAACTGGGCCGGGGGTGACGAGGGGAGCGCGCTGATCGTGCGCGGCCAGGCCAATCTGCTCGAAGATGTCACCGCGCTCGCCGATCTCGAGCGGCTGCGTGCCCTGTTCGAAATGCTCGAAACCAGGGAGACGATGCTCCGCTTGCTCGATGCAAGCAGGCAAGGCGAGGGTGTCCAGATATTCATCGGCGCCGAAAACCGCCTCTTTGGTGTCGCCGGTTGCTCGATGGTAATCGCCCCCTACCAGAACAGCCGCGAGCAGATCATCGGCGCGATCGGTGTCATCGGCCCGACTCGAATCAACTATGCCCGGATCATCCCGATGGTGGACTACACCGCCAAGATGATCGGGCGCCTCATTGGATAGGACAAACCATGGACGATACGACCAAGGAGCAGGATCCGTTTCGCGCCGCGGAAGGAGCCGCCAACAACAATGTCGACGGCCGTGCCGGGGCGCCGATCGAATCGGCAGCCGAGGAAGCCACACCCGAAACTCGGGTAACCGAGCTCGAGGCGGAGCTCGCGGACCATAGGGATCGGCTGCTGCGTGCGCTCGCAGAAACTGAGAATGTACGCCGTCGCGCCCAAAGAGAGCGTGAGGATGCATCGAAGTATGCAGTCACCGCTTTTGCCAAAGATTTGCTGTCCGCGGCCGACAACCTTCGCAGGGCGCTTGAGAGTCTAACCGAAGCGGAGGCCAAGGACGAGCGTACGCGCAGTTTGCTCGCCGGCGTCGCAGCGACCGAGCGCGAGCTCCTGGGAATCTTCGAGCGCCATGGGATAAAACGAATCGATCCCAAGGGCGAGCGTTTTGATCACAATTTCCACCAAGCGATCTTTGAGGTTGAGCGGCCAGATGAGCCGAGCGGCTCCGTCATTGAGGTCTTGCAGCCCGGTTATGTCCTTCACGACCGCCTGTTGCGGCCAGCGATGGTGGGCGTCGCAAAGGGCGGTCCAAAGCCCAACGAATCCGTTTAAACTCGCCAGTTTTGGCCGCGACAGCCGAGCTGAGCGTGGTTGTAGCGTCGGGTGCCGACACATATATAAATCCCAGCCACATTGAGGGGATGGCTGTCATCACTTCCCGGGGGATCGGGACGGTGCTTCCCCGGGCCGCCCGGTCCTGCTTTAGAAAGAGGTGTTCATGAGCAAGGTCATTGGTATCGATCTCGGCACGACGAATTCGTGCGTTGCCGTGATGGAAGGTAAAAATACCAAGGTGATCGAGAATAGCGAGGGCATGCGGACGACGCCGTCGATGGTTGCATTTACCGAGTCCGGCGAGCGCCTGGTGGGCCAAGCGGCGAAACGCCAGGCGGTAACCAACCCCGAAAACACATTCTTTGCGATCAAGCGCCTGATCGGCCGTCGCTTCACCGATCCAATGGTGAAGAAGGACATGGATCTGGTGCCTTATAAGATCATCACCGGTGACAATGGCGACGCCTGGGTCGAAAGTCGCGGTAAGAAATACGCACCGTCCCAGATCAGCGCGTTTATTCTGCAAAAGATGAAGGAGACTGCCGAGGCGTACCTCGGCGAGACTGTCACGCAGGCGGTCATCACGGTCCCCGCCTACTTCAACGATAGCCAGCGTCAGGCGACCAAAGACGCCGGCAGAATCGCCGGGCTCGAAGTGCTGCGGATCATCAATGAACCTACTGCCGCGGCGCTCGCCTATGGCATGGAAAGGAAGGGCAGTGGCACTATCGCGGTCTACGATCTTGGCGGCGGCACCTTCGACATTTCGGTGCTCGAGATCGGCGACGGCGTATTCGAGGTGAAGTCGACGAACGGCGACACCTTTCTCGGCGGCGAAGACTTCGACAAGAACATCATCGATTATCTTGCTGATGAGTTTCGCAAAGAACAAGGCATTGATTTACGGAACGATAGGCTTGCGCTGCAACGACTTAAGGAAGCGGCGGAAAAGGCAAAGATTGAATTGTCTTCGTCAATGCAAACTGACGTCAACCTACCGTTCATTACTGCCGATCAGCACGGCCCCAAGCATCTCAATATCAAGCTAACCCGTGCAAAACTCGAGGCGTTGGTGGACGACCTGATCCAGCGCACAATCGGGCCCTGCCGCAGCGCCCTCAAGGACGCCGGGCTCAAGGCCTCCGAAATCGACGAGGTGATCCTGGTCGGCGGCATGACCCGCATGCCCAAGGTCAGCGAAACGGTCAAACAGTTCTTCGGCAAGGAGCCGCACCGCGGCGTCAATCCCGATGAAGTCGTGGCGGTCGGTGCGGCTATCCAAGCCGGCGTGCTAAAGGGCGAGGTCAAAGACGTTCTGCTCCTCGACGTGACCCCCCTGTCCCTCGGTATCGAGACCTTGGGCGGTGTCTTCACGCGGCTGATTGACCGCAACACGACGATCCCGACGAAGAAGAGTCAGGTCTTCTCCACGGCCGAGGACAATCAGACAGCGGTTACGATCCGCGTCTTCCAGGGCGAGCGTGAGATGGCGGCGGACAACAAGCTGCTCGGCCAGTTCGACCTCGTCGGGATTCCCTCGGCACCGCGCGGCATGCCGCAGATCGAGGTGACCTTCGACATCGACGCCAACGGCATCGTCCAGGTCTCGGCCAAGGACAAGGCAACTGGCAAGGAGCAGCAGATCCGCATCCAGGCGTCCGGCGGCCTCTCGGAGGCCGACATCGATCGTATGGTCAAGGATGCCGAGGCGCATGCCGATGAAGACAAGCGCCGCCGCGAGCTGGTCGAGGCAAAGAATAACGCCGACGCGTTAATCCATACGACCGAGCGGACGTTGAACGAGGGCGGAGACAAGGTTCCGCAGGCCGACCGGGACGCGGTCCAGCAGGCGGTCCAAGCCTTGAAGGACACCCTCGCCAGCGAAGATGCCGGCCAGATCAAGGCCAAGACCGAAGCTTTGGCGCAGGCGTCAATGAAAGTCGGAGAAGCGCTTTATAAGGCTCAGCAGGCCGAGCAGGCGGGCGCGGGCGACGGCGGTGGGCCGCAAGGCGGGCCATCGCATGGGGCTTCGGGCGGCGACGACAAAGTCGTCGACGCCGATTTCGAGGAAGTCGACGATCAAAAGAAGCGCGGTTCGGCGTAATCGGCGCGACTGAGGTGCCGAAAGGTTGCGGCCATCCCGGCGGGCTCGCCGCCGGGATGACGCGTGGTGGGAAAGCTCTCTCTCGAATACCCGTCGAACATGGCTAAGCAGGATTTTTACGAAGTCCTCGGCGTGGCAAAATCCGCCAGCGCCGATGAGCTCAAAGCGGCCTATCGCAAGCTCGCGATGAAACACCATCCGGACCGTAACCCGGGTGACAAGACCGCCGAACAGAAGTTCAAGGAAATCAACGAGGCCTACGACATCCTCAAAGATGACCAAAAACGCGCCGCCTACGACCGATTTGGTCATGCGGCGTTCGAGCAAGGTGGCGCGCGCGGCCCGGGAGATTTCGGCTTTTCCGGGGGTTTCGCGGACATCTTCGACGAGATGTTCGGCGAATTTATGGGCGGCGGACGGCGAGGCCAGGGAGGGTCCAGCCGCGGCAGCGATCTCCGCTACAATCTAGAAATCTCGCTCGAGGAGAGTTTCCGCGGCAAGCAGACAACGGTTCGGGTGCAAACTTTGGTCCTCTGCGACCAATGCAGAGGCAGCGGCGCGGAGGCGGGATCGAGACCGGTGACCTGCCCGACCTGTCATGGCCGAGGACGGGCGCGTGTGCAGCAGGGCTTTTTTACGATCGAGCGACCCTGCGCCACCTGCCAAGGAGCTGGGCGGGTTATCGACAATCCCTGCAAGTCCTGCGGCGGCCAGGGGCGGACCCGGCGAGAAAAAACCTTGTCTGTCAATATTCCGCCGGGTGTCGAGGACGGGACGCGCATCCGGCTTGCCGGCGAGGGCGAGGCCGGGGTGCGCGGGGCCCCCACGGGAGATCTTTACATATTCATTACGGTCATGCCCCATCGGATCTTCACTCGGGACGGCGCCAATATCTATTGCCGCGTGCCGATCTCGATCACGACCGCAGCCCTTGGCGGCTCCATTGAGGTACCGAGCGTCGACGGCAGCCGGGCGCGCGTCACAGTGCCGCCGGGTACTCAGTCGGGCCATCGGTTCCGGCTCAGAGGCAAGGGAATGAGCGTGTTGCGCTCACCCGCGCGCGGCGACATGTTCATCGAGGCGACTGTCGAGACCCCGGTCAACCTGAATAAGCGTCAACAGGAGCTGCTGCGAGAATTCGAAAAGGCCGGGGACAATGCCGGAACCCATCCCGAAAGCGAGGGCTTCTTCGCTCGGGTCAAGGAGTTCTTCGAGGATTTGCGGGAGTAGGGGTTAGTCGGCAGCGGCCGGTTCGCGCCCGGCCGTTGTGGAGGCAGGATCGTTGCCCTTGGCGAGAACCGTTTCGAGTGTCCTTTGGATCTCGACGAGCTTTGCCGCGTGTTCGACTTTATGACCGAATAGGTTTTTAACGTAAAAGACGTCCACGACCTTCTCTCCGTAAGTGGAGATCTTGGCGCTCGACACCTGCAGATTGAGGCTGGTCAGCGCTCGGGTCAGCTCGAAGAGAAGCCCCGGACGATCCCGGCCGTTCACCTCGATGACCGTGTGTGAACCGCTTACCTTGTTGTCCACCAGAACACGGGGCGCCACGGTGAACACCCGGGTTCGACTCAAGAGTGACGGCGGACGGGCGAGTTCGCGGTGGGGCTTTAGGTCACCGGTCAGCACGTTCTCGAAAACAACCGCGAGTTTTGCGAGCTTCTCAGGACGGTCGAACGCACCTCCGGCCGAATCCTGTACCCAGAAGGTATCGAGCGCCATGCCATTCGACATTGTCATGATTCTGGCGTCGACGATGTTGGCGCCGCTGACCGCCAGCGCGCCGGCAATGCGCGAAAACAGACCCGGATGGTCCGCCGTATAGAGGGTGATTTCCGTAACGGCCCGATGCGAATCGACGCGCTTCTCGACAGTCAGCGGCGCACCGCTCGCCTCCGCTTCACGCATCAAGCGCGCATGACGCGCATGCGTGGCGGCGTCGAAGGAGAGCCAATAAAATGGATAGCCGCGACCGATAAACGTCGTAAATTGGGCTTCGTTGAAATCGGGCAGTAGCCGGCGCACCGCGGCCTGCGCCGCGGCCATGCGCGAATCCTGGCCTTCGGCGCTGAGCCCGCCCGAAATCACCTCGATTGCCCGGTGGTAGAGCTCGCGCAACAGTGCAGCCTTCCAGCCATTCCATATTTTCGGACCGACGGCGCGAATGTCCGCCACGGTCAGCACCAAAAGGAGCTTCAATCGCTCTGGGGACTGCACCCGTTCGGCAAAATTGGCGATCGTTTGCGGATCGCCAATGTCGAGCTTGAAGGCGGTGCTGCTCATCAGCAAGTGCCAGCGCACCAGCCAGGCGACGGTCTCGGTCTCCTCTACCGCAAGCCCGAGCCGGGGGCCGAGTTTCAAAGCGATCTGCTCGCCGAGTTCGGAGTGATCGCCGCCGCGCCCCTTGGCAATGTCGTGCAACAACACCGCTAGATAAAGAGCGCGGCGGGACACGATCGTCGGCATCAGCTGGGTGGCCACCGGGAGCTCCTCTTTGAGGAGCCCGCTCTCGATCTGATGCAGGATGCCGATCGCGAACAAGGTGTGCTCATCGACCGTGTAGTGGTGGTACATGTCGTACTGCATCTGAGCTACGACGCGACCGAACTCGGGAATGAAGCGGCCGAAGATTCCGGCCTCGTTCATTCGCCGCAATGCCGTTTCCGGATCCTTGCGCGAGGTCAGGATCTCAAGGAACAAGCGGTTCGCCTCCGGATCCTCACGCAGCTGCTGGTTGATCAGCCTCAGCGACTGACTGGCCGCCCGCAGGGCGCGCGGGTGGATATCTAGTTCGTGTTGTTGCGCAACCTGAAAGAGTCGGAGCAGCGCCGGCGGATCTTTTTTGAAGAAATCCTCCGACGGAACAGTTAATCGTTCACCATCGACAACAAAACCGCCCAATGCGCGCCGCGAGGTGCCCCATCGCACCCAGGAGAGACGGCGTTTATGCTTCTGGTCGGCTTCGAGAATGGCGCAAAAGATCCGGGTCAGATCACCGACATCCTTGGCTACCAGAAAATAGCGCTTCATGAAACGCTCGACGCCGCGGCTGCCGGCATGGTCGGTATAACCCATCCTCCGGCCGATCTCCGTCTGCAGATCAAAGGTCAACCGTTCTTCGGCGCGCTCGGCGAGGTGGTGGAGGTGACAGCGAACCGTCCACAAGAAACTCTGCGCGCGGTTGAAGCGCTGGGATTCTTCCGCTGACAACACTCCCAACTCGACCAGTTTGCCGACATCGTCGGTGCGATAAATGTATTTTGCTATCCAGAACAATGTGTGCAGGTCTCTGAGCCCGCCCTTACCCTCCTTGACGTTGGGTTCGAGCTGATAGCGGCTGTCCCCTACCCGCTTATGGCGCTCGTCTCGTTCGGCGAGCTTCGCTTCTACGAACTGCGCTGCGCTCCCCTTTACGATGTCTGAATCAAACCGTTTTCTGAGTTCGCTGAAGAGGGCTTGTTCTCCCCAAAGATAGCGCGCCTCCAGCAGCCCGGTGCGGATCGTCAGATCCGTTTTGGCCTGACGCAGGCATTCCTCGACAGACCGGGTAGAGTGCCCGATTTTGAGGCTGAGGTCCCACAGCAGATAGAGGAGATATTCGACCACCTGCTCCGTATGCGGGGTCCGCTTGTACGGCAATAAAAATAAGAGGTCGACGTCAGAATAAGGTGCGAGCTCGCCGCGTCCGTAGCCACCAACCGCGACAATTGCCAGACGCTCGCCCGAAGTTGGATTGGGGAGAGGGTAGATCGACTGGGTGACGAGATCGAACAGCGCGCGGATTAGCTGGTCCATCAAGAAGCACTGCTCACGGACGGCCGCGGCGCCGTCGCCGATCCCCTCGAACCGGCGGCGAATCTCGGCGCGGCCCGCGGTCAGAGCCGCCTTCAGCGGCGTAACGAACCGCTTGCGATCTAGGGCGGGAGCGTTCGCCGAAAGTGCAGCCAAAGATAATCGTTCGGCCAGGGCGCGGCGATCGATAATGTCGCGCTGCCGGCTGATGCTGCTCATACCGCTTCCGTTTCCTCTGGAGCTACTCCCGGTGCTAAACGTGCCAGCAGGCATCGACGGATATCACCAAGCCGGGCCTGTGCCTCAAATAGGTAATCAAAGCCATCACCGCGAGGGCCGCTTTATCGGCCTCGATCGCATCACCGACTGCGAGCCGGCGAACGGCTTGGGGCCCGCTGATGCCGGCGGCGACAACCGCCTTTTTGCCGGCGAGCGCCAGGGTATTCTCGGTCGTCATCTCGCTCTTCCCGGGGCGGCAATGTCGGCCAAAAGCGGGTTGAACCGATGCGCCGCCTCGTATTGAACCCAATGCCCGGCTTCAGGAATCACCTCGAAACGGGCGGTAGGCTGGACATCCCGCAATGTGCGGGCGCGATCGTCGAGGTACGGATAGGCGGTGGCGTCGCGCGCTCCCCAGATCCCGTCGACGCGCGCTTGGATCAGGGGCAGCGCTCCAGCGAGCGTGCCTGCCCTTGAGAACCTGCGGCTCTTCACGCGGGCCCGCGGTGCGTTCTGCGCCTGGATGTAGACCGCGAGTTCGTCGATTTTGCTTGGGTCGGCAATCATTAGCGCAGCGAGATTATGACGAGCCACGGCGAGCGCCTCGCCCTCAGACGCACCTTTCGCCAATCTTCGAAGCGGCGTCGGCTGACGAGCCAGACCGAGACCGTTCGACCCGACGATCGTAAACGCGCGCACTCGGTCGCCGAGTTGCACGGCGACGTGCCCGCCGAGAACTCCCCCGAAAGAAAACCCGGCAATTTGCAGATCGGTCTGCCCGCCGAACACGATATTGAGCCCGTCGACGATGATGCGGGCCAAGCCTTCCGCAGTGTGCGGCTCTGGCGGCGTTGCCGACTCTCCTAGGCCCGGCAGATCCGGTGCCGCCACGGTAAAATCTCGCGACAGCGGAATCACATTGCGTATCCAATGCGTCCAAGACCCGTAACCACCATGGAGCAGCGCGAGCGGGGGACCTTCTCCCCACAAGCGCCAGATCATGCGACCATCCCCGCAAGGTGTCTCAACTCGTCGCGCTTCTGCTGCAACACCTTCCACAAAAGCAACGGTTGTTTCGCTGATCAGGCTCGACATTCGGCCCTCATTATTGCCTCCACAAGCTGATAGCCGGTTTCCCGCCGAACGCCTAGGCCCTGGCGCTGAAAGCGCGTGGAAGCGCCTTCGAACGCACCTGTTCAGCTAAAGGAAACCGGTTTGATGCTCATCCAGGGCGACACGGAAGCCGGCGAAAAGTCGATCGACCAGCCAAAGAAAACCGTTCCGAAAGCAGTCAAGAAAACTGGCCGAAACAGGTGGAACGCTAAAGGAAATGCCGAGTGGTTCGTCGATAAAACATAAGGGCTGTTGCGCTACCTCGGCGGCCCACTCCAAATTGCTTCTCCTACTCACGGGAGGAAAGCATGAAGGAGAACCGGGTAAAGCGCATAATGAGCGGGGGCGATCTCGCACTGGGCACCCATGTCGGCGGGATCGCCGATCCGCAGATCGTCGAAATTATCGGGCTCGCGGGCTTCGATGCGGCCTTCATCGACATGGAGCACACCAGCTACGATCTGCACGATGTGCAGCTCGCGGTAATCGCGGCGGAGCGCGTCGGTATTACGCCGATCGTGCGCACGCCCGGCTTCGACGCCGCCTTTATTCTGAGGCTGCTGGATATGGGCGTGCAAGGGATCCAAGTACCGCACGTCAGCAGCGTCGAGACTGCCCGCGAAGCCGTACAAGCGGTCCGGTACCCGCCGCTCGGCGAGCGTGGCATGGCGGCCGGCAGCCGGGCCGCGGATTATGGAAGAATTCCGCTGGTTGAGCACATGGCGCAGTCGAACCGCGAGATCCTGCTCGCCTGCATGATCGAGGACGTGGCGGCGGTCGAGAGGATTGACGAGATTGCCGCGGTGGACGGCATCGACCTTTTGGCGGTTGGCCCGTCGGACCTGTCGCGCTCGCTTGGCGTCAGCGGGCAACCCGATCATCCAAGGCTCATCGCCGCGATCGACCGGGTGCGCGCGTCAGTCAAAAAGGGCGCAGGCGCGCGCCTTGCTCTGCCGCTGAACCACGCTGCTTTTCCGCGTAATGCGGCGCAGCTCAAAGAGTTGGGCGCCGGTTACACGAATTGCGCTCCGACTCCGGAGGCCCGCCTCTTGCAATCGTTGCAGACGCATCTGGCGGAAGCCCGCAAGCTCCTGGGATAGTCAAACCGCAGCTCTCGCCAGCCGTATCGCCCGATACCGCATGATATTCCATGCTAGGCGGCTGGCCGCGCGCGCGAGCCAGCCATAAGGGCGCAGTCCCACCGCTTTGAAAATCAGCGGAATGCTTCGCGCGACGTGGCACTCACGACAGAGCGCATAGGCACGCTGCGCATAAGCGCGTCTATAGTGATTGCGGTCGTAAGGCTCCGCTGCACCGTTTGCGGCATAATATGCGTAGGCCAGCTCGTCATCTTCCGACTCTAGGATCCGCCCGGCAGCGACGCGGAACCGATCCCAAAATCCGATACGCTCGCGCTCGAGGCAGCGCGTCAAGTTTTTATAGAACAGCTTGTAGTGACGAATCTCGTCGGCTGCGATACGGCGGCAGATCTCTTTCAGAACCGGCTCTTCTACCGCATCGCGCAACACAGAGTAGTAGGAGCTTGTCCCAACCTCCACCATGCAGCGCGCGATCATTTCGCCTGACCGCGATCCGCGGCGCGAGACTTCGCGGTCAAAATCCACATGGTAGCCGGCCTGAAACCGCCGGAAGGCCGTCTCGAAATCGAATTCGCGATCGGCGAGCTCAGCCCAGCGCGCCAGCGCCTTGCCATGCTGCACCTCCTCCTCGCCCCAGCGGCGCGCGTTTTCCTGGAATTCGGGGTCGTCGGCGAAAATCCGGCA
>Ga0306921_10004322_pt1 | contig 14586 bp, 15 predicted proteins | sample sta12Cox44000080_FD_203760 | JGI IMG/M metagenome (GOLD analysis project Ga0306921, IMG submission 203760) | Lab enrichment of tropical soil microbial communities from Luquillo Experimental Forest, Puerto Rico - statoxic.12C.oxic.44.000.080 (v2)... | ecosystem: Environmental > Terrestrial >...
GCCGATGAAGAACGGGACCGCGCCGGCCGCGACGTTGCGTGAGGCCATGCGAGAGATCGCGCGCTCGACCTCGATCTCGCCCATTGCCCCCGGCAGGTCGACCAGACCGTCGAGCCGCGCTGCACCAGGCACGTCCGCGAACAGCGCGTCGATCGAATCGACGCCGATCGCCGCCAGCATCTCGCGACGGTCCGGATCCGTCAGCGGGAGATAGCGCATCAGGGCTGCTCCTCGATAAAGCGCCTGTAGCCCTCCTCGTCCATCAGGCTGTCCAGTTCCTTTGGGTCGTCGAGGCGGAGCTTGATGAACCAGCCGTCGCCCATCGGGTCGGCGTTGACTATGGCGGGCTCGGTCGTGAGCATCTGGTTGATCTCCGCGACCTCACCCGAAACCGGCGCATAGACTTCGCTTGCCGCCTTGACCGATTCGACGACCGCAGCCTCCTTGCCCTTCTTGACCCGGTGTCCGATTTCTGGCAGCTCGACATAGACGACATCACCGAGCTGTGACTGCGCATAGTCGGTGATGCCGACGATCGCGAGATCGCCGTCGAGCCGCACCCATTCATGATCTCTGGTGAAACGCAAAGTGCTCATTCGGCGATTTCCTCCTCCGGTATCAACCGCGGTGATAACGGTGCTGGACAAATGGCAGGCGCACGACACGCGCCGGACGGGCGGTGCCGCGCACGAGCAAGGCGAGCGGCGTGCCCGCCGCGGCATGGCGGCGATCGACATAGCCCATCGCGATGGGCGCGCCGACCGAAGGGCCGAAGCCGCCGCTCGTCAATCGCCCTATCGTCGCCCCGGCGGCGTTGAGGATCGGTGTATCCTCGCGCGCCGGCGCGCGTCCGTCCGGTTGGATGCCAACGCGGGTGCGCGCTGCCCCTTCAGCGAGCTGGCGCAGCACGACCGAGGCCCCGGGAAACCCGCCCTCGGCGCATCGTCGCTTGCCGATCGCCCAGGCGAGGGCGGCCTCGATCGGGGTAGTCGTCTCGTCGATGTCATGCCCATAAAGGCAGAGGCCGGCCTCCAGGCGCAGCGAATCGCGGGCACCGAGGCCGATCGGCCGCACTTCCGGCCGGGCGAGCAACATCTCGGCGACCGCCGCCGCACCATCCGCCGGCAACGAAATCTCGAATCCGTCCTCGCCGGTATAGCCGGAGCGGGTGACCAGGCATTTGCAGCCGGCGAGCGTCGTCTCCGTTGCGGTCATGAAACCGAGCCGCGCAATGCCTTCGCAAAAGTCGGACAGGACGGTAGCGGCAGCGGGTCCCTGGAGCGCCAGGAGCGCCTGATCCTCCAGCAGCTCGACCGTGGTAGAGCGGTCGAGACGAGCGCGCAAATGGGCGAGATCGGCCTCTTTGCGCGCCGCGTTGACGACAAGAACGAGCCCGTCCTCGAGCCGCGTAGCCATCAGGTCGTCGAGGATGCCGCCCGCTTCGCTCAGCAGCAGCGTGTAGCGCATGCGCCACGAGGCCAGCGCCAGCAGATCGCCGGGAACGAGCGCTTCGAGGGCTTTGACCGGATCCCCTCCGACGAGCCGCAGCTGTCCCATATGCGAGACATCGAAGAGTCCGGCTTGCGAGCGCGTGTGCAGGTGCTCGTTGAGGATGCCGGAGGGATATTGCACCGGCATCTCGTACCCGGCGAAGGGCACCATCTTGGCGCCGAGGGCGAGATGGAGAGAGTGGAGCGGTGTCCGCTTGAGCGGTGCCGCAGCGGCAGCAAGGGTCACAGGACCTCCGACAGAACGGACGCCCGAGCGTCCGACCCCTGCCCCCTCTGTCGTGGACCCTGAGAGATTCACCCACCCTACCCTACCCTCCCCCGCCGGCGGGGGAGGGTAGGGTGGGGGTGGGCTTACTCCTTCGGTGAGCGGGAGATCACCCGCTGCTTTCCAGAGCGCCCTTGCGCCCGCGGTCCTTTTGCCTGAGAGTTTCCGGGGCGGTTGCTCCTTCGGCGCCGCGGACCCCCTGTTCGAGCCGGGGGCGCGACCTCTCCTGCGGGCGTGCATACAGCGCGCCATATGTAGCACCGGTCGGAGCTCGTGGCCAGTTTGTTGCGGTCGCGCCTTACCCAGGTGCTTGCCTGTTAGGCGGATTCCACTCCCTGTTCGACCGATTTAATTCCCTGTTCGCTCGTCTAGGGAATTTGCGGTAGCCTGACTCGAACATCAACAGCTTGCGAGCACGGTTTTCGTCTCCGCACGCGGCAAGCATCGATCTTACCCAGTATCTTCCAATCGAGGAGGGAAAGTAGCCGTCTCGGCCGCGGCCGGCGCCCGCTCAGCGGCCGCGGAAACGCTTATAGAAATCGACGACCTCGGGGCTTTGCTGAAACCCGACGACGACGTTTAGATCGGCACCCTTGCGGCCGCCGAGCGGGATCGTCTCCTCGATGTGATCGGTGACGCCGGCGCGCTTTTGCGGCGTGTCAAAGACGATGCGCACCGGGAGCGGCTTCTTGCCGAGGATCGATTGATCGGGGCCGGTCACAGCCACGAAATATTGGAAATCCACCGAATCGGCCTTCGCGGCCGGGCCGCGTTCGCCGACGACCACGACGTCGAGGAGCATGCGCACCGCGTCGCCGGTATATTCGCACTTCAGGTCGGCCTCGCTCAACAGCCCGTAGAATGCGACATTATCCGGGCGCCGCTCCGTTGCCGGGCCGAACACGGCGGTGTTGGCGAGCGGCCGCAGGATCACCGCGCTCGGACAGGCTTCGGTCGGCTTTGACGAAAACGAAGGAGCCAAGCCACAGCCGGAAAGAGCGAGGACCCCGATCAGCACCGCACTCGGTGCGGTGCGCGGACGTCTCACAGGCTGGCGTGCGTCCCGTCGCAGAACGGCTTGCCGCCGGTCGACTTGCAGCCGCAGAGCCAGACTTCCTCGGTCGCCGCGGCAGTGAACGGGACCGGGTTCAGCCCGGTGCCCTGGTGCGAGCCGTCGCAGAACGGCTGGTTGGCGCTCCGCCCGCAAGCGCACCAGAAATACCTCTTGCCGGCTTCGACGGTGACGCCGTAGGGCTCTTTCTGCGCGGGTATCGGTTCGGCCATTGTTTCTTCCCCACCGTCGCCCTTGCTAGTGTCCGCGCGCTCCGGCGGCGCGTGCGTCGGACTGTATGCGAGCCGCGTCCGACGCACAAGCCAGGTTGAGGCAGGGAGTCATGGCCGTCTACACCGATGTCTCCGATGATGATCTCAGAGCCTTCGCTGCGCTCTATGACATCGGCGAAGTGCTGTCCTGCAAGGGTATCGCCGAGGGTGTCGAGAACTCGAACTTTCTGGTCACCGCCGAGCGCGGCAATTTCATTCTGACCCTCTATGAAAAGCGGGTCGCGCCGAGGGACTTGCCGTTCTTTATCGCGTTGATGGAGCATCTCGCGCGCCATGGCGTCGCATGCCCGACCCCTGTACGGGGTCGTGACGGGATCGCGTTGCGTGAGCTGTGCGGGCGGCCCGCGGCGATAGTGACGTTTCTCGCCGGGATGTGGCCGCGACGAATCATGCCTTTCCATTGCGCTGCCCTCGGCCGGGCGCTTGCCTCGCTGCATCGTGCCGGCGCTTCGTTCGGGATGACCCGAGCGAATGATCTGGCGGTCGCCGGCTGGCGGCGCCTGTTCGAATCCTGTCGGACCCGCGCTGCCGAGGTACAGCCTGGGCTCGCCGAAGAACTCGCGGCCGAACTTGTGCTGCTCGAAACCGTGTGGCCGCGCGACCTCCCGATCGGGGTGATTCACGCCGACCTTTTTCCGGATAACGTCTTCTTCCGCGACCACGAGCTGTCCGGCCTGATTGACTTCTATTTCGCTTGCACCGACTTTCTCGCCTATGACTTGGCGATCTGCCTTAACGCTTGGTGTTTCGAAGCCGATGGCAGCCTCAACGTGACCAAGGCGCGGCTGTTGCTCGACGGCTATCGCCGGGAGCGGCCGCTCTCGCCAGCCGAACTCGCTATGCTGCCGGTGCTCGCACGCGGCAGCGCGCTGCGCTTTCTGCTGACGCGACTCTTTGATTGGCTAAATCCCCCAGCAGGGGCGTTGGTCCGACCGAAGGACCCTCTCGAATATCTTCGTAAACTGCGGTTCCACCGGGTCGTTACCGACCCGGGCGGCTATGGCCTCGATGCCTGAGCTGTCCGAGGTCGAAGTCTTTACCGATGGCGCCTGCCGCGGCAACCCGGGCCCTGGGGGGTGGGCCGCAATCCTCCGCTATCGCGGGACAGAGCGGGAACTGAGTGGCTTCCAGCCCGACACGACCAACAACCGCATGGAGATGACGGCGGCGATTGCAGGACTGGAAGCTCTGAAGCGCCCCTGCCGGGTGCGGCTCTACAGCGATAGCCAGTATCTGCGCGACGGCATCACCAAGTGGATCAACGGGTGGCAGCGCCGAGGCTGGCTCACCGCCGACAAGAAGCCGGTGAAGAACATCGATCTGTGGCAACGACTCGACGCCGCCGCAGCTCGGCACGACGTAACCTGGATCTGGGTACGCGGTCATTCCGGTCATCCCGAAAACGAACGGGCCGATGCGCTGGCGCGCGCTCGCGTCGCCGAAGCAGGCCGGAAGAACCAGATCATCTTCGCCCCGGCCACATCCGAGACGTGCCGCCCGGCACGCGCGACCGCTGGCTGGACCCAAGACGGAAATCGGGGAGCACGTGCTGTCGACCCACCCACCGAGCGACGTCCGCTCCCCACGGCTTGGCGCCGGGAAACCTGAAGTCCGAGGATCGCCCCCCAACGCTGCCTCGACGGAGGCAGGGCGCCGGTAGGGGCCCCTTTACAGCGCTTTGAGCATCGCCTCGGCGCTGGAGACTTCCACCTGGCCCGGCTGCGCTTCGATGTTGAGCGACTTGACGACGCCATTGTCGATCAACATCGCATAGCGCTTTGAGCGCACCCCGAGTCCGCCTTTTGTCAGATCGAGCTCGAGGCCGAGGGCACGCGCGAAATCGCCGCTGCCGTCGGCCAGCATTCTGACCTTTCCCTCTGTCTTCTGTTCTTTGCCCCAGGCTGCCATCACGAACGCATCATTGACCGCTACGCAGGCGATCTCATCGACCCCCTTCGACTTGAGGTTTGCGGCCATGTCCACGTAGCCCGGCAGGTGGCGTTGGGAGCAAGCCGGGGTGAAGGCACCCGGCACGGCAAACAGGATGACCTTTTTGCCCCGGAAGATTTCGTCAGTGGTGAACTCCTTTACACCTTCTGGCGTCAGCTGCTTCAGCGTCACCGATGGTATCTTGTCACCAACATTGATGGTCATGGTATCCCTCCGGTGATGTGCGGGACCAAGAGCCTGGGACGCGGCTTACGTTCCAGCCGTTCAGGGGGTCCGGCGGGACAAACCGATAGCATAGAGTGGGTCGCTCGGCAAATCTGAGCGCCGATGACTCGGAGGCGCTTTTTTGTGCACGAGCACGCGCAACAAAATCCGTGTATAGGCGTAGAGGTGCGGAGCCTCGATCGAGAGTGGGAGAGGCGACGGTCGGTCGGAGGGCGCTATGAAATCGCTCGCAGGTCAGCTCTTGGTAGCAATGCCACAGATGCTGGACACTCGGTTTGCTCGGTCAGTCATCTATCTCTGCGCGCACAGCGAAGACGCAGGCGCGATGGGTCTCATCATCAACAAGCGATTGGGCTCGTTTACCATGGGCGAGCTGTTCGCGCAACTCGACATCGTACCGAGCGCTTTCGCCAATGTACGTCCGGTGCATTTCGGAGGCCCGGTCGAAGCAGGCCGAGGTTTTGTGCTCCACACGGCCGACTATCGCGAGAACGCCACTCTCCATGTCGACAGCAATATTTCCGTCACGGCGACCCTTGAGGTCCTGCGCGCCATCAGCAAAGATCAGGGGCCCCGCCAAAGCCTCTTCGCCCTCGGCTATGCCGGCTGGGCACCAGGTCAGCTTGACGCCGAGATTCAGGCCAATGGATGGCTTTCTGTCGCCGCGGATGACGATATCGTGTTCGCTTCCGATAACGACGGGAAATGGACTCGGGCACTCGCTAAGCTCGGGATCGATCTGTCCACGTTGTCGAGCGACGCCGGGCATGCGTAACGGCCGTCAATAATTCCTCATGCTCGCTCGAGCACGGGCATTCACGCCCTTGGGCGCGAGCGCGTGACGACGAATTCATGTCTTGCGTGTTCCTCGCATAAACCGTTTGCAGGCGGGCCCTCCGGTGGGTGATGCCTCAGGATCCCACGCTTCTGGGCACTTTCTCAAGATGGTGCCGATGCCAATCCTCGCGCACGATCGCGAAGAGCAGGTGGTCCTGCCATTTCCCTTCGATGCACAGGTATTGCCGGGCGTAGCCCTCCTGCCGGAAACCGGCTCGGACCAGTAGCGAACGGCTGGGGGTGTTGTTCGGCAGGCAAGCAGCCTCGACCCGATGGAGGCCAAGCCGCTCGAAGGCGAAGGCGAGGACGAGAGGAAGTGCCGCAGTCATATAGCCTTGCTGCGCAAAGGGCTCGCCGATCCAGTAGCCGAGGTTGGCAGTCTCGGACACGCCGCGGCGCAGATTGGAGAGGCCGACTCCGCCGATCAGGATTTCGTCGTGGGTGAAGATGAACAAGTTGTAGGCTTGGTCGGTCCGCCAGTCTTCGGCATAGCGGGCCACTCGAGCACGGAAGCTCGCCCGACTCAGCGCGTCGACGGGCCAGCTTGGCTCCCACGGAACGAGAAAATTTCGGGAACGGCCGCGCAAGCTCGCCCAGTCTTCATAATCGCCGCGCTCGGGCGAGCGCAAGAAGACACGCTCGCCGGCCAAGCGAAACGGCTCAGCGCGAGCGAGAAAGATGCGGGGAAAGGATTTGCGTTGCGGCGCCATCGCTATCGCAGCATCAAACGGCGAAGCGATCTCTGACGTGGTCGAACTCTTCAAGCCGACTCAATGGTCCGAGCGCGGCGAGGGTCGGCGGAGCGGCGCGCCAGCGAGCGACAACGCGACGGATCGCGGCATCGTCGACTGTCTCGATGCGCCCGACGATCTCAAATGGGTCGAATGGGGTGCCGTGGATCAGAAGATGCTGCGCCAGCTGCTCGCAGCGCGCGGAAGTGCTCTCTAGCGACATCAGCAGACCCGCCTTCATCTGCGTCTTGGCACGATTTAGCTCAACCGGGGTCAACCCATCCTCGAGACGGATGACCTCCCTGCAGATCGCGGGTACGAGTTCTGCCGCCTCGGCTTCGCCGGTGCCGGCATAGATGCCGAACAGCCCGCCGTCGCGGTAGCCATGGACAAACGAGTGGATCGTATAAACTAAGCCCCGCTTCTCGCGGATCTCCTGAAACAAGCGGGAGGACATGCCGCCGCCGAACGCCGTCGAAAGCACGGAGGCGGCGTAATAATCGGGATCGCAGAGCACCACCCCGAGAAAGCCTAGGACGAGATGTAGTTGTTCGAGATCCCGCTGCTCGCGCCGATCGCCGCCGGCATAGCACGCCGGCTCGGTCGTCGCCGGCCGTTCTGCCGGTAAGCCCCCAAGCAAGTTGTCGGCGAGTCCTGCGATTCGATCGTGATCTAAATGCCCGGCAGCCGCGAGCACCATACGCCGCGCGCCGTAATGGTTGCGCTGATAGCCGATAACCGTTTCGCGCTTGATCTTGCGGATGATTTCCGGCCTTCCCAACACCGGCCGACCCATCGCCTGGTCGGGATACGCGCACTCTTGGAAGTAGTCGAACACGATGTCGTCAGGAGTATCGTTCGCCTGACCGATCTCCTGTAGGATCACCGCGCGTTCGCGCTCGATCTCCTCCGGCTCGAAGGTAGAGTTCTGCAGTATGTCGGAGAGGATATCGAGGGCGAGCGGGACGTCGCCCTTGAGCATCTTCGCATAGTACGCCGTGCTTTCGCGCGAGGTGTAAGCGTTGAGATGGCCGCCGACCGCTTCGATCTCCTCGGCAATCGCGAGAGCGCTGCGCCGGTCTGTGCCCTTGAAGGCCATGTGCTCGAGAAAATGCGCGACCCCGTTGATGTCAGCCTGCTCATGCCGCGTGCCGACATCGACCCAGATGCCGAGCGAGACCGTGTCGACGGTCTCGATGCGGTCAGTAGCGACCCGCAATCCGTTGGCCAAAGTGGAGAGCTGCGTCGTCATTCTATGATCCGATCAGGAGTTTCCGGCACGCCGGGCGTGGGCGCGAATAAACCGTGTTACGGCACCTAGATCGTTGGGCAACACGACCAGCCGCTCGCGCCGCTCGAGGATGTCGCCAAGGGCAGCGGGCAACACCGGACGAAGACCAGTCGCACGTTCGACCACGTCGGGAAACTTCGCCGGATGGGCGCAGGCCAGGGCGATCATGGGTGCACTGATGTTACATGCGCTTATTTCTGCCTGCGCGGCAGCAACCGCGACGGCAGTGTGGGGATCGATTAGCACGCCTGACCGGGCATACGTTTTGCCAACGGTGTCCATCGTCTGAGTGTCGTCGACTTTGTGGGCAGAAAACAACCGGCGCGCCATGCGCCATGCTTGGTCATCCTGCGGCATGCTACCATTTAGTCGGAACAGCCGCATCTGGTCGCCGACCGCAGCGCCGTTACACCCCTTCAGCTCGAATAGGAAGCGCTCGAAATTGCCGGGCACCTGGATATCCATGCTAGGCGTGAAGCTCGGCTCGACGGGGGCGATCGCCATCCGCCCGGTCGCGAAATAACGCGCGAGAATGTCGTTACGGTTGGTGCCGATGACCAGCCGGTCGATCGGAAGCCCCATGCGGCGAGCGATGTGCCCAGCGTACACATTGCCGAAATTGCCAGTAGGGACACTGAACGAAATCGAACGGGCCGGAGCGCCGACCGCCACTCCGGCGGCGAAATAATACGCGGTCTGAGCGGCGATCCGCGCCCAGTTGATCGAATTAACCGTCGAGAGATTGAGCGCGTACCGCAGCTCTGCGTTGGCGAACAGGGCTTTGACGAGATCCTGGCAGTCGTCGAAAGTGCCCTCGATGGCGATTGCATGGGCATTCGACGAATCGACCGTCGTCATTTGCCGGCGTTGAATCTCGGAAACCCGATTGTGCGGAAAGAGCATGAATATGTCGATTGCTTCTCTATCGCGGCAGGCCTCGAGCGCGGCGCAGCCGGTGTCTCCTGAGGTTGCGCCAACGACAGTTATATGCTCGTGCCGTCGCGCCAGCACCGCGTCAAACATCGGCCCAACGAGTTGTAACGCAAGATCCTTGAAGGCAAGCGTCGGCCCATGAAACAGTTCGAGCAGCCACAGCCGTTCGTCGAGCTGAACCAGCGGCACGACCGCGGCTCGATTGAAACCGTTGTAGGCCGCCACTGTGAGTCGCTGCAGCTCATCTGTCGCAAAAGTTTCGCCGGCGAACAGGGAAACCACGCGAGCCGCGAGCTCGGCGTATGGCAGGCCGGCATAATCCCGCAAAGCCGCCACGCTGAGCACAGGCAGCCGGTCCGGCACATAGAGCCCGCCGTCCTCTGCGAGGCCGGCCAGAAGCGCCTCTGTGAACGAGAGGGTGGGTGGTGAGGGACGGGGATCGCGGGTGCTGAGATAACGCACGTGTTCAGGTCCAATCGGGACGCTGAGCCTATCGCTGCTCCCGCACCCCCGCAACCGGATGTGAGTGTCATTCTGGAAATTCGGTCCTCGGGGAGGAACGGTGCGGCTCGATGTCCGCTCCGCCGAATCACTTTGGAACGTAGAAGGTACCGTCTTGCGAGCGCCAAGCAATCCGGTAATAACGATCGACCGCATAAAGCACGTCGTCGGTGAAACGACTGAATTTACGTCGGTGATGAAGAATGTGACAGGATGAGGCTTCCGGATCGTCACAAATGTCGGCGCGGAGTTGCACCACCGCGAACTCCTTGGTAGCGATACGCCGGATCAGTCCATCTTGGTCAAGTCTACCGGCCAAGATGAATTGGCGTGAGTTGAACGGGTCGATGGTAAATGGCTGACCCGCATGATAGCACAGAAGTAAACTCTCGCACACCGCCGGTCCGTGTTTCTTCGATATGTACTCCGCCTCAGCCAAGAAGGACTGCTCGGCTCGGCGGTCGATATCCAACAAGCCGCTGACGTGGTAAATTTGCGCAAAGGCCTGCGGGGTCCTTGCTAAGATGGGTTGGGCAAGCAACAGTGGCGACAAAGTGAGCGCGACCTTAGCTACTCGCTCGTGAGCGGGCGCTCCGGCGATCGTTCGACTACGCAGCTCGTGGAGCATGACGCCTGCAGCGACTGCGAGAAACACTGCCGCGTCCTGAAACATGTTGTACGAGGTCCCCTCAAAGCCCGAAGAGATCGTTGCGGAAATAATAGACACGATACCATAGGAGGCGAGAACGCGACGGTCGCTTGAGAAAATTGCTCGAGCGAATAATATAATCAACGACAGTGGGAATTCGCTTTGACGCAAATACTTGGCCAAATGGTAACGCGCGCCGTGCCATTCAAAAAGACGAGGCGATAGCAGATGATCGATAAAGCTGCCGCCCGCGACAAGGTGGGTGAGCCCGAGGCAGCCCGCCGTCAGACCGGCGCAGCAGGCGAACCAGAACGGCAGCCAGCGCGGCGAGCGGATTGAGAGGTCGAATGTGATCGCGAGCGGGATCGCTAAATTGTTATGCTTGACGAAACCACCGAGCACGACGAGGAGAGCCGTACGCAATAGGGTGAGCCGATCTGGCGGTTTGGAAATGTAACTGACAAGGCCACCGAGCATGATCGCCTCGCCAAAAGTTTGTGGATCGTCGACCGCGACCCACGCGGGAGCAACAAGGTAACAAAAACCGAGGGCACAGCCCCCACCGAAGACCGCATCGACCCGGTCGCCGCCAAAACGTCGGATTGCGGCCCCAGCCAATACGCCCACTGCGATAAAGGACATTAACGCAATAACCCGTCCGCTCAACAACAGGTTGTCGATCACGTAATTTACGCCGGCAACCGCCAAGAATGAGAAGATCGGATAATTATTCACACGCCAATAGTTGTCATCGTAGATGAGTTCGTGAGCTATAAGTCGCTGAGTGTTGTAGACGTTCCATCCCTCGTTATAATTTCTTTCGAAGATGAAGCCGATCGAAAGCAGGCTTCCGGCGGTCAGCGTGATTGCGCAAATCAGGACGAGCCCGGCAAAGATGGGAAGAAACCGAGCCGCGGTTGGAGATAACGAGGGTCTGACAGCGACCGGCGAAATGCAAAGATCGTGAACTTGCGCCTGCGAGGTCATAAATTTTTCCGAATTGATCCCGTAAGCTCAAACTTTTCGATTTCGCCTATTTGGTTCCGGCGTCGCCGGGTTAGGACGGGATGCTGGGCCGACGAGCGCGCAGCCCAAGTCGTGGTGGGCGCGGTGTTACCGTCACGCGAGGCGTTGCGGCAAGCGCCTTGAACGCTTCAAGACCGCCAGAGGGTCTGCCACAGTTTTGGGATGCGCGCCTCGATGGAAAGAGATGGCAAGCGGTTGGGGGCCGGGGTTACGGCTGCTGATGCCGTAATAGCGAGATTCCATTGTTTTCAACACGCTCGGAATTTATCGCCGCCCCCCATGCGGTTGCAACCGGAAGCGGCGCGGGGTTCGGGAAGTTGAAGACTGGCTTCGCGGCAGCGCCATCGTCGATCGCGGCCCGGAAGCTTGGCGCGTCCTGGCCTCGACGAAGGCTTTCACCGGGCCGGAGCCGGCGCGACGCGCATGCGGAGCAGAGGTGCGGCCGCTTCCAGCGGGAGTTTCGTGTAACCGCGAGGAATCTCAAACAACGTAACGTCCTGTCTGCCGATCTTGACGTGGTACAGCTGCCAATCGATCGTTGAGAGCTTGCCGTTTCTCGTCACAAACTTGCCGACACATTTCATCGGGATTCCGTTGCTGCTGAGCCACAGCGACCCCGTCGCATGGCCTTCGGGCGTATCCTGCTCCACCAAATATTGTGTCGTTGCGATGCCGTCGATACTCACCTGCCCGATCGGGCGTCTCAGATCAGGGTGGCTCAAGACCGAGACGGCTTTCGGGAGCACAAATTCGACGACGCTATGAAGTTGCGGCAGCACGACCTGGCCGATAGTGCTGTCGGCGCGCAGGATCAAGATCGGCTTGATGGCCGGAAAATCTTGCTCGTGCCGTTGCTCGCCCGGCATGTGCCACATCCTGCCGACAAAGCTCCGCCCATCAAGAATCAGAACCCGCTCTGCGGTGAAGCCAACCCGAGCGTCGCCAAGAGTCTCGGCCACTGCATGGGTTGACAGCAAGATCGCGAGTGAAAGCGCGATCGGGGACAGACGGAGCGCGCGCATGGTGGGTCCTTGGGCCGAGGCGGAGCTGATGAGCAGCGGATGCGGCAGTCTCGCGACGCGCTGGACAGCGGCAGCGTAACGCCTATCCTGGGGCGGTGAAACTACAACGTTGGAGACAGGGCAGTCGCGATGAATGGCAGGATCAAGGCGCTGGTCCTCGCATTTCCGAGCAGGCGATGAACGATACCGACCCAACGATCACGGTCAAAGTCCACGCTGCGATCACCGACATACCGGCCGACGCCTGGGATGCGTGCGCCGGGGAGGCTAATCCGACCATCTCCCACGCCTTCTTGAACGCGCTCGAGGAAAGCGGCTCGACGACAGCCCGCACGGGCTGGACGCCGCAACATCTCTCTATCACCGGTTTAGGCACGGCGGTCGTCGGCGTGGTGCCGCTGTACGCGAAGACCCATTCCTACGGCGAATACGTCTTCGATTACGGTTGGGCGGACGCCTTCGAACGCGCCGGTGGTCGATACTATCCGAAGTTGCTCTCCGCGGTGCCGTTCACCCCGGTACCCGGACCACGACTGATGTTGCATCCCGGCGCGCCGGCAAAGACGCGGGTGCACCTGATCGCGGCGATGATCGAGCTCGCCAAGCGGCGCCGGATTTCGTCGCTGCACGTCAATTTCCCCGAACAGGCCGATATGAAAGCACTGACCGAGGCAGGGTTTCTGCAACGCCTCGGCCAGCAGTTTCATTGGTCGAATGACGGCTATCGCGATTTCGACGATTTCCTTGCCGCGTTGAACTCGCGCAAGCGCAAGGCGGTAAAAAAAGAGCGCCGTGAGGCGCTCGCACCGGGACTCGAGATCGAGGTTCTGACCGGAGCCGATCTGAAGCCCCGTCATTGGGACGCGTTTTATGAATTCTACCTTGCGACATCGGATCGCAAATGGGGCTCAGCTTACCTCAATCGCCGCTTTTTCGCATTGCTCGGCGAACGGATGCCCGAGAAGATCGTTCTCGTCATGGCGCGATGCGGTGCCAATTACGTCGCGGGCGCGTTCAACCTCCTCGGTAAGGAGACGATCTACGGCCGCAATTGGGGCAGCTATGGCGACTACAAGTTCCTCCATTTCGAATGCTGCTATTATCAGGCGATCGAGTTTGCGATCGCGCACGGACTGAAGCGCGTCGAAGCGGGCGCGCAGGGGCCGCATAAGATCCAGCGAGGCTATCTCCCTACGTCGACTTACAGCGCCCACTGGATCCCCGATCCGGCCTTTCGGCGTGCGGTCGCACAGTTCCTCGCCCGCGAACGCGACATGGTCGAGCGTAAGATTGACGGTCTCGCGGAGTTTTCTCCGTTTCGGCGCGCGGAGGCCGCACACTGATTTACCTAGGGGCGGCGGCAAGGCCTAGACTAGTGCGCGTCCATAAAGGCCTGTTTTTCAGCGGTAAAGCAAGGCGGTGCGGAACGGGTGGCAGAGCGAACCGGCGCGCTGTTCGCGCTCTGGTAGCGGGTATTAGCGAGAGAATCGCGTTACGAGCAACCCTGGTCAGGCTGATGTGATCGATTGCTGCCGCCGGGGCGGAAGCTGGGGCTATGCCAGTTTGAGGCGAGCGAACAAGACCAGGTTGTGGGCCACCACGGCGGACCGGATGTAGGCCTTGAAATGGTCGAGGCCGTGCCAAGTGCAGCGTGCGGCGCCATAGGCGCGCTTGAAGCAGGAGATGCCGGCCTCGATCCCGGCGCGGAAGTTGCGCAGCCGGCGGTACACCCAAGCGCTTTTGACCATGTCGGCAACGGCGATGCCGCACTTCTTGTGGAAAGCGACATCGGCGACGCCGCGGGCCTTAGCGGCGGTGAGATTGGCGCGGCTGGCGTAGCCGCCATCGGCGGCAGTCTGCCGCGGTGGCGCGCCAGCGCGGGCGATGTGGCGATCGAGCATCGGCAGGAAGCGCTCGGCATCGGCGGGATTGCCGCCCTCAACAACGACATCGAGGATCAGGCCGCTTTTGCCGGTCGCCAGGTTGAGCTTGTGGCCGTATTGGACCTGACGACCACCTCTGACGATGATGTCAGCGTGCGGCTCGAACAGGCTGACCAGCTTCTCGCCCGCTGGCACCGCCTCGCCCCCGGCCTTCGCCGGGGCAGGCTGTTGAGCACTCGGCGCTCGCTCTGGGCGATGATGCGCGCGATCAGCGGCAGGTAGTGGTCGACCTGAGCGCGCCAGCGTTCGGCGGCCGTCCCGGCAATCTCGGCCAGCTCGGCAGCGAGCGCTTGCAGTTCGGCGCGGCTGGCCCCGGCGGCGGCGATCAGCTCGCCATAGAGCCGGCGCTTCTTGTCCG
>Ga0306921_10004323_pt1 | contig 14583 bp, 12 predicted proteins | sample sta12Cox44000080_FD_203760 | JGI IMG/M metagenome (GOLD analysis project Ga0306921, IMG submission 203760) | Lab enrichment of tropical soil microbial communities from Luquillo Experimental Forest, Puerto Rico - statoxic.12C.oxic.44.000.080 (v2)... | ecosystem: Environmental > Terrestrial >...
AACGTACAAGACAGCTCCTAGCGAGTACACGTCAGTCCGGGTATCCACGTCTTGTATTCCCGGGTCCGCTTGCTCCGGACTGACGTATCCGGGAGTACCTAGAAAGCTCCCGATCACCGTGAACTGGGCGGCTCCCATGAACTCCGGAACCACCGCCTTCGCCAAGCCGAAGTCGATGATGCGCGGCAACGGCTTGCCATCGATTTCCACAACCAGAATGTTGGCGGGTTTGAGGTCTCGATGAATGATGGTCTTTTGATGCGCATGCTGCACTCCCTCGCACACCTGTATAAGGAGTTCGATGCGCTCTACGATCTTCAGCTTCTTTTCGTCGCAATAATCCGTGATCGGCACGCCCGCAACGTATTCCATCGCGAAGTAGGGCTGTCCGTCCGGCGTTGCCCCCGCATCAAAAACCTTCGCAATCGCCGGATGGTCCATGAGCGCGAGCGACTGCCGCTCATTCTGAAATCGCACCAACGCGGTGCTGTCGTACATCCCTCCCTTGATGAGCTTTAGAGCGACTCGCCGCTTCACCGGAGCGGTTTGTTCAGCCAGCCAAACTTGGCCCATCCCGCCTTCTCCGAGCTTGCGGATTAGAGAGTACGGACCGATAGACCGTGAGATTTGCGCAGCGTCGACCAGTTGCGTTGTTAGTTTGCTTTCCGACAAGCCCACGGAACTCTCATAGGCCGACAACAGCGATTTGACCTCCACTCTCAGCGACCGATCTTGTCCGCACGCCTCGCTGACGAACGTCTCTCTTTCTTCGGGAACCCGTTCCAGTGCGTCCGCAACAATTGCTTTGATCTTTGGCCAATTTTCATGCTTCTCCATGCGTACCTCTCTTCAATTCTCGAGAGAGCCATGCCTTGGCGACGTTCCAATCGCGTTTCGCTGTAGATCGTGAGATTCCCAGGACTTCGGCTGCCTCTTCCACGGTGAGGCCGCCAAAAAAACGCAACTCTACAAGGCGGCTCTGCTGGTCGTCGATTTTCGCTAAATCCTTCAATGCGTCATCGAGTTGCGTCAGATCCGGATTGTGTATCTCCTGCGCAAGGGGTTCGCAGCTCTTATCAACCGGCTCGTTTTCGATATCGCTCAATTCCACTAACCGGTCTGCTCCCCGCTTGGCAGCCCTACGACTGCGAGCATAGTCAACGAGGATTTGTCGCATCAGCCGTGCAGCCACGGCCACGAAGTGCGTGCGGGTTTCCGCTTCAAATGGACGCCCACCTACCAGGCGGACGTAGGCTTCATGTACCAGTGCGGTTGTCTGCAGGGTGTGGCCAGGACGTTCCCTTTGCAGGTGACGGTGAGCCAAGGTGCGTAGCTCGTTGTAGACAAGCGGTACCAGCGTCTCCAGAGCTTGCTGATCACCGCCCCTCCACCGCTCAAGTAACTCGCTGACTGTCGGAAACGGTTCCCGGGACAAAGCGATCCTCAAAAACGCCTGAAATTCCAATAAAGATAGCCCTGCGCGATTCACGAGTCAATCCAACCGGCAATTGTGGACCTTTTTTCTTCCTCTCTTCGCAATAACTAGTAGAGGCGGTTGGCCCAACGTTTGGCCAGAACTAGTCTCATTAAACGGCGGGTCGGTGAATGGAGGCTCTTATGCGAGCAGTCCTCGTAATCCTGTTGCTGGTGGGAGCGGTTACTTCGGCTGTGCTGGGGCAAGACAGCCCGGCGCGGTTCAAGGCAAAGGACCCAGGCCCGCGGCCGAATCCTCCCTCGGCCGTGCCGAAAGCTGTCGATGGGCTCAACAAGAATGAGGCGGCGCTGTTCAATGAGAGCTTGCTGCGCGTTTCCGAACTGGAAGGATCGTGTGACACTTGCTCACAGCAGCCCCCGAACGTGCCACCCATCGACCCGGATCCGCAGAATCCATTTTCGCCGACGGCCTTGGTGAATTCCGCCGGCATGAGCCCGGTGTTCAACGCCGACCAATGCTTCATCTGCCATTCCCAGCCGCAGATCGGGGGCAGCACCCCCGCCCATAGCCCGGCGGAAAGGATTGCGCACCGGCTTGGCGGAACCAATAGTGTGCCGTCGTTCGAAGAGCCGGACGGCCCGTTTCGCGAAGTGCGTTTCAAATTCAATGAGGATGGCACGCGTGATGGTGGAGTGCACAGCTTGTTCACGTTGCAGGGACGCACGGACACGCCGGGCTGCACCCTGCAGCAGCCGGATTTCGATGATGCGATGCGCGAACGAAACATCGCGTTTCGTATTCCGTTGCAGCTTTTTGGCTTGGGCCTCATTGAGAGTATTCAGGACTCCGCGATTCGCGCCAACATGAACGCGAACAGCGAAGCCAAACGCGAGCTGGGAATATCGGGCCACGCCAATATCGTGCCCAACAATGGGACGATCAGCCGGTTTGGATGGAAGGCACAGAACGGTTCGCTCACGATTTTTGCGGGTGAGGCTTACAACGTGGAAATGGGCATCAGCAATGACGAGTTTCCCATCGGCCGGAGCGAAGACGCCAACTGCAACGTGGTTTACGAGCCGTTTGACGTTCCACGCACCGAAGATGATCTCTTCGGTCAGCCGACGAAAATAATGCCGGCCTGGCTGATGTTCGCGGAATTCATGCGCTTTGTGGATGCGCCACATCCGGTTCCGCTGACAGCCTCGGCACAGCACGGGAAGGGATTGTTCAGCACGGTTAGCTGCGCACTTTGCCATACGCCGTCGTTCCAGACGCCAGGCACGCCAAGCCCCAGCAGCGAAAAGGAAGAAATCGGGCCACACACCGCTGCACTTCGCGGGCAGATGGTGAATCTCTACTCGGATCTGTTGGTGCACCACATGGGAGCAACGCTGGCCGACAACATTCAGCAAGGGAATGCCGGGCCGGACGAATTCCGTACCACGCCACTTTGGGGACTGGGTCAACGCCTATTCTTTCTGCACGATGGCCGGACAAACGATCTGAATGTGGTCATCCAGGATCACTTCTCGCGGCACTTCTCCGACGGCGGCGATAATCCTTCGAAGGATCTTTATTCCTTCTCATACGGGCCTTCAGAAGCAAACGCGGTGGTCGAGCGATTCAACAGGCTCTCAGAGGTTGACAAGCAGGCGATTTTTGACTTTCTGAGGTCGTTGTAGCTTGGAGGCGCAAATGAGAGCTCTGTGCCTTTTCACCGTGCTCGGGCTGCTGTGCGTCACCGACGCCATTGCTGCGACGGACCCGTTTGCCGGCAAATGGGTGCTCGAAGTTAGCCAGTCGAACTATCCGGCTGGCGAGGCCCCAAAGAGCATGACCATCGAGATGGAAACCGTCGGTAACGGAGTCCGTTACCAGTCGGATTCAACGTATGCCGACGGCCGAACGACGCATGCCGAATACACCGCCGAATATGAAGGCAACCAAGTGCTTGTAACCGGCAGCCATGGATTGATGCTACCGGTTTCATTGAAACGGATCGACGCGCGTACTGTCGTTGCGTCCTACACCAAGGGGCTCGTGGTGGCGGCCACGAGCCGCCGAGTCGTGTCCGAAGATGGGCGTCATATGGTCATAACCACGACTTCGAAGGATGGCTCCGGAAAAGCTGTGGTGACCGTGGGTCTCTACAAAAGGCAGTAAGGAACCGCGGTCGAGGCAGATCTCTCTTACGCGCCGAGCCACAATACGCCACGTACATGCCGAAGGAGCGAACGCGTTAGTTTCCATTTATCATCTGACGCTCACGCAGAGGTGGGCGTGGGTCCCTGGAGTTCGCCGTGGCGAATTTGCAGCTAGCTACAACCAGTCCGGAAGCCACACCGCGGGCGAGTTCTCGTGCAATGCCACTGGCTTTGATCCTGCTCGTGATCTCTGTCTTCATCAATTACGTTGACCGCGGAAATCTGTCCATTGCCGCACCGTTGCTGAGAAGCGAATTGGGGCTGTCCACTTCGCAGCTCGGGATATTGTTTTCCGCGTTCTTTTGGACCTACACAGCCATGCTGTTTCTTTGCGGCTGGTTTGTTGATCGGTTTGATGTCAATCGCGTGCTCGCATTCGGATTCCTTTTATGGTCCGTAGCGACTGCGGCGACCGGCGTGGTCCAAGGGCTCGCGCTGCTACTGGTCATACGGCTCATCCTCGGCATGGGTGAGTCCGTGGCATTTCCGTGCTGTTCCAAAATTCTCGCGCGACACCTGCCCGAGCACAGGCGCGGCTTTGCGAACGGCGCCATCATCGCTGGAATGAAACTGGGACCGGCAGCAGGGACCTTAGGCGCTGGGCTACTGATCGTGGCCTACGGCTGGCGCCCGGTCTTCTTAGGCATTGGGCTGGTGAGCCTGCTATGGCTGCCTGCGTGGATGAAATGGAGACCACGTGACGAAGAGGTGTCACGTCCCAGCGGGCCTTCCCCGCGGGTCTCCGACATCTTGCGAAAGCATGTGTTCTGGGCCACTGCGGCTGGCAGCTTCTGCAACGCCTATCCGGTGTATTTCGTGGTGACCTGGCTTCCATTTTATCTGGTTCATGAGCAGCGGCTGTCGATGCACGATATGGTGAACAAGGCTGCCCTGTTTTACGCCGTGGATGCGGTCGCCGCGCTGGTCACGGGCTGGGTCACGGACTTTTGCGTCCGCTTAGGCTTGGCCGTAAGTCCGGTGCGCAAATCGGCCATGGCTGTGGGCCTGACGATAGCGGCCGTGGGGTTTCTCGGTTGCGCATGGGCGACTGCTCATTTTTATTCTCCGTGGCTCATGGTAGCAGCAGTGGGCTTGGGGTCAGGGGGCGCAGGCCTGTTTACATTCACTCAGACGTTGGCCGGACCTCGAGCCGTTGGAAGATGGTGCGGCCTGCAGAATGGCTTTGGCAATCTTGCCGGCGTCATCGGCCCGGCGCTGACAGGATTCACCGTGCACTGGACCGGACATTTTCAACTGGCGATCGCTATCACGGCGGCAGCTTGCCTGGTCGGCGCAATGGTGTGGCTGCTTCTGGTTGGCGAGGTGAAGGAGGTGGAGTGGTGGGACCCAGCTAGACAACAGGTAGCAATTGAGGGGACGGCCAGGAGGAGATCGCCATGGCTGCAACTCCGGTGAATGAGAAGATGCGAGGGCCCGCATCTGACTACGCACTCGGTTACAGTGAATCAGAGCACGAGCGTCTGATCCGTCAGGCAGCTCTCATCGCTCCGATCACAGAACGACATTTCCGCGAAGCTGGGATCGGCCAGGCCAGCGCGTTCTGGATCTGGGTTCCGGCATGGGCGACGTCAGCATGCTGGCTGCAAAGCTGGTCGGCCCTACCGGTCGGGTCGTTGGCGTGGAACGCGATGCTGGCTCGATTGCACGAGCAAAGTTTCGCGTGACTGAGGCGGGGTTGCGCAACGTCACGTTCACGCAATGCGACGTCAACCAGATTGTGGGCGATCAACCGTTTGACGACACAACGCGAACAATTCAATGAGGTGTAAGTCCATGAGAACCTTACGTAGCTTAACGTGCATTCTCGCGGCACTCGTCCTGCTAGCGTTCGGTGTGCAACCCCTCGCCGCACAGACACCCGCCGCTGTGATTGCCGATCCGCTGACGGATAAGGAAGCGCCGCCAGGACTCGTGATGTTCACTGTTCCAAGTCACGGCATCGACCTCGACGCGTGGCTGTATCTTGCCGGTGGCCCAGGCCCACACGGCACGGTAATTCTCCCGCACGGTCTGCCTGGTTATGAGATGAGCGGAGACCTGGCACAGTCCATCCGCCGAGCGGGGTGGAACGTTTTGCTCTTCCATTACCGCGGGACCTGGGGCGTGACCGGAGCCTTCTCCCAATCGTCAGCGATCAAGGACACCGCGGCAGTAGTTCACTTTCTGCGCGAGCCGGCGAACGCTGCAAAATATCGGACTGATCCTAAACAACTGGTCCTGATCGGACACAGCTTCGGCGGGTTCATCGCTGGATATCAGGCGAGTCATGACCCGGATATCAAAGCGGTAGCAATGATCGCAGCGGTGAATCTGGGCAGAATTAACGCTGATCCAAAAGAGCGCGAAGCCCGCCTGAAACGCTGGGAAACGCAGCTGCATCCGGTGCCCGGAACTACGGCCGCGGAACTTTTTGCGGAGGCCGAACGGCATGCCAAAGACTGGGATTATGTGGAGTGGGCAGAGGCGCTGCGCACGCGCCCCGTACTGCTCCTCGAAGCGGATGATCAAAACCATACTGATATGGAAGCTCTGGCTTTCGCTTTACGACAAAAGGGTGCCGCTGAGCTGGAGCAGGTCGCTGTCACGACCGACCACAGCTTCTCGGATCATCGCATTGCCTTGCAATCCATCGTCCTTCGCTGGCTGGAAAAGCTCGAAACAAGCAAGAGCGAATCGGCGAAGGAAGGCTCAACAAGGACGAAGGTCATTCTGCTCGGCACGGGCACACCTGTGCCCGATCCTGATCGTTCCGGCCCGGCGACGGCCATAGTTGTTGATGATCGGGCTTACCTTGTCGATTTCGGACCAGGCGTAGTGCGCCGCGCCGAGGCCGCGGCCCTTAAGCGAATCCCCTCGGTCGAGCCCGGCAACCTGAAGGTGGCATTCGTGACCCACCTCCATTCCGATCACACTGGCGGTTACCCTGATCTGATCCTCAGCGGATGGACATCAGGCCGCTCGGTCCCACTTGAAGTGTATGGCCCAACCGGTCTGCAATCGATGACTGAGCACATTTTGCAGGCCTATCGGGTCGACATTGAGACACGCACCAATCCCGATGGACCGATGCGCGACGCTGGCCGATCTCCTGATGCGTGGAAAGTGAACCCGCATGAAATCAAACCAGGAGTCATTTATAAAGACGAGAAGATCACAGTCACCGCTTTTGCGACGAAACACGCGATGGAAAGTTATGGATATCGCTTCGATACTCCGGACCGCAGTATCGTCATCTCAGGTGACACGAATCCGGTGGAGGAGACGATCAAGGCCTGTAGTGGCTGTGATGTCCTGATCCACGAAGCGCAGCCCGTCGAGCTGCTTGCCAGGATGCCCAAAAGTATCCAGTCGTTTGTCGCAAGGTACCATACGACCACAGAACAGCTCGCGGAATTGGCCAACAAGGCCGAACCGAAATTGCTGGTTGTCTATCATACAATCAGCTTTCCTCCTGGCATTGCGCCTGCCAGACTTTTACCACCCAACGCCGGAGCGGACGCGCTCTACGCGCCACCCGAAATGCTTCAGAAAGAGATTGGCTCGCGATACTCGAGAAGATTCGCCATCGGGAGGGATCTCGATGTGTACTAGCAAAGTCCCCTGCAGGATTGCTTATGAACAAAGAGTTGGCCATTCAGCAGTTCGGATTGTTGGTGGGAATTTTCTTTTTCGGCTATTTCCTCTTTGAGGTGCTTGGCAATCTGCTCCTCCACAAGCTCGGGGCTCGCGTCTGGATTGCCCGCATTCTGATTACCTCGGGGGCGGTGAGGTTAGGAAGTGAGAAAGGTCTTTAGTGGTTCTTCACGTGACTCTTCCTTCGCCCACGCACCATTTTCCGATGAAGTCTTCCGAATGATGTATGCAAGAAGTGGAGAAGAGGCTGGGGATGATCCAATAGGGTCCCCCGAATTTTCCCCATAGTGCGCGGAAGGGCTTTTGAGAGATGCCCGTAGGTTTTTGAAAGGATTGGTCGGGGCGCCCGGATTTGAACCGGGGACCTCCTGCGCCCAAGGCAGGCGCGCTACCAGGCTGCGCTACGCCCCGACATGAAGTGCACTATTGATTCTAAAGCACTTTCCAACTTTACTCCTAATCCGTAACGGCCCTTTTGACCTCGACTGTGCACGAACTGTGCACGAATCGGTCATTGGACAGCGACCGTGCACAGTCCCGATGCGGCTGGAACCGGCATCTCGCTGGCCTGACGATTGATCTTCTCCAAAGCTTCCCGCTTCATTTGCAACTTCATTTGGGAATACTTTTTGAAGACCTGGGCGTCGCCTTGACGAAGCATCTGGGTCACCCACTCGTCGGCGACACCGCCTGCGCTAAGGCGCGTAGCATAGGTTGAGCGAAGATCGTAGATGCGGAAATAAGGAATCCTCGCTCGCCGAAGGGTTTTTTCCCAAGCCGTTTTGAACGACACTTGGTGTCCTTTTGCATTCCTGTCGCTCGGGAATAGAAATGGGCCGGTTCCCGCAAGTCCGATCTGCCGCCCAAAAGCTTCAACGGCTAGAGGGGTAAGCGGAACTTCACCTATGCCGTTGGGCGTCTTCGAGTCGGGTATCCAAACCACCGCATTCAAGAGGTCTACTTGGTCTTTCCTCATGGGAGCCAGCTCCTTGTAGACCCTGAGTCCGGTTTCGGTAATGATCTGGACAACGTTCCGCAGGTGTTGCGGCGCGTGTGATTCCATTCGTTGCTGCTCAGACCAAGTGACGTAGTGAGGCCGGAATAGCCCTTTGACGGTTACCGGGAATTCCACTCCAGAGCACGGATTGGCCACGAGGAGTTTTTTCCGGACCGCGACGTTCAGCATTCGTCGCAAAACTCGGAACTCCTGGTGGACCGTCGTGGCCTTGAGTAGCCCGGCTTGTTTGTAACCGCTTGGAGCCTTGATTCGAACACGCTGGCGAAGACGATCACGCAAGTATCCCTCGATGGCGTCCGCCGTGATGTCCACGAGCCGGCTGGTTCCGAATGCTGACTTGAGGTGCTTCACACAGCGGTTGTATGTGGCATGAGTTTTCTCCGCTCGCACAGGCGGCTTGGAATAATTCTCCAGGAAGAAATCCGCCCATTGTCCGTAACTCAAGGTCTCCCCTTTACGGAGTGCCTCTAGGATGTTGTCATCTCTGGCTTGAAGCCGCTCGCGCAGTTTCCGCTGAGCTTCGTGCCAGTCGGCAGTTTGGCTGGACTCCCGTCAGGCTTGGCCGTGGCGGTCCCGATAGCGAATCCACCAGAAAGCGGTTCCATTCCGCCGATAAACGACACCGTCGTACTTTCTTGCTCTAGGCATTCTCCATCTCCTGTCGAAAGGAAGCGCGGAATGGTTCGAGGTCCGATTTCAGAAACCGAATATTGCGACCCATTACGCGGAGATGGGGAATCTGCTTTCGCTCGACCCAAAGATACACGGATTGAGGACTCACGCCAAGATACTTGGCTGCTTCTCTCACTGTTAGCGGGTATTCCCCCGAAAGGCCAGAGGCATTGTCTTGCGGTTCAACGAACGAAACGGCCCTAGAGTTAGGAAACGACGGACTCACTGCAACGCCCGAGGGTGACTTTGTGCGCCTCCACCGACCCGACAAAATCAGGCGGCGCGACTTCCCTCAGGATGCCTGAGAGTCAGCCGCGCGCAAAAGTGGCGGCGCGTGCTGCTTCGAGCAACTGCCGGGCGTTTGTGCGCACGTCGCCGTGCCCGAACACGGCGTTGCCCGCAACCAGCAGATCCGCTCCTGCCTTCACGACATCACCCACGGTAGTCAAATCGACTCCGCCATCCACTTCAATGCGGAACTCCAGCTTGCGTTCGGCGCGCATGCGCGCGAGCGCGGCAATTTTGTTCAGGGAATTGGGGATGAACTTCTGCCCACCGAATCCCGGGTTCACGCTCATGACCAGCACATGGTGAACAAGGTCGAGCACTTCGGTCAGCATCTCGACGGGAGTCGCGGGATTGATGACCACGCCCGGTCTGCAACCGTGTGACGAAATCAGATGCATCGTGCGATCCAGGTGCACGCACGCTTCCTGGTGCACGGAAATCCAACCCGCTCCCGCTTCCGCAATTTCGGGAATAAAGAGGTCAGGATTTTCGACCATCAAATGGCAGTCCATCGGGGCTTGAATGATTTTGCGCAGACTGCTCACGACCGGAGGCCCGACCGTCAGGTTGGGGACAAAATGACCATCCATAATGTCCACGTGCAACACCGAGCCACCACCTTCGATGGCCTGCTGGGCTTGCGCGCCCAATTGCGCAAAGTCTGACGAGAGAATCGACGGAACAAGTTCGATTTTCATGCTCTTTCCGGCGCTCCTTCTTCGATTCAAGAATTATAGCTCGGGGCGCTGCCCGAACACTGCAACTTATACGCGCACGTCGCGCCAAGCCACGGTGCATCGCCTGCTGCTGCTCTCGAGCGCCAATTCGAGCGCCACCATCACATCCAGTGCCTGCGGCGGCGTCACGAGAAGAGGCGCCCAAAGGGCGTCCCGAACATTGGCATAAAACTCGCGCCAGTCGCCTTCGGGTGGGAGTTTTCTTCGCTGCCCTCGCACCTACGGAGCCAAACGCCGACGGCGGGGCCCCCCGCTATGTTATTGATTTCAAAGTCGGCCAGAATTTTGGCGACGGACAGGTCGAGTGAAAGTTGTCACCCCACCATAATCGCTAGGTGGTCCAGCAAATGGCGACGGAGTATCGAGAGGTAGCCAACAGAGCTGCGAATGCTGGGCAGGCTGCCTTCACAGCAAGCTGCTGGATCGAATAATGTTCGGATACAACCGCATCAGGAGCAGCGAAATGAGGCCTGTCCATCCGGTCTGATGGCTTGCTCCACAGCCGCGACCTGTGTCGCCATGGAAGTATTCGTGGAAGGGGATGTAATCCCTCCAGTGGGGATCCGTCTGAAAAAGATCACAATCGCCGAAGACAGGTCGGCGCCCATCTCGGTTGCGCCGGAACAAGTTTCCCAGGCGGCATGTAATTTCGTTGGCCACTTCGGCCAGGTTCATAAATCTGCCTGAGCCGGTAGGACATTCTACGCGGAAACTATCGCCATAGTATTTGTGGTATTCGCTAAGCGCGAGCACGATCAGAAGATTGACGGGCATCCAGATGGGCCCACGCCAATTGGAATTTCCACCGAATAAAGAGGTTTGTGATTCTCCAGGTTCGTAATCGAGGCGGAAGATCTGGCCGTCTAGATTGAGCTCGAGCGGGTGATCGCGATGGTACTTTGAAACAGAACGAATGCCATACGGGGAAAGAAATTCCTTCTCGTCCAGCATATAGCGTAGCATGCTCTCCAGTTGCTCGCGGCGCACCAAACCAACAATCAGGTTATTGTTCGGTCCGGGAACAACCATCGCTTCGACGCTTTTCACGAGGTCCGGGCGATGTTCGATGAACCACTGGCGGCGTCGCCGAAAATCGGGATACCGTTCTAAGATGTCGGCCGGCACGACGGTCGTGCCGAAAATGGGCACAAACCCGACCATGGTACGGGCGCGAATCGGCACGAGCTTACGGTCTGAGGTAATCAGATTATCGTAGAAAAAGCCGTCCTCGACGTCCCACAAGGTCTTTTGTGGGTCGTTTTCGCTATTCATCGAATCGGCGATGTAGACGTAGTGTTCCCAGAATTTGCTAGCGAGGTCTTCATAGCCCGGGTTCTGCGTAGCGAGCGTCAGCGCTGCAGACAACATGCTTTTGGCGAAGGCGGCCATCCAACTCGTACTGTCGGCTTGCCCGAGTATGTAACCGGGTGGGAGATGATCGCGGTCGAACACGCCAATATTGTCCATCCCGAGGAATCCGCCCTGGAAAATGTTCTTGCCAAGCGTGTCCTTGCGATTCACCCACCAGGTGAAGTTGAGCAGCATTTTCTGGAAGACACGTTCGAGGAAGACGAAATCGGCCTGGCCGGTTGCCGTCCTCTCAATTTCAAAGATGGCCCTTGCTGCAAGGGCGAGAACGGGTGGATTGACGCCGTTGAAATCCCATTCATACGCAGGGATTTGTCCGTTCGGATGCATATACCACTCGCGGAGCATCAAGAGGATCTGGTCCTTCGCAAACTGCGGGTCGACCGGGGCAAGTGTGAGGCAATGAAAGCCGAGATCCCATGAGGCGAACCAGGGGAATTCCCATTTGTCGGGCATGGAAATGACGTCACGGGTGAATAGATGCGTCCACTCCTGATTGCGGCCCTGGCGGCGCGCAACCGGCGGGGCGGGCTGGCCCGGGTCGCCGTCCAGCCAGTCGGTCACCACATAGTGGTAATACTGCTTGGACCACAACATTCCCGCGTAACCCTGCCGCGCCACCAATTTCTCATCGGCAGAAAGACCCCCGGGCAATACCTGCTCATAGAATTCATCAGCTTCCTTCTTCCGCTGCGCAAAGATGGCGTCGAAATCGGAGAACGGAGTGTCCTCGGGTTTCTTCGTCAGTCGCAGTTCGAGAACCAGGGTCCCGCCTGACGGTATCGTCCGTGAATAGCGCGCCGCAGCCTTCGTTCCCTTCCTTTCCGGATTCGGGGCAGTTCGTTCCTCGTTCACGATGTAACGATGAAATGCGTCCTTCGTGAACGCTGAGGGCGATGCAGAGCCAAACAAACGTTGATCGTTCGTTTCGTTGTCAGTGAAGAGTAGTTCGTCCGCATCCTTGCAGAACAAAACGTAATCGCCGAGTGCCCAGTGCTGCGAGAGGATCGCACTGTAACCACGATCACGTTGAAGGCTTGAATTCTCCGCGGTCAACGACGGCAGCCGGTCGTCGCGGCCCCAGCGCCAGGTATTCCGGAACCAGAGGGTCGGCAGAATCTCAATCGGAGCTGCTTCCGGCCCGCGATTCGAGACGCTGATGCGAATGAGCAGATCTTCAGCGTTTTGCTTGGCATATTCGGCGAAAACGTCGAAGTAGCGATTCTCGTCAAAAATTCCGGTGTCAACCAACTCGTACTCCGGGTCCGCCTTGCTTCGCGAACGCGCTTCAGTTCGTAAAAGCTCGTACGGATACGCCGCGTGCGGATACTTGTACAGGTATTTCATGTAGGAATGGCTGGGCGTGTTATCGAGATAAAAGTAGTATTCTTTGACGTCCTCTCCGTGATTTCCCTCCTCGCCCGTCAATCCAAAGGCGCGTTCCTTCAAGAAGGCATCTCGCCGATTCCACAGGGACAGCGCGAAACAGAGATACTGGTGGCGATCGCAGATTCCACCGAGACCGTCTTCGCTCCACCGATAAGCACGCGAACGGGCCTGCTCGTGCGGGAAATAGCCCCAGGCTTCACCGTCGGGACTGTAGTCCTCCCGCACAGTTCCCCAAGCGCGCTCGGAGAGAAAGGGCCCCCAACGGTTCCAATGAGCGATTTTTTTGCGGATCAAATTGAGCCGGAACCCCTCGCGCGTATCAAACAGGCTCATAAATGTCTCCCCGGAACCGAGAGTTATCCTTCAACCGTTCAGGCCAAGTATCCCCTCCGCCGGGGAAAAAATACTGTTCGGAATGTTGGAACCGTCAATCGCTGGAAAGCTGTTTTAATTGGGGCTGTTGCACTACAAAATTGGGCTTCCCACAATTCAGACACAACAACAATTTTGCAAAACAGTAGAACCGGACCGATATTTTCCAGCCGCGTTCGGGCCATGACGTTTTCTCACGTGGAACAGGTGAGTACAGCAAACAGGCACATCAGAAAAGGTGCGCTTACCGATGATTTTCTAAGTAGTTTAAATCGCATCCTTTCGTCCTTAACGGCGATTCGGCCGCGAGTGTATTTCGTAGATGAATTCGCGGCAACTGTCGCCTGTGACAGTAGGCAGCGCATTCCGACTTGAGCATCCTGTGCCTGTCTAGAGTTTGCTCGAGATCCCAGCCGGACTTGGCTGGCCCAGGCAGAGAGGATGAAGGGACAGGCAAAGTGCAGGCTAGGCGGGCGGCCCAGCCTGCGCTTAGTAACGTTCCTTCGCGAGGTAAGGTGACAAGGTCTGACCTTTATCCTCTCTGTCAGAAAAGTTAGTCAGATCGGTCTGAAAAGAGAGCACCGCTCTTTTCTTAAAAGGAGAAGAGACCAATGAAAGCGGAAGGTAGAGCCACTGTGAGGCTGAAAGGAATGAACGCGAAAAGACAATTCATATTGCTCTGCGTTTCACTGGGCCTCGCAGTCTGTGTTGCTCTTCTGGACGTTTATATCGTGCGTGAGCTTTTGCTCTTTGTGGCTTGCGCGGCCGGATTTCTGGAGCTACGTAGGAACGCCCCCGCAACGCATCTCGAATTGCGAGAAGCAGTTGAGAAGATTGCGAATTCTTCAGTACAAATCCCGAAGCCCCGGCCTGCAGCGCTTCTCGCGCATATTCGACGTTGTTATTCATCGTCAGGTAGATCAGTTTTACCTTGGGATTAGCCTGCTTCAATCGTCGCCCGGCATCCAGACCATTTAGTGAACGCATGCCAATGTCTACCAGTACGACGTCAGGATCGAGCGAAGCGGCTGCTTTCAATAGCTACCGCCCATCGCTGACGCCGCCCACTACTTCGTACTCGGGCTCCAATAGGTCTCGCAGTAGGTTGCAGAACAGGGTGTGATCATCCGCCAGAAGAACTCTTACTCGAGCCATTACTTTCTCCCGTTCCCAAGATCAATTCACAGCACCGGCCAAGGCCTTCGACAGAGTTGTCAATGGCACACAGGCGTGAATCCGGGTCCCGGCGTTTGGCTGGGAATCGATGGTGAACGGGCCATTCAGCTGGTGGATTCGTTCATCCCGTACTCCTTCCGATCAAACGCCATTGTGCCTTTAACCTCGCCGTGTCCTGTTCCGTGGTAAGGACCACGACTCCCGCGCATAGCGAAGTGCAGTTTCCATTCGTGGACCTACGGGCGCGTGGCAGCGGCGTTTTCTCCG
>Ga0306921_10004324_pt1 | contig 14581 bp, 10 predicted proteins | sample sta12Cox44000080_FD_203760 | JGI IMG/M metagenome (GOLD analysis project Ga0306921, IMG submission 203760) | Lab enrichment of tropical soil microbial communities from Luquillo Experimental Forest, Puerto Rico - statoxic.12C.oxic.44.000.080 (v2)... | ecosystem: Environmental > Terrestrial >...
CAACTCGATCGCAACTGCCTCGAAAACGCCGAAGAGCTTGTCAGGGGTAGCTGCGTTGAGCTGCGCCATGTGAATGCGTTCCGAGATGCGCTGCCAGCCGCGATCAAGGATGGCGCTCAACAATCCTTGCTTGCTGCCGAAATGCTTCATCAGTTGTGACTCGCTGGTTCCGGCTTCGCGCGCAATAGCGACGGTACTGGTGTTTTCGTATCCCCCGCGTGCAAACAAATGCTTCGCCGCTATAAGAATGCGATCATGCGACGAGAGCTGCGGTGGTATCGAGTTCAGGGTTGCAGTGCGATCAGAGGTGAACATAATTGCAACAGTAGCAACCCGCCTATTCCGTGAAAGTTGCGAACCGATGTTCCATGGCTACGCCACATTTTCAATTGCGTATCAGGACAATGACAACGCCACTTCGGTGGGTAGAATCACAGAGGTTGAGCTTTGTCCAAAAGCAAAACTTGCCCCGGGGCCGCGAGTTCGAGCGGGGAACAAGAACGGGGAACTACGTACCGGTGCTTTTACTTGCACTGGCCGTTTTGTGTGGCGCCGGATTGGCGCTAGCGTCTTTCATGGCTTGGTCGATGATCGAATAGAGCTGACTTCGATCCACCACTTCCACAAAGGGCTTGCCCCGCACGGTATCGCTTACCACGTAAATGGTAGGAGTATGGTCAAGGCCCACCCGCTGGCCAAGCTGCGCGTCGGCTTTTACCTTCGCCGACAGCTCTCCCATGGGGTCGATCACGAAGGGCAGGGTGACCTTGTGATCGGCCGCAAAGCGCTCGGTCACGCCCCGAAGGTTCGCCTTGGTAATCGTCGGCTGGTTGGAAAAGATAAACAGGCGGTAATCGTCGCCCAACTTCTTCGAAATTGTATCGAAGTAGCGCGCGTTTACCGCTGCATCGAACGACCAGGGGTGCATAGGCAGAGGGAAGTCATACTGCACCAGAGGAATGTTGTATTGCTTGGCGGCCTCGTGTAGCAGCGGTGCGGCCCGCGCACAATCGGGACATTCCAGATCCTCAAACACGATGATCGCAACCTTTGATCCCTTAGGAGGGCGAAGCATCGAGGTATCGCCAGCCATGCCCATGCCGGCGCCAAGCAGTAGGAGATTAGCCAACACGAGGGGTCTCAGCAGAGTACGTTTCATTCCAACAAATCCTTAGCCCTGTCCCGAACTCCAGGCCCGAATCTCCAGGGAACAATAGTCATACTAACGGAAAGGAGGGCTCCGAGTCTCGCCAGGATACGGATGCAAGCCGACGATCCAGACGAGTCTTGGACGGGGGTGAACTCCATCCCGGCAGCATCTCAGCTTCCAGGTCGCGGGCGTGGCAGTGCCTGTGCTAGCATTTCAAGTTTGTGAATACTTCGCCATGCGCAGGTCGGCATGGCGCCCCGCCTTGTTGGGGATCCCGTGAAGGTTACTGCGTTGGACCTTCAGGGTGACTCTTGGCCTCACCGGCAATCCCGGGGTTGTTCCGAGCACGCATCGTGCGTGCCGCTGGGGAGTAGCGCCTCTGAGAGTCAGGCAGTTGACGGCATGTAAGGTTCAGCGGAGTTTTTCGCTTCTTACCGGAAGCGGTAGGTGACAAAGTCATAGTTATAAGGAGTCTTACGTGAAGGTTTACGAAGGCGCGAACATTCGTAACGTCGCTCTGGTGGGGCACGCACATTCGGGCAAGACGTCCCTGGCCTCGGCTATGCTCTTCACCTCAGGCGCCACCCAGCGTCTGGGCCGCGTGGATGAAGGCAATACGGTCACCGACCACGACGAGGAAGAAGTCTCGCGGGCCATGTCTATCTCCGCGGCCACCGCTGTGGTGGAATGGGGCAAGACGAAAATCAATCTGATCGACACGCCCGGCTTTAACATGTTCCTCCATGAGGCGGAAATGGCGCTACCCGCGGTTGAAGCCGCGATCGTTGTCGTGGACGCGGTCAGCGGAGTCGAGGTCGTGACCGAGCGCATCTGGCATTATGCGGACAGGTTTGCTCTGCCGCGCGTCACTGTTTGCACCCGTATGGACCGCGATCGCGCCGACTTCGCGCGCGTGATGGAGTCGCTCACCGGGGCATTTGGCCGTACCGTCGTGCCGGTGCAATTACCCATCGGCGCGGAGAAAAACTTCACCGGTGTCATCGACCTGGTGAAGATGCAGGCTTACACCTACGAGATGGGAGGCAACGGCAAAGCCAAGGTCGGGCCGATTCCCGCTGCCATGGCAGACCAGGCCAAGGAAGCACACGAGCGGCTGATCGAACTGGTTGCCGAGGGTGACGACGCGTTAATGGAGGAGTTCTTCGATAAAGGCACCATCGCTGAAGAGCACATTATCAGCGGCCTGCACAACGCCATTCGAGAAGACAAGATTTTTCCGGTACTGTTCGCTTCCGGTCTCGGCAACATGGGGACTGACGAGATACTCGACTTCATCGTCGACTATATGCCGACCCCCGCGGAACGCGGTGAAGTCACAGGCTCCGTCCCTTCCGGCAATGGTGCGCCTCCCAAGCGCGAGGTCAGCGATTCGGGACCAGTCTCGGCGTATGTGTTTAAGACCATCAGCGATCCGTTTTCTGGAAGGATCTCGTTCTTCAAGGTTTACTCCGGGGTGCTGAAGAACGACGCGACCCTGCAGAATTTCACCCGCAGCTCAGCGGAAAAGTTTGCCCATCTGTCAGTCATGCAGGGCAAGACCGCGATTCCGGTGAACGAGCTGCACGCAGGCGACATCGGGGCAGTAGCGAAGTTGAAAGACACGCTAACCGGCGACACCGTGGGCGACAAGAGTGCTCCGATTCAGTATCCCCAGATTACGTTTGCCGAACCCGCAATCACGTTCGCCATCGAGCCCAAGTCACGAGCTGACGAAGACAAGCTGGGTAATGGCATTCACAAGCTGATGGAAGAGGATGCCCTGCTTCGCTTCTTCCGCGATCCGCAGACTAAGGAGTTCCTGATTGCGGGCACCGGCCAGCAGCACATCGAAGTTGTCGTCTCGAAGCTCAAGAACCGCTATCACACAGAGGTGAACCTGAAGGCACCGAAGGTTCCCTATCGCGAGACCATTCGTGGGCGGGCCGATGTGCAGGGTCGCCACAAGAAGCAGAGCGGCGGTCATGGCCAGTTCGGCGACTGCAAAATCAAGATGGAACCACTGGCGCGCGGCGGCAACTTTGAGTTTGTGAATGAAATCTTCGGTGGCGCAATTCCCAAGAACTTCATTCCGGCGGTCGAGAAAGGCATCGTCGAGGCGGCGCAGCGTGGCTTCCTTGCCGGTTACCCGGTGGTCGACTTCAAAGTAGTGCTGTACGATGGTTCCTATCACGAAGTTGACTCGAACGAGCTCTCGTTCAAGACGGCGGGCCGTATCGCCTTCCGCAAAGCCATGGAGCAGGCCAAGCCCACGCTGCTGGAGCCCATCATGAACGTCGAGATCACCATTCCCGACGAATTCGCCGGCTCGATCATGGGCGACCTTAACAGCCGGCGCGGGCGCATCCAGGGCATGGACAACAAGGCCGGCAAAACCATCGTGAAAGCTGAAGTGCCGATGGCCGAGATGCTGACCTACGGCAGCGATCTCACATCCATGACGCAGGGCCGCGGCAGCTTCTCGATGGAAATGGACCATTACGACATCGTGCCCCAGGCGCAGCAAGAAAAGATTATCGCTGCCGCCAGAGCCGAGCGCGGCGAAGAGGTCGAAGTAGAAGAGTAACGAAGTGTCAGAGAAATTGCATGAGCTTCACCTTTGAAGGGCGGGGATTGCGTTTATCGCAAGTTGTCGCGCGCAAGAAGCGATCGCGCCGGTTATCGCCGAGCATATTTCATCGGCACGCTCTGACAAGGCTGGGAAGGCAAGTACGGTCCCAGGCCGATTCCCTCGCCCTGGTAGTGGCTATAGAGGAGAATCTGGACATCAACATCTGACCGCAGCCCCTCCGGGCGCGAGCATACGCTGACACCGGAAGGCGCATTGCGTGAGGACTGCTTGCATTCAAGTACGTAACTTCGGCCGACTCGCCGTAGTCAGACTGATAGCTGAGAGCTCTTCTACTGGTACGCTACCTTGCGCTCGCCTTTCACAATTCGCCCGATGGTGTAGCCTTTCTCGCCGCAACGTTCCAGGATGGTCTGTGCCTTTTTGAACTTTTTGGCGGGCACAATCAGGATCATGCCGATGCCCATGTTGAAGGTGCGCAACATCTCCTCTTGCGATACATTTCCCAGCGCCTGGAGGTGCTCGAAGATCGGTGGCACTGGCCATGAGTGGATTTCAACAACAGCACTTGTGCCCTTGGGCAGGACCCGCGGTAGATTCTCAGTGATGCCGCCGCCGGTAATGTGCGCCATCGCGGACACCGCATCGGCTTCGATCATCCGGCGCATAACGGGCCAGTAACTCCGGTGGATCTTCATCAGCTCCGTGCCCACCTTGCCCTTGATCTCATTCACATAGGAGTCGGGGGTGTAGCGGGCAACCGAGAAAAACAGCTTGCGCGCCAGCGAATAACCGTTGGTGTGCAGTCCATTTGATGGCAACCCAAGCAGCACGTCTCCCACCTGTATATTCTTGCCGGTGATGATCTTGTCGCGGTCTACGACGCCGACGATGAAACCGGCGAGATCATATTCGCCATCGTGATAAAAGCCGGGCATCTCGGCGGTCTCCCCGCCAATCAGGGCGCAGCCATTCTGTTTGCAGGCATCGACTATGCCGGACACAACTCTCTCCGCAATCTCGGGCTCGAGCTTTCCGGTTGCAAGATAGTCCATGAAAAACATGGGGGAAGCGCCCTGCACGGCGATATCGTTAACGCAGTGGTTTACCAGGTCGGCGCCGACGGTGTGATGCAAGCCCATTTCGAAAGCGATCTTCAGCTTGGTGCCCACTCCATCTACGCTCGAGACCAACACCGGGTCGCGATACTTCTTCTTGTCGACGGAAAACAGTCCGCCGAAACCGCCAATCTCGCTCAGCACGCCGCGGTTAAAGGTCTTGTGCGCCAGATACTTGATGCGCTGCTTGGTGCGATTGGCGCGTTCGATATTCACGCCGGCGTCGGCGTAGGTGATGGCGCGCGTCTCTGTCGTCTGTTGTGTCAATATTTGAGGTCCCCATCCAGAGGGCGATTCGCCGCAGATTTTGACGCGGAAAGCAGTGATTGTATCATTGCGGAGCAGGGCAGGCCTGTGATGCGGAATCCAGCAGAGGGCTGTTCCCCGCCATGCCTCTGTTTGACTCCGTCAGTTTTCAATTCCGTCCTCCGGGAAAGGAAGTGGCACCAGGCGTGGGTAGGAAATTACCCGTATTTTGTGCAAGATCCTAATCGTCCAGTCGGTTACGGCGTTGCTTGCAGTACTTAGCGGATACATGCAGCCGCCTGAACCCGAGGAACGCACGGCGGACACGTCTTTCAGCTCTCAGTCGTGGCGCTCGTGCCCATGATCTTGCCCTTCCTCGCCACGGCGGATTGAAGGCAGCTCTGGCGACTGGGCTTATCGCATCGCAAGCCGTTTTCCACCGCTAGTGCGCGAGACCAATCAGAAGAGCGGCCAGAAAGATCAGCACAAGGACAAGTCGCCAGCGTCTGCCCTCCGGCGACGGCCCTTGCCCGGCCACACGTGGTGGAACCCAGAACAGCGCAACAACCGCTAGAATCAGCGCCGGCACAAATAGAAAGGCAATTAAAGCGTATTGTGCATCGGGCTGCGAGAACAGTTGGCCGTGGCGCAACGGCCCGCTTAGCGTGTGGCCCAGGAACCAGCACAACACAGCACTCCCGAAGCCGGCCACGGCTCCCAATACCCTCAGAATAGGAGAGGTCATCATCGTCGCTGTAGGACGGTAGCAGTGTACCAGCCACTTATATTTGGACGAAATGAGATGGCTACTGGCGAGGGTTCGCGATGCCCGATGTAGCAGACTTGGTCAACTTCCACGGCTTGGGCTTGGGCATACCGGGCGGCATCGACATCGCCAGCATCTTGATGTTTGCGGTCGTGTCGCTCGTCAGCTGCATGGCGAACCTGTCAAGTTCGTTCGTAGTCTCATCTTTCACAATGAGCAAGAGGCCGTCGCCGGTAATCTTTGTATCCTGCAGCACCTCGGATGAGTGGTCGCTGCTGACGCTTTTCAGTTCCCCGTTGTCGTACAGTTCGATGCTTCGTGGATGCTCCACTGATCCCGTCATCTGATCTCCATTCAGTGTCAGCCTGACGATCAGAAACTGTTTCCCCTCGAAGTCGGCCCTCCACGTACCGGCGTAAGGAGCCACCGGAGACTTGCGCACCTGGTTTTGCGCCTGCGCGGGCGCACTTTGAAGTGCTTGAGTCGCTGAGCTTTGGGCTGGCTGAGTTGGCAAGCTCTGTGACCATCCCGCAATACCTGCAAGGGTTATCGACCCGATCGCCACGGTTAGAGCGAAATGAAGGCGTTGCACGATGCCACTCCTAGGGCCGCCACGGATTTTACCTCCGCGATGACGGAAAAAGACATTCTTCGCCTCATTTCTGAGCTGCAGCCAGGACACGATTGGGTGCAGTTTCATTGCCCACACAAGAAAAACAGGAAAGAAAAAGAAAGGGAAGCAAGTGCCGAGGACGCACACGGCGAGGGTCAACAGTGTCCCTGCGCACTCCTACTCGAACTCGTCAATCGTCCGCAGCCATTCCCGATCGCCGCGCCGAACCTTGGGTTTTTGTGCCTGGCGAGCGCGCTCTTCCTGATGGCAATTCCAGCACAGCGGACGTTTGTTTTTCAGCGCCAGCTGCAATTCATCCAGGTGCATGTGCCGAAGCTCGAAGAGCCTGTGCTGCTGGTTGAGTACAGCCAGGCGGCTGCGGCGCCAATCTGCGGGCGTCAGTGCACGGCCGCAGATGGCGCATGTCTTGCCTTGATACCATTTGCTGAGCAGGCGCTCAATGTTCTCTGGCGTGGGATCGATCTGCGTCAGGCATTCCTGACCGCAGGCGCCTTTCTCCGGCCAGAGGGTACAGGATTCCAGGCGGGTTTGCGGATGATTCCAGAAAGCGGTCTTCAGCGCGAACTTGCGGTCCACCTCCACGTTGGCGTGCTCACCGGTGTCCGGGCACACAACGGAGCGGCTCCCGCGATTACGGAAGTAGGCGCTCAGTTCAACCGCCAGCGGCAGACCCGTTACAAGGCATGCTCCAAGCAAGAAGAGAACGACAGGAAAAATCGCGAACTGCAAGAAAGAAGTTGGCATAGGCGCGTAAATCCGCTGCAATGGGATCCGACACTTTTCTTTTAATCGCGAGTGTGACTGGAGATCAGTGACGGCCCTCACGAGAGGTTGTGACAAGGCAAAGGCGTGCACACAAAAGGAATGCCTCTGCCGGCACTGCGAACATCTATAATGATGGAGTTAGCTGCTGGGCCGGACGGTCGCTGCTGGCCTGCGAACACTGGCCGATTCGCGAAAGCGAACCCGCTCCGGCGGGAGATCAGGTCGCGCAGGCCGGGAGAGGAAAGTCCGAACTCCACAGAGCAGTGTGCCGGATAACGTCCGGGAGGCGTTGTTCAAGCGGCGTCGACGGAAAGTGCCACAGAAAACATACCGCCACGCCCGATCTCCTCAAGATGCCGATCGCTTGCCAGCTGGCTATGGACGTGCGCCGAGAGTCGATCTTGGGTTTCTTGAGGTGATCGGACGGGGTAAGGGTGAAAAGGTGCGGTAAGAGCGCACCGCGCCGTCAGCAATGACGGTGGCAGGGAAAACCCCACACGGAGCAAGACCAAATAGGGAAGGAGCGCCGGCTGCGGCGGGCGCACGTGCTGACTCGGTGCGTCACAACTTCCGGGTAGGTCGCTGGAGCCGCTCAGCAATGTGCGGCCTAGAGGAATGACCGTCCTGCTCCGCTCTTCTGCCTCACACAGCGAGAGTGCTCTCCCTGCGAGGCCGAAGAGCGGAGCAGACAGAATTCGGCTTACAGGCCCGGCAGCTATCTTGATACCGTCAGGCCTTGAGGCTGCGGCCTTTTATCAGGCGATAAATCAGAAGCAGGACGAAGGCGCCAACGAACGACGCGATCCACCCCGCGCTTTGGGTTTCGTCGTAGTGGCCCACTTCCCAGGCATAGCGAATTTTGCCAGTGCGCCGATAATCAACCCGAAAATCGCCATCCACAGCAGATGCAACATAACCCCTCCCGCGAGTTGTCAACTGCGTTGCCGAGGACGAAGATACGCCGATCCTGCCGGCTGTACCCGGTAGGAATTGGAGGCAAGTATAGGACGTAAGGATGCTGCCGTCACCTGCTTTGACGATTACGGTGGGACGCAAGAAGAATGAGTGTTACAAAGGCTTGAAAATCAGCGAGCGACCCAGGCAGCGCTGCCCGCAACTTGCCGTTGAATCTGGGAGCGGTGACTCGACATGATCTGCCCGGGCGGCAGGCTTTTCGCGGAGACGGTAGTGGTGCACACTTCGAGTGTCTGCGCAGTAAGAACATGTCGGCCCATCCAGCGCACGTCTGCGGTAGCACGGGCGCTTAACTGCATCCATACGCCCAGCACCTCGCCGTAGTTGACGATCACTCGCAGATCTTTGATCCACCAGGATGGACTCCTGGCGGGTTGACCTTCCATGCGCCGGATCATGAAGCGATCGGCATCGACCCAGGCCGTGCCTCGGATCAGATCAGACATATCGCGCTTCGGTGTAAGCTGCAGGACGTAACAGCGATGCCCTTCGATCACCTCGCTGCCCAAGAGCACAAAGCTGTAATTTTCGTCGCTGACCATGACCCGCTTGGCGTGGCTCGTCATGTCGGCTTCGTGGTCCAGGACCTTACGAACTACCTTGCCTACGCGGTCGTTGCCTTGGACTGCTCCCAGTGAATAGTCCTTCTGGGAAGGCGGAACGAAACTGATTTCGGCAGTCACGCGTGAGCTGGAAGTTTTCTGATCCGAACCGGAAAGAACATACTGCCGCGTAACCCTGTAGGGGGCGACATGGCTAAGGGAGTCGAGTTCGGCGGCTTGCATGCGGCCGACGATCTCGCCCAGCGGCAGCATTGCAGATTGGCCCCATACAGTGAAGCTGCATGCCATCAAGAATGCGCAGAGCAGGTACACTCGATTTGCTGTCAAGGAGAGCATCGTTTTTTGCCAAACTCTTGCGGCTTTCCACTAACCACTAGATTAGAAGCAACCTGATTGCCAGCCGGATGCCCCGGTATCACAGGAGTTACATCGTCGTCAGGCGCAAATCGTTGGGGCCAGCTCACAAGTTCGCAGGGAAGAGGAAATTCTTACGCGGTGGGCACAGCGAAGCGGAACAACTCGCGGCCACTTTCCGGTTGTGCCTCGAGTAGCCTGTGCTCTCGGCTACTTCTGCGCCACTTCCTGGTAAATCTGTAACATCTTTCGCACGCTGCTATCCCACGAGAACTTCTGCACTTGCTCGAGGCCACGGGCCTTCAGCTTCTCACGCATACTCTGATCGAGCAGCACGCGATGCAGCGCACGCATGATTTCGAAGACATTCTCGGGATTCACCATCACGGCAGCGTTACCCACAACCTCGGGGACGGAGGACGTGTTGCTCGTCACCACGGGTGTGCCGTGAGCCATGGCTTCCAGGGGAGGCAATCCGAAACCCTCATACAGCGATGGGAAGACAAAAATCTTTGCCTGGTCATAGAAGATGCGCAGGACTTCGATCGGCACAAAGCCCAGGAACCGGACATCGTTCTGCACGCCGCTCTTCACCACCGCGCGCCGCAAGTCAGGATGCTTGGAGACTTCATCGCCAATGATGATGAGCTTCAGGTCCTCATACTGGCTCTCTTTGGCCAGCTCTCCCTTGAGCGCACCGAAGGCCTCGATGATGCGCACCACGTTTTTGTGCGGGCTGATGCGTCCGGCATACAGCAGGAAGGGGTAGTTGACCTGGTACCGTTCGGCAATGAATTGGCGGTCAGTTTCGGTGGCATGCCCTTTGAGAAATCGGTCGTCAATGGCGTTGTAGATGACATCGATCTTTTCCGGCGCAACCTTGAACAAGCGTTCGGTGTCCTTCTTGGAGAAATACGACACGGCAAAAATTCGCGCCGCCCGGTGCAGCACGCGCTTGGTGAAATAAAAGTGGAGTGTCCGCTTCATTTCGGAATGACTGTTCACACGATACATGTGGTCGAGCAAGTCATGAACCGTCACGACATAGGGACACGGGATAGCCTGCGGCTTCCAGAAGAGATGGGGAACATGCAGCAGGTCGCAGCGATTGTGTTTCAGAATGCGGTGGAGTTGAAAAAAGCTTCCGACGGAAAGTTCATCGGGCTGAGCGGGAACGGTAACGAAGTTTGGCGGCAGGGGACCGACGTCGGCCAGCCGGCCCGGGATGCCGAGAAGTATGTATTCGTTTTCCCGGTCCAGCCGTGTCAGAGTGCGGACCGCGTTGCGGGTGTATGTTCCCACACCAAAATCGGTAATGCGCCGGATGTCGATCGCAATTCGCACCGCTGGTAGTGTAAATGGTGTGGCAAAGCACGATCTTTGCGCATCCCCGGGCCGCACATTCGAATCGAATTTCGAGGTCGATGTACGGAGCCCAGCTACTTGCAATGAGCGCTGTATCTCGTCCAACGGAACGGGTGGCGGCGCGGGTTTTTACCGTTTCCTCCGCTCGGGCGCCGGCCGAAGAAGAACGGTGTCAGGCCGGACCACGCCACCCGTTTCGTCTGTGGTCGGCGGCTGCAGACACTGAAGCAGCCAGGCGCAAGTGGTCCTTTGTCCGCTCCGTGGGGTCGCCTGGATGCTTCAGCAACGGGACACCCTAGCTGGAACTGTTGCGGGGATTCGCTTATCCACATGCGCTGCACTGGCATCTTCACAGCGCTCGCCTTGATCCGGACGCTGGACATTTTGGGATAAGCAGCAGGGTGTTCGTGTGCTACGGCCCTGGCAAAGGGCAGCTTTGGAGGGTGATCCCGAAATTGCAGGATTCATGTGCCCGAGCTCTACCTAGTGCGCTCCCTGACCGGGCAAGCGAGCAAAGGGCAAAGGCTTGCAGCTACCAGCAATCGCCCGGATCGACGCTTCCCCATGTGGCTTGGCTGTGAGCGGAATCACACGCCTTTCAGCGACCCAAAGGCTAGACTAAACTTCGGTATTGGGAGAGGAATGTATGTCCGGTGTTAGTGAACCTGCAGCCACTGCTGTCGTGGGAAAGACTTCAAGAGTGAGCAAAGCAATAAAGGAACTTCCATCGGACGTTTATAAGGCTGAGACTCACCCGCTTGACACGCTGTTCTCGCCGGGTAGCGTCGCCGTTGTCGGCGCCTCAGAGCGTACCGGCAGCGTAGGCCGATCGGTCCTCTGGAATCTGTTGAGCAGCCCTTTTGGCGGCACTGTATTTCCGGTCAACGCAAAGCGGCCCAGTGTGCTCGGCATCAAGGCGTACTCCAAGATTTCCGACATTCCCGACGCAGTCGACCTGGTGGTGATTTGCACTCCTGCAGACACAGTTCCGGGGCTGATCGCTGAGTCGGTCGATACCGGTATCCCCTCGGGCATCGTTATATCCGCCGGCTTCAAGGAACATGGCGAGCACGGCAAAGAACTGGAGCGCCAAATCTCGGAGATCATACGCGGCAAGATGCGCTTGATCGGTCCGAACTGTCTGGGCGTTATGAATCCGGTCAAGGGTCTGAACGCAACGTTCGCCAGATCGGTGGCACGGCCTGGAAATGTAGCCTTCCTCAGCCAGAGCGGCGCGCTGTGCACGGCGGTTCTTGACTGGAGCCTGCGTGAGAATGTTGGCTTCAGCGCTTTCGTTTCGATCGGTTCCATGCTCGACGTGAACTGGGGCGATCTGATCGACTACTTTGGCAATGACTCGCGGACCCAGAGCATCGTCATTTACATGGAATCGATCGGAGACGCACGCTCATTCCTTTCGGCCGCGCGCGAGGTATCGCTCGGCAAGCCGGTCATCGTGATCAAAGCGGGGCGAACCGCGCAGGCTGCCAAGGCTGCGGCGTCGCACACTGGAGCGCTTACCGGCAGCGATGAAGTACTGGATGCCGCTTTCCGCCGGACCGGCGTCTTACGGGTCAACAGCATCGCCGACATCTTTTTCATGTCAGATGTTCTGGCCAAGCAGCCGCGCCCACGTGGCAAGCACCTATGTATCGTCACCAACGCTGGCGGTCCCGGTGTATTGGCGACAGACGCCTTGGTTGCCGGTAATGGTGAACTTGCGGAGCTTTCCGAAGAAACCATGAAGGCCTTCGACGAAATCCTGCCGCCACAGTGGAGCCACAACAACCCCGTGGACATCCTGGGCGATGCCGAACCGGAGCGCTATGCCAAGTCACTGGAAATCGCGGCGAAAGATCCGGGAATCGATGGAATGCTGGTGGTACTGACGCCACAGGACATGACCAGTCCTACGCAGATTGCCGAGAAGCTGAAACCCTACGCCAAAGGCCTCGGCAAACCAATCCTTGCCAGCTGGATGGGAGGCGCAGAAGTTGCCGCCGGCGAACAGATCCTGAACCAGGCTGGCATTCCAACCTTCCAGTTTCCCGACAGCGCGGTGCGTGCCTTCAACTATATGTGGCGCTACTCGTACAACCTGAACGGGTTGTATGAGACCCCGTCGATGCCGCTGGATGCGGACGCCGGATTGAACCGTGGGACCGCAGAACGCATCATTCGTGAAGCTCGTGAGGCAGGGCGCACCATCCTGACAGAGTACGAGTCCAAGCAGCTGCTCAACGCCTATGCCATTCCCACCGTCGAGACGCGCATCGCCGCGACAGAAGAAGAAGTGCTGCAAGCGGTGAAGGAGATCGGTTATCCCGCCGTGCTGAAGCTGTATTCGCTCACCATCACGCACAAGACGGATGTTGGCGGCGTGCAGTTGAACTTGCGCGACAACGATGCCGTTAAGAACGCATTTCACACAATCAAGAACTCGGTCGCAGAAAAGGTTGGCACCGAGCACTTCCAGGGCGTGACGGTGCAGCCGATGGTGAAGCTCGACGGATATGAACTTATTATCGGCAGCAGTGTGGATTCGCAGTTCGGGCCGGTGATCCTGTTTGGTACGGGCGGCCAACTGGTCGAGGTGTTCAAAGACCGCGCGCTGGCGTTGCCCCCGCTGAACACCACGCTGGCATTGCGCCTGATGGAGCAGACCAAGATTCTGACTGCTCTGAAGGGCGTTCGTGGCCGCAAGCCGGTGGATTTAGCCGCTTTGGAAGAACTGCTTGTGCGCTTCAGCCAGTTGGTGGTGGAACAGCGATGGATCAAGGAGATCGATATCAATCCATTCCTGGCGTCGCCGGACCGGTTGCTTGCGCTCGACGCGCGTGTGGTCGTACACGGCCCGGATATGGCCGAAGATAAGCTGCCACGAACGGCCGTACGCCCCTATCCTACTCACCTCGTTGGGCCTTGGACGACGAAGGATGGCAGCGACGTCATCATCCGGCCGATCCGTCCCGAAGACGAGCCGCTGATCATCCGTTTCCACGAGCGCCTGTCAGAACGCAGCGTTTATCTGCGCTATTTCCAGCCACTCAAGCTGCGGCAACGCACTGCGCATGAACGCCTTACCCGCATCTGCTTTATCGATTACGACCGCGAGATGTCGCTCGTAGTTGAGCACAAGAATGCTGCTGGTGGGCCGGAAATCCTGGCCGTAGGCCGCATGAGCAAGCAACATGGTCGCGACGAAGCCGAGCTGGCCTGCGTTGCAATCGACGACGCCCAGCACAAAGGACTGGGTACTGAACTCTACAGGCGGCTCATCCAGGTGGCTCGAAACGAGAAGTTGAAGAAGGTGACTTCGAACATGCTTCCCGAAAATCTCGAAATGCGTGCCATCTGCGTAAAGCTCGGCTTCAAGATGTTTTCCGGGATGGAGGACAACATCATCCGAGCAGACCTGGTGCTCGAATAAGGGCGGCTGAGGTCGGCCCCCGGGGAGCATCGTGAAATGCCGTAGGATGGCGGTTTTGGACTGTCTCGATTTGAGACACGTCAAAGACATGACGCTCCTTGCGCCAGATGTTATGATTCCAACCTTGCAGAAGTGCAATCGAGCGAGGAGTTTGCCCGCGGGTGGCTAGCTCGGGAGGGGCAATCGGGTAGAGCGTGCCTAGCGAAAAACAGGTCAAATGGTCACAACTTAAGGTGGGGCTGACTGTCATCTTCGCCAGTATAACCCTGGCTATACTCATCTTCCTGATGACCAGTACTACCGGCCTTTTTACCCGGAAAATCATCGTTCATGCCTACGTGGACAACGCTGGAGGGCTGGCGGTGGGCGCTCCGGTGCGTCTCGAGGGAGTCGACATCGGGAACGTCACCGGCATTCGGGTCGTTGCCGATCAAAAGCGACGGCTGGCTCCGGTGGATGTGAGGATGAAAATCACCACGAAGTATGAGCCGATCATGAGGAATGATTGCGAAGTTTCGCTTAATACCGCCGGCGTGCTCGGCCAGGTTTTCGTGGACTTCGATTGCCGCTCCGCCAAGGGACGGGCGATGCAGAACGGCGACGAATTGCCCACCCGCGAGGTGCCACA
>Ga0306921_10004326_pt1 | contig 14579 bp, 13 predicted proteins | sample sta12Cox44000080_FD_203760 | JGI IMG/M metagenome (GOLD analysis project Ga0306921, IMG submission 203760) | Lab enrichment of tropical soil microbial communities from Luquillo Experimental Forest, Puerto Rico - statoxic.12C.oxic.44.000.080 (v2)... | ecosystem: Environmental > Terrestrial >...
TTCGGAATGAGACGTGGTTGATTCGCGAACGGAAAGCAGATAGACAGCCATCGCAATTCCAACAAGTCCGAGGAAAACGGCGGTCGCCACAGCTTGTGCTACGGAGCGAACGCCGGTGACGTTTCCGCGATCGAGCTCGCGCATCATCCGGACGTGTCGCACTGCGGAAGCAAGATTGACGAGGACCCCAGCGGCGATGAGTGCGGTGCCAAACCAGAGAGAAAGGCCGGACGACCTTTGAGTTCTGGTGTGTTCGATGGCGGCGAGCTGCTGCAGGAAGAGGCCGAAGCGAGCAACGACGAAGCCGAAGCCCATGAGGGCGAGCCCCGTTCGTACCCAGGCGAGCAGTGTTCGTTCGGCCGCGAGGTAGTCGGCGACCGCGGCCTTATAACTGGCGTGCGGATTGTCCATCGTAATCTATTTGGCCGGAGTCGGCGTGGCTGGACGATCGTCTATCATCTTGTATTTTGCGGGGATGGCAAACAGGCGAGCGTCGGGTTCGGCGAGTCTGATGTCGCTGACGGTAAAGACCTGCGTGCCCTGGGTCGGATCCATGCGTTTCACCAGGAGGTTGATTCCGAGCTTGGGCGAATACCAGAACTCTTTGGCGAGATTGACCTCCCGGTCGTTGCCAACGGTACCCGGGCCTGTCGTTATCGTTTCGCGTGTGCCAATGGTTTCGAGGCCTTTCGTCTCGCCTTTGCCAAGATCTGCACGACTGAGATAGTTCTTGCCGTCCGCCATCGGGCCGACCGGGATCGTGGCGGTGCTTGCGGGGTCAAAGAAGTTCCGCACGTCACATACCATGCTGGCCGGTAGGCAAGCGGTGCGTGTGCGCCGCGTGGGATCGACGTAGTCCATCTGGAATAACAACGACTGAGCAGTGCTATCGGCGGGAACGAATCGGCGGCGCTCCTCGAAGACGTGACCCTCGCTGTCGCGCGCGACCATGCGTCGCTTCTTTACGACGATCGTCGCGCCGTCGCTGGTCTGGCGCGTCCATTCGGTGCTCACGGTCGCGGTAAACGGGGCGCCAGGAATCGGCGCAACGAAAATGCTGACGATGCGAGTGAAAGAATTGCCATCTGCGGCGTGCAGCGCATCTTGCTGACTCTGCGCTAAAACATTCGAAATGAGTGCAACAAACAGCGTTGCCAGGGAGAGGGTAAAAACAAACTCCTTCATGAGCAGCCTCCGCGGCTCCGCTATTGTGCCATAAAAACGAAGTGTGAGGTGTTAAGTTCTGATGGGAGAGATACAAAGGGCAGAATATGGATACAGAGGTGCGGCCGAACTATCGAACATCCCAAAGGTTTAGAAAAAGAGTCTAGGGTCGTGTATTTCGAAGATTGGCGATGTGGACTGTGCCAAGGCACAAAACTCAGACAGCCCTGTAGACGGAAACCCGCAGTCAGTAAAGGCTATTTCGGTTTGGGTGCTGGCTGCCCTGCTTACGGTTGGTATCTTTGCCGTCGCAAAGAACAAGGCCACCCTTCCGAAGCTAGTGGTACACGCCAAGTATGCGCTCGTTACCACCTACAATGGCCCGCGCTTACAAAGCCAAAGGTGTTACCAGATGATCGACAGGCCGTGGCCGATGTAGAAGAGGCCCTGAGGAAGTGGGGGCGGTATGTTGTAGTAAACGGAACCCCAGTCGCCTGATCTTGTCCTGCTTGTGCGCAAAGCGCGGGTAGCCGAGGTGATGCCTTCCGTAAGTGTCGATACCGGATCCGATTCAGGCACCACGGTAGGACCGAATGCCGAGACCGAGATTGGTAGCGCACAGGATGTGCTCGCGCTCTATGAAGCACCCTCTGGAATCGACTCGGCACCGTTGTGGGGCGAGATGCGGGCAGAAGGGCTAAATCCCCAAAGATGCAACTGGTTCAGAGCGTGCGTGCTGCGGTTGAAGAGGCGGCAAGAGTACCGTAGTTTCCACCCAATGAGCCCCTAACCCTGGGCACGTGCCGAGCAGGCGGCAAACGCTCGACACAATTAGCCAAGCCACTCGAAAACCAGGCCGGTGCGTTTGCGCAGCAGGGCGAACTGCGCTTCGGTTGCACAGCCGAGCAGGCAGTCCTGGCCGCCGAGGTCGAGGCAAATGTAGCGACGGTCGAAGGTCTGCGACTCAAGAAGGGTAGCGAAGCGGCTGAGTATCATAGGGTCGATCCAGCGCTCCTCAATCTTTGCAGGCCAACGAAATTCTTCGCCGCGCAGAGTGAACAAAAGCCATGCGACGCCGCGACGAAGATCAAACTCGTCACGTGTGGACTCGATGGGCAACGCGTCACCGGCAAGTGTCGCCATGTGACGTGCAACCCTTACATAGTCTCCGCCACGAGCAGCGCACTCGGCACGCATGAGCCACACATTGTCTGACATGGAAACGTAGGGCGGCTCGTCTGACTCAGCACCGAGAACGGATAGTAGCAACTTGAAGGGAGAGGTCTCGTAGTCCCGGTCCGAATGGCGAGTGAGCAGTTCTTCGGGGCCAACTCCGTCGCGGAGTGCAATGCCGCATTCTGCCAGCGTGTCGAGCTGGGCACAGAGGGACATGTTGCGATTCATCAGGCGGCGAAGAAGAGACATGAGGATTCCGGGACATGGTAGCAAGATCGTGGCTGGTTGCCACTGGTCAGTTGTTGGCGTGGCAGATCCTCGAGATCCTGTGGCACATTCGGGTGCCAACGGAGCCAACCGAGGCCACTCCGCCGCGTCCAGTGGAACAGCGATATACTTCGTTTCCTGCGGCCAACGGTTGGCCGCGAAGGAGGACCGATGCCTCGGTCACGCCTTCTCCTCGTGTCGATTTTCACTCTATGGGTTGGAGCGACTGGCGCGTCGGCGCCCAAGCACACGACCGGCGCCGTTGGGTCGATTGTGCGTGGAGCGGAGATGCTCGAGCCCCGGTCCGGTCACACGGCGACACTGCTGCCCGACGGCCGAGTCCTGATTGCCGGCGGAATGGGGCGCAATCAGGACTTTTACCGGTCAGCGGAGCTGTTTGATCCCGCTACTGGGAAGTTCTCCGCTACGGGCGAAATGCAAATCGTGCGGGTCGGGAATGTGGCGGTACTGCTGCGCTCCGGTAAAGTACTGATCGCCGGAGGATGGATTGGGCACGGCGTAACCGACGAAGCGGAGCTGTATGATCCAGCGACGGGCAGGTTCACCACAATTGCGCACATGACGACAAAACGCGGACGACCGGAGGCGACACTGCTGCGTGACGGGAATGTTCTCGTGACGGGAGGTGGTGGTGACACCGACAGTGGAGGCAGCACGATCACGAGCGCGGAAATATTCGATGCTGCCACTTTGAAATTTAGAAATACCGGCGCGATGCCCTTCGCACGTATTACACATACGGCGACGCTGCTTGCTGACGGCCGCGTGCTGATCGCCGGTGGGCGGGGTTCCGAGGTAAATATCAGTGCAGAAATTTACGATCCGAAGACGGGAGCGTTTCGCGAAACTGGCCGCATGGCGACATCGCGCTACAAGCACACAGCAGGTCTACTGCCCGACGGAAGAGTACTGATCGCAGGTGGCTGGGATGAGCGCTACTGGCATGGCACGTTGAGCAGCGCGGAAATTTATGACCCTCAACGCGGGACGTTTACAATTTCTGCTCCACTGCACGATGCTCGCTTCAAGCTTCCGGATGTGGCGGTGCAGTTGCGCTCCGGACAAGTCCTAGTTGCAGGCGGCAACCGGCATGCGGAGTTATACGACGCGCGAACCGGCAAATTCGTAGTGGTTGACGGTGACACGGGCGATTCGCGTCACTACATGAGTGAAACGCTCCTTAGCGATGGGCGCGTCCCGCTAGCAGGTGGCTATGCTTACACACCTGAAGCTACAGCGCAGACTTGGATTTACCGGCCGTAGAGCGAACCTTCATTTCATCGTTACAGATTGACAATCGCGCTTCATTCCGGGTGTACACTTGCCGCCTATGAGGAAGATGAAAACTGCGACGCGTGTGGTGCGGGACGGCGGCGCTCCCGGAGCAGGGACGCTTTACCTCGTTGGCACACCCATCGGCAACATGGAAGACATCACACTGCGAGCGCTGCGCGTGCTCAAAGAAGTGGACCTGATCGCGTGCGAAGACACTCGCCACACGGTGCAACTGCTGGATCATTATGGTATCGAGAAGACCACCGTCAGTTATCACGAGCACAACGAGCTGACACGCGCGGCTGAGCTGATTATGCACCTCGAGAAGGGTGAAAACGTCGCGATGGTGAGCGACGCCGGCATGCCGGGAGTGAGCGATCCGGGATACCGGCTGATCGCGCTGGCGGTGCGCCATCACATCAAGGTTGTGCCGGTGCCGGGAGCGTCAGCGTTTCTTTCGGCCTTGGTGGCCAGCGGACTACCAACTGATTCATTCCGTTTCAGCGGATTTCTACCCGCGAAGGAGGGAGCGAGGCGCACCGCGCTGGAGGCAATTCGCAAGTCGCCGCGAACACAGATTTTTTATGAAGCTCCGCACCGGATAATTGAAACGCTGCAGGACATCGTCGAGTTACTCGGTCCGGAGCGGCACGTAGTGCTAGCCCGCGAAGTGACCAAGCTACACGAGGAATTCTTGCGTGGATCGGCAGAAGACGTGCTGGCTACGCTCAAGCGGCGCGAAGAGGTAAAGGGCGAGATCACGCTGTTGATTGGCAAAGCCGAAGGCATGGAGCATGCCAAACCCAACGGTAAGAATGTCGGGGAGCGAGTGCGCGAGCTGATGAGCACCGAGTCGCTTGATGAGAAGGCGGCGTTGAAACAGGCGGCGAAGGAATTTGGGATGTCGAAGAGTGAAGCGTATCGGGAGCTGCAACGGGTGAAGTAGCAGGAGGCAGCAGCTTTTTAGCGCTTAGCCGTTAGCTCTTTCACATATTCGATCAGGGGCATGCCGAAGAAGTCGCCGACCTTGCCGGAGCGTCGATAGCCGTGGCGTTCGTAGAAGCGCATGGCGCGTTCGAGCGGTTCGGTCGTGTCGAGCGTGACGTGCGAACAGTTCCGTTGCGCCAGCTCGCACTCCGCATGGGCGAGAAGCTGATTCGCGATGCCGCTCGCCTGGCATTCAGGCAGGACGGCTATTCCGCGCAAATGCCCTTCGCGCTCACCAATTACATTGCAGGCGAGGGTGCCGACGACTCGCCCTGAATCATTGAGGGCGACGAAGACCGTCATTTCTTTCAGCCGGCGCGTATAGGACTCCTGAGTGAGGGTCGTGTCCTCGAAAGCAATCCTGGTGTAGTGGTGCTGGTAAGGAGCAAACGCCGAGCGCAGGCATTCGAGCACAGCGTTCATGTCATGAAGTGTCGCTTTGCGGATGGTGGTAGCGCCAGGTGAACCCATGCCACCCCGAATCCACGAGTTGGATCGTTGTCTCGTTCCAGAGTCCGCGAGAATTATTGCGGTTCAACCATCGGAATCAGTGCCATCAATTGCAAATCGATCATGAGTTGAACACGGCGGTCGAGCTGATAGAAGAGCGCTTTGTCTTTGGGAGAGAGTACTTTGCCGAAGAGTGGGATGTACTTCTGACGCAGCGCGGCAACTGACTCATCGATGCTTACCCATTCTTTGACGGAATCCTCCGCTTCGGCGTCGGTCAAGATGCCGCCTGTCTGGACGAACTGCTTAATGAGTGCGTATTTCTTGCTGTTGTTGGCAACTAGCTCATTGATGTACTGGTCATAGATCGGCCAGAACTTCTCAGCTTGCACGTCGGTCAACTTCATGTTGGCGGCGATGAGTTGCTTACGCTGCGAACGGATGTCTTGCCGAAGCATCTGAATGTCTTTATCCGTTATGGGCCGAGCGTCAGGGTACTGCGCCGACTGGTCAGTAGTTGCGGCAGCGCCCTTGTCTTGAGCAATGCCCCGAGAATGTAAGCAGGTGATGGATATGCCGATCAACGCGACAATAATGAAGAACCTGCGAGTGGGATGAGACATAGTTCCTCCTCGGCACAAACGACCATTTTGACCCTGCACCGACTGTGCCTGGTCAGGGCTCGGGGTTCGGTTCGGAATGGCGCCTAGCGATACGGAGTGCAAGCATTGTACGTCAGGCCGCGCCCGGCGGTCTCGCAGGGGGACTTTGATGGCCATAAAGCGCGCCTGGGGGACCAGTCGTTGAAAGAAGGAGAGCACATCGGGCCGTTGACTATCGTCGCTACTCCCGGACAGCCGATCGCCGAGGACGATTCGAAGTCCTGAAGAAATTGCGCGGGCAAAAGGTCGAGTTTGCGGAGTCGTCGACATTCGAAGCAATCCTGCTCTGCATTTTCCGGGAGCTAATCACAACCGCTCGGTGTCTGTAGTGATAGCCGAACGGAGCGGTGATTATGTTCGAAGACAGCCTCTTCGACTCGGGCCGAGCTTTGCGCAAGCGGAAGGCCTGGCCAAAACTGATTTCGTTTGTGATCGAAGCGTGTGCCATCGGATTGCTTGTGCTGGCGCCATTGATTTACACGCAGGGGTTGCCGAAGCAACAAATCGTGGACATCCTTCGGAGCCCGTCACCCCCGGCGGGACGGTCACGAGAGCAGGTGGCGCATGAACCGCCGCGTGCGTCGGGTCGGAAACAAATATTGCCCGACGGGGTTCTGCGCGAGCCGCTTAGCATTCGACGCATTACGTCAATGGTTCGCGACGAGCCGACGATCGAGGAGCCGCCCAACATGAGCGATCTAGGAATCAGAGGCACCCTAACGGGCGGGTCGAACACGGTGATCACCGAGATTGCTCGGGCTGTGCCTCCAACCGCGGTAAAGCCAGCGGTGCCACAGAAATTGCGCGTGTCGTCGGGAGTTGCGGCAGGGATGCTGGCCTATCAGTTGAAGCCAACCTATCCGCGACTGGCGATCGAGGCGCGAATACACGGGACGGTCGTGTTGCAAGCGGTTATCGGGAAGGACGGAACGGTGCACGATTTACATGCCATCAGCGGGCATCCGTTGCTCGTGCCGGCGGCGATCGAAGCGGTGAAGCAGTGGAGGTATCGCCCGTACCTACTGAACAATGAGCCGGTTGAGGTCGATACGCAGATCAATGTGAACTTTACCTTGGGTGGAGGGTAGCAGACTCTGCTCCCGACTCTAATAGATACGGTGAGCATCAACTTGACGCCTGGAAAGCGGATCCGCGCCGGCTAAAGCCTGCTCATGATGACAACCATTCGGAAGCATCAGGGCACGATTGAAGTCGTGCCCTGATCGGAACCGGTTGCGAAAGCCAGTAACACGGGAAAGTGCAGCCCTGCTGTCCGCAGGATCACTAGTGGCCGGCGGAGGCCTGCGGCAGGAACCGGCGGAAGAAGCTTTCGCTCTTCCACTGTGGCACTTGCGCAGCATCGGCAACCTTCATCGCCAGGGCAGCCATCACGTCTTCGTATTTGCCGGCAGCGGCGAGATCGACCGGCTGGTTTGTATCGTCGGAAGGTGCATGGTAACGCTCGGTCAGCCACTGCTTTTGTTGGGCTGCCTCGGGCGATCCTTTGACGGAACCCACCGACATCGAAAGCGAAGGAATTCCCTGTCGAATGAAGCTGTACTGGTCGCTGCGCACAAAGGCATTGCGCAGCGGTTCGGGATCGGGTTGCACCACGACACCCAATTGCGTCGCGACTTCACGCGCGTCGTCACCCAAGTCGGATTCGGAAAGGCCCTGTACCGTCAGGATTTTCAAGGGGATGATCGGGAGAAACATGTCGGTGTTGAGATCGGCGATGATTGACGACTTGGGCACGGTAGGGTGCGCGGCGAAATACTTTGAACCCAGCAGGCCTTTCTCTTCGGCGGTGACAAACAAAAACAACAGCGAACGCTCAGGTTTGACCTGCGAGGCATGCATCGCCGCGGCAAGATCGAGCAACATGGCCGAGCCCGAGGCGTTATCCATGGCGCCGTTGTAGATCCTGTCGCCATTGATGGGTTCGCCGATTCCGAGGTGGTCGAGGTGCGCTGAGAGAACAACGTACTGTTCTTTCAGCGTTGGATCGCTGCCGGGGAGTCTGGCCACGATGTTGGAGGATTCGATCTTCTTGACGATCAGCTTGGCCTTTGCCTGTAAGCCGAGCGCGAGGGGAAAATGGGGAAGATCGCCGCGATCTTTGCCGAGTGCGGCGATTTCGGCAAAAGTGTGGCCAGAGCCGGTAAACAGCTTCTCAGCGTGGGCCGGGTTGAATGTGACTGCGAGCCTAACGTCTTTGGTGTCGTCGAGACTGGGATCAGTCAGCGTCATACCGGGACGCGCGCGGGCAAGCGTCATCCGGCTCCAGGGAATGTCCATTGAGGCTGGGTTCGGAATGCTGATGTATCCCACGGCACCCACTTCGCGCAACGTCCGGGCGCGCTCACCAGTTGACTGATAGTGCGAAGCTAGCGCTGTTGGCATGCCGGCGGGCGAGCCGGAGAGAAACACAAGCACCTTGTTCTTCAAGTTGAGACCGGCGAAGTCGTCGTAATTCCTCTCCGGGACCTTCAAGCCGTAACCCACGAATACGAGAGGAGCGTCAACTGAGGGCGCCAGGTTGGCGCGGGTGCTGAACATGGCGTCTTCGCCCAGAACCAGCGGTTGCGACTTGCCAGCGCTCACTAGAGCGAGGCTGGAGCCGGATTCGTCAATCTGGCGACTGACGATTTGCACTGGCTGGTAAAAGCCGTTCATACCTGCTGGCTCTAGGCCACTTTTCTTAAGTTGGTCGACTACATAAGCGGACGCCTTCACTAGTCCGGCGCTGCCCGTTTCGCGACCTTCCATGTCATCGGAGGCGAGGACCTTGACGTAATCCCACCAGGTCTGACCATTGAAGTTTGTGGATGCGGGGGATTGCGCCACAAAGGGTGCAGGCGATAAAAGACAGGCGATCGAAATAGCCACGGCAAACCGTTTGAGCATGAATTTCCACCTGAATCGAATTGACCCCAGAGTCTCGCTTATAAAGGGATTGAACAGGCAAGTCAACCGCGAGAAACCGGAATCGCATAGCGTTTGAGGCGTAAAAGTTTACGGTTTCGAAACGATGTAGTTTGAGAATTCCCAGACGGTATTGTTACGGTTGGGAATTGCTCCTTCGGCACGCAGGCCGACCTGACTTCCCCCGTCAACGGGCTGCCCGGTGATGGAGCCTACATGATGTTCGTTGATGTAGAGGTCAGCCTCGCTGCCGTGCAGCACGACGCGCAATGTGTTGGTCTGACCGACTCCCTTGTTCACCGCTACGTGGTTCTGCGGCGGCATAGGATAGAGCCACCGCTTGCCGGCCTTACGTATTACGCCAACCGCTCCCGATGGGTCGAACCATAGAACGTAATACGAGCTGTAATCCTTGGCCCAAAAGACCAATGAAGCGTATTCCTTTTCGGCAGCAACCGATTCGACCAGCTTTACATTGACACAGATCTGTACATCGTCGAACACGTCACCACTGTAGAGAAGTTGCGAGGCAACGTTCTTGCGGTATTTCAGCGTCAGGGCGCCATCGCGAATGGCCTGGTCGGTCCAGGGAGTGCTGGCGATCGGCCACTTCGAATCGTTCGTTTGAAAGTTGGCCTCGAGCAGGACTTTGCCTAGGCATCCGGCAGAGGCAGGAGCCGGCGGACCGACACACATACAGAAAACGAAGACGGCAGCACAAGTGCGCATGTGCGAGTCACTGGAGGCATCTGCTATTCACAGGCAACTGCCGGCAGACGTCTAAAAGTCGTGCGACTACGATGCAATGAGATTTTGAATTATCGGAGAATGCTCTAGTGGAGTCAAGCAAATCTGAAGGCTTCTGCTTGAGAAGTTGTGGCGACCCCCACGAAAGCGCTGGGGGGCTTGTGTCGCCAGTCAGGCAGTAGCTTCTTCCGCTCTTTTTAACCGACGGGACTCAGCCAGCAAGGCCATGGAGTGGGTAAGGTTTTGAAGCGTGACAATGCCAACTAGGCGTCCCATATCGACCACAGGGATCATGCTGAGGCCACGCCCGTGGAGCTTGCGGAAGGCATCGGCAAGCGAGTCGGTTCGCTTAGCAACCTCGAAACTTCGCACCATGGCAGGCTGGACGTATCCGTTGCCGTCGCGACGCAGGGCGTCGACGATGCGCGCTTTGTTGATAACGCCAACCATCTCCATGCCGCGAACAACGGGAAAGTCGTCTTGGAGCGTGTGCACTGCTTTGCTCAGTGCGTCTTCGAGTGTGTCGGCCGGCGAGAGGATGGAGAATTGGGTGAGCATTACGTCTTCCATGTGAACGGTCTCGAGCACCGACTGAAAGACAGCAGAACGGTCCTCGAGTTGTGCCCCGACAAAGAGGAAGAAGCCAATCAGTACGAGCCAGGCGTTCCACACCAGGCCAACCATCATGAGCAGCATGGCGAAGACCTGACCTACAGTAACGGCGCGTCGAGTGGCATGAACGTAGTCGATTCGCTCGGCGAGTACTGCGCGCAGGATGCGTCCTCCGTCCATGGGATATGCGGGCAGTAGATTAAAGGCCCCGAGGAAGAGGTTGCTCCAAAACAAACTGCGCGGCAGGTTCGTAGCGTGCACATAAGGCTGCGCCCAAAGCTTCACCTGCGGCGCGAAGCTAAGGATGACTACGCCGGCAATAGCAGCGATGATGAGGTTGATCAGGGGGCCGGCGACTGCGACGCGAATGTCGCGAGAAGGGTCGGGCTCGCCGGGGCTGGGGTCTTCCATGAGGGTAACGCCGCCAATGGGCAGCAAAATGATGGAGCGTACGATGATGCCGCTGCGCTTGGCGACAACAGCGTGCGCCAGCTCGTGCACGATGACACAGCCGAATATGATGCTGACAAGCGCAAGCCCCCGGCCTGGTCCGGAGACGCCCATGGTCAACGATTCGGAGAACCAGACGAAGCCAAGCAGGAAAAGGAACGTGACATGAATCCGGATATCGACGCCGAACAGGCGTCCTGCCGGAAATGACCAACCCCGCATCGAGAACACAAGCCTCCGTCTTTATTCTATACACTCAAGTCGCGAACCGAATTTCAGGTATCGCCGCACGTGTTTTCCAGCCATGCGCGTCATTGCCGGCCAATATCGCAGCCGTCCCCTCAAATCGCTGCCGGGGCTCGATCTGCGTCCGACAAGTGATCGATTACGGGAAACGCTGTTCAATGTGCTGGCGTCGTCGAGCACACTAGAAGGCAGCGTTTGGCTCGATTTGTTTGCGGGGACAGGCGCGATCGGTATCGAAGCCATTAGCCGTGGAGCGCGCCAGGTATACTTTGTTGAATCAAAGCGTAAGCACACGCGATTGATCCGGGGGAACCTTCAGTCGCTAAAGATCCGCGACGGATTCGACGTGTACGAGAGTGACGTTGCTTCGGCGCTGGGCGCACTTGAGGCTTCCCGTATCGGATGTGATTTTTGTTTTCTTGATCCGCCGTACGACTCGCGAGGATCGTACGAGAGAACACTCGAGCTTCTTGGAAAATCGCGGCTGCTGGTCGCGCATTCAATCGTGATCGCCGAGCATGAAAAGAAATACGATCCCGGCGACGAGTTTGGAGCGCTGGGTCGATACCGGAAGATTCTCGAAGGGGATGCAGCTCTCAGCTTTTATCGAGTAGTTGGCGAAAACCTGTCATTCACGAAGGTCCATTGATGGGAACGCCGGCTTTGAGTCTTCCCGATTCCCCGTTAGTTGCCCGGTGACGGTACGCGCTGAGCCTTGCCTTCCATGACCGTCACCCATCCACCTTTGGGATCGGCTACCTCGGACTTGAAGGTGAAAGTATCGGGGCCGGTCTCAACCACCGTGTAACGGCCTTTTATTGCAATTCCATTGAGCTTCTCGGCCGAGTCCCAAGTCCAGGTGTTGCCATTCAAGTGACCAAGTGCGAGTTGATGTTCTCCGAGGCTGTTATAGATGTTGTAGGTGTAAACCTTGTCCTCGAGGTTGTAACCCATTACGCGCACGCTATTCACGTTGCCGAGATCAGACTTGATGGCGGTCTTGGTCTCGAGAAAGTAGCCGTCGGTGACCCACTCGCCGTGCTCCTTCAGCGTGAACGGCGCAGCGCGTCCTTTGGGGCTGATTTTTGATGTTCCTGAAGCGGCCCAGTCGCCAAGAAAGAAACTCATGCGCTGATGCTGGGGCAATACGCCAGAAGGTGTCGGCTGCTGCGGAGCTTGGGCGATGGCGAAGGAAGAAAGAATTAGCGCGATGGCAGCGCTGCGATGCATGTGTGAAGACCTCCACAAGAAGCGGAAGACGAGAAAGAATTAACGCAAACCCCGCGGACAGCATTTGCACCACTCGCTTGCATTAGCGATCAAGTGGCTGCTTTTAGACCACGAACCTCACCCAGCCGTGAATTCGGGCTGGCTGTGATTTTTTGTCGAATTTGCATCGTAGCACGAAGGCGGGAGCTACTCCATGTGATGCCGCACGACGCGTTCTGATAGATTGCAGAGAATTTCATAAGGGATGGTGCCTGACCAACGCGCGTGATCAACAGCAGTAATGCGTTCCTGACCAATGGTTCCGATAAGCACGACTTCGTCTCCGATCTCGACGCCCGGATTGTGCGTGACGTCGACGATGGTCAAGTCCATTGAAATGCGTCCCAGAAACGGTGCGCGCCGGCCGCGCAGCAGCACATGGCCGCCGGGGGACAGCTTGCGGTACAAACCATCTCCATACCCAGCGGCGATAACCGCGATGCGCGCTGGTGCGGGCGTGACGTAGGCGCCGTTGTATCCCAATGCCTGGCCAGCCGGTACATTGCGCAACGACAGCACACGGGTCTTCCACGCCATGGCCGGAACGAGGCCAAGCGGCTGGTAATCAGAAACCGACGAACCGTCACGATGCACTAGTGGAAGTTCGTATCCGTAAATGGCCATACCGGGGCGCACGAAGTTATACCAGGCAGCGGGCCTGCCTAGCGTTGCACTACTATTAGCGAGATGGCGAAGACGAGGGTACAGACCCTGGCGGTCAAGCGTCATCAGCGCATCGTCGAATCGCTGCTGTTGTCGTTTGGCGTCGACAGCATCGAGCACTTCGGCCGATGCCAGGTGGCTGAAGACGCCTTCCAAGGTCACCTGAGGGAAGGTCTTGACGCGCGTGATAAAGTTGTCAAGTTCCGAAAGGGCTAAGCCCAGACGAGCCATTCCGGTGTCCAGTTTCAGGTGAACCGGAACAGGCTCGCGGCTTCCGATTCGCGCAGCGGCATGGGCGATGGCCTCTACGTCTTCGATGCGTGAAACAGTAGGAGTAAGTCCGTAGCGTAGTGCGTCTTCTTCTTCGCCGCGAAACGCGCCCACCAGTATGAGGATGCGGCTGCGCACTCCGGCATCGCGCAGCGCCACCCCTTCATCGGTGGATGTGACGCCAAACCAGCATGCGCCTTCCTGTTCGAGTGCCAGTGTGCAGGCCTCGGCGCCGTGCCCATAGGCGTCACACTTGACCACGGCACAGATAGCAACGGATTGACCAACATAATGCTGCAGCAGGCGAAAGTTGTGGCGCAGCGCCGAGAGGGAGACTTCAGCCCAGTTGGGACGTGTGGACACGCGCACCGATGTCAGAGTAGACGACAAGACACGATGATAGCAAGACCATGAGGGCGGCGAGAGTTGTCAGTGTTGGATACCGCCTATCCGTCAAGCGAATGGTCGGGGTGGGGGCTGGCACGGTACCGAAAAGCAGATTCCTAATTCTGGTGCTCGAAGGGTTGTCACACAATGTGGGAATTATTTCGAAGTTTTCACTGATAACATTGCGACTCTGGTTTGGCTACGGCGGGAAGAACGGCTAACTGATGGCGTCGACTTTTAGCAGAATAATTCCGTAACTATTTGCAATCGATAACGGTTCACGACGAAAATTATTTTCGCTATTATTAACTCATGCGATAACAACACGGAAGCTTGAAAATTCATAACATTTACGTTGGCCTAAAGGCAGCGGAAGGGCACAGAGCATGGGCGGGCTGGATTGCGCCGAATGCAGAAACGTAGGCATCAGAGTAAACGGGGACCGACGGGAGTATGAATTGAAAATCCCTTGTAATGAGCAGTTAGTATGATCAACATCATTATTGCCGACCATCAAGCGATCTTCCGCGCCGGTGTGGCCAAGGTATTAGCCGTCGAAGACGACGTTCGGATCGTTGCCCAGCCACAGACATTAGAGCAGACGCTAAACGCGTTGGAAAGGCTGCGGGCACATGTGCTACTTGTGTCTACATGCTTTCTGCCGGACTTTACGGGGATTCAAGCACTAACCAAAAAGAATTCAATCGCTACCATAGTCCTTGGCGAGAATGGCGATGAAGCCTCAACATTTGTAGCGATGGGCGTCGAGGGAGTGGTCTACCGGTCGATCCACGGCTCGTCCATCGTCGAAGCAGTACGACGGGTGGCGCGTGGCGAACCCTTTGTGCATGCGCCGAATTCGATCGTGACTGAAATCAGCGAAGACCTGGTAGGGATGCGAGTGCGGGACCGCCTCTCTGAAAGAGAGCTGCGAGTTATAGCAGCGGTAGTGCGAGGTTACAAAAATCGAGAGATCGCGGCACATCTTTGTACTACCGAACAGGTGGT
>Ga0306921_10004327_pt1 | contig 14577 bp, 10 predicted proteins | sample sta12Cox44000080_FD_203760 | JGI IMG/M metagenome (GOLD analysis project Ga0306921, IMG submission 203760) | Lab enrichment of tropical soil microbial communities from Luquillo Experimental Forest, Puerto Rico - statoxic.12C.oxic.44.000.080 (v2)... | ecosystem: Environmental > Terrestrial >...
CCAGCGCGAGTGCGACGTCCGAGGGTCCGTCCGACCTTCAAGGTGTGCGCGCCATCTGGGGCCCGACGGCCGACGAGATCTGGATCGTCGACAGCAACGGCGCGCTGGTTCACCTGCTCAATCAGACTTGGACGCGCGACACGTCGATCTCGAACCCCGGCTTCACCGGCATCAACGGCACGGGCAGCCAGGATGTCTGGGCCGTCGGCCTCTACGGCCTGTTCCACTGGGACGGCGCTCAGTGGTCCGAGAACCAGCAGGGGCACAACGCCGGCCTGTTCGCGGTCTGGGCGGCCGGCCCCTCCGAAGCGTGGGCCGTCGGCGACGGCGGCGAGATCGTTCATGTGACGCCCACGACCTTCCAGGGTGTCGCGAGCGGAACCACGGCGCCGCTGACCAGCATCTGGGGCACCTCTCCGACGGACATCTGGGCGGGCGGCCAGAACGGTGTGTTGCTCCACTACGAGTCGACCAGCGGGGGAAGCACGCCGGACGCCGGTCTCGGCTGCAAGGCCGCGGGCGAGGCCTGTGGCGCTGGCGATTGCTGCGCCCCCTACAACTGCCGGACCATCGCCGGCGTCACGTTGTGCGGCTGACACCCTCCCCGAGCTCGAGGCCATCACGGCCGGGACGGCGCCGTCACCTTTCGCTGTCGAGCGTGGCCATCAGCGGCGCGGCGTAGCGTAGGCCCGCCACCTCGTCGGCGGGCACGGCCGCCTCGAGCGTGGCGACCTCGTCGGCGCTGAGCGCGACGTCGAGGCCGGCCAGGGCGTCGGCCAGCTGGGCCCGGGTGCGGGCCCCCAGGGTCGGAATGATCGTGACCTTCTGAGCTGCCGCTTTGGCCCTCACCCAGGCGATGGCGAGCTGGGCCGGCGTGACCCCCCGGGCGGCGGCGAGCCCCGCCAGGGCGTCGGCGAGCGCCCGGTTCTTCTCGCCATTCTCGCCGGCGAAGCGCGGGAGGTGAGCGCGATAGTCGCTGGCGCCGGTGGGCCGGCTGCCGGTGAGGAGGCCGCGCGACAGCACGCCGTACGCCGTGCTCGCGACGCCGCGCGCCGCGAGCTCCGGGAAGATCGCGCGCTCGGGCGAGCGGCTGACGAGCGAGTACTCGATCTGGAGGTCGCAGATCGGGTGCACCGCCGCGGCCCGCCGGATGGTCTCGACGCCGACCTCCGAGAGGCCGATGTAGCGGACGTAGCCGGCCTTCACCATGTCGGCGATCGCCCCGATGGTCTCCTCGATCGGCACCGCGGGATCGAGGCGCGCCGGACGGTAGATGTCGATGTGGTCGACGCCCAGGCGCGAGAGGCTGTAGGTGAGGAAGCTCTTCGTCGCGACGGGGCGGGCATCGAAGCCGAGGAAGTCCCCTTCGGGGCCGCGCAGGCCGCCGAACTTGACGCTGAGCAGGGCCCGGTCGCGGCGGCCGCCGGCCAGCGCCTTGCCGACGAGGAGCTCGTTCTTCCCCATCGAATAGAAGTCGCCCGTGTCGATCAGGTTCACGCCGGCATCGAGCGCGGCGTGGATGGTGGCGATCCCCTCCGCCTCGTCACCGCCGCCGTAGAAGCTGCCGGCGCCCATGCCCATGCAGCCGAGCGCGAGCGGAAAGACCTGGGGCCCGGCGGCCCCGAGCTTCGTCATGGCCTTGGCGGTGGTTGTGGTGGTGGTCGTCGTCGTCGTTGTCGTTTCCATGGGCCCAATCTGAGCCCGGTCGTCACATCAATCCAGTGAATAGGATATATAGAACACATGCTCAATATTCATGGACGGGATTTCGGGCGGGACCTCGATCTCAACCTTCTCCGCGTCTTCGCGGCGGTGGCGGAGACCGGCGGGGTCACCGAGGCTGCCAAGCGCCTCTATCTCACCCAGTCGGCGGTCAGCGCGGCGCTGCGGCGGCTGACCACCGCGGTGGGAGCGCCGCTGTTCCTGCGCAGCGGCCGCGGCATCGCGCTCACCAACCGGGGCGAGCGGTTGCGCGCCGGGCTGGACGTGCACCTCGGCCCGCTGGTCGAGGCGGCGCTGGCGCCGGCGTCGTTCGATCCGGCGACCGCCGAACGAACGCTGCGCCTCGGCCTCTCCGACTCGGCCGAGCTGTGGGGCTTGCCACCCCTCCTGCGCGTGCTCGAGCGCGAGGCCCCGCGCATCCGGATCGTCGCCATCCCGGTGCAGTTCCGCACCGTCGGGGCCGAGCTCGCGTCCGGGCTGGCCGCCGCGATCACGGTGGCCGACGAGCTCCCCGCGACGATCCGGCGCGAGCGTCTGTTCTACGGCGGGTTCACCTGCCTCTACGACCCGCGCCACGCCAAGGTGAGCAGACGCGCGCTGACCGAGGCCGAGTACTTTGCCCACGACCACGTCATCGTCTCGTACAACGGCGACCTGCGCGGGATCGTCGAGGACATGTACGGCAAGGCCCGCAAGGTCCGCTGCTCGGTCTCCAGCTTCGCCAACATCGGCGCGATCGTCGACGGAACGTCGATGCTGGCGACCATCCCCGAGCTGGTCGCGGTGAAGATCCTCGCCACGCGGCCGCACCTCAGGACCAAGCCGCTGCCGCCCACGATGAGGATCGAAGGCTCGCACGCCGAGCTGCTATGGCCGGCCGTCACCGACGACGACGAGCCCTGCAAGTTCGTACGCGCGAAGATCCGCGAGATCGCGAAGGCGGTCACGGGGACGAAGCGACCGCTCGCCCACTGACGGCGACCGTCCCGCGCACGCAGACGCTGACTCGCCGCCAGCGTCAGCGGTGGAGGACTCCGAAGCGCCGGAGCAGCAGCGCGGCCGCGATGACCAGCAACAACACCGTGATGACGTTGCCGGTCACGCGACGCGCCCGCGACGTGGGTCGAGCCGGCGCTGATCCGGTCACGCCGTGGGCGACGGATCGGAATCCGCCGCGCAGCGAGGTCAGGGCTCCACCGCGGGTCTTCCCGGCGCGTCGTCGGCGTCGCGTCCGTCCCACGCCCAACTTCTAGCACCAAAGTCTAGTTGGGGTCTCCCGCGCGCAGGAACTCCGCGACTGCCTGGGCGAGCACCGAGGTGTCGACGTTGTGGTTCTGGCCAGCCAGCGTCAGGGATTGCGCCTGCTGAAAGGTGCCGGCGACCTCGCCGGCCGCCCGCTTGAGGCGCGGGTCGGTCTTCGAGCCGTGCATGATCAGCGTCGGAACCGCGACCTTCGCGAGACGCGCGGTGGGAACCGTGAAGTCGCCCATGACCGCCGAATCGTAGGGGAGGGTGTGCCCCACGGCCTTGAGCTTCCGCCAGACGGGCAGGAGGCGCATGATCCAGACGACCGGAGCCGGAACTCCGATCATGTCGCGCATGAAGTAGCGAACCGCACCGCCCCGGTTCCCCTCGGTCACGAGCGCCTGGAGGCGCCCCTGATGCGCGCGGCCGCGGGTGGCGCCCGCAGGCTCGATGTACGGGGGCTCGTAGGCGACGATGCGCGTGACGGGCAGCCGGGCCGCGGCGGCTTCGAGCGCGAGCGCCGCACCCGACGACAGGCCGACCAGCGCCGCCGCCCCCCCCGCGACGCCGATGAGCGCCGCGAGGTCCTCGATCTCGCGGTCCTTGTCGTACGGCGTCGTGTCGCCGCTCTCGCCGCGCCCGCGGCGATCGTAGAGATACACCGTGAACTCGGGCGCGAGCAGCGACGCGAGCTTCGGCATGGGACCGAACGCCCGGCTACACAGCGCGCCGTCGACGAGGATGAGCGGAGGGCCCTTGCCAACACGCTCGTAGGCGATCGCGGTTCCGTCCTTCGAGTTCACCTGGCTCATGACGATGGCTCCGCGCGCGAGGCTCAGCGGTTGACCCAGCTCTTGAGGAAGGCCCGCAAGCGCTGGTCGCGCAGCACGAGGCCTCCCCAGACCATCGCCGCAACGTAGATGGGGAAGAGGGTGTGCGTCCAGAGCGGATCTCCAACCCGAACGTGGGTGGCGATCGCGCCGCCGAGGTACCCGGTGAGGAGAAGAGCACCAAGGAGCGACGTGCGTGGGATCGCATAGAGCGCCACGCACAGGGCGAGCACCACGCCGATACCGAACACGGCGTAGGTCGGGTAGCCGAGCTCCATCGACGCCTTCATCACCGGGGCGATCCGGAGCAGCTTCATCAGGGCATCGAACCCGAGCAGCAGCCCGATGATGGTGCTGAGCACGCGGCCGGTCCAGAGGGCGCCCTTCGCCTGCGCAGGCGCGATCGGCATCGGGTGCGTTGGGCGAGTTGCGTCGAACGTGAGGTGCGGATTGAAAGTGGTCATGGTCGTCTCCTCGTTTGAAGTGCGCCGGCCCCTTGCCGGCGTTCGTGAGGGCGACGACCGAGTCGTGCCGCGATCGACAGCGGTGAGGTAATTTATCCAAGCTGTTGATTTCATTGGTCAACCTCGCCTCCCACTGCGAGCTGTCCCTGGCTAGGCCGAGTAGACGCTCCCGGGGCGCTGCGGCGCAGGATGGTCGCCGCTCAGATCTTCCGAGCGCGTCGGGCGTCTATGCGCATGCGGTTCGAAACCGCAGAGGCGACCGGGATGATGCTGTCGAAGGGAAAGGCCACGCCGTCGAAGTCCGACCCGTCCGAGAACTCGGTCTTGTTCTCGTTGAAGGAGCTGCGGCGACTCGAGGACGAGCGGGTGAACGCGGAGGCCGCCGCGCGCAGGGCGCAGGAGGAGGCGGCGCGGCGGGTCAAGGCGGAGGCCGAGCAGCGCGCCCGCGACGAAGAGGCTCGCCGCGTTCGCGAGGAAGAGGAGCGGCGGCAGCGCGCCGCGAGCGAGCGCGAGGCGCGCCAGCGCGAGGACCGGCTCAGGCTGGAAGAGGTCGAACGGCGCGCGCGAATCGAAGGTGAGCTCAAGCTGAGGGAGCAGCAGCGACTCGACGAGCAGCGGCAGCGGCCTCTGCAGGAACGTCGCTTCGAGAGGTCGCCGTGGATGGCGGTCGCGGCGGGGGCCACCCTGTTCTTGGTCCTTGGCGGCGGGCTGGCGTTGTGGACGTCGCGGCAGCACCAGGCGGAGAAGAAGGCACTGGAGCGGCAGCTCGCCCGTCAAAGCGAGCAGGCACAGGCGGCGCAGGTCGCCTTCGACGCGAAGATACGCACCCTCGAAGAGAAGGCTCACCGCTTTCTCGGCGAAGCGAAGACCGCGAAGGACCAGGCGCGGATTCTGGGCGAGCTCCAGCGTGAGAAGCAGGCGCTCGAAGCTGCTCGCCCGCGGCCGCCGCGCCGGATGGCGCCCCCGGCGCCGCCCACGGCCGCGCCGTCGCCCCCCACGTTCCGTCTCCCGCAAAAGCCACAGATCAACAATGAACCGTTGGGCGGCCTTCCCGAGGTCAAGAACGGCGGCTTCTGATTTAAGGATGTCCGAGCGGCACGAGCAGGCCGCGGCCCGCGAAACCGACCATGCCGTCGAGCGCGTCCAGGTAATCGGCGCTGAGAGACGGGTGCGCCCGCAGATGCCAGAGGGCCACGCCGTTCACCCAGGCGGCGGCGCGCGCCTCTTGCACGCTCCAGTTGGCGACGACGTCATCGACGCCGTCGAAGTGCCGGTGCAGCTGCTCCATGAGCGGCGTGAAGTAGCGGTCCCGCATCTCCGCCTCGGTGCTCGCCAGCACCGCGTTCACGCGATCGAAATCCTGGGACTGCGGGCTCGGCCGCTCCATCTCGACGCCGAGCTTGGTGAAGGCCTGAACCAAGCCGACGGGGAGATCCCGGTTGATGTGCGCGTTCATCCCGGCGAACGCGAACTGGAGCGGCGCGATCCCCTGGGCGGCGCGGGCCGAGAACAGCGGCGCCCACGCCCTCGGCGTCGGCGCGCCCATGTCCAGCGCTCGCAGCGCCGCGAAGTAGAGATTGCCGAAGGCGACGTCGAGCGTGGTCAGGAAGCCGTTGCTGATGAAGGTGCCCTTCGTCTCCGCGTCGATCACGTTCGCCGTGACGGTCATGTAGAGCTTGTTGAAGCACGCGATCCCGTCCGTCGGGGGGAGCGCGGCGTCGATCTCCTGCATGCGGCCCAGCACGTCCCCGATCGCGTCCACCGGCGTGCGGTCCAGGATGCTGCCGAGGCTGCTCATGACGTCGGAGTATAGGGCAGCCGAGGCGCGGAACCGTACCGGCTACTTCCGGCGCACCGACGCGGCTCGCAGCGCGCGGGCGGCGAGCCGGGTCAGCCAGCCGCTCGCCAGCGGGGCCGAGCTACGCGCCGCGCGTGTCGAGGCGTGCCGCACCGGCGTCGCGCGCCGCCGACAGATCCAGGACCAGTCGGCCTGCGATCTCCGCCCATTCGCCGGAGCGCCACTTCCGTTTTCGTGTCTTGCCCTTGGAGACGAGGTCGGTGAGCTCGGCGTCGGTGATGCGGCGGCCCGCGATCTCGAACCAGATCACGAAAGCGCAGCCCTCGCGCCAGCGCGCGCAGCCCCAGCCGCGATTCCCCGCCACGAGGGTGCCTTGTTTGCAGCGCGGGCAGACGAGCGTCGTGGCCACGGGTGTCCCGCCAGCGGTCGACCCGGCGCGGGACGCCGTCGCGCGCGGCGTGGCGGGTCGGCGCGCGGCGCCCCGGGCCTTTGGCGGCTTCGCCTCGGACCCGCGCGCGGCGTCCGCGGCGCGCGTCGCCGCCGCGCCCGGCGCCCGCACGACGCCGGCACCGCCGCGGATCGCGGTCACGACGTCGCTCACGTAGCGCGAGATGTCCGCCATGAACCCCGCCCGCGTCTCCTCGCCGCGCGCCACCCGCGCCAGGCGCGCCTCCCAGGTCCCGGTCAGCTCGGGGGAGGCCAGGCTCTTTTCCGGAAGGGCGTCGATGAGCCCGATGCCCATGTCGGTGGGTACGAGGTTCTTCCCATCGCGGGTCACGAAGGTCCGCCGGATCAGCGTCTCGATCGTCGCGGCGCGCGTCGCGGGCGTGCCCAGGCCCGAATCGCTTATGGCGGCGCGCAGCTCCTCGTCGGAGATGTCGCGTCCGGCCGACTCCATCGCGCCGAGCAGCGTCGCCTCCGTGTGGCGGGGCGGCGGGCGCGTCTGCTTGGTCTGAACCTCGAGCCTTCCGTCGAGGCGCTGTCCCTCCGCCAGCGGCGGCAGCGTCGGGCCGCCCTCGGCGTCCCCGGCCTCACCGCGGTTTCCGCGCTCGCCCGCCGTCGCGCCCGGCCGGCCGGGCTGACCAATTTGCGCGACGTCCTGCCAGCCGGCGACGAGACGGACACGTCCCCGCGCGCGGTAGCGATCGGGCGGCGGCGGCAACGCCGTGAGCAGCGTTTCGTCGGCGCCCGCGTCGGCGTCGCGCGGTTCGGCCGCGGGGCGCGGCTCGGTCTCGCGCGGACCCACCCGGATGACGACGTCGGTCAGCGCGAACTCCGCGTCGGGGTGGAAGGCCCCGAGAAAGCGCCGCGCCACCAGATCGAAGATCCGCCGCTCGTCGCGCGGCAGCTCGCCCGGCCGCACGGGCTTGCCGGTGGGAACGATGGCGTGGTGGTCGCTCACCTTGCCGTCGTCGAACACGCGGCGCGAGCGCGGGGGCGGCGTCCGGACGAGCGGCGCGGCGAACGGCGCGTAGTCGGGCACCGCGGCCAGCGCCCCGAACAGCTTGGGGAGCTCCTTCGCCATGTCGCTCGTGAGGTGGCGCGAGTCCGTACGCGGATAGGTCAGGATCTTGTAACGCTCGTACAGCGCCTGGGCAGCCGCCAGCGTCGCCGTCGCCGACAGGCCGTAGCGGCGGTTCGCCGTCCGCTGCAGCGACGTGAGATCGAACAGCAGCGGCGGCGGCTCGCGGACGCGCTTTTGCCGCAGCCGCTCGACCACGGCGCCGTGCGGCCCGCCCGCCGCGCTCTCCCCGCGGGCGACGATCTCCTCCGCCAGCGCGCGCTCTGCCAGGCGCGAGCGGATGGCCTTGCCGTCCGGCAGCGCGACGCCCCAGGTGGCGGTCACCTTCTCTGCGGCCTCGATCGGCGTCCCCGCGGGGACGAACAGGCCGCGCACCTCCCAGTAATCGCGCGGCCGGAACTGCCGGATCTCCAGCTCCCGCCGCACGAGGATCGCCAGCGTCGGCGTCTGCACCCGGCCGATCGAATACAGCGGCGAATCGCTCTGTCCCCGCCGGCCGCGGCGCGGCGGCTGCGGCACGCGGGGGCGCGGCGCGGCGGCCCGCGAGCTCACCGTGACGGCGCGGGTGGCGTTCATCCCCACGAGCCAATCGGCCTCCGATCGGCAGCGCGCGGCGCCGGCGAGCGCGTCGAGCTCGACGCCGGGGCGCAGCCCCGCGAAGCCCGCCCGGATCGCCTCGTCGGTGAGGGACGAGATCCAGAGGCGCTTGATCGGCAGGCGGCTACCCGCCAGCTCATAGACGTAGCGGAAGATCAGCTCGCCCTCGCGCCCCGCGTCGCAGGCGTTCACCACCTCGTTGAACCGCCGATCGCAGAGCAGCTCTCGCACGGCGCGCAGCTGATCGCGCGTGCCCGGCACCGGCCGCAGCTTGAAGGCCGTGGGCAGCATGGGCAGCGTGTCGAGGCGCCACGCCTTCCAGGCCGGATCGTAGGCGGCGGGCTCCTCGAGCTCGACGAGGTGTCCGATGCACCAGGTGATGACCCGCCCGGACCCGTCGAGGGCGTGCTTGCCCGCGCCGCGCAAACCCAGGACGCGCGCCAGATCGCGCGCGACGGACGGCTTCTCGGCGATGACCAGCTGCACGGGGCGCCCTCAGCTTACCGGTTCTCGGAGGGCGCGCGCGCGAAGTTGCCGAAGCTGCGCCTCCTAGCCCGCCGGCCGGCCCCGTCGACGGCGAGCCCGGGAAGTGACCAGCAATCCGAGGAGCAGCAACGATCCGCACGCCCCCCGGCCAGCGCCCTGCTCGACGCCGCACGCGCAGCCGGAAGACTCGTCGCCGGCCATGGTCGAGTTGCCGGCCGTCCCTCCCGAGCCGGAGGCGCCTCTGCCTGCGCTACCCGTTCCAGCGCCTCCGGACCCACTTGCCGTGCCGCTCGCTCCAGCGCCCGAAGCCGAGCTGCCCGCGCTTCCGGAGCTCGACCCCGCGCTCCCTCCGCTGCCGGCGAGCCCGCCAGCAGCACCGCCGCGTCCTGCGCCGTTGCCGGTTGTCCCGCCCGAGGAGCTTCCGCCCATTCCGGCCGTCGCGCCCGCGCGACCGCCGCCGCCGATGCCCCCGGTGCCTGTCGCTCCTCCCGACGAGCTTCCGCCGGCTCCGGCGGTCCCGCCCCCTCGACCGCCGCTGCCAGCGCCCGCGCTACCGCCAGCGCCACCCGAGGCCTTCCCGCCCGTTCCGCCGTTGGACCCGCCGCGACCGCTCGTGCCGCCGGCGCCCCCACTGCCGGTCGTCCCTGCGGCGCCGCCCGTGCCTCCCGTTCCAGCGGACGTGCAGTTGACCTGGGGGGCCGGGGTCTGCGTACCTTGCGGCTGCATCGCGGGCAGCGTGATGAGGTCCGCCAGCCACGTGAGGCCGCCGTCGGGGGTGTGAAGGTTCTTGATGCTACCCGGGCCCGAGCCCGTGCCGGTCGCGCCGTACTTCGCGCCGACGCCACCCACGCCGGTGGCGCCAAAGGTCGGGTCGGCCGCCGCGAGGTGGATCTCGGTGCACAGGTAGTACTGCGTGTCGATGGTGTACGAATCGGCGTCGGCCTCGGTGGCAAAGCCGAACCCACCACCTGGCATGAGGCCGCTCGTGCTCTGCAGCGTCGACACCACCTTCCCGAGCTTCTGGGAGGTGACCGTCTGGGTCCACGTGTTGTTGTCCGACCCGAGCTTGTACTCGATGGTGACGTGGTCGTCGGGATCGATGGCGACGGTCGGACCGTTGCGCTGGCCGAAGCTGCCGAAGACCGACGCTTCCACGCACCACTGGCCGGCCTTGGCACCGCAGTACGAGGCGTTGTCCGGCCAAGCGTCCATCGTGGTTTGGACGAGGTCGCTCGTGGGGTTGGAGAGACCGGGCCACAGGAACAGCGGGCCCGTCGACGACGTGATCGGTGGCAAGCGACCGGGCACGATGGTGGTCTTGGTGTAGATGACGTGGTTGGTGGCGGTCGGATGAACCGGGCCGAAGCTCCAGCTCGAGCCCCAGCCGTCCGCCGCCAGCGCCCGAGCAGGCAGGGCCAGGGCCAGGGCGAGAGCGCCGCTCAAGATCAGGGTTCGCGATGTCGTCATGCCTGATCGGTAGAGGTCATCTCCCGTCGCTGCCGTAGCTCAGAAAACGACCGTCGCGGACGCGTCGCCCGGCCGCTCGCGCGACGCCGGTCACGGTTGCGGCGCCGCGGCCGGTTGGGGGGCCCTGGCCGGCTGCGGCGCCGTGGAGGTCAGCGGCCGGGAAGCTTGCCCTTGAGGAGGTCGCCGAGCGTCCCCAGGCCCGTGGAGGCGCCCGAGGCGCGGGCCGCCGCCGCCTTCCCTTCGGCGTCGATCGTGTCGCCGCGCGCTCCGAGGCCGAGCGAGATGCGCCGGCGCTCCGGCTCCACCGCGAGCACGGTGACCTCGAGGGCGTCGCCGGGCTTGACCGCCTCGCGGGCATGACGCAACGGGCGCTTGGCGCCGAGCTCGCTGATGTGCAGCAGCCCCTCGACGCCGGGGGCGAGCTCGACGAAGGCACCGAAGGTCTCCACGCGCGAGACCTGCCCGCGGACCACGGTCCCAGCCCGCAGCGTGGCGGCGACGTCGGTCCAGGGATCGCGTTCGAGCGACTTCATCGAGAAGGAGATCTGCTCCGGCCGCTTGGGATCGTCGCGCTTCTCGATGCGCGCCACCTGGACCGTGATCGCCTGCCCGACGGAGAGCACGTCTGCCGGCCGCGTCCCCCGTGAAAAGCCGATCTCCGAGGCCGGGAGCAGGCCTTCGATCCCGCCGACGTCGACGAAGGCGCCGAAGTCCTTGAGCGCGGTGACGACGCCCGGGAGCACGGCGCCGGGGACGAGCTTGGCGCGGGTCTCGACGGCGCGGGCCCGCGCCTCCTCCTCGAGCAGCGCCCGCCGCGACAGCACGAGGTTGGCGCCGCGGCGATCCTCCTCGTAGCGCGTGACCTTGAACGCGAGCCGCTGGCCGACGTAGGCCGCCGGATCGGCGACCGGCCGCAGCTCGAGCTGCGACACCGGGCAGAAGCCCCGCACCCCGCCCACGTCGACGTCGAGGCCGCCCTTGTTGACGCCGGTGACCAGCCCCTCGACCGGCAGGCCGGTCGCCGCGGCCTCCTCGAGCGCCGGCCGGCCGCGTGCGGCGCCCGCTCCGCGGCGCACGCTGACGAAGCCCTGCTTCTCCCCGAGGGCGGTCACCCGCGCCTCGACCGTCTCCCCGACGGCGACGGTCAGCTGGCCCGCCTCGTCGCGGAGCTCCAGCGTCTCGAGCGTCCCCTCGCCACCCCCGTCGAGCTCGAGCACGGTGACCTCCTGGCCGATCGAGGCGATACGGCCGCGCACCTTGTCCCCGACGGCGAAGCGCGGCCGGCGCCCCCGGCCGCCCGGCCCGGCCGCCCGCTCGGACGCGGCCAGCATCGCGGCAAAATCTTCTTCCGAGTCCGTGTCTCGTCGATCGGGCATGGAGCGCGGGAGTGTAGCGCCCCTTTGCCCGCCCCGCCCGAGCCGACCGCTCGCGCGCGGGCGTGGGCGTCGGTTACGGTCGAGAGGCCCGTCTGCCACGTCGCGGGGAGCGCGAGCACGAGGCCGCCGTCGACGCTGAGCGGCCCGGACGACGTCACCCTCGGCAGCTGGTCGACGGCCGCGGGGCCCTCGGCGCGCGCGACGCTCGCCGCGCCGAGAACCAGCGCGACGACGACGGAGCGGTACATCGGTGCGACGATCGCGCACGAGCGCTCCGCTCGCAAGCGACCTTTCACGGATGTGCTGGCGTCGTGATCCCCGTCAAGACGTGCTCGTCATCGGGGCGAACAGGCCTTCGACCTCGCGCTCGGAGACCGGCAGGGCCGGGCCGGGCGCGAGGATGCCGTCGGCCAGCTGGCGCTTGCGTCGCTGCAGCGCCAGCATGCGCTCCTCGACGCTGCCGGCGACGATGAGGTTGTAGACGAACACCGGGCGGACCTGGCCGATCCGGTAGGCGCGGTCCGTCGCCTGCGCCTGCACCGCCGGGTTCCACCAGGGGTCGTAGTGGATGACGGTGTCGGCGGTGGTCAGGTTGAGGCCCGTCCCGCCGGCCTTCAAGGTGATGAGGAACACGTCGGCGCGGCGCTGCTGGAAGGTGTCGACCGCGCCTTGCCGGTCGGCGGTGGCCCCCGTCAGCGCCACCCAGCGGACGGCTCGCGCGGTGAGCCCTTCGGCGATCAGGTGCACCATGCTGGCGAACTGCGAGAAGACCAGCACGCGTCGCCCCTGCGCGAGCTGCTGGCCGACGAGCTCCATCAGCACGTCGTACTTCGCCGACTCGCGCACGGAGCTGGCTGCTTCGCCGCGCACGAGGCGCGGGTCGCAGCAGACCTGGCGCAGCTTCATCAGCGCGTCGAGGATCGTGATCGTCGAGCCGCCCAGCCCCCTGCGGGCGATCACGCGGCGCACCTCGGCGTGGCCCGCGACGCGCAGGCTCTCGTAGAGATCGCGCTGCGCGCCGCCGAGCTCGACGGGCCGCACGATCTCAGTCTTCGGCGGCAGGTCCCGCGCAACCTCCTCCTTGGTGCGGCGGAGGACGTACGGCGCCACCTGCTCGCGCAGCGCGCGGAGGCGCTCGAAGTTCTGATCGCGCTCGATCGGCACGGTGAACCGGTGCCGGAACCAGTCGGCGTCGCCGAGCAGCCCCGGATTGAGGAAGTCGAACAGCGCCCAGAGCTCGCCGAGGTGGTTCTCGACGGGCGTGCCCGACAGGCAGAGGCGATGGCCGGCGTTGAGGCGCGCGGCGGCGCGGTGGGCCTGGCTGCGCGGGTTCTTGATCGCCTGCGCCTCGTCGAGGATCAGCATCGAGAAGCGCCGCGACGCGAGCAACGCCTCGTCTCGCACCAGGAGCGCATAGGTCGTGAGCGCGACGTCGCAGCGGCTGGCTTGCACCCACTGGAACCGGCGGCCGGCGCCGCGGACCAGCTGCACGCGCAGGTGCGGGGCGAACCGGCCGAGCTCCCGCCGCCAGTTCCCGACCACGCTCGTCGGCGCGACGATCAGCGCCGGCGCGTCCAGGCGTCCGGCCTCCTTCTCGGCGACGAGGTGGGCGATCGTCTGCAGCGTCTTGCCAAGGCCCATGTCGTCGGCGAGCACGCCGCCCGCGTCGTGCGCGCGCAGGTGCTGCAGCCAGCGCAGGCCGTCCTCCTGATACGGGCGCAGCGTGGCGCGCAGGGTGCCCGGCACCGGCGCCGCCGCCGGCGCGCCGGCCAGCCCCCGGCCGCGATCCGAGAGCGCCGTCGCCCCCGTCCAGGCCAGCTTCCGGCGCGCGCCGGCGACCATCTGCTCGGCGAAGGCGGCGTCGAGCTGGCCGAGTGAGCCGGCGCGCGCGGCCGGGAAGCGAACCGCGGCCGCCCCGCCGGCGCCGCCTTCGTAGAGCTCGCTCAGCACCTTCACCAGGATGCGGAGCCGCTCCGGCGGCACGGTGACATAGTGGTTCTCGCCGGCTTTGAGCGCGAACGAGCGGCCCCCTGGCGTCAGACGCTCGAGCGGCGCGGACGGCGGCATCGACTGGAGCAGCTCGAGCAGCGCGGGCAGGAGGTTGACCCGTCGGCCCTCGACCTCGATGCCGAGCTCGAGGTTGAACCACCCGGGCTGCTCGTCGTCGGCGACGTGCGCGTACCAGGGGACGTCCGGGGCGACGACCTGGTACGGGTACTCGGCCGGCACGTCGACGCGCCAGCCGAGCGCCCGAAGCTGCGGCACCGCGTAGGCCGAAAACGAGCAGAGCCCGTGCACGTTGCCGTCGGCGCGGATGATGTACTCGGCCGTCGAGCCCGGGTAAACGGTGACCTCGTCGAGGCACGCGAGCTCGAGGGCGCCGAGGCTCTCGAGCAGGTACCGCGCTCGGCGTTCGGCGTCGAGATCGGGGAGCGCGCCGGCCGGATAGTCGAACACCAGCTCCGCCACCGCAGCGTGCTCCTCGCGAACGCGCCCCAGCAGCGGATCGCCTTCGGACACCAGCACGGCCTCGACGCGCAGACCAAGGCGCGGCGACGGTCGGGACGCCGCGGCCGCGCCAACGCCTTGTGGGGCGGACGCGGGGGGCGCCTCGGACATGGAGACCGAGTATCGGTCAACCACACCGCCTGTCCAGATTGTCGTCCGAGGCGCGCAAATTCTGCGCATCGGCAAGCGCGGCACATCAACGATGCTCGATGCACCTCGGCCCTTGCCCCGCCCACGACCTCGACTCACAAGGACTCGCATGACCCGACCCGCTCGTTCGCCCTTGCACGTGTCTCCGGCCTGGATTCAGGTTGCGCTGCTCACCTTCGTCGTCGGGTTCGCGGTGCTCGGGTACCTCGCCTACCGCGTCTACGCCGACCATCCGCCGATCCCGCGCGCGACCGTCGCGCCGGACGGGTCGGTGCTGTTCACCCGTGAGGACGTCTTCGCGGGGCAGCTCGCCTTCGGCCGCTACGGGCTCATGGAGTACGGAACGATCTTCGGTCACGGCGCCTACCTCGGCCCCGACTTCACGGCCGACTACATCGAGCGCGCTCGCGGC